>JAABUP010001782.1_pt1 | contig 44094 bp, 38 predicted proteins | sample 5559201 | NCBI WGS metagenome assembly JAABUP01 (sample SAMN10711887, study PRJNA513373) | rock metagenome | isolation source: Antarctica rocks | place: Antarctica
GGGAGACACGGCTGCTCTGTCTCGACCAAAACGGCGAGGTGCTGCCGATCCCGGGTTAGCATTTTCATCGGCACCTTCGTGAAGTGGTGTCCGCGCGGTATCGGTAACCGTCGCTGTAGTACTAGAAACTGTATGAGAAGGGTACGGACATGAAGGGGAGCGCCGAGCACCATGCGGGCGAGGCCGCGTCCGTACTCCGCCGTGATCCCGAATTGCGGCGATCCGTCGCTGCCATCAAGCCCTACGCCACCCCTTCTCGCACAGTTTCTAGAGCGCCAGTCGCGAGGACGTTCACAAGGTTATGGATGGCCTGTTACCCGCCCCAGTCCAGTCCGCGCAGGCGGATATTATGCCCTTCATGGGTACTTCGTGGCCGCAGCCTTCAGCCGGGATAGTATGCCCTTCATGGGTACAGTGTGCCCTTCAGGGGTAGCGGCTGCCCTCCGGGGTGATGGGCAGCCCACCGGCAGCCCACGCCGGACAAGTTACGCTGGGGCGCGCAATCAGGCAAGCGCTATTAGCAGTGCCAACGCCCCCGACAAAAGAAAAAGCCCCTACCCGCGCACGACCGCGCCACGGGTAGAAGCTATCAGCCGGTGTCCGGCGGGCCACCTGTCGGCAGCCTACGAGCCTCATCGCAGTGGACCCGCCGCATGCGGCGGCGCGACCACACGCCCATTCTACGCCGTGCGATCGGGCCGGACAAGCCCGATCGCGGCTAGTGCCAGGGCTGTGTCAAAGTCAGGTTATGCTCATCACGGAGCCGCCGTGCTCACTGTGGCGTGGTGAGGCAACCGACAACTACGCCGCGCGACCCGCCGATGACCCACGCGAAGCGCGGCCTGATCGCCGGACCACGCGACTTTGACACAGCCCTGGCTAGTGCAGGCGAGGGCTCGCCGCCGCGCCGGGCAATGGCTCGGTCGCGGTGCGGCAGGGAGCATCCACACCGAGCTTGCGGCAGATGAGATCGCTCGTCACCTCGGCCATCCGGCGCGAGGTCGTCACCTTGCCGCCGATGATCGTCACCAGCCCACCGAGCGCGTCGCACTCCTCGTGATCGATCAGGAGGAAATCGCGGCTGAGACCACGCCCTTGCTGATCCGTGTCCCCCGTGCGCGCCTCGGTCGCCGCCAGGGGGCGCACGGCGGCCCAGGCGCGCACCTGCGCGACCTCGCGCAGGACAGGAACCATCCTGATCGCCTCCGCGATCAGGCGCTCCGGCTCGCCCTCGGGTACCGTGCGGTCGTCCGGCGTGGCGGCGGGGACGGCGGTGGTGCCGAGGACGACCCCGGTGCCATTCGGCACGATGATATCGCCATCGGCGGGGGGGCGACCGTAGCTGATGACATGGGTGGTCGGGCGCTGCGCCATCGCCACCATCGTCCCCTTGTTCGGCGCGAGGGCCACCTCGACCCCGGCCAGCGCGGCGATCTGCCCGGCCCACGGCCCGGCGGCGTTGATCACGCACGCGGCGTGGATGGTGTAGAACTGCCCGGTGATGCTGTTGCGCCCGCTCGCCCCGACCACGCGGTCCCCCTCGCGGATCAGGCGATCGACCGCCACGCCGCGAAAGGCCCAGCAGTCGTGCTCGGTGGCGGAGAGGACGTTGGCGACGCTGAAACGCCAGGAGTCGAGCGTGGCGTCCGGCACGCGGAAGGAGCGGATCACGTTCGGCGCGACCAGCGGCTCCTCGGCCAGCGTCTCGGCGTGGCTCAACTCTTCGATCGGGATCCCCGCCGCGCGGCAGCCCTCGACGAAGGGGCGCTGGAAGAGGAGTTCGGCGCGGCCATCGAGGATCAGGAAGAGCCCGCCGGTATCCTCGATGCAGTGCGGGGCGATCCGCCGCAGGATCGCGCTCTCCTCGCTGCACTCCCGCGCTGTGGCGAGGTCGTTGGTGACGTAGCGCGCCCCCGAGTGGAGGAGGCCGTGATAGCTGCCGGTGGTGCCGGAGGCGAGATCGCCCCGCTCCAGCAGGCAGACGCCGACGCCGCGCAGCGCCAGGTCGCGCGCGATGGCGGTGCCGGTCGCACCGCCGCCGATGATGAGTGCCTGTACGGTTAAGTCCATACTGATCGCACCTCCATAGGGCGGGTCGTGAGTCGTGGGTCGTGAGAAAGTCGGCAGTCGGCAGAGAGCAGGGCGGCAGGCGTTAGTGAGCGGGTGGGGCGGCGATGAGGGCGGCGAGGGCGGTTGCGCCTTCGCGGACTTTCGCCGCGTCCCCGGTGTCCAGGCCGAAGAGGAAAGTGTGACAGGGCGCGAGCCGCGCGTACCAGGCGGCGCGGCGGGCGAATCCGGGGTCGGCGGCACCGTAGGCGTCGAGCATTGTCAGGAGGCGTGGGTCGCGCTCGTCGCGGGCGAGACCGGCGAAGTCGAGCGCCGGATCACCGATCGATACATCGCCCCAATCGATGATCCCCGCGAGCCGCGTGCCATCGGGCGTCGCCAGGACGTGTTCAGGGGCGAAATCGTGGTGTGTGAGCACGAAGGGGCAACCCTCGCGGTCGAGTTCGGCCAGGAATGCGGCGCGCAGTTCCGTGAAGCGCCCCCGCGCGGCGGCATCGGCGAAGGACGCCGGACGCGCGAGGATACGCGCCATCCGATCGGCCCACGCAGCACGCCACGCAGCCCGGTCATTCAGCGGCACCCCCGCCGCGACGGCGCGCGCGACCGGGAAGTCGTGCAGCGCGCGCAGGAAGCGACCGAGTGCGGCGAGGAGCGATGCGGGAGGGTCGGGCCATCCCGGCGCGGCGTCGAGCGGGACGCCGGGGAGCGGCGGGTAGCCGACGAAAGGGAGGGCCGGATCGGTCGGCGCACCGGCGGGCGCGAGGTGGCTGAAGCGCGGGATCGGCAGCGGCAAACGCGGCGCGAGCAATGGCAGCAGCGCGATCTCCCGTGCGAGCGCCCGCGCGACTTCGGGCCGCTTCGGAAAGCGGAAGAGGAGCGCCCCGTCAACACCCCAGACGCTGCTATCCCAGCCCTCGCCGACGAAACGGCAGCTTCCCACCGGCAACGCCGGGAACGCCGCCGCGAGCGCCACGCGCACCGGCACCTCATCGAGCGGCATCGTTACCCCATTTTCGCGCACAGCGCGGCACCGCCCGATCGCGTCGTGCCTGGTTCAACTCGTCGCCGGGAGCGCGGTCAGCCCCTCGGCCCCCGCGTCCGCCGTCTCGCGCCCGGCCTCGCGGATCGCGCGGTCGGTATCGGTGCGGGCGAGGACGATCATCCCGGCCAGGAAGAGGACGATCAGCGAGAGGAGCGCGAGGCGATACGAGCCGGTATAGCTGACGATCAAACCGAAGAGGAACGGCCCGATCCAGGAGGTGCCGCGCTCGGAGATCTCGTAGAAGCTGAAGAAGGAGGTCTCGCGGCGCGGCGGGATCATCCGCGCGAAGAGGCTGCGCGAGAGCGCCTGCGAGCCGCCGAGGACGATGGCGATCACGGCGGACATGACCAATGCCTGCGTGGTCGTCTGGAGGAGCGCGTAGGCGTAGACGATCATGCCGGACCAGAGGATCAGGGAGACGAGGATCGCCCGCCTAGTGCCGATCCATTCGGCGAGCCGCCCGAAGCCGAGCGCCCCGAAGAAGGCGACGAACTGCACCAGCAGGAAGACGACGATCACGAACGACTGCGCCTCGCCCTCGTCGCGCCCGCGCGCGATGAACAGCTCCTGCGTCAGGAAGACGGCGGCGAGGCCGATCACCGTCTGGATGCCGTCGTTGTAGAGGAGATAGCCGAGCAGGTAGCGGAGCGTGTAGGGGTGGCGACGGAACTCGCGGAAGGTGGCACCCACCTCGTGGAAGCCGACAGTCAGCAACCGTTGCCCTGCCGGTGGGCGGTGCGCGGGCTGGCGCGTTCGCAGACGGGTGAAGGTGATCAGCGCGAAGCCGCCCCACCAGAGCCCCGCCGAGAGGAGCGAGAGGCGGATCGACAATCCGGTGGTGAGGCCGAGCGGCTTGAAGAGCACGAGGACGAGGTTGAAGGCCAGCAACAGCCCCCCACCGAGATAGCCGAGCGCGAAGCCCCGGCTCGACACCGCGTCGGCGCGGTCAGGGCTGGCGATCTCCGGGAGATAGGCGTTGTACATCACGTATGACGCGCCGAAGCAGATGTTGATCAGGATGAAGAGCACCGAGCCGAGCAAGTAGGTGTCCGAGGTGACGAAGAAGAGGAGGCAGGTCGCGATCACGGCGATGTAGGTCAGGACGATCAGGAGGCGCCTCTTCAGCGCCGTGTAATCGGCGATCGCACCGAGGATCGGCAGCAGGAAGACTTGCAGGAAGACCGACGCGGAGATGGTGTAGGGCCAGAGCGACTTGGCCGTCACCAGCACACTGGAACCGATCTGGAGCACCGGCCCGTTCTCCCCCACCGCCCCCTGCGCCAGCGCGGTCACGTATGGCCCCAGCAGCACCCCGGCGACGGTGGTGCTGAAGACCGAGCTGGCCCAGTCGTACATCGTCCAGCCGAAGATCTCGCGCCGGTCGTTCCGCACTGCGGATTCAGGACTCGCCCCGGATCGACCCATGCCCTCGCGCATCATGCGTCCTTTCGGCACGATCCCACCCATCCATTACCCACAGGTGCGGAGTATCGCACGGCGCACTCGGCCCTTCCACATCGCCGCGCCAACAGGGTGGAGGGGCCGGAACAGGAGGCACAGAGGCACAGAGGGGGCAAGAGAAAGACGAAAAAGAGCAGGGACGTAGACGGTTCCTTCACTTCGTACTTCGTCGTTCGTACTTCGTCCTTTCTCGCCCACCCGCCCACTCCGGCCCACTCAGTGATCGCTTTAACGATCCCTTATCAAGGCCCGCCCACGCCTTCAACGACACTCCCTAAACCGAAGCGCTGCGGGGAATCACACACCTCACTGTAGCCGCCCAGTCCCCGGAGGGGGAGGTGCTCTCAAGCCGCGTCTTGGGGCTTTGTGGCCGTAGGCCATTCAGCCGGGGCTTGTACCCCCTTGCGGGGCGGTGACTACCCTCCGGGGTAGTGGCTGCCCTCCGGGGCACTTCAACCCACCGGCAGCCCACGACCGCCATGTACCTCCCACAAGCGCCTCGGTTCAGACTCTTCTTCAGTGAGGGACAGCGGGGACGCCCTCCGGCCCTGCCAGGAAATGGGGATGACGCAGGGCAGCCCGCGAGGCAACCAAGAAGCGGACGATGAGCACACAGGCCAGGGGCCGCATCGCCGACACCCACGCGCGCTGAGCGACCGCGACAAGAGCGAGAACGAGCGCGGAGGCCATAAGGGATCACGGATCACGCGATGACGCGATCTTCGATCTCCCAGAGGTGGTCGAGGACGTGCCAGGCGACGCGGTGGACGACGTAGCGCGCGGGCCAGATCGCGCCGCCGCGCGGGCCACTCGTCGGCGCTTCGCCGCGCGCCGCCGCCACCAGCGCGTCGAGCACGCCCTGGCGGATGCAGGCGGCGGCACCGACCGGATCGTCGTCTGGCACCTTGCCGATCTTCCGGCCACGCCGCGCCAGATAGCTCCTCTCGGCCCGCAACGTATGCCAGACGACCCCCCATCGAGATCGCGCCCACCGCCGCGTCGAAGCCGCGCCAGATCGCTTCCAACATGACCTGATAGCGCCGGGCCGATGCGGCATCGAGCGGCGTCAGATCCCACGCGGGCGCGCATTCGGGCACGCCGAAATCGGTGGTGGCATTGCCCGCGAGGCGCTCAACGATGGCGAAGGTCGGGACCGGGACGGCCAACGCGGCGGCATACTCGGTCCCGCGCAGGATCTGGGCGTAGCGCGTCTGATAGTCGGCGAGCGCGCTCAGCGCCGTATCCTCATCGCGCCCGATCCGGCACCATCCCGGCCAGTCGAGTACCCCCGCGACCGTGCGCTTCTGGCCGCTCTCCAGGTAGACCTCGAAGGATTCCGGGCTGATTGGCATGACACCATCCTCCGCGCACGTGCCGGAACGCCGCCGATAAGAACGACCGATCCCTCTGTGCAACTACAGGAAGTAGACCAATTCCGGCGCGATCGTCGCCGCGACGCGCAGGAGGCCGAACGAGTAGTAGGGCGCGCGACGTTTGTCGGTCGGGGAGCCGGGGTTGAAGAGGATCGTCTCGTCTTCGAGGCGGCTCAGCGCCTGATGGCTGTGGCCGAAGACGATGCAACGCACGTAGGGATTATCCGCGAAGGTGCCGCGCGCGCGGGCCGGGGTGTTGCGACCCGGCCCCTCGTGTCCGTGGACGAGGCCGATGTGGTGCTCGCCGACGATCACGACCCGCGCGCGCGGCAGGCACCCTCGCATATCGTTGGCGTCGCCGTTGCCGATCACCGCCAGGGCCGGGGCGATCTCGTCGAGTTGGTCGAGGACGCGCGGCGCGAAGATGTCGCCCGCATGGAGGATCAGCCCGACGTCGACCTTGGCGAGTTCGTCCAGCAGGACGCGCGGCAGGCTGCGCTCGTAGGGCTCCGGGTAGATGTGCGTATCGGAGACGACGCCGATCGTCAGCGGCGTCGTCCACAACTCGGAGGTCTGCGACCAGTCGCGCGCCATGCGCGTCCCTTCTCACCACGAGGCCCGTCAGCGGTGCCTATCAGCGCCGCTGTGCGCGCTCCGACGTCATCATGCCGAAGAGGCCGCTCAGCACCCCGGCGGCCAGGGCAGCGATGGTCGCGCCCAGGAAGGTCGCGTCCACACCGATGTTCGCGCGCGCCGCCAACCAGAACATCAAGCCGTTGATCACGATGCTGAATAAGCCCAGCGTCAGGCAGCCGATCGGCGCGGTCAAGAAACGCACGATCGGGCGCAGAAAGGCATTGAGCAGGCCGACGATGACCGCGAAGATCACCACCGCCGTCCCGTTCACAAACGCGATCTGATTCGGCAGCAACACCGCGACGACGACGACCGCGAGCGCATTCGCCAGGAGCGCCAGGATTGCACCGAACATCGATCCCCCAGTCGAGCATGAGGCCCGCGCCCCCACGCACGTACCCCGGCCCCATAGTGTACCAAACGACAGCCACCACCTGTACTCCCCTACCCACTCCGCGACGCGCACCCTACCCGAATAGGCGAGGCGGTCGCGCGCCATTCCCGTTATGCTTAGGCGTAAATGAGTGGCGCAGAAGACGCGCTGATCTACGTTCGGACACGGCGCGCGTTGCACTCCGGCAGCGCAAACCTCGGCGATGAGAACACCGATAGCAAGGAGACAACGAAGAAAATGATGGGATTCGATCCGTCCGGGCGGGGCGGGCGTGGCGCGGCACCGACAAAAGGGGGGTCGCCAACCGGCGACAATGACGATAACGAGCGCGGACTGGGCCTGCGGACGGTCCTGCGCGAGGCGGCCAGGAATGCGCGCGCCTCGTTGGTGGGCGTGCCGCGCGTCCTCGCGCTGGTCTGGCAGACGCACCGGGGCTTCACCCTGGCGCTCGGCCTGATCACGCTGCTGCAAAGTGCCACCCCGGCGGCGCAGGTCTGGCTCGCCGGGCAACTCCTCCTGGCGGTGGTCGAGGGGGTGCAGCGCGGCGGCGACGCGACGGCGGTCCGCCGCATCGTGATCCTGGCGGCGGTGCAGTTCGCGCTGCTGACCATCAATAGCCTGCTCCAGACGTTGCAGAACGTCGCGCAGCAACTCTTGCAGGATCGCACCGCCAACCGGGTGCAGCTGCTGATCATGGAGCATGCCAACGGCCTCGATCTGCGCTTCTTCGAGGACGCGACCTTCTACGATCAGTTGCAGCAGGCCCAGCGCGAGGCGGCGTTCCGCCCGGTCGGGATGGTCTCCGGGGTCTTCAACCTCGTCCGCACCCTGCTGACCTTCCTCTCGATGATCGCGCTGCTGCTGCGGCTCGGCCCGCTCCTGGCGATCGTCGCGCTGCTGGCCCCGATCCCGGCCTTCATCGCCTCCACGCGCTACGGCTGGCAGGGCTATCGGCAGATGCGCCGCCAATCGCCCGAGCGGCGGCTGATGGCGTACCTGACGACCCTGCTGACGACCGACACCTACAACAAGGAGATCAAGCTCTTCACCCTCGGCGACTTCTTCGTCGCGCGCTATCGCACGCTGGCGGCGAAGTTCATCGCCGAGAATCAGGGCTTGCTCGTCCGCCGCTACCTCGTCGGCTTCGCCTGGGGGACGCTGACGCTGCTCACCTCGGGCGGCACCTACCTCTACGTGGCGCTGCTGGCGGTGCGCGGCACGATCAACATCGCCGGGCTGACGGTCTACACCGGGGCGGCGAGCCAGGTGCAGAGCAATTTCCAGGGGTTGCTCGGCGGCCTCTCCTCGATGTACGAGAACACGCTGTACCTGAACACCCTCTTCGAGCTCCTCGCCTTCACCCCGATCATCCGCGCGCCGGAACAGCCGGTCCTGGTGTCGCGCCACTTCACGCGGGGGATCGAGTTCCGCGACGTCAGCTACACCTATCCGGGGCGCGAGGAACCGGCGCTCGACGGCGTCTCGTTCACGATCGCGCCGGGGGAGACGGTCGCACTGGTCGGCAGAAATGGCGCGGGGAAGACGACGATCGTCAAGCTCCTCACCCGCCTCTACGACCCCGATAGCGGGCAGATATTGATCGATGGCGTGGATATCCGCGAGTACGACCCCGCCGCGCTGCGCCACGAGATCGGCGTGATCTTCCAGGATTATGTCACATACTTCCTCAGCGCGAGGGAGAATATCGGCGTCGGGCGTCTCGAAGAGGCCGACGATCTGGCGCGGATCGACGCGGCGGCGGCGCAGAGCGGCGCGAACGGGGTGATCGAGCGGCTGCCGCAGGGGTATGACACGACCCTCGGCAAGTGGTTCGATCAGGGGCATCAGCTCTCCGGCGGCGAGTGGCAGAAGATCGCGCTCGCCCGCGCCTTCATGCGCGATGCCCAGATCCTGATCCTCGACGAGCCGACCGCCTCGCTGGACGCCCAGGCGGAGTACGAGATCTTCGCGCGCATCCAGGAGTTGACGGTGGGCAAGACGGCGTTCTTCATCTCGCACCGCTTCTCCACCGTGCGCCTCGCCGACCGGATCATGGTGTTGGAGGGGGGCCACATCATCGAGAACGGCTCGCACGACGCGCTCCTCCTCCAGAACGGGCGCTACGCCGAGCTCTTCAACCTCCAGGCGACCGCGTATCGGTAGCGGGCGAGTAGGCGAGTAGTCTTCAAGTGGCCGAGAAAAGAAGAACGGAACGGGAGGCACAGAGACACAGCGGGGCACGGGAGAGAGGGTATTGAGATGATCCAGTCCCCGGAGGGGGATAGTATGCCCTTCATGGGTAGTAGCTGCCCTCCGGGGTACTTCGTGGCCGGAGGCCATGCAGCCGGGGCTTTAGCCCAACGGCACCACCCACGCTGAAGGACGGCCCGCACCCCGGCTCGTCGCCCACTGCGCGGGCACCCGGCTCGCCACCCCGCTCCCAGAGCGGGAGCGGGGTGGCGAGCCGGGGTGGGCGGGTGCTTGGCGGGGACCCTCACCCCCTACCCCCTCTCCCCGTCCGAGGAGCGGGGAACGAGCCATTGCAAGGACAACGCCGCCGATATTGCCGTTGGGCGCTGCGTGCGTATTGGCACCGCGCCGCTCAAGACCGTGTCCTTCTCTCCCTCGTACGCTGCGCGCTCCGTTGCAAACCGTCCTCCCTTCTTCCCGTCCTCTCTCCCGTCCCCCGCTGTGTCTCTGTGCCTCCCATTCCATTTATCTTCGCCCACTGTCCCACTTCGCCCACTCACATTGCGCCATGCGTTGGCGGCTAGGTACAATGCAGTGGAATAGATGCAGCAACAGCGACGTTATGGTGCCGGAGGATTGAGAGCAATATGCCAACGTACGAATATCAGTGCAAAACGTGTGGTCAGCACTTCGAGCGCGTGCAGCGCTTCACCGATGACCCGATCACCGAGTGCCCGACCTGTGGTGGCGTGGTGAGGCGGGTCATCCATCCCGCCGGGGTCATCTTCAAGGGTTCCGGCTGGTACATCACCGACAACCGTAAGGGCGGTGGCGAGTCCGCCAGCCCGAACAATGCGCCCGCCGCGACGAAGTCGGATGGCGAGGCGACCAAGACCGAGAGCAAGCCCGCCGAGAAGGCCGCGCCCGCCAGCGAAAGCTAGGCATCCGCGCGTCAAGGGCGAGGGGAACGCTATTCATGGTGCCACGAGCAGGCCAATTCAGCGCTCAACTACGCTGGCCGCGTGTTCGTGGGGCAGCGATGTGTCGCCGGGGGCAGGGGTGCGTGTGCGCCCGCTGCTCCTGGCCGCGTTAACGCCACCCTAGCACGCCCCTGACCGTGTTAGCGCCATCCTGTCACGCTCGATGGAAGGATCACCGATGGTTCGTCCCCTCACCCGATTCCGCGAAGATATCCAGGCCATCAAGGATCGCGATCCGGCGGCGCGCAATGGCACGTTGGAGTTGGTGCTGATCACCCCCGGCCTGCACGCGCAATGGGCGTATCGCATCGCGCATGCCCTCTGGGTGCGGCAGATCCCCCTCTTGCCACGCCTGATCGCGCAGTACGCGCGCTTCCTGACCGGCATCGAGATCCATCCGGGCGCGACGATTGGTCGGCGCCTCTTCATCGATCATGGGATGGGCGTGGTGATCGGCGAGACCGCCGAGATCGGCGACGACGTTACCCTCTTCCAGGGCGTCACCCTCGGTGGCACCGGCAAGGCGAGCGGCAAGCGCCACCCGACCCTCGAAGATCGGGTGACGGCCGGCGTGGGGGCCAGCATCCTCGGCGCGGTCACGATCGGCGCGGGCGCGCGGATCGGTGGCGGCGCGGTGGTGTTGCGCGACGTGCCACCGAACACCACCGCCGTCGGCGTGCCGGCCCACGCCACCACGCGCCTCCAGCCCGCCCCGCCCGCCGAGAGTGGCGGGCAGCGAGTCCAGCACATCGCCGATCCGGCGCAGGAGCAGATCAACACCCTGCGAGGGCAGCTCGCCGAGCTGAGTGCGCGCCTCGCCGCCATCGAAGGGACCGGCGCGACACCCCATACCATCGAGCACCCCGCCTCGCGTGACCAGCGCGACCAACTCGCCACCCTCGCCACTCCCGCAGAGTGTCGCTAGCGCGGGCGGGATGCGGCAGGTAGGCAATGACCTCCTCCGCGCACCCCCGCTCGCGCCCTTCTCGTCTCCGCCGTGTGGTATCGTCCGCGCGGCGGTATGCGGCATTTGCCGGGCAACACCGCACAACAAATCCGTATCTTCGCGCTTATGCGCGCCAGTTGGTTACAGCGCCCACAACAAGAATCTGACTACTGACATTGCAAATTGACTACTCGCTGCTGACTACCCGAAAGGAACCATCCGATGGCCCTCCAGGTCTACAACACTCTGACCCGCCGCAAAGAAGTATTCGAGACGATCGAACCGGGGAACGTCCGCATGTATGTCTGCGGCGTGACCGTCTATGGCCCAGCCCACATCGGTCACGGCTTCATGGTTCTCTCGTTCGACATCATCCGGCGCTACCTGCAATGGCTCGGCTACACCGTCCTGCACGCGCAGAACTTCACCGACGTGGATGACAAGATCATCGCCAGGGCGGCGGAAGTCGGGATCGCGCCGATCGCGCTCGCCGATGGCTACGTCGCGGAGTGGCGGCGCGACATCACCGAACTCGGCGTGCTGCCCCCGACGATCGAGCCGCGCGCCACCCAAGAGATCGCCGGGATGCTGGACATGATCGCGGGGCTGATCGCGCGCGGGATGGCCTACGAGGCCGGTGGCGATGTGTACTTCCGCGTCCGCGCGTTCGAGGGCTACGGCAAGCTCTCGCGGCGTAGCCTAGACGATCTCCTCTCCGGCGCGCGGGTCGAGATCGGCGAGCAGAAAGAGGATCCACTCGATTTTGCCCTCTGGAAGGCCGCGAAGCCGGGCGAGATCTCCTGGCCGAGCCCGTGGGGGCCGGGTCGCCCCGGCTGGCACATCGAATGCTCCACGATGGCCCTCGCGCATCTCGGTGGACAGCTCGACATTCACGGCGGCGGCTCGGACCTGATCTTCCCGCACCACGAGAACGAGATCGCCCAGTCCGAGGCGTACCTGGGCCAGGCACCGTTCGCGCGCTACTGGCTGCACAACGAGATGGTGCAGCTCGGTGGCGACAAGATGAGCAAGTCGCTCGGCAACCTGATCACGATCCGCGATCTCCTCGATGGCGGCGCGGACAACGGGCAGGCGTACCGGATGATGGTCCTCACCGGACACTATCGGACGCCGCTCAGCTGGAGCGAGGAATCGTTCGTGAGCGGCGGGCGCGGCCTGGACCGCCTGCGCTCCGCCCTGCGCGACTACGCTGCGGGCGAGGAACCCGGCGATGGCGGCGCGCTCGCCCCGACGCTGGCGACCGCCGCGGCCGCCTTCCGCGCCGCGATGGACGATGACTTCAACACCGCTGGGGCGCTCGCCGCCCTCTTCGACCTGACCCGCGCGATCAATCGTGCGCGCGACGAGGGTGTGGCGACGGGCGACCTGCGGGCCGCACAAGCGAAGCTGATCGAACTGGCGGCGGTGCTCGGCCTGCAACTCGTCGAGATGAAGTCGGCGAACGACACGCTCGCCGCCGCGCCGTTCATCGAACTGCTGCTGGAGACGCGCGCCGAACTCCGCAAGGCCAGGCAGTTCGCCCTCAGCGACCTGATCCGCGACCGCCTCAAGGGCCTCGGCATCGAGGTCGAGGACGGCCCGCAGGGCAGCACCTGGCAGGCGGTGTAGGCACCGCTCGACAGTCGCGTACCTCTCTATTCACAAGCAGCGAACCGAACGCGCGCCGCACTCTCTCGAAGAGTGCGGCGCGCGTTCGGTTCTCCTCAAAATTCAGCGCCCTACGAATCGCTATTTCGATGCGAACTGTGGTGAAACCGGGACTACCATACTTCCAAAATCAGCCATTCGTTGATCCTTAGGCTACCTTTTTGCGTAGTATCGATCGTGGGACGGCGACGCATCGTCGAAACCGGCGATGGGTCAGCACGTTACGACAAGGGTATCAGGCACGTCGGATAATCGATCCAATGTCTTGCCCGATGCTCGCAACTGGTAATCGCAGGGTCGGGAAGGAGTTATGATTACCGATCTGGGGTAGTCCACAGGAGCGATGAGCATCTGTGGTGACGCGGCACGAACGCACCGCTATTCGGCGAGTAGGCACAAGGAGGACGCGCTATGGTACCGGCACCGTACTTCAAGAACGATATCGAAATCCTCAACTACGCGCTCACGCTGGAGCACCTGGAGGCCGCATTCTACGTCGGGGTCGTCGCTGGCACCGCGCTGACCGACGCCAACGAGAAGGCCACCTTTACGATCATCCGTGACCACGAAACCGCCCATGTCGCCGCACTTACCAAGGCGATCCAGGCCGCCGGTGGCACGCCGGTGAAGCCTCGCCAGTCCTACAATTTCGGTAACCTCAACGATCGCCAGAATGTCCTCAACCTGGCGGATACGTTCGAGCCGACCGGCGTCGGAGCCTATGACGGTGCCGCGTTCGAGATCAAGAACAAGGCGTATCTCGTGGTCGCTGGTCAGATCGTCCAGATCGAGGCGCGTCACGCCGCCACAATCCGCGAGATCATCACCCCCAACGACAATCCGGTGCCGAGGACCTTCGAGAAGACCCTCCGTCCGCCGGAAGTGCTCGCTGCGGTCATGCCGTTCCTTGGCCCGGAGCAGATGTAGGCGTTCCGATCGCACATCGTAGGATGAAATCGGCAACTCTGACAGCGGAGTCGGAGGGCTAACGAGGAGAATGACGGGCATGACACAACAGATCAATGGTCTCGTTTCTCGCGCCATGAGCGCGCAGATCACTCGCCGCAAGATGCTCCAGGGCTCGCTCGCACTCGGCGCGGGCGCGGTGGCGCTCAGCGCGTTCGGCGGGGGCGTCTTCACGCCGATGCCGGAGGCGGCGGCCAGCCCGCTCGACAGCGACTTACAGATTCTCAACTACGCGCTGACGCTGGAGTATCTCGAAGCCGCCGCCTACAAGGCGATCAACGATTCCGGCATCCTGGCGAAGGCACCGGCGATCTACAATGGTCGCGCGAATACCTACTTCCAGGCGTTCGCCGCGCAGGAAGCGGCGCACCGCGACACCCTGATCCAGACGATCACGAGCCTTGGCGGTAAGCCGGTCAGCGCCCCGACGCGCGGTTACAACCTTTCCCCGGTGCCGACCGATGCGGCAGGGGTGTTGAGCTTCTTCCAGGTGGTCGAAGCGGTAGGGGCGAGCGCCTATCTCGGTGCCGCCGCCTCGATCAAGAACCCTGACATCCTCGAAGCGGCGCTGAGCATCCACGCGGTCGAGGCGGAGCACGCTTCCGCCCTCGCGCAGTTGATCGCGCCCGGTACGATGCTCTTCGCCCCGGATGCATTCGCCATCCCGCGCACGCCCGATCAGGTATTCCAGAACGTCGCGCCGTTCTTCGTCCCGACGAAGTCGCCTTTCCCGGATGTGGATGCAAACACCCCGTACGCGAACGCGATCTTCTACCTCTACGGCCTCGGTATCGTGCGCGGCGACCAGGACGGCAACTTCCGTCCCGGCAACTCGCTGCTGCGCGCGCAGATGGCCGGCATGGTCGCCCGTGCCTTCCTCTGGGCCGACGAGAACTACGGCGTTCCCACCTTCAAAGACCAGCAGTACGTCGACAACGAATTGTGGAACGATGTGGGCGTCCTGGCGCACTACGGCGTCGCGCTGGGCTACAGCAGCAGCGAGTTCGACCCCCTGCTCCAGGTCCTTAATGTGCAGGACGTCGCCTTCGTCGCCCGCGCGATGATCACCAAGAAGTTCTGGGTCCAGGAGACGTCCGCCCCGGCAGATCAGTTCCCGAACGTCCCCCAGTCATCGGGGCATCGCCTCGACCTCGCCACCTACGTTAAGTATGCCGGTAATGTACCGGGCAGCTCGACCGATCGGGCGAACTGGGATAACTACAACCAGCCCGCCACGCGGGCCTTCTCCACGCAGGTGCTCTATCAGGCACTGCTGACGATCGACAAGGGACAGGCTACGCACTAAGCGAGCAACACTAGGCGGGCGGGGGCGATTGTCGCCCCCGCCCGCTTTTGCGTTCAACCACCACTTGGCCGCCACGGGGATTACCCATGCGCGCGGCGGCGCGACCACCCTCACCCCGGCGCTCACGCGCCACCCCCTCTCCCCATCCGAGGAGAGGGAAAGGAATCCCATAACCGTTTTCCGCATTTTACGGCGGTAAATGGGCCTCACCATCACAATGGTCCAGTCCCCGACGGGGACTTTGTGGCCGCAGCCCTTAGCCGGGGTTTTAACCCCGGTATCCCACGCCAGGGGACGGCCCGCACCCCGGCTCGCAACTGCTCGCCACCCCTCTCCCGATCTGGGAGAGGGGTGTGCTGTGTGGGGTGGGAAGGGCATGGCAGATAATACCCTCACCCCCGGCTCGTCCTCACGGATTCGCCACCCCGTCGCCCTTCGTCAGCCATGATGGGCGCGCGGCGATTACCGCTTCTGCAAGCGCGCGAAGTTGGCGCTGAGGGTGCGGACGACGCCATCCTGGAACTTCACGGTCACGTCCTGGTCGTCGGCCAGGTTCTTGATGTTGATCACCTGCCCCTGCCCGAACTTGGCGTGCAGGACGCGGTCGCCCGGCTTGAAGCCACCGAGGGTCAGCGACTCGGCGGAGGCGGCCTGCTGCGCCGCACCCTTCGCCGCGCCGTTGGCGGGCCGGGAATTCCCCGCGCCGGAGGAGCGCCCGGCACCCCAGGAGACATCGCCGCCGCCGCGCCCGAAGCTGCTGCCGCCCGAAGCACCCGCGCCGCCGTAGCGCCCGTAACCGCCGCTCGCGCCGCCGCCACGCCCGCCCACGCCCACGCTGACCTTCGGGGCCTGCGAGACGCGGTCCAGGAATGCCTCAGGCAACGACTGGAGGAAGCGCGAGGGTTCGCTGACCTCCTCCTGCCCGAAGCGTGTCCGCTTGAAGGCATACGTCAGATAGAGCTGCTTCATCGCGCGGGTGATCCCGACGTAGGCCAGCCGCCGTTCCTCTTCCAGTTCGCGCGGGTCTTCGGATTGCGCGGCGCGCGCGTGCGGCAGCAGCCCTTCTTCCAGCCCGACGAGGAAGACGACCGGGAATTCGAGTCCTTTCGCGGCGTGCAGGGTGATCAACGTCACCTGATCGCCCTCATCCTCGATCGTGTCGGCGGCGCTGACGAGCGCCTTCTCCTCCAGGTAGGAGGTCAGGCCGTTCATCGGCGTCTGATCGGGCCAGCGGCTGATCTCGTTCTCCAGCTCGCCGATATTCTCCAAGCGCTCCGCCTGGGCCGAATCCTGCAAGAAGGTGACGTAGCCGGAACGGTCGAGCGCCTCCTTGAAGAACTCCGCGAGGCCGAGCGTCCCGGCGGCGCGGCGCAACTCGCTGAGCGCGCGCGCGAAGTCGAGCAGCGCGGCCTTGCTGCGCCCGCTCACCTGTGGCGGCATGTGGCGCGGCAGCCCTTCCTCGGCGTCGAGGAGCGCCTCGAAACCGGAGGCGAGCGAGAAGCTCGTCTCGCTCGCCCAGCTCTCGATCGCTTCCAGCGCCTTCGGGCCGATCCCCTTGCCGAGCGGCATGTCGCTGCCGATCACCCGACGCAGGCTGATCGTGTCGGCGGGATTGACGACCGACCGCAGGAGGGCCATCACATCCTTGACTTCCTGGCGCTCGTGGAAGCGGATGCCGCCGATCAGTTGCAGGGGGATCTTGGCGCGGTCGAGCGCCTGCTCGATCGGGCGCGACTGCGCGTTGGTGCGGTACATGATCGCGAAGTCGCGGTAGGGGTGCTTCCGCATGACGTGGAGACGACTGATCTCCGTGACCAGGAACTGCGCCTCCTGGCGTTCGTCGTACAGCTCTTGCACCTGCACCTTCGTGCCGGTGCCGTTCACCGCGTGGAGTTGTTTCTCCGTCCGCTCCGGGTTGTCCTTGATCACACCCATCGCCGCCTCGAGGATCGGCTGCGTGGAGCGGTAGTTCTGCTCCAGGAAGATCGTCGTCGCCTTGGGATAGTCGCGCCGGAAGTTGCGAATGTTGGTGATATCCGCACCCCGGAAGCGGTAGATCGACTGGTCCTCGTCGCCGACGACGCAGAGGTTCGCGTTCGGGCCAGCGGCGAGCTGGTGGATCAGGCTGTACTGGACGAGGTTCGTATCCTGATACTCGTCCACCATGATGTGCAGATACCGCTCCTGGAAGCGCTTCAACACCTCCGGCACGTACTGGAAGAGTTCGACCGTGCGGTTCAGCAGATCGTCGAAGTCGAGCGCCTGATACTCCCGCAGCATCCGCTGATAGACCGGGTAGACCCGCGCCACGATCTCGTCGCCATAACTCTCGGCCTGATTGCGAAAATCGTCCGGCGTGGCGCGCACGCTCTTGGCGGCGGAGATGCGGCTGAGGATCGGGCGTGGCGGATGCTGCTTCGCATCGAGGTCGAGTTCCTTCAGCGCGCGCTTGATCACCGTCAGCTGATCGTCGCTATCGTAGATCGTGAACGAGCGATCGAGGCCGAAGTAATGGCCGTGCTGGCGCAGGATACGCACGCAGAAGTTATGGAAGGTGCCGACGGTGAGATCGCGCGCGACCGGCCCCACGAGCCGTTCGAGACGATCGCGCATCTCCTTCGCCGCCTTGTTGGTGAAGGTAACGGCGAGGATTTGCCACGGCGCGGCCCCGCGCTCTTGCAGCAGATAGGCGATCCGGTGCGTCAGGACGCGCGTGTTGTGGCAGAGGACGCCCTCGGCGACGAAGTTATGGGTTCCCTCCACGGTGAAATCGTACACCCACCCGCTGTACTCGACCTCCTCGATCGAGACAACCTCCTCATAGACGAGCGGAGCGGGCGCTAGCCGGTCGAGGGTAACAATCCCTCGCCGGAGATGGACGATGTCATCAGCCGAGAGATAGCGCGTGGGGCGCATCTGGTTGCCCGGCAAGCGACCTCCCGGTCGCTCGGTCAGATCGATCAGCATCGGACGAACCTTGCCGAAATAGCTCTCGCGGCTACAGCGCTTCAGCGCCGCATAGCCTTTTTCCTGACCGGTGTTGCCGAGCAAGCGTTTCGGCGAGAGCGCGGTCGTCGCCGCTAACTCCTTGATGACCGAGCTGGATGGGAGGAGGTCGCGGTTCGGGTTCGAGCGCTTCGCGACACAGCCGGACAGCCGTCCCATTTTGCGAGAATCGCCGAAACCTATCTGCTCGGCGAAGATTCGCAATGAAGGCCCGCCGATGTAGAGCGTCCAGTAAGGACGCGCGATCTGTGGACCATTCGTCGCCGCCTTCATCCTGCGCGACACCCTGGCCCAGATACCGAAGCGGCGCAGGAGATGCCGTAGTTCCTCGGCGAGGCGCGACGAGGCGGTACTGATCCCGACCTGCTGGCGTCCCGGCTCGACCCAACCCTCCGCATCGAAGAGCGCGCGCAGGAAGACCGCGACGCCAGCGGCATCAGCACCCATAATGCAATCGGGTATCCGCTTCTCAGCAGCGCGACGACCGAAATCATGTCCCTGCGCGATCAGATATTCGTAGAGTTTTGTGTTCCAAACACCGAACCGATAGGTATTGCGGCCAACGTTGGGTTGAATGCGGAGTTTGCGGCTCCCCAACTGATAGCGTTCCAGAAGATTCGCAGTGATCGACCTGATCCGCTCAAGTTGCTCGCGCGATTTCAGCACGAAGCAGAACGCGCGGCTACCACGAGGTTCGGTACGCTCATACCCTTCGCCGATCAACCACCCGAAGAACTCGGCGAGTTCAGGATCGATCGGATTGCCTCGATGCGGCGTCAATCCGGGCAAGGCCAGAACATCCCCGGCCTGAATGGTATTGGTCCAGCTCGTCCCGTCATAAAGTTTGTGGGCGGCGGTGAGGCCGATGCGACTACCGTCGCGAAAGGTAACGACGCGGATTCGCTCGGTGACATGCTGGCGATAGAGCGCGCCGATCGTGCCTGAGCAAAAACGGCTGGCACCTTCATTGTATGAATCAACGGAAAGGGACTCTCGCGGGACCGAAACCCACCCCTCACCATCGTACATCTCTTCGGAGTGATACCGTTCCCAAGCTTCCTCGGCAGTCTGCAAGCGGTCGTTGATCACGAGCCGCGTATCGGGGAGGACGCACTTGCCGGAACCCGGGCCGGCCATGATCAGCACCGGGCCGTCGACCGTCTCGACCGCCAGCCGCTGCTCCGCGTTCAGGCCGCTCAGTAATTCGTTCACCCCGACCATCGAGACCCTCCAGGGTAGGCGCATCGGGCGATGCGGCGACGCTGCCGCACAGAAGCCATATCGGCTCGTGCGGCGCATCACCTATGGCCCCGCCACCCATAGCATTCGCGCGGGCCTTTCGCCCAGGCCGATACGATCCCGCATCGTCGCGCGCACAATCGCGCTCAACATCGTGGGCGAGGATCGCGCCTGCGGTCCAGGCCATTTCAACCGTTTAAGTATACCGCGCGCCGCGTGACCTATCGGTGCCCGACATGCCCAACGGGGCGATTGTAGCAACCGTACGTACATAGCGCAAGGCTTGACAACGTGGCGCGGCCTGCGGTAGTATTCCCGTCGCCGCATACGCTGCGGAGAGCGCCGCGCCGACGTAGCTCAGTGGCAGAGTAGGGGACTCATAAGCCCTTGGTCGCTGGTTCGAATCCAGCCGTCGGCATCATAGCGCACAGGGAGAGGCTCGATGAGCCTCTCCCTTTCTTGTGGCCCTGATGCTTGAAAGCGCCGCCGGTCCTTTGGTTGAGGAGGATGTCGGCGGCGAGGCGCACGGGTTCCCACGCGGAAAACCGTGGCCGCATCACGCGCCTTGCCGCGCGCGCTCTACCGGTGGTGCTACCGTGTCACATCTGCGCGGCGCGCGGCGTAGACCCGGCGGGGGTCGTTGCCGACTCCCGCTGGAGGAACGCCGCCAGTGCGGCATAATAACGGTCGCGATCCAGGTGCAATTGGTCGCGCCGCTCGGCGGTGTAGTCGGCGAAGCCCGCGCCGCCCTTCGTCCCGACCCGCCCCTGCGCCAGTTGCTCGCGGAGCATGTCGGGGACGAAGAAGCGCTCGCCCAACTCGTGCTGTAGCGTCTCGAGCACCCGCGCATAGGTGTCGAGCCCGGCCATATCGGCGATCTGGAACGGGCCGAAGAAGGGCAACCGGAAACCGAAGGTGCTGCGGACGATCGCATCGACCTCCTGCGGCGAGGCGAGACCCTCCTCGACACACCGCACCGCCTCCAGGAAGAGCGCGTTCTGGATCCGGTTGGCGACGAAGCCCGGCCCATTCCCGACGAGCACCGGGAGTTTGCCAACCTCGCTGAGGAAGGCCAGCACCCTGGTGACCACGTCGGGTGCGGTGCCGGCGTGCGCGATCACCTCGACGCCGGGGGTCCACTCGGGGGGATTGAACCAGTGCGTGCCGAGGAATCGCGTCGGCTCACTCACGAAGGCGGCGAGCCCATCGATCGGGAACGACGACGTATTGGACGCGATGACCGCCTCGCGGGGCGCGTGCTCGGCGCACAGGGCGAGCACGGCGGCTTTCGCGGCGCGATCCTCCGGGACCGCTTCCAGGATGAACTCCGCCCCGGCGACGGTCGCCGGGATATCGTCCAGCGCTTCCACCGCATCCAGGCGCGCGATGGCCTCCTCCGGCAGCAACCCCGCCGTGACATGCCCGGCGACACGCGCGAGCAGTTTCTGCTTGGCGAGCCGTGCCAGATCGGCGGTCGCGTCCGTGAGCCGCACGCGCCGCCCGGCCAGGGCGAATTGTTCCGCGATGCCGAGCCCCATCGTCCCCGCGCCGATGATCGCGATCTGCGCCGGCCACGGGGACATCCGCTCCCCTTCCGCTGTCAGCGTATCCTCCGCCCGACTCATGGTCGCTCCTCCCCCATAGCTGACGCCGCAGCGAGCGCTTGGGATAGTGTTGTCCTCGCGGGTTGGCACCGCCAGCGCGCGGCACCCACCCGCCACGCGCCGGGAGTGTCAGGCTCCGTGGAGCGCGGTATTCTGGAGCACACCGGCGGCGGTGAGTTGCGCGCGCAACTGCGCCAACTCGTCCTCGGTCAGTTGCGGGATCGGCGCGGCGGTGTACGGTCCGCACAATCCCTTGAGCGCGTACTGTGCCTTGATCGGGGCCGGGAAAGTGCCGACTTTGACGGCGGCATTGGCGCGCGCCACCGTGCCCGCGAGGGTAACCGCCCGTGCGGTGTCCCCGTCCAGATACGCGCCGTAGAGCGCGGCCAGCACGTCGGGCACGACGTTGACCGCCCCACCGATGATGCCGTGGCCGCCGAGGAGGAGCGCGGCGGGGAGCAATTCGTCCGAGCCGGTGTAGAGCGTGAAGCCCTCCTGCGCGGCGACGAGACGCGCGAGCGCCCCGAAATACCCGAGATCGCCGCCGGAGTCCTTCAACCCCATGATGTTCGGGTGCGCGGCCAGCCGTGCGACCGCCGCCGGGGGAATCTGAATCTTCGTCATGCTCGGGATGTTGTAGAGGATGAGCGGCAGCGGGCTGGCCTCGGCGACGCGCTCGAAGTAGCTGACGATGGCGTCGGTATCGAGCCGATAGTAGTAAGGGGGCGGCACGAGTGCGCCGCGTGCCCCGCTCCCGGCGCTCATCCGCAGCCCGGCGATGACCTCGGAAACCACGCTGCTCGCCGCGCCGGTGAAGACCGGACCCCGCCCGTTCGCCGCCGCCAGCGTCGCCGTCAGCGCCCGCTCCCGCTGGGCATTGGTCAGCGAAGGGCCTTCGCCGGTCGACCCGAGGATCGACAGGCCGGTCACGCCGCTGGCGAAGAGATAATCGACGACGCGCGCGATGCCGGCCGGATCGATCTCACCGTCCTGGGTGAGCGGGGTCGCCATCGCCGCGTACACGCCGGGATACCGCTCGGAGACGCCCATCGGTACACTCCTATCGCCTTAAATCTTGCTACCACGGTCCCGCTGCGATGTAGCGTAGCACCACGGCCCCCATGCCACAAATCAACCCGCCGACGGCGCATACCATCTTGAAAAGGGATCACGAAGCTGCGCCCATTCCCGCGTCGCAGCGGTCGGTAGCGGTCCCACCAACAGGGAGATCGGTGCGGGAGGCACGCCGAACACCGCCCGGTTATTGCCCCGCTGCGGTGTCTCAGCTATGCTGCACACAGATGGTACAAGGGTTGCCGCAACCCATACGATATGCCGTTATACGCAAGAAGGAGCGCCCGATGTCCTACCGGCGCAACGGCGATACGACGCGCGTGATGCCGCCGATACCGCCGCAGGGTTCGCAGGGAACGCCGCAGGGGCCACGACCGCCACGCGGGCCACGACGCGGGGAGAGCTGGTCGCCCGGCACCTTCTCCCCGGCGATCCTCATCGTCGGACTGTTGGTCGTCGGTATCCTGGTGGCGGCGGGGGTCGTCAGCCAGCGGGGGCGGCTGACCACGCCAGCGGCGACCGCCGTAGATGGGCAGACGAGCGCGACGGCGACGGCCACCGCGCCCGCCAATGCCGCGCGCACCTTCGTCGTCGCCAACACCGGCGGCGAGGGGGTCTATCTGCGCCGTACCCCGCGCCTCGCGGACCGCGACACCGCCTACGTCGAGGGGACGCAACTGGTGACGATCGGCGCGGACGAGCAGGGCGAGGGGCAGAGCTGGCACCACGTCCGCACGCCCGATGGCAAAACGGGCTATGTCCCCGCCCAGTACACGGTCGAGGTTGGACGGTGAGTATCCGCAGTGCATCGCGATCGGCTGGCGGCACATGAGCGCCCCTTCCTCGCATCGGCCCAACGCGACGATCCGCATCCCGCGACGGCCACCGACGCCGTTACGGCTACGGCTGCGACACGCGCACCGCTCGTTGCAACTGCGCCCGACGCGCCGCCCGGTCTTGCTGGTCCTCGGCTTCGCCGCGCTGATCCTCGTCGGGACCGCGCTGCTCCTCTTGCCGATCAGCGCGCGCGATGGCACCCCGGCACCATTGGCGGCACTCTTCACCGCGACTTCGGCGGTCTGCGTCACCGGCCTGGTGGTCGTGGATACGCACGATTATTGGACCCCCTTCGGCCAGGTCGTCATCGCGATCCTGATGCAGTTCGGCGGGCTCGGCTTCGTGATCGGCGTCGCGGCGCTCCGGCTGCTGCTCGGCCAGCGCCCGAGCCTGCGCGATCGTCTCCTACTCCAAGAAACCGGGGCGATCACGCTGCTCGGCGGGCAGCAAGCGCTGATCCTCCGGGCCATCCTCGTCACCTTCGGGGCCGAGGCGGTCGGCGCGCTCCTCCTCTGGCTCCGCTTCGCCCCGCTGTACGGCCCCTGGCAAGGGCTGTGGTACGCCCTCTTCCACGCGATCTCCGCCTTCACCAACGGGAGCTTCGATCTCTTCGGCGGCTTCCGCTCGGTGGCTGACTTTCGCGCCGATCCGCTCGTCCTCCTGACCCTCGCCGGGTTGATCATCGGCGGGGGGCTCAGCGTCGTCACCCTCACCGATCTCTGGCAACACCGTCCCTGGCGCGCGCGCCGTGGTGGCTGGCGACGGCTGAGTGTGGATAGCAAGGCGGTGCTGCTCGGCACGGCGCTCCTGTTGGGGGGCGGCACGGCCCTGCTGCTGCTCACCGAGCGGGGCAACCCCGCCACGCTCGCCGGACTGCCCCCCTGGCAGCGGCTCCTCGACGCCTTCTTCCACGCAACCGCCGCGCGCACCGCCGGTTTCGCCGCCTGGGATTTCTCGGGGGCACGCCAGTCCACCCTCTTCATGCTGTGCGGCCTGATGTTCATCGGCGGCGCACCCGGCTCGATGGCGGGGGGGATCAAGATCACCACGTTGGCCGCGCTCCTGGCGGCGATCTGGGGTAGCCTGCGCGGGCAGCCCGAACCGACCCTCTTCGCGCGGCGCATCCCGCCGCGCCTGATCGGACAGGCGCTGGCGGTGACGGCGCTCGCGTTCGCGCTGATCGTCGGCGTGGCGCTGCTGATCAGCGTGATCGAGGGGGAGCGCCTCGGCGTCTCCTTCGTGGCGATCCTCTACGAGGTGACCTCGGCCTTCGGGACAGTCGGCTCGTCGACCGGCCTGCCACCGCGCCTCGGGGCGGTCGGCCAACTCTGCCTGATCGCGATGATGTTCATCGGTCGTCTCGGCCCGGTCACGGTCGTGCTCGTCCTGACCGAGCGCAGGCATGAAGATCGCTACCGGTATCCGAGCGAGTCGTTGCGGATCGGCTGAGCGCTGGCCGGGCGATCGTGCCACCGCCGTATGAGGAGGGGTGATGTTCGAGCGAGATACCGCGTCGCGCCGCTTCGCGGTGATCGGCCTTGGGCGATTCGGGATGGAAGTCGTGCGGACGCTGGCCGATCGCGGCCATGAGGTGCTGGCGATCGATCGCCTGGAAACGCCGGTGCAGCGCGCCAGGGAGATCGCCACGCACGCCCTCCAGGCGGAGATCACCGACGCCGAGGTGATCCGCGAGGTCGGACTGGACGAGTTCGATGTCGCCGTCGTGGCGATCGGCGACGATGTGGAGGCGAGTATCTTCGTCACCACGCTGCTCGTGGAGGAGGGGATCCCACAGGTAGCCGCCCGCGCGAATTCGCGCCTCCACGGGCTGATCCTGGCCCGCGTCGGGGCAACGCGCGTTATCTACCCGGAACAGGAGAGCGCCGCCGCACTGGCACAGGGACTGCGCGCGCCGAACGTGACCGATTACTTCGCCCTCGGCGGGGGGATCGGGGTCGCGCGGCTGATCGCGCCTCGCGCCTGGTACGGGCGCACGACCGACGATTTGCGGCGCGCAAAACCCAACCCTTCGGTTATCCTGGCGCTCCAGCGCGGCGAGGAAACCCTCGCCGAACCGGGCCGCGACGAGACTATCCGTGAGGGCGATATCCTGGTGCTACTCTGCCCCGATGATAAGATCGACGACATCCCGACCGACCAGCAGCCGGACGGCGCGACCGAGCGGCGCTGAGGCACAGGGCGGGCAACGACGCGCCCCGCCGCACGGGGTTCAGTCTCCCGTCGCGACCGCCTCGCGCCGCAGGGTCGGCCGGCCGCAGCCGACCGCCAACTGGCAATAGAGGCAGCGGATCCGCCGCGCCACGTCGGTCCAGCTGTAGCACTGCGCGGTGGCGAGTGCCCCGGCACGGAGCGCGGGCAGTGCGGCGCTAGCGGTCAGCGCGCGGTCGAGGGTCGCGGCCAGGGTCGGCGCGTCGCCGTACGGGACGAGGAAGCCGTTGCGCCCATCCTCCACGGTGTAGGCGAGGCCACCGGCGCGCGAGGCGACGACCGGGGTGCCGCAGGCCATCGATTCGATCGCCACCAACCCGAACGACTCGTAGCGCGAGGGGACCACGGTGAAGTTGGTCGCCGCGTAGTAGAGCGGCAACGTCTCATGGGGCTGCGGGCCGCGGAAGATCAGCCCATCGGCTACGCCGAGCGCCGCCGCACGGTCGCGGACACGCGCCAGATCCGGCCCCAACTCGCCGTCGCGCAACTCGCCGCCGACGACGATCAGGCGCGGCGTGCCCGACCCGGTCCAGCCCGCGCGCAACCGGGCATAGCCATCGATCAGGAAATCGATCCCCTTGATCGGGTCGATCCGCCCGACGAAGAGGAGGTGCGGATCATCGCCGAGGCCGAGCGCCGCGCGCGCGGCGGCGCGGTCGGTGGGGCGGAAGCGTTCGAGGTCGATGCCGCAGGGGATGGTGGTGATGCGCGGGGTGCTCGCCCCGTACCACCAGATGATCTCGGCACGTTCCCGCGCGTTGCCCGCGACGATCGCATCGACCCGGTCGATCAAGCGGCGCTCGCCATCGAGCCGCAGCGTCGACTCGCGGCCATCGGCGGCACCGCGCGCCGCCTCTTCCTTCAGCGCGGCCAGGGTGTGGAACATCTGCACGATCGGCGCGGACCAATAGCGCCGCAAGGCCAGGGCGACCCACCCGGAAAGCCAATAGTGCGCGTGGATGACGTCGTAGCTGACGCCATCGCGCAGGCCGAAGTGGGCCATCTCCGCCGCGAAGTCGTCCGTGAGCGCAAAAAGATCCTCCTTGCCCACCGGGGCGGGAGGACCGGCGGTGATATGGACGACGCGAACGTTATGCGCCAATTCCACGATCGCGGGGGTGTGGGGATCGCTGCGCCGCGTAAAAATATCGACCGCGATACCCTGCCGGCCTAATTGCCGACTGAGTTCGCGGACATACACGTTCATCCCCCCGCCATCCTTCACCCCGAGCGTCGCGATCGGTGAGGTGTGGACGCTGAGCATCGCCACGCGCCGTATGTTCCCGAAGTCGCCGGTCCCCCGCCCATTGTCCAGTATCACCCGAGTCCTCCCGGTCGCCCTTATATGGCGCTGCAGCCCCACGCCAGGGAGACTATACGCTATACAGTCAAAATCGGTACACATCCGGGTATACCGACCCTTAGAACGTCCGAAAGACGGTCGTTATTCCGTCCGCACTACACCTCGCTCGCCTCCTTGAGTGCCTGCACACGCTGTGCCAGTAGCCAGAGTCCCCCGGTGACGAGTGCGTGGCCGCCGAGCACGACCGGCAGCGGGGTATCGCGCGCCGCCGCCGTGAAGTCGCGCACGATCGGGTCGGCGATCAGGTCCGGGCGGAGCAGATCGGAGGCGAAACGGTCGTTGGCGGAGAGGTGCGGGGCGATCTCGGCGAAGAGCGGGCGCGTGTCGAAGACGAGTACATCGCCGAGTTCGGCGAGGAGGGCGAAGAAGCGCGTCGGGCCGACCTCGCGCAGCAACGTCGCCAGGAGGGTGCGGACCTCCCCGCGCACCTGCCGCCCGCTCGCGCGCATCCCGCGCTCCTCGATGAAGAGGCGTTTCAGGAACGAGACCTCACGCTCGATCCGCGCCCAGATCGTGGTGTTGACCCGCCCGGCGATCATCACCGTGCGGTACGGATCGGCCATCGCCGCCTCGGTCGCCGCGAGCGCGGGGAAATCGGGGGCGTACGCGTCGAGATAGGCCCGGAGGAGCGGCGGCACGGCGGGCGCGCGGGCCAGCAACGCCAGATCGGTCGGCGTGTCGATGTCGAGGACCGTGGCGAGGCGCTGCTCGATCGGCACGCGCGCCAGCCCGGCGTCGCGGTGCAGCCGCCAGGCGAGATCGTTGTCGGTCAGGATCGGGCCGGTGGCGAAGAGGGCGCTCGCCGGGCGGAACGCGGCCCAATCGGAGGAGAGGGCATTGTTGGCGGCGACGTGGCCGGGCGTGGCGACCGCCGCGACCAATCCGTGTAGGCCGGCGGCGTCGAGCAGCGGCGCGCTGCCGCCGCCGACGTAGGCGACCGCCGCCGAATCGAGTTGCCGCACGAGCGCCCCCAACTCCTCGCCGAAGGCGATCGTCTCCCCGGTGGGGACGATACGGAGGGCCGGGTGGCACGCCGCCAGCTCACCCGCCAGCGCCTCATCGTTCGTCGCCAGGGCGATGTATCGGAAGAGCGCCGTGGCCGCCGCGTCGGCCACGAGCTGCTGCACCGACGCCCGTTGCGCGCCCGCGACCAGGCGCTCCGGCTCGCTCGCGCCGCCCCGCCCGTGAAAGACGATCAGATCAGGACGCGCATCCTCGGTAAGCATCGGGACTCCGTGTGCGTAGGCGAAGTAGGCGAAGTAGGCGAAGTAGTCGGTGGTGGCGCGGTGCCGATAGGGGGCAACGCCTATCGGCAAACCCTGCTACGGGCTACGGACACTCTTCGACTACTCGCCTACTCGCCTACTCGCCTCGTTATTCCGGCTGAATCAACCCGTACGCCCCGTCCCGGCGGCGGTAGAGGACGTTGATCGCATCCTCGTCGGCGTTGAAGAAGACGAAGAAGGTATGGCCGAGCAATTCGAGCTGGTCGATCGCTTCGTCGCTCGTCATCGGCTTCAGCGTGAAGCGCTTGCGGCGCACGATCGCCAGATCGGCCCCCGCAGCGTTAACAGCCACGCCATCCGGCGCATCGGGCGTCTCCGCCGCCCGGAGTTCGGCGAGGTCGGTGGCGTCGAGTTCTGGCAGCGTGATGAATTCCGCGACCGAGGGGCGGCGGCTGCGGTCGGTGCGCTTGCTATGGTAACGCCGGATCTGACCGAGCATCGTATCGACCGCCATGTCGACCGCGCGCCGCGCATCCGCGTGCTGCTCCTCGGCGCGCAAGAGGGTTTGCCGCGCGGCGATCGTCAACTGCGCGGTGAAACGCTCGCCGCCACTGCGCGGATGCTCGTGTACGAGTTCCATCTTCGCTTCCGCGCCGCGCCCGATAAAGCGATCGAGCCTGGCGACGCGCGCCTCGATAAAGCCACGCAAGCCCTCGTCCACCTTGAAGTCTTTGGCTTTAATCCTGACATCCATAGGTGATCCCCTTTCCTATGCGCGACCTCGTGTACCGGCACCCGCAGCGGGTACGTACGACCGTGTATAACCGCACCCGCGAGGGGTACGTGCGATCATAGCAAATCGCGGCCCACGACGGGATAGCCTAGTGGCATGGCCTCTGCGTCCGATCCTGCCGGACCCGGCACGATCCCGCGCGCAACGACGCCGCCAGCGCCCACAGCGGGTCCGCACGACGCCGAAAAACAGCACTGAAAAGGGGGGGCAACAGCATGGCCGAGAACGGGCGACTCCAGGGGAAACGAGCGATTGTCACCGGCAGCGACCAGGGGATCGGGCGGGCGATCGCCTTGCGCTTCGCGCACGAAGGGGCGATGGTGGCGATCAACTACCGCCACAACGAAAAGGGGGCGCACGAAGTCAAGGCCGCGATCGAGGGGGCGGGGGGCAGGGCGATCGCCGTCGGGGCCGATGTCGGCACCGCGGAGGGGGCGCAGAAGCTGATCGGCGCGGCGATCGAGGCGTTCGGTGGCCTCGATGTGCTGGTCAATAATGCGGGCGTGGAGATCCAGCACCCCTTCCTGGAGCTCAGCGAGCAGGACTGGGATACGGTGATCGGCGTGAATCTGAAAGGGCCGTTCCTCTGCACTCAGTCCGCCGTGCGCCAGATGGTGAGCCAGGGCAAGGGCGGGCGGATCCTCAACATCTCCTCCGTCCACGAGGATCTGCCGATGCCCGGCAACAGCCCCTACTGCGCCGCGAAGGGTGGGCTGCGGATGCTGACCCGCACCCTCTGCAACGAGCTCGGCCCGCACGGCATCACGATCAACAACATCGGACCAGGCGCGGTCGCCACCCCGATCAACAAGGGCACCCTGGCGGACCCGGAGAAGATGGCCGCGCTCAACGCGGGCATCCCCCTGGGCCGCATCGCCCAGCCGGACGAGATCGCGGGGGTCGCCGTTTACCTCGCCTCCGACGAAGCGGCCTACGTCACCGGCGCGAGCTACTTCATCGATGGCGGGCTGATGCAGCATGCACTCGGGCTCTGAGCCAGGCAGCGCGAGCGCCCACCGCTGTGCGTGCCACGGCGGCGGGCGGTCAGCGCCTAAGGTTCGAGGACGATGCCGGTTATCCCCGCAGGCCCCGCCTTATTGTGCCACCCGGCGCGGGAACCGTACGGACAACGGTACAGCGCGGAGGTGCTACACCCCGGCCACCCAGGCGAGCGAGGCGCACCAGCCCGCCGGAGCGAGGACGCCCACGAAGAGTCCGAGCAAGGCCCAACGTTACGCGAGGAGCCGCGTTTGCAGCTCACGCACGCGCAGGCTCAGCGTCCAGCCTGGCGGGCAACACGCCAGACGGAGGCTCCAAGCAGGGCGACAACGGCGAGGGGCAGCAGCCACCAGGCCGGGACGCCGCTATGGACCAGCAGCGCCGTGACGACCAGGGCGACGACCACGCCCACCGCCACGGTCCAGTCGTCGCCGACGACGAAGTCGTACCAGAACATCAGAAAGCCGGTGATGTAGCGCATCGTTCAGGCTCCTATCCCGTGTGCCGCGGCACCGATGAGGGTACGCGCACGCTGTCGGCGCAAGAGGGCCACCATGCCGAAGGCGAGCACGAGGACGAAGAGCAGGATACCGACGATCGCCAGATCGGTCCCCGGCCAGACGACCCCGGCACCCTCTGCGGACCAGAAGATCCCGAAGGTCGTTAACATCGCCCCGACCGCGAACTTCATCGTGTTCTCCGGCACCCGACTGAGCGGCGCGTGAATCGCGACCCCGACGACCCCGACGATGACGAGCGCCGCCACCGCGCCCGCCGCCGCCAGGGGGATACTCCCCTGGGCACTGCCGAAGGTGAGCACGATGAAGGCGACCTCCAGCCCTTCCAGGAACACGCCCTTGAAGCAGAGCGTGAAGGCGTACCAGTCGAGTCCGCCACGAACCACCGCTCCCGCGCGTTTGGCGTCCTCTCGCTCCTTGCGGAAAGTCGCCTCTTCGTCGTGCAGCGCCTTGTAACCGCTGGCACGCAGGATCGCCTTGCGTAACCATTGCAAGCCGAAGATTAACAACAGTGCCCCGATGATCAGGCGCAACGTATCGATCGGGATCAGCGTGAGGGCCGGACCGAAGATGGCGATGACCACCGCCAGGGCCACGGTCGCGCTCGCAACGCCGATCAGCGCCGAGCGCCAGCCGCGCGTCACACCGACCGCCAGGACGATCGTCAATGCCTCGACCATCTCGACCGCCGAGGCCAGGAACGCGGCCAGAACGAGGAAGAGTGTGCCGGTGCCGATCATTGCATAACCTCCACTTTCGTCGGGATAGCGGACCACAGAATAGAAGATAGAAGCGGAACTCGATAGATCAGGAGCAGCCGATCCGCGCTCATCGCCCTCCCATTTCATTGCAACGACCATAGCATTGTTACATCTGTACATTCGCCAAGGACAGAGTACGACTCCGACCGCGCGGCGTCAAGTCCCCAAGGCGATTGCCGAGACGTGACAAGCCGGAACATCGGCCACTCTTGCCGATAATCAGAACACGCACGCTATATGCTCAGGAGATGAGGCTTCTCCCTTGGAAAGTACAGCGTGCGTCGGAGGAAGAGCAGGCAAGAAGCTATCCCAATCAAAGCGGCAAAACATCATCCGGCGTGGCAGAGCGCGAGCACACAGGCTCAGTTTCACGAGTAGCGCGACAGAAAAAGAATTAGCAAAGCATCTTCGATGGTAGCATCGGCAAAATCACTGGCGATGGTATTCCCGGAAGGAATCGAACCGCCGGTGCCTGCTACAATCGCCTGCCGGGAGTTCCCATTCGGAGGTAACGGTGCTTTGTGCTAATCCATCTTGTGGTAAGGAGACCGGCAATCCCCGGTTCTGCTCCCGTTCCTGCGCCGTCACGGTCAATAATCGTGGCAAGCAGAGAAACTCGAAGCGCGACCGCTCTTGTCCACGCTGCGTCACCGTACCAGCACTCCCCAACAGGAAATACTGCGGTCAGTGCTGGAAGGCGATTGCCGAAGAAAATACCGCGCGCAACCTTGGCAGCATCCGCTCTGCCCTGCGCTACCAGCGCTCCGCGACGATCCGGCGTCATGCTCGGAAAGTCTACGCCGAATCAGGCGGACTCCAAGCGTGTGCGATCTGCGGATACGACTGGCATGTTGAAGTGTGCCACATCAGGCCGATCAACAGTTGGCCTCTTGATACGCCGAGCGCATAACCCGGAGAATCTTGTCGCGCTCTGCCCAAACCACCACTGGGAGTTCGATCATCAACTGGTATCCGTGTAGGGACTCGAACCCCAATCGTCCGCTTAGGAGGCGGATGCTCTATCCCGTTGAGCTACACGGACCTGCAAACACTTGTGTCCCAAGTTATGAGGCCGGGACGGGACGGACACCTGCCACACGTCATGGTAGCAAACCCGCCCCGGTACGGCAAATCCACGCACCAGAATAACAACCGCTTCTTGCGATCGTCCCGCCTAATCCTGCCACGACTATGCTTACCCGACATTGACGATTGCTGGCGCGGCACGAGATAGCCCCACTCGATCCACTGCGCTACGGAGGCAGGCGGCGCGGTGCGCCGTGTGCGTGGGGCTATGGTAACAAAGATGCGGCGACAGCGACAAACGACGCGGGGCGGGCAGAGTGCCCGCCCCGCTTGAATAGCGTGCTTCCATCCCGAGGAAGGCGTTGGCCCAACTCAGGATCGGGGGGCGCTCAGACGAAGAGCGGGGCCATCTCGCGCTGGGCGAGCAGGCGGGAGAGTTCGGCGTCGCTCGGGCGCGTCTGGAAGCGGCTAGCGGTGTCCAGGATGCGCGGGAGCAGTGCCACGTCCCCGGCGGTGTTGAGGAAGGCGCCGGGGCGACCGAGCACCCAGCCCGCCGCGAGATCGATGTCGGCCTGCTCGCGCAGCGGCTCGTACCAGGTCGGTGCGCCGGTCGGGCGTTCGTCCCAGGGAGCGCGGGTGATCGACTTGATCGTCTGCACCGCCACCCCGCGCTCCTCGCAAATGCCCATCAGCTCCTCGAAGTCGGCGGCGTACTGCGGGTTCTGCATCATGATGTAGCTGAACGGCAGTAGCACCGAGTCGAACGGGAAGCGATCGAGGCTGCGGCGGTGGGTCGCGGCGATCCCGATGCCGTGCCCGGTCACGCCGATGAAGCGCACCAAACCGGCCTCGCGCGCCTCGACCGCCGCTTCCAGCGCGCCGCCCGACCCGAGCGCGACCTCCCACTCGTCCGGCTGGGCGAGGTTGTGCAACTGGAGCAGATCGACGTGATCGGTCTGGAGGCGGTCGAGCGAGCGATGGATCTCGTCGCGCGCCTCACGGTAGGTGCGCTGCCCGGTCTTCGTCGCCAGGAAGTACTCGTCGCGCCCTCGGGCCATCCACGGCCCGAGGCGCAGTTCGGCGTCGCCGTAGCTCGCCGCGACATCGAGGTGATTCACGCCGTACTCGCGCACCGTCTCCATCGCGCGGTCGGCGACATCCTGCGTGACCGAGCCGAGGGCCGCCGCCCCGAAGATCGTACGCGTACTCTGGTGGCCGGTGCGTCCGAAGGGTTGGGTCGGGATCATGTCGTACCCCTTTCATAGTCGCCGTCGTGTCGGTGGCCGACACCGTTGCCGATGCCCCGCCTGATTGTAGCGCGCGGGGAACCTTGCGGGCGCTCGCACCGTCGGAGAGTTCACCACGCGGCGAGCAAGTGCGCGAAGCGAGCGCCGCCGACACCGGAAACATCGCACGCTGCGGGCCATGACCACCCGCTGATCCTGATGGGCTACGCTCGGACACGCTCCGCTGCTTCGCGAACGGGCTCCAATATCTCGGAGAACTAAACGCCAATAGGGGAGCGCCCCGATGGTTATTCCACCGGGGCGCTCCCTCGTCGCTGCGTACCGGTCCGCTTAGCTGAACTTGGCGATCAGCTTCTCGATCAGCCCCTGCGTCTCACCTGGATCGCCGGTGACACGCGCCTGCACGCGGTCATCGAAGGAGACCCCCTCCTTCTGGTAGAAGACGCCGAGGTGGAGCGGATCTTGCGTCAGCGCCAGCTTGATCGCCGCGCCGATGTCGCTCGGATCGTGGTCGGCGGGGAGGGGCTTCGTCTCCTCGCGCCAGTAGTTGAAGGTGTTGATCTTGTTAAAGGTCGGACACGGGCTGTAGCAGTCGATCACCGCGAAGCCCTTGTGGTTGATGCCGTCCACGATCAGCTGCGTCAACTCCTTCGGCTTCGAGGAGAAGCCGCGCGCCACGTAGGTCGCGCCGGAGGCGATCGCCAGCATCAGGGGATTGATCCCCTCCTCGCTCGACCCGGTCGGCGTCGTCTTGGAGACGAAGCCCAGCTGCGCGGTCGGCGAGTACTGCCCCTTGGTGAGGCCGTAGACCGCGTTGTCCATGATCACGTAGCACATGTCGATGTTGCGGCGGCAGGCGTGGACGAAGTGCCCCGCCCCGATGGCGAAGGCGTCACCATCGCCGCCGAAGACCACGACCTCGAGCTCCGGGCGCGACATCTTGATCCCGGTCGCGATCGGCAGCGCCCGCCCGTGGACGCCGTGAAAACCGTAGGTGGAGACGAAGAAGGGGAAGCGGCTGGAGCAGCCGATCCCCGAGACGACCACCACGTCCTTCGTCTCGTAGCCCTGCTCCGCCAGCGCCTTATAGGTGGCATTCAGCACCCCGAAGTCGCCGCACCCCGGACACCAGGTAACTTTGACTTCGCTCTTGAAATCTTCGGCTTTTCGCTCGACAACGGCTGTCATCGTCGCTCGCTCCTCGCTGGGTACTCTCGCCCCGATCCCGATCGATCACTCATCCCCGCCCTGTCGGCGGCATCACGTCGTCAGTCAGCCGCGAGCGCGGCGGGCACGCCGGTCACCGCATCGCAGATCTCCGCGACGGTGAAGGGACTGCCGTTGTACACATTGAGACGCTCGAAATCGCGGGTCAGTCGCGCGGCGATCAGATCCGCGAACTGCCCCTGATAGTTGACCTCGGCGACGATCACCCGACTCTTGCCCGTCATGAACTCGGTGAGCTGGTGGGCCGGCAGCGGCCAGAGCATCTTCGGCGCGAGGAGATCGACCGCGACGCCCTGCTCGCGCAGGCGATCGACGGCCTCGGTGCAGGTGCCGGCGGTCGAGCCCCAGGTGATGATGCCGACTTCCGCCGCCGGATCGCCGTAGCGATAGGCCGGGGGGGCGTCGTTGACCGCCGCCGCCAGCTTGCGGAAGCGCTTCTCGGTCATCATCTTGTGGGTGCCGACATCGTAGCGGACCCGGCCATACTCGTTATGCTCCAGGCCGGTCGCCACGTATTCACCGCCTGCCTCGCCGGGGATCGCCATCGGGCTGACCCCATTGGGGGTGTCGTGGTTGTAACGCTTGAAGCGCCCGCCCTCTTCCTGGAAGTTGTAGAAGTCGCCGTGCCCGTCGCCATCCTGGCCGTTCGCGGCGTTGCCGCCCGTCAGCGTGCGCCGGTTAACGACGCGGACATCGGCCAGCTTCGGACGTGGGATCGCCTCCGAGCGGGTGCCGAGCGACGTATCGGAGAGGAAGATCACCGGTAGCTGATAGGTCTCGGCGAGATTGAAGGCGTTGATCGTCTGGTAGAAAGCATCTTCGACGCTGGTGCAGGCCAGGACGATGCGCGGGGCCTCGCCATGACCGCCGAAGACCGCGATGTTGAGATCGCCCTGCTCGTGGCGGGTCGGCATCCCGGTCGAGGGGCCGGCACGCTGCACATCAACCAGCACGAGCGGGATCTCCGCCATCAGCGCCAGGCCGAGCAGCTCGGTCATCAGGCTGAAGCCGGGGCCGGAAGTCGGCGTCATCGACTTGACGCCGGAGTACCCCGCGCCCACGACCATGCCCATCGCGGCCAATTCGTCCTCGGCCTGGATCACGAGGCCACCCACCTTCGGCAGCTCGGTCGCCAGGAATTCGAGGACATCGGAGGCGGGGGTGATCGGGTAGCCGAAGACGTGGCGGCAGCCGGAGGCGAGGGTGCCGAGGCCGACCGCCTGCGAGCCGGTCACCACGATCGTCTCGGGGCGCGAATCGCCCGAACTCGCGAGTTGATACTGCTCGTAGCCGGGGATGTGCTCTTTCACGTAGTCGATCCCCGCCTGGAGGGCGGCGATGTTCTTGTTGACGATCTCTTCGCCCTTGCGCCCGAAACGCTCCTGCAAGAGCTGCTGCCCGTACTCGATCGGCAGCCCGAAGAGGGCACCGACCGCGCCGACCGCGACCACGTTCTTGCCGAGCGCGAACTTGAGTTGCGTCTTGGCGATGTCGGTCAGCGGCAGGGCGACGCGCTTGAAACCGTCCCCCTCGGGCGGCGTGAACTCGGCGGAATCGTAGATGAGCAGGCCCTCGGCCTTCAGCACTTTGATCCCGCTCTCATAGGCCTCTTCATTAAAGGCGAGCAGGATATCCAGATTGTCGCCCTGCGAGTAGAGTTTCTCATTGGCGAGCCGGATCTGATACTCGTAGAGGCCACCTTTGATCTCTGCCGGTGGGATCCGATTGGTGAGTACAAAGTAGCCCGCGCGCGCCGCGACTTGCACCGCGAGATCGCCAGTACTCTGCACGCCCTCACCGGCCTCGCCGCCGATGCGGATCACAAAGTCGTTCTTGCCGCTCCCCATGATCGTCTCTACACCTCCTGCTGCCTGCCGAAGTGCCGCCGTTCGCCCACCGCGCCGTCACCAGTTGATGGCGAGAGCATCGGCGGCAGAACGTACTGCGAATACCCAACCGCGTCCCTATCCCACAGCGTTACGCTAACGCGGACATAACATATCATAGCACAGGACGGTGCGTGTCAAGCGCCGTTTTCGGGCTGACAGTTCGCCGCCAGGGATTGCGTTTCTGCCGCCTCCCGAGTATCCTACAGCGATACCGACGTAGCGGATGCACGCGCACACGATCATGCTGCATGCCCCCTGGTCCACGCGCACCGGCTACCGTGGCGAAGGACCGGGAGGACCGGCAACGGGGCATGCCATCCGGTGACGATGCTGCGGGCGGTATCGGGGATAGGGAGAGATGACCGAAGACGAGCAATTGCGGGCACCCGATGCACGGAAACTGAGCACCGCCGTCTATGCGGGCAGTTTCGATCCGCTCCATCTCGGCCACCGCGATGTGGCGGAACGTGCCGCCAGGCTCTTCGATCGCCTCATCTTCGCGGTGTTCACCGGCAGCGGCAGCAAACGCCCCCTGTTCACCGGCCAGGAGCGGGTGGACCTGGCGCGCGAGGCGCTGGCGGACCTGGCGAACGTCAGCGTCCTCGGCTATCGAGAGTTGACGGTGGGGTATGCCCGGAACCTCGGCGCAGATGCGCTGGTGAAAGGGGTCCGCACCGTCGCCGACTTCGAATATGAGTTGCAACAGGCGCACATGAACCGTGCCCTGGTGCCGGAGATCGAGTCGGTCTTCCTGATGACAAGTCCGCAATTTGTCTTCTTCAGTTCGAGCCTGATCAAAGAAGTCGCGATGGCCGGCGGCGATGTCGGCAGCATGGTCCCCGTTGTGGTCGAGCGCGCCATGCGGCAGCGACGCGACGAGCGTGGGTGAGACGATGGCAATGATCGCCAATAGTGGCACCTACCAATCAGCGGGCCAACCAGCGGGCCAAAGTGGAGGCGGATCGATGGACATCGGGTATCTTGTCGACCGGCTGGAAGCGCTGGTCAATCAGGGTCGTCGTGTCCCGCTCAGTTCGCGCGTGATGCTCGAAGAAGAGGATGTGCTGGCGATCGTCGAGAAGCTCCGCGAGACGATCCCGGAAGAGATCATCCAGGCGCGCAAGGTGCTGCACGACCGCGAGCAGATCCTCAAGGCGGCGCAGGCCGAGGCCGAGAAGACCGTGACGATGGCCCGCGAGCGCGCCGAGTACATGATCAACCAGGAAGGCGTCCTCTATCTGGCGAAGGAACGCGGCGAGCAGGTGCTCAGCGACGCCCAGCGCGATGCGTACCAGACCCGCCAGGAGATCGAGCAGTACGCGGTCGATGTCCTCGGCAACCTGGAACAGCAACTCCAGTTGCAACTCCATCAGGTACGGAACGGGCTGCAAGAGCTGAGCGGCAACCACTTCTCTCGCCCGTAGCGGCGCGTTCTTGACGCGCGACCGCCCAGGCCGCTATACTTCGAGCCTTGTGTGACGGCCCAGTTTTGCTGGGCCGTTCGTTCGCCTATGGCTTGGTGCGCCCGTATCACGACACGCGGCACCTGGTTGGGACAGTACAATGCCTGAGAAGATCACGCCGGTGCAGCACGATACGAGTATCCATGTCGCCCAGTTCCTGCAAGAGGGCGTGGGGGCGACGCGGCAGGTTCGGCTCGAACTGGACCAACTATCGCTGGACAGCGAGCTGTTGGCGCTTGACATCGAGGCCGCGATCAAGCTGACACGTATCCCGACCGGTATCCTGGCCAATGGCCGCGCCACGGCGGATGTGGCGCTGCAATGTAGCCGCTGCCTCGAAGACTTCGAGGAACCGGCGATGGCGGAGTTCGCGGACGAGTATCGCCCTTTGGTCGATATCCACACCGGTGCGGCCTACACCCCCGCAGGGGAAGGGGACGACGAGGACGAGCACTTCGCGATCAGCGATCTGCACCTGCTGGATGTGGAGGAATCGCTCCGGCAGGCGTTTGTGCTCGGTCTGCCGATGGCCCCGCTCTGCCGCGACGACTGCCCCGGCTTGCCGGAGTTAGCCGAGCTGAGCGACGAAGGGGACGCCCGACTGGCGGTCCTGGCACAACTGCTGGCGGGGACCGGCACGGAGACGGACGGGACGACGGCGAACGGGCAACGCGCCCGACGACGATAAGGTGTGAGCGACCAGCCGGGCGGGCAACGGCCACAGCCTGGCGTGACTGAGGAGAGGTAGGTTCTGCTATGGGTGCGCTACCGAAGCAACGAGTGACACAGGCGAGGCAGGGGATGCGCCGCACCGGGCATGCGGTGAAGATGCCGCAACTGATGACCTGCCCCCGTTGCCGCGAGATCAAGGTGTGCCACCAGGTCTGCCCGACCTGCGGCTACTACAACGGCAATCAGGTCTTCGAGATCGAGGACAAGTCCCAGCGCAAGGGTCGCCAGTAAGCGATCCGTTCAGCGCAGACGAGCAAGGGTGCCACCGCGTTGCGGTGGCACCCTTGCGTATAGCCGCAACGCCGCTCAGCGCAACGCCTGCTGGCTCGTGACGGTACGCGCCTGGGGATCGAAGTAGAGGCGCGGCTCGACGTTCGGGTCGCGCCCGAAGAAGACGAGTTCCCAGACCGGCTCGCCGTTCGCCCCTTGCTGGCTATGGATATCCTCGGGGATGTCGGCGAAGTGGGCCACATCGCCGGGGTGCAGGAGCGATTCCGACACCAGTTCGATCTCGGCATGCCCCTCGCGTCCGCCACCGTCGGTACGCCGCCACGCGAGGTAGCGGTCGCTGCCGACGACGACGCAGACCACGCCCCAAGAATTATGGTTGTGGATCGGCGTCTCGCTCTCGTGCGGGAAGCGGGCCAGCATCAGCGCCATCGTGCCGTCCGGCTCCTTGTGGATCTCGCCGCCCCGGATGTCGAGCCCGTGTGTCCCCTGCCGCGCGGTCGTCTGCCCGGTCCGCGCCAGAATCTGCGGACTCCGCGCCAGGCGGCCCATGAGCGCGCCGATCGCCTCGCGCCCGGCCGGTCCGGGATCGGCCCCACCGGGCGGGACGATCTTTCGCGCGTCGGCGACGAACGCCGCCAGATCGTAGCCCTCTTGTATCTCGGCCATCGTTCCCCCTTTCCACCTTTCCACGCGCGACGAGTGCCGCGCGCTCCTGAGACCATGCCGCAGATTTCATTCCCGCGCATTCGAGAAGAAAGGTCGTTGATCGTCGGTCTCAATATCAAGTGACATTCAGGGAGAGGCGTCAGAAGGCGGAGGAGGAGGGCGTTTCAGCACGTCCGCTTGGCGGCCACATCCAGACGGATCGGCCTTCACAGAACACTGCCAGCCCAACAGTCATTGTCGATACGTAGATAGCGACACCGGCGTCCTCCACCTGCACGGTAAACCAGTCACCCCGCTGCTCGTCATAGACCAGCCGATCATGATCGGCGGTTGAGCCATAGGCCACAACGTCATAGTCGGCCCCCGCCACCAGGTCTACCTTTGCCCCCCACGGCTCGAGAAAGAGGGGCCACGGCACCAAGTATCCGTTTGAGAGGCGCATGATCGTAAGGTGAGGCTCGATCGCTCGTTTGGTCCTGAACCAGGAGAGGAAGTTTTGTAGATCTGTACCAGGGTTGGGCTCACCTATCGGTGTCACCTCGTTAGCTGGTTTGCAAACCCACCCTAAACCGAATTGCCGATGAAATCCACATGGTTTCCTGCGTCAGGCATGTAGGTCTCACCTGGGCCTTAATTTAGGTTCCGTTGACGAGAATTAGGCAACCTCTCCTCGGGTGCGAGCACGACGCGCTCTCAGCAGTCGAACACCGACCAGCAGATGTCGTTCCGCAACCGCTGGTCGTCGAGGACGAGCGCGCGGATCGCTTCCGGGAGCTGGTCGCGCTGCCACCGGCACTCGAGTCGCCCTGCGCTCTCGCCTTCTCCTTCCGGCGCGGCAGCACGTGCGGCCTTGATCGCATAGGCGGCCGCACCGAGCTCGTGCGCGGCGACGTGTGCGACGGCCGTGGCCTGGCCGGCAGCGTACGCGGCATGCCGTGCTGCCCCACGCAGGTCTCTCGCCGCGCCCATTGCATGGCCACCCGCCGCCCGAGCCTGCATCATCTTCACCTCGCCACGCACCCAGGCGCGGGCCTGCTCGATCGCCTGACGCGGTCGCGAATCCTCAGGCTGAGCCGACTCGAAGAGGTCAAGGACGTGCTCCGCGCACGCTGTCGCCCACAGGGCGAGGAGCTGGTGATCCGCATCGGTGAGGGTCCCACCGCGGCGGATCGTCACGAAACGAGGGTCGCGGTCTTTCGGGAGGATCACCGCCAGCACCCCTTCTGCTCGCCTCTGCCCAACGAATAGTCGGTGGCGAGCCGCCACCGAATCACCACCCACCGCCTGCAACCCCCCGCGTGTCCGCCCCATACCGGGAATGCCGCAGTGGGCCAGGTTCGCCACCGATACTTCCGGCGGGTGTTCTCGCGCTTCGACAAGTACGCCCGCCGCTCCCGCACTTCGTCCGCTTCGTCAGCACCGCCATCCGGCCCAAGTACACTCGTCAACGGAACCTAGTACGCCCGCCCCTCCAGTAGGGTCAGGAAATCGCGCAATGGGCCGCTTGCCAGATCGCGCGCGTCCAGCTGATCGAGCGCCGCGCGCGCCTGATCGTGGTAGGCGTCGACCTGCACCTGGCAATAATCGGCGATCTCGTAGCGATCGAGCAACGCCATCACGCCCACCACCGCCTCCTCGGAGAGGGGGGCAGCGGCGGCGTAGAGGCGGCGCAGGGTGGCGCGGTCGGCCTCACCCGCGCGCTCATCGAGCGCGACGAGCGGCAGGCTCTGCTTGCGGCGGCGGATGTCGGCGGCGGCGGGCTTGCCGGTCGTCTCCTGCGTCCCCCAGATACCGAGCATGTCGTCGCGGATCTGGAACGCGAGGCCGAGCGCCAGCCCGAACTCGTCGTAGCGGGCGACCGTGTCGGCGTCCGCCCCGGCGACGGTCGCCCCGGCACGCGCGGCGAAGGCCATGATGGCGGCGGTCTTGCCGCCGATCATCGTCAGGTAGCGCGCCTCGCCGCCCCCCCAGCGCCCCTCCTGGCTGAGGTCGAGGTGCTGCCCTTCGACGATCCGCAGCGCGGTCCGATCGAAGTCGCGCGCCAGCGCCAGCATCCGCCCGGCGGGCAACGCCGCAGGCGCATCGGCGAGGGCGTAGAGGGCGTCGTGCGCGACGGCGTACATGGCGTCGCCGACGTTGATCGCGGTGGCCGTCCCCCAGCGGTGCCAGATCGTCTCGCGGTGGTGCCGGTGCGAACTCTCATCTTGAATATCGTCATGGATGAGGGTGAAATTATGGAGCAACTCGATCGCGGCTGCTGCCGGTGCGGCGATCTCGGCGGACGCGCCGCACGCCTCGGCGCAGCGCACCAGCAGGAGCGGGCGCAGGCGCTTACCGCCGGGCAACCGGGCGGGTGTGAGGTTCGCGTCGGCCCAGCCGAGGTGGTAGCGCATCAGCCCCACGAAGGAGTGTAAGTCCTCGGCACCCGGCCCGGTCGCCTCGGCGTCGCCGAGTGCCGCGCGCATCGCCGCCTCCACCGGCGCGAGCGCCGCCGCCTGGGCATCGCGCGATCCCTCGACCTGTCGGCTCGTCATCGTCCCCCCTCGTCCGCATCACGTGCGCAGATCGTCAGCACCCATCCGTCCTATGATACCGTGTCGCCGTGGCGTGTCGCTACGCACCGGCGGCGGGAATCTCCCACGTTCTGCCGCGTTAATAGAAGAGTAGGCAATAGCGATCGCGCGGTTCGTGCAACCAGCGGCAGCGCTGTTGCGTAGATGTCGATGTGGGCGTACTGTATAAAAACAGCCAGTATCCCCCACCAATACACGATCGGCAGCATTCGACTCGATACACCAGGCAGGAGTGTGGCGCGATGTTCAGCGGCGGCTATTTCCTCTTCGTCCTCATACCAGGGTTGCTCTTGATGGGGCTCGCGCAGTGGCGTTTGCGGAGCACCTTCGGCAAATACAAAGAGATCCCCAATAGCCGTGGGCTGACCGGTGCCGAAGCGGCGGCGGCGGTGTTGCGCTCGGCGGGCATCTACGATGTCGGTATCGAGGCGATCCCCGGCGAGTTGACCGATCACTTCGACCCGCGCGCCAAGGTGCTACGCCTCTCGGAGCCGATCTACAACAGCCGCTCGATCGCCGCGATCAGCGTGGCGGCGCACGAGGCCGGACACGCCGTGCAGCAGCACGTCGGCTACGTGCCGATGGCCCTCCGCTCGGGGCTGGTCCCGGTCGCGAACCTCGGCTCGGGGATCGCGCCGTGGATCGTCATGGGCGGCCTCTGGACACAGATCACCGGCCTCGCCTGGATCGGCGTGATCCTCTTCGCGGCGGCGACCCTCTTCGCGGCGGTCACGCTGCCGGTCGAGTACAACGCCAGCGCGCGGGCGCGGCAACTGTTGGAGAACAACGGCATCGTGACCCCGTCGGAGTACGGCGATGTCAACAAGATGCTGAACGCCGCCGCGCTGACCTACGTCGCCGGGTTCGCGGCCTCGGCGCTGCAACTGGTCTACTACGTGATGCTCGTCATGGGCATGGGTGGTCGGCGGCGCGAGTAAGCGTCCGCAGCGTCTCACCCGCCACAGTTCAACCAGGTAATTCGCACCGCGCGAGGGGTGTCCCGCCACTGTGGCGGGGCACCCCTCACCTTTGCTGGCGCGAAACCTTGCAATCGTTCGCGGTGTCGCGCAGCATCTCCCGGACGCGGCGGCGCGGGCGCGCGACAAGGGGCGACGGACCGGCATGGAGGGGATGGCGTGGCAGCGATACGGACGCCCTGACCGGGCGTGTCGGGGCCTGGAACACGCTGCGGCACCGCGATTACCGTCTTCCTCTGGTTCGGGCAGATCGTCTCGCTGGCCGGGAGCCAGATGCAGGTCGTGGCGACCAGCTGGCTGGTGTTGCACCGACCAACTCGGCCTTTCAGTTCCACGGCGGTCAAGTGGTACTCGGCCACCACCGTTAGATTTGTGCTACCCGCAGCCTGCCAATGAAGAGTAAGGGTGCGAAGGGGGAAGAAGAAGCCGCGCGTGACGCAGCACCCGTCAGCGACTACGCAGATGTAGATACCAGAGGCAGAGGTTGCAACGTATCGGTGGCAGTGTCAATAGAAAGTAGTGGAGGAGCGGGAGATGCAATAGCAGCAACTTTGGTCTCGAGTACTCGTTTTGGCAGTTGTCCTACTCAGCAACTTCATGATTGCTGCGTCCGCGCGAGCAGCCACTGATGACGTTCCTTACGCCAGCGATCCAGAAGCACATTAACTGATGCACAATGGCGACAGTTGGCTGCCAAACACCAACTACAGATGGTGGCACGGACTGAATCGCCGAAAAAGGCGATGGCGAGCAGATCGCTGCCAACCAAGATTGTTGGACTGCACGTCAGGTGTCGGACGGCTATCTATTCGGCTATCGCGCCTGGACTTACGGACAATCCATCTTCTGGTGCGGAGACTACAACGTGATCACCTCTCACAATCGTAACATCGTGTGGGAGGGCCGCAGTCCTATATACACTTTGAGCAACCCGAGTATCATCAGTTGCGAGCAGGGCGGCGATCGGTGGGAGTTCCTCGAAGCGAAACAACAGGGAGATATTTCTGATTGTGGCACAGATTTACCCTGCTTGTTGTCGCCATCCCGGTGCCGCTCTGCGGAGATTGGACCCGCCTCACTAGCCCGCATCGGGGCGCATCTCGCAGCACGTCGCGGAGGGCTGCCCGCGCGACGTGCTGCGAGATGCGCTTCCGCCAGCCTTCGCGCCGCTCGACGGATCACTCATACGGTTGCGACCGCACCAGGCACCACGTCTGCGGCGTGACATCCGTGTAGTCATTGACGGACTGGCTTTTGGTTACAGCATTTCTCAGGGTTATGTAGCGGTGCCGTAGCCGCAGTGGGCGAAGAAGTGGCGGGCATCGCGCGGGGTGACGGCATCGAGCAGGCCGCCAAGGGCCGTCTCCAGCGCCCCGACGGTGCGC
>JAABUP010001783.1_pt1 | contig 44091 bp, 44 predicted proteins | sample 5559201 | NCBI WGS metagenome assembly JAABUP01 (sample SAMN10711887, study PRJNA513373) | rock metagenome | isolation source: Antarctica rocks | place: Antarctica
GCCTCGCCAGTGGCGTCAGCTGGTGGGAGGCGAAGGCCGACATCATCCGCGAGGCGATCCGGCGCTCCTTGGCCCACCCGCGCTACACCCTCGCCCCCACGATGGTGCCAACTGCGTAAGTCCTAAGAGTATCGGGCCTGCTCGGACCAATCCTTGACGAGGCGCCAATTCGCCGCGCGCGCCGGTGCCGCCATTAATTGCTCCCGTAGTCCAGCAAGAGCGAGCAGGGTGTTCAGATCGTGCGTATAGAAGTCATTGATGAACTTCCGTGTGGGCATGGTATGCTCATGGATCTGTTTGCTGATGCAGGCTTTCAGCGCACATTCGATCGCATAGCCGGTGAGGTAATAGGCTCCGGCATAGAAGCCGCTGTCGAGCAGCGCTTTGGCTTCATCAAGGCGTAGTTGCGCTAATGCTTGAAACGTTGTCCGATCCACCGCATCTGGTCCTCACTGTCACGTCACATGTTCCATGATTTGCTGGTTGTGAGCATAGCACAGGTTTTTAGGGATGCGTGAAACATGGCGCGCGGCGACTATGTCGCGGTGTCTGCCCACGTCGTGCGCTATCGTTCCCAATCGGCGCGCGTCAATGCGTATTCGACATCTTCTTGCTCGACGCCAGCGAAGAGGTCGGGGAAGGTGATGCGGTAGGCGCGGACGAGGGTCAGCCCCGCCTTCTCCATGACGCGGCGGGAGGCGATGTTTTCTGCCGCTGCCGAGGCGACGACACGGCGCACGCCGAGCGCCCCGAAGCCGTGGTCGATCAGGGCGCGCGACCCTTCGGTGCCGTAGCCGTGGCCCCAGGCGGCGCGGCGCAGGCGGTAGCCGAGTTCCGGTTCGTCGGGCGGGCTGCCGGGCGCGGGGCGGAAGTGGAACCAGCCGAGGAACGCGCCGCTCGACCGTTCGAGCGCCGCCCAGAAGCCGTAGCCGTCGGAGCGGGCGTAGTAGCCGAGGAAGGCGGGGAGGATGTCGTCGCGGATCGTGTCGCGCGGGGTCGGTGGACCGCCGGTGACGTAGCGCAGCACCTCGGGATCGCTGTCGAGTTCGTGGAGGAGATCAACGTCATCCGGCGTGAAGCGGCGCAGGAGCAAGCGGTCGGTTTCGAGGAAGATGTACATCGCGCCCTCCGCTGGTGCAATGACTCGCGGCGTGTCTGCTACGCGCCGCTTGCGGCAACGCGACTGGTGCGCGAAGGGCGCTACACCTTGCGCTCGCCCCACAGCGCCGCCGCCTCGGCAGAAGGGGATGCACCGCGCACTGCTTAGTGGTGTGTCTATCGTATGATACAGGCGCGATACGGTATCTGTGGTCGGTAACAGAGGAGCCGCGCGATGGTGGAAACCCTTGATCTGTCTGGTTTCTTTGCCGCGACACGCATCTTTGCGCGTGAGTTCAGCCAACAGCGTCACGATACGCTGCGCGGTGTCACCGATGGCAAGGCGATCGGCACCTATATCGAGCACCTGTTTCAGCAATACCTCCTCGATACGGGCGTTCTGCTGACGCTTGGCAACTCGGCCAAGGGGATCGACTTGCCCGCGCTGGACACCGATATCAAGGTGACTTCAATTCGGCAACCGCAATCCTCCTCACCATTCACATCCTATAAACAGAAGATCGAGGGTTTGGGCTATAACCTGATGCTCTTTGTCTATGACAAGCGGGACACACCGGAAGGCTGCTTCTTGTCATTCTCGACCGTGCGCTTTATTCCCGAAGGGTTGACGGCGGATTACCAAGCGACGAGGGGTATCCGCGATATCCTCGCGCGTGGCGGCAACCAGGATGATATCTTCGCGTTTCTCATCGAGCGGATGATCCCGGCAGACGAATTGACACTCACCCGCTATGCAGAAGCACTGGTGGTCGATCCTCCGCGTCAAGGGTATTTGACTATCTCGAATGCTTTACAATGGAGATTGCAGTACCGCCGTGTCATCACCGAAGCGCTGGATGGGGTTATTCCGCTCTACACAGATGGGCAAGCGTAGTGTGACGATTGGCACCAACTCGGGCGAACTGAATACCCGCCAACGAGGCGACTTCCAGACGCCGGAACCCCTTTCCAGGCAAGTATGGTCGCTGGTGAACGTTGCTGATTACGATCTGATTATCGAACCAACATTTGGCGCGGGTTCTTTTCTCACCACCGCCCCGGAGGGCGGCACCGCTGCCATCCTCGGGTGGGAGATTCATCGGGAATACTACGAAAGGACGCTCGCCCGCTTCGCCGGACGATCGCGATCGCGGATACATCTCGCGCATGGTGATATTTTCGCGGTGACCGGCGACGATCTACCGCTGGCCGAGGATACCGCCGCCTTGGTCATCGGCAATCCGCCGTGGGTGACGAGTGCCGAGCAGGGCAGATTGGGCGGTAGGAATACCGGACCGAAACGAAATATGAAGGCGCTGGCTGGACTCGACGCACTCACAGGCAAAGCGAACTTCGATATCGCCGAGGCGATTATCCTCCATCTGCTGACCGTGCTGGCGGAATGTCGTATGGTCGATTTCGTGCTGCTGACAAAATTCACGGTGGCGAGAAATCTGCTGCGGTTTCTCGGGCAGCTGCCGCAGATAGGCGATTTTTCGTTTCGCCGGATCGACGCGCAGCACCACTTCGGCGCGGCGGTAGAGGCCGGAGTATTGCGTTTTCGGGTGGGGCCGACACCGCTGACGCGGTCGCAATGCGCCATGTACGAGGCGATCGAGGGGCCATGTACGCGGCACCTCCGGCTAGAGGATGGGCGTTTCATCTATGACGACGAGGTATACCGGCGCAACGCTTTTCTGGAGGCTGAGGGATCGGCAACGTATGTCTGGCGGCAGGGACTCAAACACGATCTGCGCGATGTTTTCGAGTTGAGCGAGCGGGATGACGGGCTATACAATCGGCGTGGCGAACGGGTGGATGTCGAGCCGGAAGTGCTCTATCGGTTGTATAAGAGTTCCGATCTCTTTACAGGCAAGCGTTCACGATTTGTTGTCCCGGTGTATCAGCGAGATTTACAGGACAATCTGGCGCAGATCGCGTCGCGCTGGCCGAAGCTCTGGGCCTATCTGGAGGCCCATGCCGCTGATTTCCGGGGCAGAAAATCGAGTATCTATCGGAAACGCCCGCTCTTCTCCCTTTTCGGCATCGGGGCATATACGTATCAGCGCTATAAGGTTGCGGTCGGTAGTTTGTACGCCGAGCCCGTGTTCCAACTCCTCGAACCGGCACCACGGCTCGCGGTGATCGACGATACCTGCTACAGCTTGACCACGGACGATCGTGCAGAGGCGATCTATCTGCTGGCGATATTGCGCCTGGCTTGCACGCGAGACTTCCTGCTCGCGATCTCGGCTGCGGGGGATAAGCGGCGCTTTCCCAAGGATGTCTTGTCGCGTCTGCACCTTCCACCCTACGCGAGTTGCCCCGTTGCGCTCACGATGGCGCTCGTGGAGGAGTGGGACACGGGGCGGCGATTCGTGGAGCGCACGCAACAAGAACTAACAGCATGGCTGCGATATCAGCGGGAGCTACGAGTACCGAGCGCCCTGACGGCGGCGCAGCCCGCGTTGTTCTGAGCAGTTTTCAGCGTACAAAACGCCAGCTATGTTCTCTCGCCCCACAGCGCCGCCGCCTCGGTGGGGGTGAGGGTGGACCAGGGGCGCTCATCCGTGCGGAGGCCTTTTTCGACGGCGCGGAAGCGGTCGTCGAAGGCGGCGAGGGCGGCGGTGAGGGCGGCTTCGGGGTCGAGCGCGCGGGCGCGGGCGAGGGTGGCGAGGGCGAGGAGGACGTCGCCGAGGGCGGCGGATTGCGCGGCGCTGGCCTGCGATGACGCCGCCACCTCGCTGCCCCCCCCATCTGTAAGGGACATATCCCCAAGGTTTGCGGGGGTAGGGACGGTGCTGTCGGGCTGTGAGCGAGGCGTGGTGGCCGATTGCGGGGCGGCCGCGTGGTCGGTGGGGGGGCTGGCGGCGTTCGTCACGCTGTCGGTGGCGAGGGACATATCCCCGGTGGTTATGGGGATGGTGCCGGGCGGTGGGACGGCGCGGGTGGCGGGCGGCACGGCGTTGGTCGCCGCCGGAGCCCTCGTGGCGGTCGCGACAACCGCGGTTGGTGTGGTTGTGGGGGTGGCGCGGAGTCGGGCGAGGGCGTTGTCGAGGGTGGCGAGGGTGTCGGCCTCGCTCGGGCGCAGGGGGGGCGGGGCGAGGCGCGCGGCGCGGTCGGCGATGAGGGCGGCGCGGGCGAGTGCGGGCAGGCTGCGCGGGACGCCGTCGAGCGCGCTGGCGGTCGGTTTGGCGGCGCGCTGGCCTTTGGCGCGGCGCTCGGCCTCCTTGATCTGGTCCCAGTTCCGCAGCACCTCGCCGCTGTCGGCGACGACGGTCGCGCCGAAGACGTGGGGGTGGCGGCGGACGAGTTTCGCGCCGATCGCCTCGTAGACATCCTCCAGCAGGAAGTCGCCCCCCTCCTCGGCCAGCTGGGCCTGGAGGTAGACCTGCAACAACACGTCGCCCAACTCCTCGCGGAAGGCGTCCATGTCGCCCGCATCGAGCGCGTCGAGCGCCTCGTAGGTCTCCTCGATGAGGTTGGCGCGGATGCTCCGGGGGGTCTGCTTGCGGTCCCAGGGGCAGCCATCGGGCGCGCGGAGGCGGGCGACGATCGCCTGCAACCCTTCGGGGGTGCGGACGGCGCGCTCCCGTGTGAGGGCGGGGACGAAGAGGCTGGTGAGGTGGTCGTGCGCGCCGGCCTCGCGGTGGTCGAGCGCGTGCAGCGGCAGGGTGATGGCCTCCTCCGCGCCCGGCACGCCCCCCGCGCGGAGGACGGTGACGGGGTGGTCGTGCGGGTAGAGGCGGTCGAGGGCGAGCTTGACGGCGGAGGCGGTCGCGGCGTTGTAGATCTGGCCGACGAGGGCGGGGCGCAGCGGGGCGATCGGCAGGGTGCCACCGCCGAACGGCTCGCGGTCGAGCGCGGCGGCGAGTTCGAGGCCGTCCACGAGCTGCACGCTGTCGCGCAGCGGATCGACCGGGAGGTGCGGGGCGAGGGCGTCGAGGAAGCTGACGGCGGGGATGAGCCGCACGCGGACGTGCTGCTGCGGGGCGGCGACGCGGAGGAGGGCGACGGTGCTCTCGCCGATCGTGGGGTGGCCGGGGACGGCGTAGACGATCGGGCCACCATCGGCGGCGTGCGCGGCGAGGGCGGCGGCGATCAGGGCAGCGGCGATCTGCTGGTAGAGGGCGGCGAAGGAGTCGGCGGCCTCGTAGAGGTCGTCGAAGCTGGCCCAGGCGTCCGCGCCGGGGAGCCCGGCGATGGTGGGGTGGATGCGGGTCCGCAGCCGGAGGGGACGGCCCGCTTCGAGCCAGGTCAGCGTCTCGCGTGTCAGCAGCCCGGCGTCGCCCGGCCCCAACCCGACGACGACGATCTCCCCGAGGATCGGTTCTGCGGTGGCCTCGGCTCCTGCGTGTGCGCCCATCGTTCCTCCCATCCGTCCATCGCCGCCATGCCCGTCCCGCGCGCTCATTGCGCCGCCGCCGCCGCGAGGATGGCCGGGTCGGTGATGGTGACGGGGTAGACCGTGCGGAGGGTGTCGAGCCAGGCGGTGAGCAGGCCGTCCTCGTCGCGCGCGGTGGGGGGGCGCTGCTCGATGGACGCGATGTGCAGGACGACAAATTGCCCGTTCTGGGGGATCGGCTCGCTCCACGCGCCGACCTGGACGGTGCCGAAGAGGGCGCGTAGCTGCCGCTCGAAACCTTCCACCGCGATGCTCCCCTGCGCGTTGACGACATCGGGGGTCTGGGCGGCGGCGGGGGCGTATTGCTTCAGGAGCGCGTCGAACGACGCGCCCGCGCGGCCCTTCTGGGTGACTTCCTGGGCGTGCGCCTGGGTGTCGGTATAGATGGCCTGTAAGGTTGCCGCCTGGACGGTGGTCTTGATCCAGTACGGGCGGAGTCCGGCGATCAAGATTTGTCGCCGGGCATTCTGCTGATAGGCGGCGGCGCTCGGGTAGTTCTGCGTCAGGAAGGCGGCGAAGTTGTCGGTCCCCTGCGCGACCGTGAGGTCGCTGGCGATCTGCGCGTTCACCTGCTGCCCGTCGGTGGTGACGCCGCGCGCGCGCGCCTCCAGGTCGATCAGGTGGCCGTAGACGAGGGTGTTGATCGCCTGGGCCTGATTGGCGGGCGACGACCCCGCGAACGCGACGAGTTCGCCGCGCGTGATCTTGTCCGGGCCGACGGTGGCAACCGTATCCGTTGAAAACGAGCAAGCCGTTAAGAGTGTGGCGAGGATAATGACGAATGACGAATGACGAATGACGAAGTACGAGCGGGGCGATGTGGGGTGATCGACGCGGGGCAAGCAGGGGGGCGCTGGATGGCTGTTCTCGGCATCATAGTCGTGAGAGCGGATGAGGCGACTAATCGGCGTCACGATCACTCCTTTGGGCGGTGGTGGTATGGGCGCGGCGTTTCTGGCGCTCGCGCATCGTCTTGATCGAGGCGACGGTGATGGCGAGGATGGCGTTCCCTTCGGCGCGTATCTCGGCGACCTGTTCCGCACGCACCATGCCGCTCTCGGTCAGTAATTCCAACCAGTAGAGGCATTCGTCGGCTTCTTCCTCGACGATCTTCGGCTTGGCGATGAAGTTGGCGTCCGAGCGCCCGCGCCGCGCGATAATTCGCGCCGACGGATGTGGCGCAGCGGAGTAATTGCCGACCGATCACCTCGGCGGAGCGGGTGCACGGCAAGGTGTCGACCAGGGCGATCACCTGCAACGCATACCCCTTGGTACGCGCCTTGAGATCACCCCCACTTCCCCAACTCCCCATTGCGTCGTACTCTCGCCCCATTTCGTACTTCATACTTCGTCGTTCGTACTTTACTTCGGCGTACCGACCTTCTCGCCCAAACTGAGGACGGCCATGAAGGCTTCCTGGGGGATCTCGACGGAGCCGACCATCTTCATGCGCGCCTTGCCCTCTTTCTGCTTCTCCAGCAGCTTGCGCTTGCGGCTGACGTCGCCGCCGTAACACTTGGCGATGACGTTCTTCCGCATGGCGCGGATCGTCTCGCGCGCGATGATGCGGGAGCCGATCGAGGCTTGCAGCGGCACGTCGAACATCTGGCGCGGGATCAGGGCGCGGAGGCGGTCGATCAACTGCCGCCCGCGCCCGTACGCCTCGTCGCGGTGGGTGATCATCGAGAGGGCGTCCACCGACTGGCCGTTGACGAGGATGTCGAGCTTGACGAGGGCGGAGGCGCGCAGCCCGGCGAGGGTGTAATCGAGCGAGGCGTAGCCCTGCGTGCGCGACTTGAGTTCGTCGTAGAAGTCCACGATCAGTTCGCCGAGCGGCATCTTGTAGCTCAGGTGGACGCGGTCCTCGTCGAGGTATTCCAGCTTCTCGAACTCGCCGCGCCGACTGGTGACCAGCTCCATCAGCGCGCCGATGTAGCGCTTGGGGGCGATGATGCTGATGTCCATCCACGGCTCGCGGATCTCGTCCACGAGGCTGAGGTCGGGGAGTTCGGAGGGGTTGTCGATCGTGAGGACTTCGCCGCGCGTCGTCAGGACTTCGTAGGCCACGCTCGGGGCGGTGGCGAGGAGGCCGATGTTGAACTCGCGCTCGATCCGCTCCTGGACGATCTCCATGTGGAGGAGGCCGAGGAAGCCGCAACGGAAGCCGAAGCCGAGGGCGTCGGACGATTCGGGCTCGTAGACGAGCGAGGCGTCGTTGAGCTTCAGCTTGTCGAGGGCGTCGCGCAGGGCGGGGTATTCCTCGGATTCGAGCGGGTAGAGCCCGGCGAAGACCATCGGCTGCTGCGGGCGGAAGCCGGGCAGCGGCGCGGCGGCGGGGCGACGGGCCTGGGTGATGGTGTCGCCGACCTGGCAGTCGCTGACGACCTTGAGTCCGGTGGCGACGTAGCCGACCTCGCCCGCCGCGAGGGAGGCGAAGGGGGTCATCTCGGGGCGGAAGACGCCGAGTTCGAGGATCTCGGCCTCTTTGGCGGTGTTCATGATGCGGACGCGGTCGCCGGCGTTGAGGGTGCCTTCCACGACCTTGATGTAGGCGATCACGCCTTTGTAGGCGTCGTAGTGGGAGTCGAAGATCAGGGCGCGGGCGGGGAGGGAGGCGTCGCCGACCGGGGGGGGGAGCTTCTTGACGAGCGCTTCGAGGATCGCGTCGATGCCGATGCCGGACTTGGCGGACGCGGGGATCACCTCGTCGTCGAGGAGGCCGATGAAGTTCTGGACTTCCCTGGCGACGCGCTCGGGGTCGGCGGCGGGGAGGTCGATCTTATTGATGACGGCGACGATGGTGAGGTTGTTTTCGAGGGCGAGGTAGACGTTCGCCATCGTCTGCGCCTCGATCCCCTGGGCGGCGTCCACGACGAGGAGCGCCCCTTCGCAGGCGGCGAGGGAGCGGCTGACTTCGTAGGAGAAGTCGACGTGGCCGGGGGTGTCGATCAGGTTCAGCTGGTAGGTCTGGCCGTCCTGGGCGCGGTAGTCCATGCGGACGGCGCGGGCCTTGATGGTGATGCCCTTCTCGCGTTCGAGGTCCATCGTGTCGAGCATCTGGGCGACCATCTCGCGCTGCTGCACGGTGCCGGTGCGCTCCAGGAGGCGGTCGGCGAGGGTCGATTTGCCGTGATCGATGTGGGCGATGATGCTGAAGTTGCGGATGAGGCGTTGCTCGGTGGCCATTGTTGTCCGATCGGTGATGAGTCGTCAGTGTTCAGTAGTCAGCAGGCGAGTGGGCGATGGCTAGTGCTGGTCGCCGGGGCGCGACGGCGCGGGGCGCGGTCGGGCGGCGACGGTGCGGCGGGCAGAGTTGGGGGAAGTATAGCATGCTTAAGCCCTCACCCCGGCACTGCGCGCCACCCCTCTCCCAATCTGGGAGAGGGGCTTCGTTGCTGAATTGGGAGGATACCGCGACCACCCTCACCCCTGCCCCCTCTCCCCATCCGAGGAGAGGGGGAGGAGGCGTTGTGGGTGTGGGAGGGTGCTGTGGGCGGGGGACGGTCCTCACCCCGGCTCGTCCGCCCAGAGGGCACCCGGCTCGCCACCCCTCTCCCGATTCGGGAGAGGGGGTTGCTGGGTGGGGTGCGGGGCGGTATATGGGCGGGTAGCTAGCCCGCGCGGGCGACCCTTATCCCAAGCCGGGTCTTGGGGCTGCGCCGGTGCCGCCTATGGCTACCCGTAGCCGGGGGCGGCTGCCCTCCGGGGTACATTGTGCCCTTCATGGGTAGCCTGTACCCCCTGGCAGGGGTGCTTCAACCCCCGGAAACGAACCACGGATGCAATGGCACCGCCACCACCCTCACCCCGGCGCTCACGCGCCACCCCTCTCCCCATCCGAGGAGAGGGGGAAGAGGCGTTGCGGGTGTGGTGGTTTCTGGGATCGGTGATTGATGAGCGCACGCTCGGTCGGTGGCGGGGCGCGGCCATCGTCTCGCTCCTGCGTGCCGGGCGAGTGTGGCCTCCCGCGCCCCTTGCCCGCTGTTGGCTAGGCGGGCAAAGGGGGCGCGGTGCTGCTGCCGCGTTGGTCTGCGGGGCTGCGGCGTATGCGATGATGATACGGGTGTGTCGGGCATGATGGGCGTGACGGGCAGGCCGGCGCGCGGCGTGTGCTCGGGGGGCGGTCGGCAAATCGCGCCGGGTCGAATGGGTGCGCGCGGGGACCGGTGGGTATGCGCTGCCGGGGCGAGTGTGGATCGCGGGATGGGGACCACAACGCCGTCGCGAGCGTGTGCATAAGTGGTCTGTTGCACGGATACGTGTTGGGGTACGGCGCGGGGCTGACCGCTCCCCGCCGTTGTGGCGGGGACTCGCCCCTACAGGGGCGGGTGGGGCCGGCCCCGGCCAACCCGCCACGTATCCGTGCAACTCAGCACGAAGCGTGCGATCGATGCGATCGTGCTGGTGTATCGAGGGGGGGCGGCGTGAACGCGCGGTGGCTGACACGACTGCTGGGGCTGCTGAGCCTGGGGATGGGGGTGGCGTTCGTCGTGCCGAGGCGGGTGGGGCGGTTGCTGGGCCTGGGCGGGGAGCGCCCCTGGTTGCTGCGGGCGATCGCGGTGCGGGACGTGGCGATCGGGCTGGGTCTGCTCGGTGCGCCGGACCCGGCACCCTGGCTGCGCGCGCAGGCGGCGGCGGATGTGCTCGACGCGGGCATCCTGGTCGAGAGTCTGCGCCGGGGACGCGGCGATCGCACGCGGGCACGCCTCTGGCTCGGCTTCGCGTCCGGCGCGGCGGTGTTGGCGGGGTGGCTGAGTACGAGTCGTGGGTCGTGAGAGAGGCGGCGATGCAGGAGCGTTGGTAGCCGTTGGGCGATGAGACGGCAGACGGCCGGCGGCCGGCGGCAGAGAGAGGCGGTAGGCGGCGGGTGGCGGATGGGCGTCCGTCGTCCGTGATCGGCAGGGCGTGTGCCCGATAAGCGGTAGCCTGTGGCGCGGGGACGCGGTGCGGGCGATGCCGTGCCACGCCTGGAATGTTGCGGATCGTCGACTTTCTGTGGACCACAGACCACGCACTACGGACTACGGACGCTCCTTCTGCCGTCTGCCGTCTGCCGTCTGCCGCCCGCCGCCTCGCTCTCTGCTGCGACGCTTTCCGGCGGTTGCCGCCGGGGTCCCGGATTGGCGTCGCTATACGCCCGAGCGCGGCGCGGCTCGCACATGTAGCGCGCGGGGAGAGGCTTGACAGGTGACTATGCAGTCACCTATACTCTGAACAAGTGACCTGATGGTCACGGATAGCGTGGAGGGCATGGACGAGACGACCCCGATCTTCAGGGCGCTGGCCGATCCGCATCGCCGTCTGCTCCTCGACCGCCTCCACGAGCGGGACGAGCAGACGCTGGGGGAATTGTGCGCCCAGCTCCCGGAGATGACCCGCTTCGGCTGTATGAAACACCTGCGCGTCCTGGAGGAGGCGGGGCTGGTGTCATCGCGCAAGGTCGGGCGCGAGAAGTTCCACTACCTCAACCCGGTGCCGATCCAGCAGCTGTACGATCGCTGGGTCGCCAAGTACGCCCGCCCCTGGACCCGGACGCTGACCGGCCTGAAGGCGTTGTTAGAGGAGGACCGCATGGAGCACGCGCCCGCGCACGTCTACGAGATCTTCATCCGTACCACGCCCGACCGCCTCTGGCAGGCGCTGACCGATCCCGAGTTGACGCAGCGGTATGTCTTCGGCAGCCGCGTCGAATCGGACTGGCAACCCGGTTCCCCTTACTCCTATACCAATGAGCACGGCAAAGCCATCGAGGGGGAGATCCTGGAGATCGACCCGCCCCGCCGCCTGGTGCAGACCTGGCGCGCGACCTTCGCCGATATCCCCGTCACGACCGTCACCTGGACGATCGAGCCGGTCGGCGACGCCTGCAAGCTGACCCTCCGGCACAGCGGCATCGACCCGGCGAACACGGTCGTGTCGCAGGGTCTCGCCTCCGCCTGGGCGCTGCAACTCTCCAGCCTCAAGAGCCTGCTGGAGACCGGCCAGCCGCTGTCGATCGGTTGATAGCGCGCCGCCGCTCGTCCGGCCCATCGCCGCACGAGAGCGCACAACCGCTAGCTACCACGGTGGGGAGCATCGCCACGCTCCTATCCCGGCAGTCGGCGGTGACGAGCCGTGGGTCGTGAGAGGAGTCCGTGGTCCGTGATCCGTGGCCCGTAGGGGACGAGGGAACGGGCGGCGGGTGGCGACGGCTGGCGCAACGCTCGTCGCTCGGAACCCATCCCAGGTTTGTCGGCGGGGCGGGAGCGGGTCGGCACCACGCGCCACGGCGAGACCGCCGACAACGCCCGCGCCGCACCCGCCATCTCCGCACCCGCTGGTGCGCGCGTCAGCGGGTGATTCGCCAGTCCCGACGCGGGAAACGCGCGACAGCATGGACGGTGTGCGTGGTTGGTTGTGCGACCCCCGCGACAGGCCGGGGTGGGTCGGGCGCGGGCAGGGTCGGCGGTGTCCGCGCGCTACGGCATCGCCCGCCGCTCATGGCCGCGTGAGGACCGCGCGGATGAGCGCGGTACGGCCCTCGGCGAAATTCCGCCCCAGGTTGCGCGCGCGTTCGAGGAAATCGTCGCCCAGCACGAGGTGCAGGGCCGATGGCGGGGTGGCGGGGGCGGTCGCCCCGGGTGCCGCCGCGCGCGTCGGCGTCAGATCCTCCCAGCGCTCCTCGCGGAAGCCGAGGTCGGCCAGGAGCGCGCGGGCGTCGGCGGGGGGCAGGAGGAAGCTGATCGCGGGGTCGCGCGCCCAGGGCACCGGGTAGTGCGGGGGCTGCTCAGGCCCGGCCATGATCTCGTAGAGGGCCAGTCGCCCGCCGGGGCGGAGCAGGCGGGCGATCGCCGTGTAGAGGCCGCGCTTGTCCGCGATGTTCATCGAGGCGTGCTGGGTCCAGACGAGATCGAACGAGGCGTCGGGGAAGGGCGCGGCGAGCGCGTCGCCGCAGCGGAAGCCGACCCGGTCGGCCAGGCCGCAGCGCGCCGTCAGCGATTCCCCGACCTGGCAGTAGGCCGCGGTCAGGTCGAGCACCGTCACGGCGCAGCCGAACGCCGCCGCGAGCGTGCGCGCCGGGCCGCCGAAGCCGCCGCCGACATCGAGGACGCGATCCGCCGCCGTGACCGCCGCGAGCCGCGCCAGGGCGAGGGTGGCATCCCGCCCGCCGATGTGGAACTGGTCGAGCGGGGCGAGCTCCTCCGGGGTGAGCGGCCCCGCCTCCTGCCCCCGCGAGCGCAGGACGCCGAGGAAGGTGGCGACCAGATCGGCGGGGGCGTAGTGGTCGGTCACGCGGGCGGCGTAGGTGTCGTCGGCCATCGGGCTCCCTCCCTCGTTCGCAGCAGGCGGAATGCGCGGTCGGCGCGGATCGTGTCCCGCCTCGTGCCCCGGTTCACGACTGCTTGTCGGGTACGGCGTGGGGCCGTCCCCCTCCCCGCCGCTGCGGCGGCGACCCGCCCCTGAAGCGGGAGGGTGGGGACGGCCCCGGTCAACGCGGCGAGCCGTTCCTCCCCGCGCGTCATGGCGACGTGCGCCCGGGCCTGCTGCCGGAGGGGGCGCAGCCTCGCGGGTCGCCGCGCCGGTAGCGGTGAGGCGGATGGGTGTCTATGCACGGAAGGACTATGCGGCACGCATGGGGCGCTGTCAAGGTGCGGCGAGCCGCCGCGCCGTCGCGGGGCGACGGTGGTACGCGCCCTGCGCTCCCCGATCTGCGGGTCGATGATGAGCGAGGAAGGTGGGAGCAGATGGGCGACGAAGCGAGCCGCGATGTCCCCGGCGCAGGGGCGGCAGCGGTGACGATCGAGGAGTGGGGCGATTTCCAATGACCGTACTGCAAGCGCTTCGCCCTGGGTCCAGGGCGTCAATTGCGGGAGACCCTCGTGGCGGCGGGGAAGGTGAAGTTCGTCTGGCACGATTTCGCGTTCCTCGAGCGGGAATCGGTCTGGGCGGCGGAGGCGGCGCGGTGTGCCGCCGAGCAGGGCAAGTTCTGGGAGTACCACGACGCGTTATTCGCGGAGCAGGGCGCGGAGAATAGCGGCACGTTCGAGAAGCACAACCTGAAGCGGTTCGCGGCGGAGTTGGGGCTGGATACGGCGCGTTTCGACGCTTGCCTGGATCGCGACCGCGAGCTCGACGCGGTCCGGCAGGAGGACGAGGACGCGCAGCGACGGGGGATCCAGGGCACCCCGACGCTGTTCGTGGATGGTCGCCCGCTCGGCGGCATCCCGACCTTCGACCAGCTCCGGGCGCTCGTGGAGCAGGGCTGAGCGCCGCGCCGAGAGGACGAAAGTTAAAGAAGGGACGGAACAGGAGGCACAGAGACACAGAGGACGAGGGGAGGGAACAAGGAAAAGGATAGTAGCCACGGAGCCCGCATGTGGACCGGGCGTGCAGGGTGCGCCGGGCGTGCGGGCTGCACCGGCGTGGGATGTTGCCGCCACACGCCGGTGTGGCCGTTGGGCTGAAGTACCCCGGAGGGCAGCCGCTACCCATGTGTACCCCGGAGGGCAGCCTCTCCCGGCTGAAGGCCACGCCACGCAGTACCCATGAAGGGCATACTCTACCCGTGAAGGGCACAATGTCTGCCCGCGCGGACTGGGCGGCGACCGTGCGGTCTGTGGTGCCCATCGGCGCTGCGGTTTAGCACCGCAAAAGAGGTTGCTCAGGGAACGAATCGCCGCCCCACCGCACTGAGCGGCGGGGCGGCGGTGTATTTGCGGGTGTTGTGCGCTCTCGAGCTGTCGGCCACGCTCTGCCGCGTGCGCTGGTAGCTGCGACATCGCGCCCTGGCCGGTGCGCGCGGTGTATGATTGCGCCTTGCGGCTGACACCGGGTGGGGCGCGGGCCGTAGATAATCGGTGGGGGCGCGGGCGTGCCCGGTGCCGAGGGGGGACGATGGACGAGACGATGCTGGCCGAGGCGGGGACGCGCGGGCTGGATGTGGGGGGCGAGGCCCCGGCGATCATGGCGCGCGGCCTCCGCAAGACCTATGGCGAGCATGTGGCGGTCAAGGGGGTCGATCTGACGATCGGGCGCGGGGAGATCGTGGCGTTCCTGGGGCCGAATGGCGCGGGGAAGACGACGACGATCAAGCTGCTGACCGGGTTGCTGCGCCCGACGACCGGCTCCGCCGCGATCCTGGGCCACGATATCCAGGCGGACGCGCTCGCGGCCAAGGCGCTCTTCGGCTACGTGCCGGACACCCCGAATCTCTACGGCAAGTTGAAGGGGTGGGAGTATCTGCGCTTCATGGCGCGGCTCTACCGGGTGCCGACGGCGGAGGCGGAGGCGCGCGCCACCGAGCTGCTGCGCCTCTTCGAGCTGACCGAGGCGGCCAGCGATCTGATCGAGGGCTACAGCCACGGGATGAGCCAGAAGATGGCGCTGGCCGGGGCGCTGGTCCACGCGCCGCGCGTCCTCTTCCTCGATGAGCCGACGGTGGGGCTGGACCCGCGCTCGGCGCGCACGATCAAGGATCTGCTCGGGCAACTGCGCGCGCAAGGGGTGACGGTCTTCCTCTCGACGCACATCCTGGAGATCGCGGAGCGGATGGCCGACCGCGTCGTCATCATCGATAAGGGGGAGATCATCGCGGCGGGGACGGTGGCGGAGTTGCGCCACGGCGGTTCCGGCACGCTGGAGGACATCTTCCTCGATCTGACGGGCGGCGCGGAATACGCGGAGATGCTGGAATAGTCGGCGGTCGGCAGTCGGCAGTCGGCAGTAGTGGCGCGGTGCTGTTGGTGGGCCATATCTGACAACGAATCCCGCCACAGACTACGGACTACGAACTCGTTCTCTCTGCCGACCGCCGACTAACCGCCGGAGGCGCACGATGCGACGTTTCTTCTCCGACCTCTGGCTGTTGTTGGGGCTGCGCTGGATGCTGACCGCGAACACCTTCCGGGGGCGGAAGCGGTGGCAGCAGGCGTTGCAGGTGCTCGGCACCCTCTGGGTGGTGGGGTGGCTGGGCTTCGTCTCGGGGCTGGCGGGGTTCGGGGTCGGGGCGCTGCTGCGGCGCTTCCCGGAGGCCCCGCTGGAGGCGCTGTTGCCGGGGCTGATCCTGACGGCGGTGGCGGCGATCATCCTGATCAGCAGCTTCGCGATCGCGCTGGGGTCGCTCTTCCTGACCAGCGACCTGGAGACGCTGATGACCGCGCCGGTCAGCAGGCGGGCGCTTTTCACCGCCAAGATCCTCGATGGCCTCGTCACCTACTACGCGATCACGATCATCGCGGCGGTCCCGGCGCTCGTCACCTACGGGATCGTGCTGCGGTACGGGCCGCTGTACTACGTGCTGGCGATCGTCGCGGTCGTGGGGACGCCCCTGCTCCCGGCGGGGGTCGGGGCGCTGCTGACGATGCTGGTGGCGCGCTTCGCCCCGGCGCGGCGGGTGCGCGAGGTGCTCGGGCTGGTCGGGGCGCTGGTGGGGATAAGTTTCAGCCTGGTCGGGCAGACCTCGCGCCTGTGGACGCAACGCCTCTTCGGGCCGGGGCAGGACCCGCAGGAGATCCTGGGGCATTTGCGGCAACTGGCCGCGATCCCGCTGCCGTCGCTCGTGGCGGGGCGCGGGCTGGCGGCGGCGGGCGCGGGGAACTGGGCGGCGGCGGCGGCGGAACTGGCGGGTTTCCTGGTCCTGACGTTCGGCCTGTTCGCGGGGTGCGTGGTCGCCGCCGACCGCCTCTACGCGACCGGCTGGGCGCGGATGCAGGGGGCGGGGGTGGCGAATCGGAGCCGCGCCCGGGTGGCGCGCGACGCGGCGAACGCGGGCTGGTTGGGGCGCGCGCCGGCGTGGGCGGCGATCGCGCTGAAGGACTGGCGCACGATCCCGCGCGACCTCCGCAACTTCGCGCAACTCCTGACGCCGCTGGTGATCCTGCCGATCGTCTATTTTAACATCATCGGCGGCGGGCGGCGGTCGTCGAGCGCGCTGACCGATACGCTGAGCGGGCTCGGCGGAGGGACGATCGATCCGGTCGGGATCGTCGTGGCGGGGGGGATCCTGCTCGCCACGGTGCTGATCTTCCGGCGCGTCGCGGCGACGGCGATCAGCATGGAGGGGCGGGCGTGGTGGATGCTGAAGCTGGCCCCGATCTCGGGGCAGGAGTTGTTGCGCGGGAAGCTCGCCGCCGCGCTGGTGCCGTTCGCGATCCTGAGCACGCTGCTGCTGTTGGGGGCGACGCTCTGGCGCGGCTTCAGCGCGGTCGGCTTCCTGTACGGCTGGTTCGGGATCCAGTTGCTGGGCGCGGCGATCCTCGCCACGGCGACCGGGGCGGCGGTGCCGTGGGCGAAGCTCGATTGGGACGACCCGCGCAAGATGTCGTCGGGGTGGGGGAACCTCATCTCGCTGATCGCGGGGGTGCTCGTGGCGGGGGTGGCGGGGCTGCTGCTCTGCCTGCCGTTCGTGGCGGTGGCGTTCGCGCCGGGTCTGGTGCTGGCGGCGTGGCTCGTGGGGCCGCTCCTGGCGCTGGCGATCGTGGCGGGGGCGGTCTGGGCGTCGCTCGGTATCGGGGCGCGGTTTTTGGCGCGGGTGGGGGAGTAGCGAGTCGTGAGCGAGTAGCCAGTAGTCAGTAGCCAGAGAAGGCGTAGCGTTTTTGGGCTGGGGTGCCGCTTTCCGGGCGGCGCGGGGCGTGTATCCCGGGAGGTGAGCGTGCGCTTATCGCTGGTCATCGTCGCACTGCTGGCGCTTTGTGGCTGTGCGGCGGTGGGCGATGTGACGCCGATCACACCGACCACGCCGACCAGGGTGACGCCGATCGTGACGGTGCAGACGACCTCAACGATCGCACCGACCGCGCCGCCCCAGCCGACCCGCACCCCAGAAGTATTTCGTGATTGCGCCTGGCTCGGGCTGGCGGAAACGTGGCTCGATGCGAACGAAAACGGCGTGCGAGAAGGGGGTGAACCCTCCCTGCCGGGCGTGACGATCGTAGCGAGCGATGGTCGAGTGGTCTTGTCGGAAGCGACCGGCGCGGATGGGCGGGTCGAGCTTCGTACCGGGTTGCGGAGTTGCACCGATCCGGGGCTTGTGGTAGCGGTGACTGTGCCACCCGGTTATCGCCTGACGACCGCCGCGACCCTCCCCTCGCAGGTCTGGCCGACTCCATACCGCTTCGGTTTGGCCCCGGTTTCTCCCGGCAGCGGCACCCCGACGCGCACCACGCCGCCATAGCCTGTTGCGCCGATCGGGCTGCCCCGACGTTTCTCCACATGCGGTCGCGGACGTGACGAACCCCCAGGAAACATCCTGGGGTCGATGGCGGCGTTGCGGTGCGGCGGTGGGTATTGCTGGCTTACATCACCATCGGGGCGAGGACGGTGCGGAGGCGACCGCGCGCGAGGCGGAGGCGACCTTTGGCGGTGCCGAGGGCCACGGCGGTGCGGGCGGCGATCTCCTCGCAGGTCAGTTCGGCGAAGTAGGCGAGTTCGATCGCCTCGCGCTGGGCGGCGGGGAGGCCCTCGAGGCCGCGCCGCACGATGGCGTGACGCTCGCTCGCCTCCACGGTGGCTTGCGGGTCGTCGCCCGTGGCGAAGTCGGCCAGGGCGTCGAGGGGGACATCGCAGCGGGCGCGCCCGTGCTTGCCACGGAGGCGACTGATCGCGGCGTGGCGCACGCTAGTGAGGAGCCACGCCTGGACGTTGCCGCGCGTGGCATCGAACCCCGCCGCTCGCCGCCAGATCGCCAGGAAGACTTCCTGGACGACATCCTCCGCCGCGCCGCGCTCGCTGAGGAGCTGGTAGGCGAGGCGGTAGGCGGGGGTGCTATAGCGGTCGTAGAGTTCGGCGAACGCGGTTTGGTCGCGCGCGACGATCGCCGTGAGCAGCGCGGTTTCGTCGGCGAAGGCGGGGGGAGGGGTATCGCCACGCGCGGATAACACCATGCCGTCACCTTTTCACGTTCATCCTGTGTTACCGCAACACAGCGTTCGTTCCAGTGGTCCCTACCGCCATTTCTATGCCATCATCCGGCTCCAAAGTCATTTTATAGCCCATATGTCCGGCATGACCGGTCCGATAGTCCTATCCTGGTACTGGTGTGTCGCGGGGGCGCGGCGTGGGGCTGACCCCTCCCCGCCGCTGCGGCGGCGACCCGCCCCTGAAGCGGGCGGGTGGGCGTACCAGGGAGGGTGGGCGGCCCCGATAAGGGCGGGTGGGGACGGCCCCGGCCACCCCGGCACGTCTGCGTGGAACGCAGCGCTACGGTGGTGCGCCGCTGTCGCGCGCTGGGTCGTCGGCGCTTGTTCGTTAAGTGACAGATTGTTGCGAAGAGTGGCAAGAAAGGATGGCAAGGGTCTTGCGTCGTGTAGTCGTTATAGCGCGCGATGGCGCGGGAAAGGGGCGGCTGATGACGACGATCTTGATCGTGGATGACGAAGCCCCGATCCGCGAACTCCTGGCCGACGCGCTGATGATCGAGGGGTATGATGTGGTGACGGTCGCCGATGGGCTCGCGGCGTTCGACCAGATCGCGCGCGAATGTCCGGCGCTGGTGATCACCGACAATATGATGCCGCGCCTCTCCGGGGCGGGCTGATCGCGCGGCTGCACGCCGCGCCGATGGGTACCCCGCCGATCCTATTGATGAGCGCGGTCACCCCGTCACAATCCGCGCCGCCCCCGGTCCCCTTCCTCGCCAAGCCCTTCGATCTGGGGAACCTTTTCGCCCTGGTGCACCGTCTGGCGGGTGCCCCTTAAGTGACTCGTTGCACGAATACGTGTGGGGTGACGGCGTGGGGCCGGCCCCGGCCACCCGCCGCGTAGCGGTGAGACGCGGCACCAGAGCCTGTTATGCGCTTTTTCGTGCGCTTTGGTTTTGATCGTAATCAGGGCATACCGATCTGCGGCTAATCTCGCCGGAACCGAGGCCGGAGCGGTGGTCAATCCGGCCCTGAGTATGGCTCGCGCCTCATTCAGGGTCGAGCTGACCGGTATATACGCCCGAAAGTGCATAACAGGCGCTAATACTACGGGTGTGGTTCGGCGTTGGTACTTGCCTCCTCGATGGACGTTGCCTCGACCCTGAAGATACGCCCTCGCCATGCACGCGGCGACGCGAAGCGTGCTATCCTACCGACCGCTTTTGCTGTTGCGGCGTGCTAGCGACCGGGCCGACCGGCGAAGGGACAGCGACGTGAGTCACGAACGATACGCCGACCCCGCGCGCGACCCCCACCGCCTCGCCGGCCTGCTGGAGGATGCCCCGGTCTTCCTGGCGATCCTGGCGGGGCCGGAGCACACCTTCAGCAGCACCAACCGGCAATACCGTCGGCTCATCGGCGGGCGCGACCCGGTCGGTAAGCCGGTGCGGGAGGCGGTGCCCGAGGTGGCGGGGCAGGGCTTCTTCGAGTTGCTCGACGAGGTCTACGCGACCGGCACGCCGTTCGTCGGCACCGAGATGCCGATCACGTTCGCGCGGGGCGAGGCCGGGGCGCTGGAAGAAGCCTACGTCTCCTTCGTCTACCAGCCGACCTGCGACGCGGCGGGCGCGATCGACGGCATCCTGGCGACCGGCTACGAGGTGACCGAGCAGGTGCGGGCGCGGCGGGCGACCCAGGCGGCGGCGGTGGCGGCGGAGGCCGAGCGGGCGTTCCTCGCCACGGTGCTGGAACAACTCCCGGTTGGCGTGATCATCGCGGCGGTGCCCGCTGGGGGTATCCGCCACTTCAACGCCCGCGCCGAGGCGCTGCTGGGACACCCGCTGATCCCGGTGGACGGCGTGGATGGCTACGCCGAGTACGGCGTGATCCACCCGGACGGCAGCCCCTACCGCCCCGAGGAGCACCCGCTGGTGCGCGCGGTGGTGGACGGCGAGACGCTCCTGGAGGAGGAGCTGCTCTATCGGCGCGGGGACGGGCAGATCGTCAGCCTCAGCGTTAACGTCGCCCCGGTGCGCGACGCGGACGGGGTGGTGACCACGGCGGTGGCGGCCTTCTCCGACCTGACCCCGCTGAAGGAGCTGGAACGGACGCGCGAGACGTTCTTCGCCGCAGTGGCACACGATCTCAGGACGCCGCTGACGACGATTCGCGGCCTGGCCCAGCTGTTGCAACGCGGGGCGGCGCGCGGGCAGACCCCCGACGCGACGACGCTCGTCGCACGGTTGGGGCAGATCGTCGCGGCGACCGGGCGGGCGAATGCGCTGGTCGAGGAGCAGCTGGACCTCGCGCGCGTGCGGGCCGGGGAGGCGCTGACGATGGAACGCCAACCGACCGATCTGGCGACGATCGTGCAACGGGTGATCGAGGAGCTACAGACGGCGGACGGGCGGCTGCACCTGGAACCCGCCGCGACGGCGCTGCCGGGCCAGTTGGATCCGTCGCGCCTGGAACGCGCGGTGGGCAATCTCGTCGCGAACGCGCTCAAATACAGCCCCGGTGGCGAACCGGTTGTGGTGCGACTGGTCGCGGCGGGGCCGGATGGGGCGGGCACCCCGTGGGCGACCCTGACCGTCGCGGATCGCGGGGTTGGCATCCCGGCGGACGACCTGCCGCGCCTCGGGGAGCATTTCTTTCGCGGCGGCAATGTGGTGGGGCGCATCGGCGGGACCGGCCTGGGACTTGCCAGCGCCCGCGAGATCGTCGCGGCGCACGGGGGGAGCCTGGCGATCGCCAGCGTCGAAGGGGCGGGGACGACGATCACCGTGCGCCTCCCGCTCGACCCGCCCGCCACGGCACCCCCCGCTTAGCGCGTCTGTTGCACGAATAGGGGTCGGGGTAGGGCGTGGGGCGGGTCCCTCCTCGCCGCAGCGGCGACCCGCCCCTGAAGCGGGTGGGCGGGGCTGGCCCCGGCCACCCCGCCACGGATGCGTGCAACGCAACGCTTAGCGCGTCTGCGCGGGGGGCTTGGCGGAGGAATCCTGAGCCGTGGCCAGGCGGTCGCTCTCCACGGTCAGGAGGCTGATGGCGATCAGCTCCGCGAGCGCCGGGTCGCCAGCGGGCGCGGCGCGCAAGGCCGCCCCCAGGGCACGCAACCGCGCGCCTTTCGTCGCCGCATCGTCCTCGGTGTCGGCCATGATCGCGTCATAACGCGCGCGCCAGTTCTGCATCACCGTCCTACTCTGCCCCGCGCGCCGCGCCGCACGCCGCCGCCGCCAGGGCTGCTCGATCGTCGCTCTGCCAGGTGGCCCCGCTCAACGCGCGCCATCTGATACTACGTAACTCCTCGTCTCTGCGATTATCCCGTACACCCGTCACGTACGGGAAGTTCCCACGAGGGTACTTTGGTCCCGACCCGGCTATGGCGATGTGAACGAATGTGCAGACGCCGCGCCCGCCACTGTGGCGGGCGCGGCGCATGACGCGGATAGTGGGGGACGGCCCTCACCCCCGGCGCTCAGCGGGCATCTGCCCATCCGGGGAGCGGGGGAGGACCACAACCCTACGGCCGATGGCACAACGCGGGGCGTAGCAGGCGCTCGCGGATGGCGTCCCCGTGACAGGCGTTCCGTCTCCCCGACCGTTCCGTACGAGAATGCTCGCCCGATGATCAACATGGGGCGGGTGTCGTCAATAGTGTAGGGGCAAAGGCACGACCGGTCGCGTGGGTCGACATGGGTGGTTCAGTGTCGCGGTATTAGCGTTACTTGTCGACCGGTCGTCGAATTGGGACCGGTCTCAGCCGTTCCATTTCCGCTAGCCGTTGCTCGGCTTTCGCCCGCCCTTTCTCGGCGATCTGTACCCGGTAGAGGAGCGCGGCATTCTCGGAGATGAGTTGCTGTCTCGCGGCGCGCAATTGTTCCAACTCGTCGCGCAGCGAATCCCGTTCGCTCGGCGGCTGGGCAGACGGCACCGGGCGGGCCTTGCGAATCTCCGCGAGCAACTCTTTGTGGTTCTCGTAGAGCGCGTTGCGGCTGTGCCCCGCTTCGCGGCAGACGGTGGCGGGGGAGATCCGCACCGGGCGGCCTCGGAACTCGGGATGGGTTGGGGCCCCCGCCTGCAAGCGTGCGAGAGCCGCGCGCAAATCGCGTTCCGTGTCGGCGTGTCGAGCCGCGCCGCGCTCGGCAGGGGTCCCTCGCCTACCCGTCATCACTCGCCGCCCACCAGACGCGCGATCCGCGCCAATACCGTCTCGGCCTCGTTGACCATCGCGCGGAGTGCCTCCCTCGCCCCCTCGCGACCGGGGAGGTCCATCACGTCGTCGAGGAGCCGCAACCCCGCCGCGCGATGCCGTTCCCAGAACGGCGTGTGTTCCGGGGCGACGGCGAAGTTCGCGCAACTGGCACAGGCGGAAAGTCCCACACGGCTCAGTTTGCCCCCGCACCGGGCGGTCTCTTCTTGGTAGACACAGACCCCGTATTCGTGCGGCACGATCGTGAGATCGGTCTCGGTCAGCACCATGCGCACGTACTCGCGTCGTACCTCGCTGCCCGCCCGACCCCGGAACCGCTGGTTCCGGGCCGCGATGTGCGTCCCCATCCGACCGGCGAGGTGTTCGGAAGCGAGCAGCGAGTCGAGGGCGCGCGCCATCTCGTCCTGCCGCTCGCTGGCGATCAGGTCGACCAGATCGAAGTCGACGCCGACATACCGGTCCGTCATGGCGACGCTGATGTGCTTGAAGTGCTGCTTCAGCGCCAGCAAGCCCGACTTGTCGCCGAGTGCCACGAATCGGGCGAAGGTCTTCCGGAACTGATGACTCGAGAAAACCCATGGACGAGTCGTCCCCATCGCCTGGGCGAACTGGTTGATGCGCTCGTTGATCGAGGTGCCCCCGGGCGTACTCGGGAGACCCCGCGCCTGCGGCCCCACGGAGAGGAAGAGATGGCGCTCGCCCGAGCGCCGCCGGAAGTCGGCCGAGAGGCGCTCAAGGAGCGTGATGGCGGTCCGGACATGATTGCCGGGTCCGTCCAGCCCCGCTACCCAGCGTTCGGGCTGACCGTCGGGGGACCCCGACGTCTTGATCAACGTGCCGCGCACGTAGAGCAGGCCCCCCCCCACTGCCGTCGTCGAGCGATTCGTGCAGCAGACACCCCACCTCGAGGCTGAGCAACTCGCTGATACGCATACCGGTCAGCGCCGCGACGACAATGTAGCAGGCCTCGATCAGGTGCTTCGTGAGCTTGTTCAGGTCCTGCTTGCGCGTGAGGGTGACCGGCAGCCGCCGGCCACCGATCTCGGGCGGGTTGCGAAAGGTGTAGGCGCGTAGCGCGTCCCGGGCGCGCAACTCGCGCACCGTCTTGTGCATATCCCGCCAATCGGCCCCCAGGTACGCCGCGTCGCACAGGTCTTTCGCTGCGGCGATGTCGGGGCCGTACTCGCCGACCCAGCGGATCGCCGTCAGGATGAACGGCAGCGCGATATCGGTCGGGATGTGCGGGATGGCCGCGTGGGGGGTTGGTGCGGCATCGAGGAACTCCACGGTCGTGAGTCCGCCGAAGGGGTGTTCGCGGAGGCCGTCGGGGAGACGGTCGCGGAGCGTGTAGAGTTCTACGATGGCATCCCCCTGCTCGCCGACGATTTCATCCTCGACAACCGCACCGTCGGCACCAGCACCGGCGTCTGCTCCACGATCTACGCGGTGCAGTTCGGCTACGGGCGCGGCCTGATGGGCCTCCACAACGGGGGCATCCAGGTCGAAGAAGTGGGCGAGTTGGAGGGCAAGGATGCGACCCGCCGGCGCGTGAAGTGGTACGCCGCCCTCGCCAGCTTCCGCGACATCGCCGTCGCCGCGCTTGAGGGCATCACGAACGCCTGATCGGGCGGGGGATCACCGCAGAGACGCAGAGACGCAGAGAGGGACGAGAGAGGACGATAGCCATAGAGCCCGCAGAGCGCCCAGAGCACGGGGGAGAGAAGGGACGAGAAGAACGATGAACAGGAGACACAGAGACACAGAGAGGACCGGGAGGATTATTTAATAGACGACGTTGCTGAAGTATCGGCCTGCCGCCCGGCACACGGGCTCTACCGGCATCGCCCCCTCAAATCGTGCCCTCTCCCCCCCGTGCTCTGCGCGCTCTGTGCGCTCTGTGGCTATCGTTCTTTCCCCGTTCCTTCTCCCGTTTCGTCCTCTGTGTCTCTGTGTCTCCTGTTTCGTTCCCCGTCCCCTTACCCCTGGAGGTCTACATGCTCGGAACGCTACCCGACGATCCCTGGGCGGGGCGCGACGCCGCACGGCGGGCGCGCTACCGCGAGTACCTCGCCTTCTATGAGGGGGACCAGTGGCAGGGTCGCCCCCTCCCCGGCGAGCGCCGCCTGACGATCAACTACGTCCGCGCGCTCGTCCGCAAGTGCGTCAGCTACCTCTTCCCGGAGCCGGTCACCTTCGCCGTGACGCCGGACGGGAGCGACGATCTGGCGCGCGAGCGGGCGCGGCGCGCGGAGGAGGCGCTGACGCGCGTCTACGCCGAGAACGATCTCGCCACGGTCGATTTCAACGCCGCCATCGACGCGGCGGTCCTCGGGGACGGCGCGTTCAAGGTCGTCTGGGATGAGGCCGCGCGTCGCCCGGTCGTCACGGCGGTGGATGTGCAGCACCTGTCCGTCTGGTGGGAGTCCGACGACCCGCGTCGCGTCACCCGCGTCGTCCAGCGCACCGTCACGCCCGGCGCGGGCGGTGCTGCGGCGACGGTGACGAGCGAGGAGTGGACCGCCGACACCTTTCGCCTGACGCATGATGGCGCGACGACTCGCGACGGCCCTAACCCCTTCGGCTGGCTCCCCTACGTGCTCTTCGCCAACGCGCCGCAGCCGCAGGAGTTCTGGGGCGAGAGCGATCTGGTGGACCTGATCGCCCCCGCGCGCGAGTTGAACCGCCGGATGAGCGGCGTGGCGCGCGTCCTCGACCTCAGCGGTAACCCGATCGCCGTGTTGGAGAACGTCGAGGGGGCGGAGGGGATCCAGGTCGGGCCGGGCGCGCGCTGGGAACTCCCGGAGGGTGCCCGCGCCTACCTCCTCGATCTCCTCGGCGGGGGCGGCGTGGGCCTCCACCTCCAATACATCGACCTCCTCTACCGCGTCCTCCACGACCTCGCGGAGACGCCGCGCAGCGCCTTCGGGGACAGCGGACGTGCCCTCAGCGGCACCGCGTTGGAGGTGGAGATTCAGCCGCTCGTCCAGAAGGTAAAACGCTTCTGTCCGCAATAAGCATGGGCTTTGCTCTATCGAGGGGGATTGCCGCGTCTATCTGCCAGCGTGGATTATGGCTGGCGAGATAGAGCGTGACGCGAACGCCGAGCATGGAGAGGATGAGGCGCTTCTGTTCGTAGGTCGTCTCCGCAAGGTTCGTCGCCACGGTCTGGGACCACTGTTGCAGGGAGAGGAATTGCGCCCGCGCGAGCTGGCCCGCGTCGTGCCGCGCCACGAGGGCCGCGCGCTCCTGATCGAGTTGCCGCTTGCGCTCGGCGAGGGCTTTGAGTTGGGCCACGAGGGGCGCGGTAGCGTCGGGATCATCGAGCAGGGCGATAGCATTGGCGATATTACCCTGTTGCTTGCTGGCCTCGGCGAGGAGGCGGTCAACCGTCCCGAGATCGTCGCCGGTCGGATCGGACTGTGCCAGGCGGGCAACCTCAGCGGCGATGACGGCGGGATCGGTGAGCAGCCCCTCAACGCGCTCCCATACAGCCGCGTCGAGTATCGTGGCGCGAATACTGGGGTTTGGGCAGTGGGCGTGTGTGCCCAGCCCGCCCGTTCCCGGCACGGCGTGATAGATCGGGAAGAGCGATCCCCGCTTCGTGCTCCCCTTCTCCCAGGATGCCGAGATGGCATTGCCGCAGTAGCCGCAGTAGATGAAGCCAGAGCGCAGCAAGAAGGACTCGGGGCTGTGATTGTTGCGGACGGCAAGCGCCTGGTTACGCGCCATCGCGGCGCGGGCGGTCTGCGCCGTGGCGGGATCGATGAGCACTGGTGTAGTCGGAACGTCGCCGGTGTAGCCCGGATGGAGCACCATGTGTCGCAATGCCCCATGCCGCCAGATAGTACGCCCGGTGGGGCTCGGAATCCCCTCGGCATTGAGCGCCTTCGCGATGGCGTGCAAGGTCCGTCCTGCGGCTATCTCGGAGAAGATACGCCGCACGGTAGGAGAGGTTGTCGGGTCTGGTAATAGCCCGCTCTTCTCCGCATCGTGCCAGCGATAGCCGTAGAGTGGGCGCGGCCCGACGCGCGGCTTACCGGATGCGAGCCGCGCCATCATCCCGCGATGGGTGCACTCCTTGATCTTCTCACGCTCTAGCTCGGCGGCGAACGCCTTCGCGCTACGGATGAACTCGCCGACCGCCGATTGCTCGAACTCTTCCGTTACAAAGAGGAGTGACGTACCGGCCCGCTCGCATTCGTCCGCAATGATGGCGACGTGTGTCTGTTTGCGGGAGAGCCGATCGAGGGCGTAGACGATCACCGCGTCCAGAGATTCATTACGCATGGCCTCGCGGAGGTTAGCAAGGCGCGGGCGCTCCCATAGCTCCGCACCTGTATGAATCTCGCGGTAGATATGGCGCTCCTCGACCGTGTGGCCGCGCTCGCTGGCGTAGGCGCGGCATGCCGCTTCTTGCGTGTCGAGTGAAGTACCCTCGGCTTCCTGTCCTGCGGTAGAAACTCGGACGTAGATCGCGGCGTTCACGGTACAATCCTTCTGCCCGGTGATGCTAGACCCATCATCGAGCGCTGCGCCGCCTAGGTCACTCTAGGCGGCTTCTTTTCCCTCCATCGCCTGCCTGAGCGCCGCCGCAAACTCTGTTATGTCCTGCGGTTCGACTTCGAGCGCAGTGGCGATCTTGCGCATGGTCCCGAACTGCGGGGCTTTTCGCCCCATTTCCGTGCTCACGATCGTCTGAGTGCTTACGCCTGCCGCTTTCGCCAGCGACCGGATACTCAACATCTTCCCGATTCGTACTTCACGCAACGTCGGCATAGCTCCTCCTTTCGAGGACAAGTGTAGCACACCCTTGATACTGTTCCAATGCTGTGCTAACGTTGTAGTGAAGGGGTGACGGATGGATTGCCCCCTAGTGTCGCAAGGAGGAATCGCTATGAAGATCCGCGAGTTTTCGGCCCTGACCGCGACCCTCGACCTCGACCCGACCGACTGCATCACCCTGGCCGATGCCTGCGCCGTCTCGCTCAAACACGATGAAGCGCTCGATCGTAACCTCGTGGGGGCGCTACGGGCGGCGCTGGAAGCGTGCGCGGTGATCGCCGCGACCGACACCCTGCGTGACAACAAGGTGCAGGAAGCAGGGATGCTTGACGATACGCGCCGGGTGTGGGCACCGCGCGACGCTAGCATCGGCGGACAGCCGCGCCTGTGGGAGCGCCCCGCGTAGCGACCGACAACAATAGCTGAGCGACAACGAGCAGGGGCGGACACAATGTCCGCCCTTTTGCCTGCCCGGCATCGGTGTGCTAGCCTGCCCCGACGTGTGGGAGCGCGCTCCGCCGGTGGTGGGGTAGGTAGCGTTTCGTGTACCGGAGCAAGTATGGATACGTGGCAAACGCTGGCGCTCGTCATTGTCCCCTTACTGATCGGGTGTCTCTTTACTTGGTGGGCTTCTCGTTGGTTCTATCGTAAGTCATCGAAGGATACGGAGGAGTTGCGCCTCCTCGCTCTGACGACGATCAGCAGTTTGCAGAACGCCGGATTGATCACGGTGGCCTACGACGCGCAAGGAGTGCCTCATGCGGTGGCAGTGTTGAGCGGCACGGCTGGGGGGAGCGCGGGGGCGTCGGGGACACTCACAACCTCGACCGAACTGCGCGGTACCGCCTCTGGCACGTCGGGAGGTGGGGGCACACTTACGCCCTAGACCGCGCCAGAGGCCCCAGAACCGTTTTAGGAAGCAAGAGCGCCGAGCACGGCCTCAGTCGTGCCGGTGAGGCTCTCCAATCCCGTCTGCTGCGCGATCGCCGCGCGGGCACGCGCTCGCCTGCTGTTGGGCGCGGGCAAAAAATGCCCCTTGGCATCGCGCGGGCGCGCGGCGGCGATCTGCGCTTTCGCCGGCGTCCGCGTCTGCTCCGCCTTCGGGCGGTACTGGCGCTGCGGTCGCTCGCGCGGCGTCGACGCCTCCGACACCTTCGGGATCTTCCCGCGCCCGAAGGCCCGGTCGATCGCTCCTATAGCGACATTCAGGGCCGCGTCACGGCGTGCCACGGCCTCCGGGGTGAGCGGCGTAGCGGGCAGGAGCACCACCTTATTGCGCCGCCTGCCCCCCCGCTTATGCTGCAACTGCTCGTAGGGTTTCTGGATCTTCCCGGCCATGTTCTGCCTCCTGCGTCCACAAAAAACGACCGCCATTGTGAACACGTAAAAAGTCGAGGGCTGCGGTCCGTGGCTAGAACACATGTTCTACCCTTTAGCCCCCCGCCCGGTAGGGGCTCCCCGCCGCGCTCAGCCGCGCCGGGGCGTGGCGTGGCGGTGCGCCTGTCGTTCGCCCTTGCCGCGATACCACCAGTACTCGGCACGGGCGCTGCGGACCTTGGCCTGGGCGATCCGCTTGCCGCTGTCCTGGCCGTGGCAGGGTTCGCACAGCGCGCGGTGGCAGCAGTCGCACCAGGTCACGGTGTCGCGGCGTCCGCAGCGGTCGCAGGTGGCATACGCGGTCATCGGCAGCCCCCAGTCTGTAGGGTGCCGCGCCGGGTGCGTGTCACCCGGCGCGGCACGTCGGGGTTACGGGGTCACGCCCTGGATGACGGTGAAGGCACCCGGATGGGCCACGGCGACATCCGCCCGCAGCCAGGCCAGCATCGCGATCTGGCCGGTGTCGGCGTACCGCTGATCGAGGAGCTGGATACCGACCTGGGTCCGCATACCAAGCAACAATTCGGACCACTCGCCCAGGAAGATATCGGCGGCGTTGGTCGCGGTGCCCTGGGTGAGGTTGACGGGCAGTTGCCTGGTGGTCAGCATCTGCAGGTCGCTGAGGGCGGTCGGTGGGCTCAGGTAGCGCCCCTGTGAGTCCTTCAGCGTGGCCAGGGACGCCGCCGCGCGCGGCGGCATGATCGCCGCGTTGGCGGTCTCGTTGTTGCTCGCCACCTGCAAGATCGCCTGGATGAAGGGATCGTAGTTCGTGAACGCCCCGCCATTGACGCCCATCGACAAGGTGCCCACACCGGGCGTGGTTTTCAGGCCGCGCGGCTGGATGCCGTCGCCCGTGCCGTACAGGGCCACGCGGTCGAGCTCCAGGGCGAGCGACTTGGTCATGCTGGTACGGACCACGGTATCGAGGTTCGGCGCGTCCTCGAAAAGTTCCCGTGAGAAGAGCACGATTACGGCGAGTGTCCTGGCGTTGAGCGTGATGGAATCGAACGTCAGATCGCTGAGGGCGATGGGCGTGGACTCCGCGCGCCACGTCGCCACCGGATCGGCGAGTTGCCGCGCGATGCGCAACGTTTCGTGCTCCATCAACATGGTCTGGGCGCCCGCTTCCAGGACACGGGACTGGTTGCGGGCCAGATCGATGATGCCCAGCGCCAAGGGCGTCGGGACCAAGTAGCCACCGGCCGATGGCGTGCCGATGCTCATGGCGCGCTCTTCGTCCGCGCCGCGCCAGTCGCCCATGATGGTGCCTTTGAGCCACTTCCCGAAGCTGGCGTTCTGGCCGCTGCGCTCCCCGCGATCGGCCAGGCGCTCGTGGTAACGCAGGGACTTGTCCGACCGCGCGGCGGTGCGACCGGTCACGAACTCGCCACCGGGCAACATGCGCACGTCGCGGTCGACCACGCGACTGGCGGGATCGTCCTCGATGGTGCGGAGCTCCTCGGCGGCGCGGGTGCACTCCTCTTCCAGCGCCTCGTACCGGCTGGACTGCGCGGCGGTGAGGTTAGCGGCCTTCGCGCGGCGCACCTCTTCCAGGATGGCGCTCATGCCGTGAAAGGCCTCGGCGCGCTTCTCGCGCAGGACGGCGATCTTCTCTGCAATGGTCACGGTGGTTCTCTCCATTCATCTGCGGTTTCTCTCTTTCATGGCCGCTGCGTCAGTGGTGCCACACCGCCAGGTGGCGGGGGTCCGAGTGCCGCTGCGGGTGCTCCTGGCGCCGAGGTGCTTCTTCAGCGGTCTGCGACCCAGGGCTTTCAGTTCAATAACGCGCGCCGAGTGGTTTCTCACCGGCTCGGCACGGCGGCTCGCATCTATAGGGGATGCCGCGACCCATCGTCGGCGCCGGGAACGAACCGGCGTAGTTTTTCCTCATCGAGCAAGAGCGCCAGGTTGTAGAAGAGATCCCCGATCGGCGTGTGGGGGTGCTCCTGCGCGTTGAGGAGGAGACTGACCGCCACGGCGTCGATCTGGGGCACGGTGAGGGCACCGGACGCGATCCGCATGACGCCGACCGCATCCACGGCCACAACCGCCTTGCCCCGCCGCATGAGGGCGCTGTGCTGGCACAGTTCGCCGAGTGCGCCGTACCAGGCGGCCACCGGGGCGGCCCCCTGTTCGGCGAGGAACTGCCGTCCGTCGCGGAACGCGAGGATCAGCCCCGGCAATTCGTCCGGCGCGATCTCCTCGATGCACGCGGCCAGTGTGGTGCGGGAAGTGGCACTCATGGCTTGCTCCTTAGTGTGAATTATACACGATATCCACAAGTTGCGGCGTTCATTCCTCGGCGACGATCGCCCGCTGCGCCCGCTGTACCGCGCGCCAGTCGGCGAGGAGCACGCGCGTGGCGTCCGAGTCGTCGCCGTCCCGCTGCGCTCGCTCCAACTGCGCGATCTCCCCGGCGATAGCGGCGGGCGAGTTGAGCCACGCCAGCGCCTCGGCGAGCGTGCCGCCCACGCGCCCGATGCTGCTGCGCTTAGTGCTCCATTTCATAATCGCTTGTCGGGTTGCCGCTCATCCACCCGCACCCCCGCCGCCTGCGGGCGGCACCCCGCCGCCCAAAGGGCACCCGCCCATCCGAGGAGCGGGGGAAGGAGTAACCCTACAGGTGATTGCGAAACACAGCACTTAGGGGCAGTAGACATCGGGATCTTCCTCGCGCAGGTGGCCGTCGCCGACTTCCTCGGGCAGGTCCGCGTCTTCGTTTTCCCACGGCACCCCCATAGTTACCCCCACCCCCACGGTACTAGGCACATGGGGGTGGGGGTGGCTGAATTGGGGGTCGTTTGGGGGTGGTTCGGGGGTGGGGGTGTAGCCGCCGCCGCCGAGATTGCGGATCAGCCCGCGCTCGATGAGGACCGCCCGCACGCGATCGAAGGTGTTGCGGGATAACCCGCTCGTCCTGTGCCACTCGGAGTAGGTCAGCTTGCGATCGGGCGCGGTGCGCAAGGCGTCCAGTGCGGCCCGCTCATTCTTCGACAAGGCCGCTTCCCCGTGCAGCTCTTCGCGCTGCCTGAGCACGAACGACACATCGGTCTGTTGGAGCACGACCGAGGACACCGCGCGTCCATGCCGATCACACAAGCCGAGATCGACCACGCGCGCGGCCAGGTGGATCGGCTCGAACTCGCCGTCGTCTTTCTGCTTCTTGCAGGCGAGCGTGACGGCGGTGCCCTCGCGCTTCGCCTCGATCATCGTGTCCATCGCCCCCGCGAAGGCGGTCGAGCCCCGATAGCCGCCGAGCTTGTTCTCGTGGTGGATGATGAGGATACAGGCGCTTGTAAGCGATCTGAGGCGGTCACAGGCGGCGATGAAGCGCCCCATATCGTCCGCGCCGTTCTCGTTGCCGCCGCCGAAGTTGCGCGCCAGTGTGTCCACGACGATCAGGGCGGGCATCGCGGGCAACGCCGCGATCTCGGCGTACAGGGCGTCCACATCGGCGGTGTCGAGGAAACGCACCGGCTCGGGGAGCAGCATCATCCCGGCGAGGCTCACGCCGTTGACGATCTCCCAGGCGCGCAGGCGGCGACGGATGCCGCTCTGCCCCTCGGCGGCGAGGTACAGCACCGGCGCGGCCTCGGCGTCGTGCCCGGCCCACGGCGTGCCGGTATGGACCGCCGCCGCCATGCCGATCGCGATGAAGCTCTTGTAGCTGGCCTCCTTCCCGACGACCGAGACAAGGCTATCCTTCGGTGCCACCCCATCGATCAGGTAGTCGGGTGGGGTGAGGGGGTCGTTCCCGACGAGCATGATCCGCCCCGGCGTGGGGCCATTGGCGGCGGTCTTCGTATCGGCGGCGGGTGCGACGGCGGCATCGAGCAAGAGGTCCACGTCGCCGCCATAGGCGATGTAGTCATAGGCATCGCCCTTCGGCGGCGCATCCGGCCAGGTGATGAGGCGGACGCGTGTACCCTCGAACGCGCGCAACGTCTGCCAGATCGCCATCATGTGCGAGACGCCGGGCACATCGTTATCCGGCCAGAGCAGCACCTCGCGTCCCTGAAGGACGGCCAACACGTTGCGGCCAGGCGTGCCCGCCGCGCCGGTCACGGTGCCGAGCGCGAGATATCCGGCGTCGCTGAGCGCCTGCGCCGCCTTCTCGCCCTCGCACAGGACCACCGAAGCGTCGGGGTGCGCGGCGAGCCGCTCGGAGCCGTACAGGGGCATGGTGGCGAGCGCCCGCCCGCCGAGCCCTTTCGTCCGTCCGTCCGGTTGGAGCCAGTACACGATCTTGTCGCCGTCGCTGTAGTCGATGCGCCGGTGGATGCCGTGCAATTCGCCGTGCTCATCGCAGACGCGATAGTCCGTCTCGGCCACGACGCGGCGTGCCTGTGTCTCCTTGGGTGGGAAGAGATCGGCGATCGTCAGGCCGAGCGCGCCGACGATGGCCTCGGTGGTACAACCGGTGTGGCACTTCAGGAGCACGCGCCCGCCCTCGCCGGTGCCGACGCTGAGGCTGTTCGTGCGGTCCTCGTGGGCGGGGCAGCGAGCCGAGCGCTCGCCCCCCGCCATCGTCCGCACGTTCTCCAGTCGGTCCAGGATCGTATCGAGCGGCGAGGCGGTCATCGCCCCGCCTCGCGCTCGATACGTGCGGCGATCGCGGCCAAACGTTCCGCTTCACGCGGCAGCGGGCGGGCGATGGCGATCGCGCGGCGACGGATGAGCAGATCTTCATGCACGAGATCGAGGCTTGCGCGGTCGAGGTGATAGCGATACGTGGGCGTGGGTACGGTCTGTGCTATTATCATTGGGTCACTCCTACGAACATTGCGGATGCGCCTATTGCCTGGTCAGCGGGGCGCTTCCGCATACTCATTATTCGCCGGTCACGCGACCAGTTGATCCATCGCGCGGGCGTAAGAGCACCTCGCGCCACAGGCGATCCCACAGCGCGCGGCGTACTTCATCGGGGAGGCTCGGAGCCGCTGTGCGTGTGCTCATACCGCTTCTCCCGATCCCTGCGGCGCGGCGAGTAGGCGATCGATCTCGCCGCGTGGGATTACTGTGCGGCGTCCGAGCTTGACGCGTCGTAAACGCCCCTCCTTCATCAGGCCGAAGACCTTGACGCGGCTGATCCCGAGCGCTGCCGCCGCCTCGGTCGGGCTCAGTGCCAGCTTGCCGATCCCCATACGTACCCCCTTGCACGAAAAACGACCTACCTGAATCTCAGGATAGGTCGTTAGTGGGTGGTAGCACGGAAACTTTCTTGGGTTATTTTGGGGCTTGCTTTTTTCCAACCGGGAAATCGAGGCCGAGATCACGCGCGGCTTTGTTCAGCCGTTTCCGCTTTGCATCGTCACCTGCGATAGGTTCCTTTTGGAATAGGTAGCCGAATAACTCGCGCTGGTGGTCGAGCCGAGCAGGCCGCGCCCCGAGATACTCGGACGGATACTCTGCCTTCCAACCCTTCTGTATCTCATCGGTCCAGCCCTGCAATAATTCTTGGGCGGCCTCGTGTATACCTCGAAAATTGTCGAACCCGAACATTTCCGAGCCGTGTACATTCCGCCGCTTCAATTCTTCCTCTCGCGGCACGATTGTGTGGTCTGGGCCGGTTACTTCGCCGTACTCCCGCACGAGGCGCACTGTCGCGCCAGTCATGTCTACTTCCACCTTCAGCGCCACGCCCTCGACAGCGCCGATGAGCGCGCCAGTACCGTGATCGATCCGGCCATACGGCCCGGCACTGGCATCATTGTGGACGAAATCACACGCCCACTCAGGGGCGTTTCCGTTGTGGCGTAAGCGCAGCGTGTCGTGGACGAAGCGCTCGACAGCGAGCGCGTATTTCACCGCCTCGGCATCGGCGGACCAGCGGCAATCGCGGAAAGCGGCAACCGCGCCGATCTGGCCGCTTCGCACAAGCACTTGCCAGCGAGGCCGCAGGTCGCAGGCTACGGCGTTCTTGTAGTGCCGATCCGCGCGGTAGTGTTCCATAAAGGCGGTGCGCCACTCATCCACGGCGATATCTGGGGGAAAAAGGCGCTTCCCGCTTTTGCCTGCCATCTCGCCCCCTCAGTCTGCCGCTAGCGTCTCGTCTCGATCAGTCCAACGTAATGATAAGTCGATATTGCGGATAGAACTGTAACGCAAGCGCCGCGTCTGGGACGGCGTCTTCGCGCGGCGCAACGCCCTGATCCTCGACCTCCTGGCCCGCTTCGGCGACCTCGACCTCGGCCCCGGTCGCCGCACCGTGCCGATCTGGGGCGCGATCCTCCCCACCGATCGCGCCGCGCTCGTCGAGCAGCAGATCCAACTGACCCAGAACGGCCTTGCCGCCCGCCGCTCCGCCCTCGCCGCCCTCGGCGTGGAGGACCCGGAGCGGGAGCTTGATTTGATGGCGAAGGAGTCGGCAGTCGGCAGTCGGCAGTCAGCAGAAGGGAACGGCACCACGTAGCCCGATCGCTCCCGCTTTCTCCTTTGCTCTCTGCCGACTGCCGACTGCCGACCATGCCCGGAGGGCAACCATGACCACTCGCGCCGAGTTGCGGAGCCGCCTCCGCCGCTTCCTCGATGACCCCGACCCCGACGCGCCGCTCTGGCCCGACGCGGCGCTCGATGACTGGCTGGCGCAGGCCGCGCGCGAGTATGGCGCGCGCTTCCCGCGCGAGGCGACCGCCACCATCGCCCTGGTCGCCGCGCAGACCGACTACCCGCTGCCGGACGACGCGCGGCGAGTGGTGCGCGTGGAGTCGCCGCCCGGCCAGGCGATCGCCCGCCGCCCGCCCGACCTGGCGCACGAACCGGGCACGGCGCAGAGCTACGCCGCGTTCGGCGGCGCGCTCCGCTTCGGCCTGCCCCCGGTCGCCGCGATCCTCGTCGCCTATCGCGGCCCCTACCCCTGGCCCGTCACGGCGGATACCCCGCTGCCCCTCCCCGACGACGGCCTCGATCTCGTCCTGCTCGGCGCGGCGATCCTCGCGCTCGGCCAGCGCCAGATCGCGGCGGCGAAGCGTCGGGGCGGCTCCCCGCCCGAAGGGCTCGCCCTCGAAACGGCACGGCGGTTGTATGCGGAGGCGTTGCGGCGCAATCGGTCGGCAGTCGGCAGTTGGCAGTCGGCAGAGAGCTGAAGAAAAGCCGCAGCGACAGGGCTTACCCCGTGCCGTCCCTTTCCGCCGACTGCCGACTGCCGACTGCCGACTCCATCACCCCCGAGGTGTACCATGCCAGACGCCTTCCAACGCGACTGGCTCTGGGACTTCGACCCCGGCAGCGGCGGCGATCCCGCGCCGCAACCGGGGTCGGAGCCGGAGCCCGCGCCGGAGCCGATCCCGGAGCCGACACCGGACCCCTGGGATCCGCCCAACGCCGAAGGGGGCCGACCGGGAGAGGAAGATCCGACGCCGATCGAGCACCCCGACGAGGAAGACGGCCCTGCCGTCGAGGAGATCCCGATCTACGAATGGCGCACGGCGCAGGACGCCCGCGTCTGCCCGATCTGCGGCCCGCTCGATGGCACCCGCTGGGAGGGCACCGACGGCCCGCGCCCCCCGGCGCACCTCGGCTGCCGCTGCGCCCGTGTCCTCGTCGCGGTCGAGACGCGCACGATCGCCCGCCGCGCGCCCCTCGGCGGCGGCGGCGCGATCCGACGCTGGTAATGATGGAGTAGGAGAGAATAGGAGAAAAAGGACGGTCAAGCCACAGAGCGCACAGAGCGCACAGAGCACGAAGGAGAGAAGGGCCGATTTGAGGGAGCGGTAGCTGATGCGATGTGGGTGCCAGATGATAGGCTAGTGGTCTCCACAACACCCTCATATTCCGCTCCCACTCTCCCGCAGCGTTCCCGTAACTTCTATTAACCGCCCTTGGTCCCCTCTCTCTTTCGTACTCTGCGCGCTCTGCGGGCTCTGTGGCAATCGTCCCTTCTTCGCCCTCTGGCCCACTCCGCCCACTCCCCACAGGAGCCACGATGAACTACGACATCACCCTGGATGGTCACGGCTACATGCTCGCGCCCGGCACCTACCGGCGCGGGCTCGACGCGGCGGGCGGCGTCGGTGGCCCGCCCGTCCGCCAGGTGCAGCGCGAATGGGCCGGGGGCGCGGGGCGCGCGGTCCAGGGGAGCGCGACCGCTTCTGGCAGAGTCGCGCGCTCCTCCCGGTCGGGCGCGGCGACGGCCCGGGGCCGGGGCCGCGCGAGACGACCTTCACCGTCGCCGGGCTCGCGCCCCTCAAGCGCCGTCACGGCGTCAGCGCCGGGGGGCGCCCCTACCTCGCCACGGGCGGCGGCCTCTGGCGACCGGAGCGCGGCGGGGCGGGCACCCACCCCAACAACCTCGCCGGGGTGGGCCAGCTCGGGGCCACCCTGCCACAGGAGTTCACCGGCCTGGCGACCGATGGCGCGGACCGCCTCTTTCTCAGTCGCGCGGGCGCGGGCTACGCCGTCTGGCCGATTGGCGGCGGCGCGTTCGACCTCGCGGCCACCGTGCAACTCGTCGGCTGCGCCTGGTACGCCGGCTCGCTGTGGGGCGGCGTCCTCGACCCGGCGGGGTGGCGACTCGCGCGCGTGGTCGGCCCCGGCACGATCGAGGGGACCGGCTGGCCGCTCGATAGCGCCCCGCGCGCCTTCGCCACCGTGCGCGATGGCCTCTACCTCGGCACCGGGGGCGGCCTCTGGCGGGTGCGCGGCGCGGTGGTCGGTGGCGTATTCAGCGGGGAGATCGCCCCCCTGGCGAGCGGTGGCGGCGGGGCCGACGACTTCTGCGCCCTCGCCGAGTTCGGCGGCGATCTCTACACCTGGGCGGGCGGCGAGGTCGTCCGCTATCACGTCACCGCCGGCGGCGGCGCGACCCTCCTCCCGGCGGGGCGGCGCGGCTGGGCCTGTCGCGGCCTCGCGGTCGCTGGCGGCTGGCTCTTCGCCGCGCTGGTGGACGGCCCCGACAGCGCCGATGTCGCCCTCTGGGCCTACGACGGCGCGGGCTGGTGGTGCGTGGCGCGCAACCTCGACGGCGAGCACGACTACTCCTGGCCGACGCCCACGGCATCCTACTTCGACAACGCCGATCTCCTGGCCTGGGGACTCAGACTCACCCGCTGCCACGCCTTCCAACTCCGCCCGCGCGCGGGTCAGCCCGGCCTCGCGCCGGACGGCGAGCTGACGACCGCCCTCTGGCACGGGCGCGACCCCGACGCCGCGAAGGGGTGGACGCGGATCGGCGCGGAGCTGGCCTGGCCCGGTGGCGCGGCCTTCGCCCCCTGCACCGCCACCCTCGCCTATGCGACCGATGGGGCCACGTTCACCCCGCTCGCCAGCGCCGCGCTGCTCGACGCCACGCCGCGCAGCCTCGTCGCCGACCTCCCGCCCGGCACGATCGGCAAGTGGCTCGCGCTGCGCTACACCATCAGCGGCGTCGCCGATGGCGCACCGACCCTCGCCGCCCTCTGGGCCGAGTACCGCCCGGTGGAGACGCCGCGCCGTCGCCGCCACTGGGCCTTCACGGTCCTCGCCGCCGACAAGCTCCTCGACCGTGCCGGGCGCCCCGACCCGCGCGGCGGCACGCAGATCGCCGCCGACCTCCGCGCCGCCTGGGAGGGTGGGGGCACCCTGCCCTTCCGCGATCTCGACGACCCCCTCGAGCCCCGGGAGCGCGCCGTCCGCATCGTCGCCCTCGACGAAGCGATCGCCGCCCCCGCCGACGCCGGACGCTGGACCGAGAGCCGGATCGCCGTGCGCCTCGTGGAGGTGTGAGGCGGGGAACGAAGTCGCCGCAGAGACGCAGAGACGCAGAGGACGACGGGAGAAAAGGGGGACGGAACAGGAGGCGTAGAGACGCAGAGATACAGAGAAGAGAAGGACGGTAGCCACAGCGCCCGCGAGCGGACCGGGCGCACAGAGCACGAGGGCGAGAGGGGGAAAGAGGATGTTGGGGTGCGCTAGTCCCCGGAGGGGGGCTTCGCGGCGGCGGAGCCGCCCTTCGCCGGGGGTTTCAACCCCCGGTCTCCCTCAGCCCCGGCAAGAGCCTCCTGCTCAGCGACCTGAAACTGCTGGACAACTTCGTCGGGCTGATCGGCGTCTACCTGACCTTCACCATCCCCTTCTGTGTCTGGCTCTTGAAGGCGTACTTCCTCGCGCCAGAAATGGCAAGAACGCACTCGTTGCCGAGGTTTCTAGGGGTTAAAACCCCCGGCTGCGGGTGCCTGCGGCACCGGCGAAGTACCCATGAAGGGCATAATACCCGCCTGCGCGGGCTGGAATGAGCCTCCACAATGCCCCACCCACCCCACAACGAAGCCCCACTCCTTGATAGGGAGAGGGGTGCCGCCCGCAGGCGGCGGGGTGCGGGCCGTCCCCTCGCTATCCCTATATAAGGAGAGGCCCCCATGCAGATCGAGCAACACCCCATCCCCAACCGCTGGGCCGGACGCGGCGGCGAGCGCGTCCGCGCCATCTGCCTGCACGTCAGCGAGGGCGCGCGCGGCAGTGTCCTCAGTTGGTTCGCCAGCCCCGCCAGCGACGCCTCATCCCACTACCTCGTCAACAAAGATGGCAGCGTCTGGCAATTCGTGCGCGAGGAGGACACCGCCTGGGCCAACGGCGCGGTCAACACGCCCGACCGCACGATCGGCTGGCTGGACGACTGCCTCCGCCGCAGCCAGAATCCCAACCGCCTGACCATCTCGATCGAGACCGAGCGCCGCTGGTGGGAGCCGCTCACCGACGCGCAATACGCCGCGCTCGTCGCCCTCGCCCGCGCGATCCTCGACCGCCACGGCCTCGGTGCCGGGCGCGAGACGCTCATCCCGCACGCCGCCATCGATAGCGTCAACCGCGCCCACTGCCCCGGCAACCTCGACTGGGCGCGGCTGCTCGCCGACCTCGCCGCGCCGCAAGCGATGGCCTTCCCCGCCACCGGGCAGACCCTGCGCGGCGCGTTCCTCGCCTTCTGGCAGGCGAACGGCGGCCTCCCGATCTTCGGCTACCCGCTCACCGGCGAATACCAGGCCGACGGGCGTACCATCCAATACTTCGAGCGCGCCCGCTTCGAGCTGCACGATGGCGGCAACGTCCTCCTCGGCCTCGTCGGCGCGGAACTCCGGCAGATGACGAGTGGGGGGTAGTTGTACATTGCCGCGAGGGCCGGTGCGGCCCGCACCCCGGCTCGTCGCCCACCGCGCGGGCACCCGGCTCGCCGCCCGCCGCCCAGCGGGCACCCGCCACTCTGGGAGCGGGGCTTCGTTGCGGGGGTGGGCGGGGCATAGCCGAAACCCTCATCCCCGACCCGCTGCGCTCGCCGTCCCGCCGCCCAGGGGCCATCGCCGCTATTGGTGTATGTCGTTGCGGTGTAGGCAGGTGAGCATTGCGTCTCTGCGTCTCTGCGGTGATCCCTCGTCCTTATTCGTCATTCGCCCGGAGGCCCAATGGACAGCCAGGCCATCATGACCATTAGCGCCGCCACGCTCGCCCTCGTCCAACTCCTCAAGCGCGCCGGACTCCCCGACCGCCTCGGCGCGGTCGCCGTCCTGGCGCTCGCCGCGCTCGGCGTCGCCCTCTGGGCGCTCAGTCGGGGCGGCGTCACCCCGCACGACGCCTGGGAACTCTTCGCGGGCTGGATCGCCGTGGCGACCAGCGCGGCGGGCACCTTCGGCCTCGCGCGCGCCCTCCCCGGCGCGGTGAATGCCCTCCGCCCAGGCTCGTCGCCGGAACGCTGAGCGCACGCGCCGGGGGTGGCGGCAACCGCCCCCCGGCGCACCCGTTGGGACCGGGAGTTTTATCCCATGTTGCCGTACGCGATCCGCTCGCTATACTTCCTCTTAAGATCAAAACAAAACAGCCCCACGCGGGCCGCGCATTTCCCGATGGCGCGAGGCCGCACAACACAGGAAGAGGCCCGATGCGTCGCGCTACCACCACCGCGCCGACCAGCCGCCCCGCGCGCTGGCGCGTCCTGCTCGTCCTCGTCGCGCTCCTCGGCCTCCTCGGCCCGCTCCCCGAGGGTGCGCCGCCCCGCGCCGTCGCGGCGGCAGGTGGCGCTCGTCATCAGCGCGTCTGTAGTGATCCGGCACCGGGACAAGCCGCCTGCTTCGCCATCAAGCGCATCAACGATGGGGCTACCGCCGCTGCAACGACCCCCAGTGGCTACGCACCTAGCGATTTACAAAGTGCATATAACCTCACCGCCGTCTCGCTTGCGAATGGCACCGGCCAGACGATCGCGATCATCGACGCCTACGATGATACCCTTGCCGAAGATGATCTTGGTCACTATCGCTCTTACTATGGCCTCTCCGCCTGTACCACTGGCAACGGCTGCTTCCGTAAGATCGGCCAAGGAGGCTCTTCAGGAGCTCTCCCCAATCCTGTTCCGCTGACCGGCATCCATGCTGGCTGGGACCAGGAAATCGCTCTTGACCTCGACATGGCGAGCGCCATTTGCCCGAATTGTAACCTCCTGCTTGTCGAAGCCAACTCCGATAGTTTTAGCGACCTCGCCACCGCCTTCAATCAAGCTGTCACGCAGGGGGCGCAGATCATCAGTAATAGCTATGGTGGCAGTGAGCCGAGCAATGCCAACGCCTTCCCAGGCTCCTTCAACTTCTCAGGCGGGGCCGCCATCACCTTTTCCTCTGGCGACAATGGCTATGGCATCTCCTACCCCGCTTCCTCGCGGTACGTCACCGCCGTCGGCGGCACAAGCCTCAACTACAACAGCGGCACGAACACATATAGCGAGACCGCTTGGTCGGGCGCAGGGAGTGGTTGTAGCGGCTATGTCACCAAGCCGAGTTGGCAGACCGACACCAGCTGCACCAAGCGCACCGTCGTCGATGTCACCGCCGTCGCCGATCCAGATACCGGCGTTGCCGTCTACAACACCTATAGCAGTGGAGGATGGGTAAGATTCGGCGGCACCAGCGTCGCCGCCCCGATCATCGCCGGGGTCTACGCGCTCGCCGGATACATCGGCAGCACCCCGCGCAATCGCCTCCCGTACGATAACCCAACGCAACTCTTCGATGTAACCAGCGGTAGCACCGGCAGTTGCGGCGGCTCCTACCTCTGCACCGCCCGCAGCGGCTACGATGGTCCCACGGGCCTCGGCTCGCCCAATGGTCTCGGCGCGTTCGGTGGACTGAACGCGGGCAACATCCCGCGCACTACCCCGCCCGTCACGCCGATCCCGACCCCGCCCACCGCCACGGCAATCGGCATCCCGACCGCCATACCACCCGCAGCGACTGCCACGCCGCTCCCGCCCCCGCCGCCCCCGCCCCCGCCGAATGTCACCTACGCGATCAACGCCACCACGAGCGGCGCTGGCACCGTCAGCCCGGCGGGCGCGACGAGCTACGTGGCGGGGGCGCAGGCGACGTACACCGCCGCCGCCGACGCCGAGCAGGTCTTCCTCGGTTGGGCGCTCGATGGCAGCTACGTCGGCTACGCCAATCCGCTCACCGTCACCGTCAACGGGGCGCACGGGCTCGTCGCCCGCTTCGCCCCGCGCCCCACCTTCGCGGACGTGCCGAGCAGCGATCCCGACTATCAGGCGATCACCACCCTGGCCGCGCTCGGGATCATCAACCCGAGCGGCGTGAACGGCGGCGGCCAGTTCCAGCCCGAGCGCGGCGTCGCCCGCGCCGAGGTCGCCGCGTTCGTCGCGCGCGTCTTCGGCTGGCAGGCCGAGACGCACGCCAACCGCTTCCCCGACCAATGCGACCCCAAGGGCCAGAACTGCCTCGATGCCGAACTCTGGAACACCGTCGCCGCCCTTCAGGATTACGGCGTGGTCGGCGGCTACACGGACCGCGCCACCTGCGCCGCGTCCGGCACGGTCGCCCCTTGTTACCTCCCGCGCGACCCGGTCCTCCGCCTCCAGATCGTCAGCATCGTCGCCCGCGCCTTCACGAAAGCCCCGGACGTCCGCGCCACCGGCTTCTGGGAGCGCCTCACCGCCGTGGCGGGCCAGTACACCAACGTCCCCGACAGCGGGACCCAGCGCTCCGACCTCGCCACCTACCGCGCCAACGTGGGCGCGCTCCCCGGCCAGATCGCGGACGCCACCTTCCCCGCCCCCACCGACGCCGCCACCCGCCGCTTCGTGATCGAGACCTTATGGCAGGCGTACAACGCCCAGTTCGGCGTCGACCGCGTCCCGTAAGGGACGGGGGTCGCCGCAGAGATACAGAGACGCCGAGCGACGAAATGACGAATAGGGACGGAACAGGAGACACAGAGACACAGAGGACGACGGGAGGGGGGACGAAATGAAGAGGGGGGCGGCGCCGCTATGCGCGCAGTGCCACCCACCAACGTAGTAGCCCGAAGCCTCGCAACGGCGCTGCCCCCCTCTTTTCGGATGGGGAGCGGGGGGTGGCGAGCGTAGCGAGCCGGGGGTGAGGGTCCCCCGGAGGCATTGCGCCCTTCATGGGTGGGAGCTACTGCCCGCCATGCCCCGCCTACACCCGCAACGAAGCCCCGCTCCCTGATAGGGAGAGGGGTGGCGCGTAGCGCCGGGGTGAGGGCCGTACTCCGACGTGGGAGATGCCGTTGGATGTGAAGTACCCATGAAGGGCATACTCTACCCGTGAAGGGCATACTCTACCCGTGAAGGGCACAATGTACCCGTGAAGGGCACAATGTCCGCCCGCGCGGACCGGACCATCCCAAATCCCTCTCTCCCCGCTCCTCTGTGTCTTTGTGTCTCTGAGGCCCACGTCCCTCGCTCTCCGCGTCCCTGCGTCTCTGCGGTGTGATCCACTTCCCGGCCTTTTCCGTAACACTGGTCGGTGGGGAACGCAGTACCAGCGACCCGACCCTCTTGTCGGCGCGCTCCACCCGTGCTTCCCTCCGGGTGGGACGTGCCGCATTAGCAGCGGCATAGATGCGCCATCGGCGGTACACTTAAGCACAGGGAGGGTGCTCCGGCGGGACGAGAGGGAAGCTTGGCCAAGCCGGATCGCACTCCACAAGCATCCCCGCGCGGTATACCGCGCGGGGGTTTTCTCTTTTGGTCGGCAGTCGGCAGCAAGGACGCAGGACCAGCCAGCTACTTTTCCTCCAATCCTCTCTTGCTCCTTCCCCCTGCTCCGCCTCCTGTTCATCGTCCCCGCTCTTTCTTTCGTCCCTTTTCTCTCTCCCTTCGTCCTCTGTGTCCCTGTGTCTCCTGTTCCGTCCCCTTCTTGTCCCATCTCTCTCGTTCTCTGCGGCTCTGCGTCTCTGCGGTGAGCCCTCCCCCGGTCCCCCGACCAAATGGCTATTGTGCCCCCACACCGCCCGCGAATACGATCCTTGCGTAAAACCTTTGTAACTCTAGTTTTCGCTAACTGTGGGCAGTGAGTGCGGGAAAGGCGTCGGGCGCGACGCTCTGGTAGAGTCCGGGTGTTGAGACCGTGACTCGTCGGAGGTGCGCCCGATGCCGGAAGCAGTGTATC
>JAABUP010001784.1_pt1 | contig 44091 bp, 61 predicted proteins | sample 5559201 | NCBI WGS metagenome assembly JAABUP01 (sample SAMN10711887, study PRJNA513373) | rock metagenome | isolation source: Antarctica rocks | place: Antarctica
GAGTCATCGCCCGGAAACCTTGAGTGCTATGGTGCCTTTTGCAGCTGTGTACAGCATACAAATGATGTATGTGTGCCTGTGCATCCTGCTTTGCTGTGCTGCACACAAATGATATACTGCATGCCGGCACTTTGCAACTTAGTCCAGCCACCAGGCATGGCACTCGGTCAGAGCACAAGTTTCCCCTGGTACTGCGATGCAGCCCGTACAAGTAGTAGCAAATATGCAGTGTCACTGAGTGTAAGCACTCCCACAGTCAGGCAGCCGTTTCAAAACCACTCCCAGTGTGCAGATGCCATGTGCAAGGTGATACATAACAGGAAGGTTGTGGCGGACAACGAAAAGCATGCAATATCAAGGATTTGCCGTATTGCCCATGGCAATGACAAATGGAGAGAGTGATAAATGATGGATGTATAAAGAAGAGTTACACATTGTGTTGAGTTGTGCTGAGCACTTACATTGATTCAGTCAAGTCATTCATGAAGTGATTAGTCATAGTTGGGTCATGTGTTTCTATTATGACTACTTTCGTATACCAGCGTCCCGCCGTCAGCTAATCAGGCTAATGTACAGAGTCCAGCGGCCTGATAACAAAGTGATAGCAGCAACAACAGAGAGTGAAACAGTCTTGTAATGATTCTGTCCGGTTACACAAGACCGCCGAGACGTCCTTGCTTCAATACATTGTACTTCAAAGAGTCCAGCCTCATCCAGTTGGATTACTAACATCTGAGCTGAAATTTCAAGGACATAAACGTCACATGAATGACAAACAGCACTGGGCAAGGCATACAACTCACCCCATGACTGCAGCCTACCTCCAATACAAAACCTCACAATACTTGCATCTGTCTAGCACAGCACAGCTGATATGCTGACACGACCATGACATTAAGAGTCAGTGCCAATCAAATGAACGCACTGCAAGTCTGCGCGAGCAAATCTTGCATGACCTAACAAACACACTCACATACAGTAAATTCTCAGTACTGTTCAAGTGTTGCAGTGATGTCCTGTAATCTGCAGACAGCCAGCAGCACATGCCATGACCAAGAAGCTGAGCAAAGTTGTCTTTCAGATTGCAAAGTGCTTCATTAGGTCAGCAGCCTGAAACTCAAGAGCGTCCTTTGAAAACCTGCAGGGCACTTTATGATGGTGCAGTTCAAGCACCGGGTATCATAGATCGGAGATGCAAGTGAACAACGGATGATCAAACATTGTACAGACAAAGCATACCTGATCATCTGGCTTTTGACTGTCTCCAGAGTCTGTGTCGGTTCTTGAGTCAAGCATACCACAATGCACAGACTCCTTGAGATTCTTGGAACAGCAGTCTTTCAACCTGTCCACCTTGTCCTTGCACTTGTTCATATCATAGTCGTTCTTGGACAAGCAGTCCTGAATTGCGCACGCCTCTGTTTTGCAAGCATCCCTTTTGCTGCTACCGGCTACAGGCATCTTTACACTGTAACTAATGTGAATGGACCTGAAGCACAGGCTCGCTTATCATGCTAGTTTTCCGGAACCAAGACAGCGGAGCTTCAACATTGCAGTGACGTTGTATCAGAGAGGAGGCAGTGCTTAGGCTTGCATGCCTACATAGCACTTCGATGCAGGTTTCAAATACCTTCTGCGATCTAATCCGATATGGCACTGGGTCTGGCACCGTGTGCTGTGAAGTTGGTCTTGCGTACCGTACGTGCTTCTAAGTCGCCAGGAGTCTTATTTTGGGTGTTAACGTGACGACACCATGAGAAAGTGGAAGCTTGTCAGCCACACATTTGCTCTACAACATTGCTTTCGATTGTGTTGCAGCATTCCAACATATGGTGTGTCGTCTCTGTGCAGGCTTGATATGCCATGTGCACTAAGACGATAGACTAGAAGCTTTGTGTTGATGAGCTTAAATATACCACAGTGACCTTGACAGAACAGTGCCAGGGGCTCCATGGTGCTGCACATTCCAAAGCATAACATCACTTCGTCAGTCAGCGCAGAGTAATGTCGCAAACTGCCATTGCAGTACAATGTCAGGCTTGTACGTCTATGTGTGAGAGTCCCTGAGTAACAGCTCTGTCACTCTTGACAGGCCTGGGCCGTACGATCTGCCAGCTTTGCATGCTTGAGGGGCTGTCCCGGCGAGACTCGATTGCGCAGCTGTGCAACAACGGCCCTGGGACAGTCATATGTCTTGATGAGTATCCTGCTAAACCAGCAGGCCGCCGCATCGGGCCTGAGCCAAGTTGCGTGGGCGATGCTGACTCTGCTTGCCTGCTAGTATTCTCATGCTCTGCTGACTGAGACTGTGCATGATGCCTGATTGTCACTGGCAAGGATCGTGCCCCTTGCAAGGCTGCTGTTGGTCTATGTTCTGCTTGACCACAGTATCTGTTGGGCATCTGCCAAGCTTCAGCCGTGTCACGTGCATCAAGAATGGGTTCTGCCCTGCTGTCTTGGCTGCATGCCTGATCGGCAGCTATACCCACATGCTCATCACTCACACTACTGCTTTCCACGCTTCCGTGTGCCTGTGCGCTGTCACACTCTTGTTCATTTGCATCTGCATCTAATGGGTCTGCCGTCAGTCTGGCCAGAGCCAATGCAGCCTTCTCGCGCTGCTGAGTGAGCCTTTGAGAGTGCCGTTCTGCCTTCTGCTGCCGTGCCTTGCCTCTGGCTGCTTTGGCTGCGCGCACCTGCTGCTCTTTCTCTTCTGCCCTGCTGAAGTCCCAGCTGCATGTCATCCCAGTCTCTGCACACAAGTCATGCCACGTCAGCTCCAACATGTCAAGTGCCAAGTCAGCTCCAATGTGCCAAGTCAGCTCCAGCATGCCAAGTCAGCAACATGGCTTGATGAGTGTGGTCACCCTGCCTACCTTACGGCGCTTTCATGCTCCTGATACCAGGGCCTAAGTTTGAGGTGAGCTTTTGAGTTGCTGGAATTTGAATTGGGCTGACTGCAAAACAACTGCAGACAAATTGGAGTCGCCAAACACGCTGTGAGAAGCAGCCAGACCCAGCATGTGCACACATTCCAGGCTAAAAATGGTATGTATACGGTTGATAAGTTGTAAGTCCAATGGTTAAACACCTGTGAGCCAGATCATTTGCACTTGCATCTGAACACAGTACCGACCTGAGCCAGCGACCAGCCACTGATCAGCCAGATCTGCACAGTAAGCAGCTCCACCAGGCAACTGGAACACCCTCCTTGGGGGCAGGGATGCACTGGAGGGGCGGCCCTGGTGCCTTTGCCTCATGGCTACCTCAGTATTGAGCAGGGCCACTGTCCCATCACTGAGGGCAGCTGCCAGCCAGGGGTCCTCTAGGGTCAAAGACCCTACCCCAGCTGATGTTTCCCAAAGCGTGGCTACTGTGGCTGATGCATCAGGCAGCCTGCATGCAGTCCAGGCCAGTGAGATGCAAGCAAATCAAGTGCCTGGTTGAATGTTCCCAATCATGAAGTCACGCAGCACAATTCATGCTGTTGCTGATTCATTTGGCGAACTATCTGTCGCCTGCATGCCTCCAAGCAGATGCAGCCCTACAAAAGCTCACCCTGCACCTCACTGAGACCCCACGTGCAGCAGCTGCCTGGAGGTTTCTCGAGAAGGAGGGAATTAGCGCTGATGTGATACTCTGCATTTAACCCATCTCAGCATCACAGGAACGAATTGCAAGCCTACACTGCAGCTGCATCGTCCAGGTGCACAGTGACTGGCAGATTGGCTGATGCTGCAATGAGGATGCATGACTCACCGCAGGTCGTGAGCCAGGATGCGTCCATCCTGTCCACCTGAGAAGGCTATCCGCCCATCCTTTGTGCCCTCCACATTGGTCACAGCTCCTGCCTGCAGGACACGGCAACAGAACAGACAGAGTGCAGGTTGTGAGTCTTTGACAAAGTATCAACCTGCCGTTGAACATGCAGTGACAGATGCTGTCCCTGGACGTGCCAGCAGCTGGGCTTGTCTACTCCAGCACAGCCCATGTTCAAGCAAAGCATCACTGCAGTACATGCGTCAATGCTCTGTGCAGCTTTTACAAGGCTGCTTGTCTTCACATCCACAACACTGCATTATATATGCACTTGGAGCACCTGATGCCAGATGCGCTTCAGTGGCTTCAGAGTGGTCACATCAAGCACATGCAGCCGAGAGGAAACGCCAGCTAGCAAATGCTCTCCTCTGGATGCCAGACTGAAAACCCAGTCATCAAAAGGCACTACACCTGCCATGGTAAGACTGCTGCGGTGCCATACCCTGACAGAGTAGTCCCAAGATCCGCTGTAAATGCACCTGTAATGCAGCTGATTTTGGCTGTGTAATACACGGCCTCAGTGCATTGGCCTGGGTAATGAATGGAACACACAGATGCAAGCTTGCTGAAGTGATGCAGCAGCAATGCCTGTGAGCACAACTCACAGCACAATGAGTTGCTGAAGATGTCATGATTAAAGATCCTGCTGAAACCAGAAATATATGCAGCGCAATCCCTGTGAATTTGGCAAGCAATGAAGTGACAGCTGCTTACTGTCCATCCAGCGCCACAGCAGCAACAGGTCCAGTGTGTCCGCCCTTGACCAGTCTGATAGGATCTGAAAGGTCAAAGGCTGCCTTGCTACTACGGTCAGCAAGCCATACTCTGAGCTTGTGATCTGAGCTACCACTGACAAGCATGTCCTCGTCCACAGCTAAGCAGCGCACTGTCCCTCCATGCAGCTTGCTGGTTGCAAGTGGCATGCCTGCTCGCATGTCCCAGACCTTTACTGTCCTGTCAGAAGAGCCTGCAAATATGCCATTCAGATATTCGTGTTGGAGACATCATTGATGCATTGATCACAAGGTGTACACTGCCTCTTGGCCTCTACCTGTAGCAGCAACACCATGACCTCGCATGATCCCAAGGCATTGCACACCGCTGCTGTGGCCATACAAACTGTCTTGCTGATAATGTTTACTACTCCAGCAGCTGACTCTCTTCATCTTGCTGCCATATTCTGTTTGCCAGCAAGTGCTGTGCTTCTCTTGTGCACGTATTGTGATCCATCGCTGTTCATAAAAGTACCGCCAGGCTCTATTTGCAGCCTGATCATGACTCAAGTCTCTCCAATGCTTGCAGGTCGCGCTGACACAGCACAAGTCCTTGGGAGGGAGGTAGCTGAAGACGTGATGCAAGTTTCCCGCTGCAAGAGCGGAGATTGATACTGGCTCTTTCGCCTCTGGTGCGTCCATAAGGGTTTCGTTCATGATAGGTAGTCAGGTTCTTCCAGGTAGAAGCCACTTTTGCAAGCGGCATGGAGCTCACATGAGCGCGTGCTTAGCCACTTTCGGCACTGCGTGTGGCTTGCGCCACACTGTGATACGCTCGACCTCTTGCGAACAAGGGGTCCATGGCAGAGCTGCACACACTCACAGCATGTGACAACTTCTTATCAAAGCCAGACGGTTCTGGTCTAATCTATCGTATGCTGAGTGCTGTAAGTTGGCAAAGTGTGTTCAACAGGAAGGCTTGTAGGCCTGAACGGCGCAGGCTCCCGGACGTAAACTGCAATACATGATCAGAGGTCATAAGGAGGTAGAATGTTGCAAAGTGCGTTCTCATAGCCTCGCAGTTGGCGTAGCCTATGCCCTGTTTGGGAAAAAGTCACGCGTAGCCATCAGTTGCTTGCCTCGTTCCCCTTGCACAGACCGACAGAGTTGCAATCATGGTACGTTCAGCCATGCCCACTCTTTTCTATTTTGTCTGGCTGTCTGCGGATAGGTCTGGGGGCGGCTGCTGCAACTGATCACCTTTGCTGTCCTATTGACTCATGCTTGTCTGCAGGCTTCCCGTTTCTGGGCTGCCGGCAGTGACAGCGAGGAGGAGTCAGAGTCAGAGGTTGAAGAGACTTCGTCTGAGGAGGAGTCGGACTCCTCAAGCTCTTCAGATGAAGGATCACAGAAGAAGGGACCCTCACGGTATGATAGAGCCAACTTGAATTCAGGCTTTCCGCGTTGCTCCGACGTTTGATGTATGCGATGGCCGCATGCAAGGTGACACCAATTTGCCACGCTGTGTTGTTTGCAGGTTTATGATTGGTAGCAGTGACTCAGACTCTGAGGATGACAAACGTGTTATTCGGAGTGCCAAAGATAGGCGTTTTGATGAGTTGCAGGCAACCTGTCATGAGATCAGGGTAAGCTATGTGCTGTCTAGTGTTGTCACTACTGCCTTGTTGGCCGTCCACCAATAGTCACAGGGCATCAGACAGCGCTGCTCAGCCAGGAAAGAATCAGGAACTCTTTTATGCTCTGCTTCTGATTGTTGCGGACTTCCATGCAGAACAAGGTCAACATCAATGACTGGTCATCCGTTCAGTCCCTGTTTGATAAGCTCAATAAGCAACTCGAGAAGACTCAGAAGGTCACAGACGCCATTGGCGTGCCTCGCGTCTATGTCAGAATCCTTGTTGAGCTTGAGGATGGTCTCAAAAAGACCTTGGCTGACAAGGACGCAAAGAAAAAGATGAGCCCCACAAATGCCAAGGCTCTGAACACCATGCGTCAGCGTCTCAAGAAGCACAATGTCAGCTTCCAGGAGCAGATTGACAAGTTCAGGGAGAACCCAGAGTCCACAGAGGAGGAGCCATCAGATGCATCTGATGATGACTCTGGTAGTGACGATGGCAGTGATGAGGATGAGGAACAGGAAGACCTTGATGTTGATGGCTTTGAGAAGGTGCTGCTGCAGTCTTAAACACATTGTGACTGCAGCTGCTGAGCGCACAACCTGGTACCACTCTAAATCGTGTGCATACTACAGATACAGAGCCTGTTAGTGTTAACAAGCACAACTTACAGCAAGCCAGTATCAGTGTGCTGCATGCAGCATTGATCAAGAATCCGCGGCCTGTGCCTTTTGCTCTGTTGACTTTGAACATGACATGTCCACCTTCATCGCAAGTGCAGCCCTGTCATGCTCTGCTTCTCACCTCAATCTGCTGTGCAGATCAAGACCAAGGGCGAGAAGAAGGACAAGTTCTTCACCATGGACCCCACCCAGATCAGCTTCGACATGGTCCGTCAGAAGCTCAAAGACATTGTCATGACTCGCGGTAAGCGTGGCGTCGACAGAAACGAGCAAGTCGAGATGCTGACCTACCTAGCCACAGTAGCAAAGGGGCCAGTACAGAAGCTTGAGGTCCTGATCCAAGTCGTGTCAGCCCTGTTTGACATCAACCCTAGCATGAGCACACACATGTCTGTTCCCTTGTGGAAGAGGTGTGCCGGTACTCTGCTGGAGGTGCTGCAGACTCTAGCTGACAATGACTACATAGAGGTGGACGAGATGTATGACAATCCAGAGGAGCGTACTGAGGAGCCGCCAGCTGGCCAGCCAGCTAAGGTTAGCTTTGATCAATGCCCTCCCAGAGCTTTGCCCTGCTGTAATGGAATATGCCTTTGAGCATAGAATATAACTAAAACTTTATACACACAAGTAAAACTGCAACAGGATGCTGTATGGCAACTTCACAGCTGTGGTACTGAGTTGCTATGGCATATGTATGAGATTGTTTCAGTCCTGGCTGTACATAATGCATGTTCACAGGGCATGCCTGTGTGCTTTGTGAAGCGCTGTCACAGAGCAGCTCATATGCAGATGTAGCGAGCCTGCCTACGGCGCTAGCTGTAACTGTTCACCAACCCAGTCACAATGGCAGATTCACTTCTGTGCGCACTGCACAGAGCGTACACTGCAGCTGCACAAAACCATGTTGCTGCTGCTGCAATCTCCCTGTAGACTCTGTGTGCATGCACAAGGACTGAACTCAGGTGCGTGCCTTCAGGTATGGGGTAACCTGGTGGGATTCATTGAGCGGCTGGATGATGAGCTGTTCAAGAGCCTTCAAGTCTTGGACCCTCACACCAACCTGTATCTTGAGAGGATGAAGGATGAGCCCCTGTTCCTGGCTCTCGCACAGAAGGTAACCACACATGACTTTGATGGCATCAATCAAGGACGCATTTTTCCTAGCGCACAGTTTTTGGCAACCCATGTTATTTCCCAGGACACAGTTGCAATTGCGCATGAGCAGCCTTGAATTGTAGAACAGTTCTCGTTCTGTACAGCCCCAAAGTCTTAGGCCAGTGCTCAATGCCAACATCCCCGATATATGAAGCAAGGCCCAATTCTCACAGCCCCAATGCATATAGCTGTTCTAAATACCCAATGCTAACAGCCCCAATGCATCCAGCAATTCTCAATGCTGACAGCCCCCTTCCATAAAAGATTTTCCAATGCTGCCAGCCCCCTTCCATAAAAGATGTTCCAGTGCTGCCAGCCCCTGCACTGTCTAGAGCAGGGCTCACTGCTGACATTCCCCATGCTAACAGCCCCCCTCTTATAGAGCAGTTCTTACTGCTGACATCTCCAATTCGGTCACAGGTCACAGAGTACCTGGAGCGTCTGAGTGATGTGCGAGGCCTGTCCAAGATGGCTCTGCGTCGTGTGGAGCACCTGTACTACAAGAACGATCTGGTGTACGGTGCCATGCGCAAGCTGGTGCAGCAACAGCAGGCTGCCACTGCTCAGCAGACGACGCAGACTCAGCAGGAGGGCTCAGACGAGGCTGTTGAGGCTGAGGACCTAGATGAGGAGGAGACAGAGGCCAAGCAGGTACACTAGTCATCACCCATTAGTGGTGGGTTCTTGCTTGGGTTTGGCTGATCAGTGGGGATGTGGTGGTGTTGAGGTTGTTGAGGCTTGAGATCTGACTGAGGTTAAGCAGATTTGTGCGTTATCATTCATGTTCACATGCTCACTGTATAGAATATGTTGACATGAGATCTGCTATCCAAGATGGTGTCTCAAAACGTAACATGGACAAAAATACAAGCTAGGTTTGAAATCCAGTTGAGTGTGTTCGTCAGCAAAGATGTGCCCTCATAAGAAAAGACAGGTACTGCATGAGTATGAAGGAAAGCAGGTGTTCAGTCATCGCTTGATCTGGTGGTGAGGCCGACATTGTTTCGTCTCGGCAGGCTGCAGAATGATGCTTACAGCATCAGACACAGCAGCAGAAAATCCGTCTTGCTCGCGTTCTCAGCAGCGTAGCATAAACAGCCCTGAGCTATGGACTGAACAAGAAATTGGGCCCAAGCAAAGCTTTGTTTGTTTGCTTCATAGTTCAGAGCTTGTCATGCTATGTAGCTGTGAATGTAAGAAAACCTTCCATGTCATTAGGGTTTATAAAACCCTAAACCCTAAAGCTCTGGCTGCACTGCTTGAACCCGCCCTGTGCCCATTTCACCAAGATGTCCTGGAGGCTCACCAACTCTTGAAAAGCCCAGAAAAGATTATGCCTGTTGGCGTCAATTGAGGGACAACCTGAGGGTGATGTGTTGAGCTTCCTTGTGGGCTACTGCAGGTTATCGCCCAGATGCAGCAGCAAATCCAGCTCATTTCTCAGCAGCTGGTGGATCTCCAAGCGCAGAGACTGATCTATTGTAACTTGCATTTCTGCAATTGTGTGGACAAGTCTTTGATAAAGTTATTTTTGTCCCAGAGAATTCGGCTTGTTACAATGATTCGTCTCAATGATTCGACCTGATTTCAGTGTGCAAGAAGATTTAAGTCCTTTATTTTACTGCTCTCATCTCAGGCTTGGCCTCCTTGGCTTCCTACCCTCCCAGCCTCTCCCACCTCGAGCTTCTCCAGCTCTTGCATCTGCAGGCTGCCCAGAAGGGTCGTATGATTGGCCACAGGTTTGCTTCAGACTGTTGAGACATGATAAACTCTCAGCACTGATGTCTTCAACCAGGCTACTGACAATCCTGGCAAATTTGTGCATCCTAATTGGTTGGCTGAAGATGTAATCTCTCCTGCTTCTCCTTGGCCTCCTACCCTTCCCCGCCCGGGCTGTCCCCCCTCATGTAACCTTTCTATAGAGAAAGAACATCTTTGTGTTTCCGGTCTCTTCTATAGCTTTTTACAAGAAAAACAAAAACAAAAAGGAACATAAGCTTTGCGTACTCTTTTCACAGCCTCACCAGCTCTTGCATGTGCAGGCTGACCAAGTGACAGTCAAAATCCCAGCCGACTTCCACTTGGACGAGGACCTGGCTGCTACCATGACCCGCCTCAGCACCTTCATCTATAAGCATGGTGACGAGCGCAGCAAAGCTCGCACCATGCTGTGCTGCATCTTCTTTGAGGCCATTCACGATGACTTCTACAGGGTGAGCTCTGCTTGCTGTGCCCTGTGCTCTGTGCCCTGTGTCCTGTGCCCTATGCATTGACTCTGTGCATTGACCATTGCTGTCATGCTGCGCTCAGAGGCTTGCTGTGACATTGCATGTGACCTGGAACAAAGCTGTTTGTTGAGATAGGTATGTGTGCTGTGACTGCATCAGCGTCACATTAGACTCTTGACTGGTCAATGCCTACCTGACAGAGCAGAGCTGGCTTCTGCTCGGGCAATCTGGAAGGGCAATCTGGAAGTCACTTGACCCCTGGAATCTCGCATTGTCATCTGGACTCTTGTTCGTCTTGCTGCAACACCTTGTCGTGCTGCCTGCTTCTAAGGCTGTCTTGTCGCCTGTCCATGGTGGGTCACAATGCTGCAGGCAAGAGACATGATGCTGATGAGCCATCTGCAAGACAACGTGCAGCATATGGACATCAGCACCCAGATTCTGTACAACCGCACCATGGCCCAGCTGGGCCTGGCAGCCTTCAGGGCGGGTCTCGTCAATGAGGCCCAGTCCGCCTTGTCCGAGATGTACGGCAGCGGCCGGGTGAAGGAGCTGCTGGCTCAGGGCATGTCCATGAGCAGGTACTCATTCATTTGTTCACCATGTGCCTGCCCTAGGCTTAGGGACATACAGCCCTAGGGTTAGGTACATACAGCCCTTGGGTACGGTGCATACAGCCCTGAGTCAGTTCAAGACAACAGCATACATTCATTCCTGCCCTTTCTCATCCTCTCCTTCCTTCTTTCATCTATTCATTTGTTCATTTAATCATTCATTTGCTGAACACGTGTCTTCTCTCAGAGTCAGGTACACACAGTTCTGAATGGTTCCCTGTACATGCTACTGTCTTGGCAGTCAGTGTTCCCAGAGTGCAGTCCTATAGTGGCATTGCTTTCCAATCGATAAAAAGGTGCATGTAAGGCCACAGAATAGGACTTTTGTGTGCTGAAGGTGAATGTGACCAGGCAGTCACAATTGCAGCACATTTGCGCTGCATATGGTTTCCTGCTTCAGAACTGACAAGGCGGTTGGTTTGAGACACACTTCATCAAGGGGCTCACAAACCTCATGCCTTAGTCATATGGTTTAGTCATATGCCTTAGTCATATGCACGCCGTTTTGGTCTTGTGGCTACACGACTGACAGAAGCCATGGAAGCCTTACCTGACTCAGGTGTTGGGTTGCAACCTGGACTGAGGTCGTGAGGCAAAGTGATACAACCCCGACCGAGGTTGTGAGGCAAACTGGGATGGATGACAGCGCATTATCATAGACCTGCTATGACAGCATCTGCCTAATTGCTGTAGATTACAGGATGAAACGTGTCAATAAGCCAGCTTGCCACTTCAGCTTGCGCTTTCGGATGCATAATGGCTAAGAAATATGCTTCGTAACATAATGTGAAGTCTGAGAAACTGAACGTGATGCAAAAGCGTGTTTTGTGACATGATGTGAAAACCTGAAAAATGTGACGCTGCAGACACCAAGACAAGATGTTTGAGCAGGAGAAACTGGAAAGGCAATGACAGATGCCCTTTCACATGCACATCAACCCAGAGCTGCTGACCAATGAGTGACATGTGTGATGCCATGTTGCAGATACCAAGACAAGACGCCTGAGCAAGAGAAGCTGGAGAGGCGACGGCAGATGCCCTTCCACATGCACATCAACCTGGAGCTGCTGGAGAGCGTGCACCTCATTGCTGCCATGCTGTTGGAGACCCCCAACATGGCTGCAACTGGCCTCGCGGCCCCTCGCCGTGTCATCTCCAAGCCTTTCAGAAGGCTGCTGGACAACTATGAGAGGCAGACCTTCACAGGTTCGCTTTGGCCCAGCATCACGTTTTGTGCTACAGACATTGTCATTTGTACTCCAAGTCTGCACAGGCAGATGTTGCAGATGTGTCTGCACTAGCAAGGTTGTGATGTCCTGAAAAGCCACGTTGCTCTTTCGGAAAACAGAGACTTGCTAGGGTAGATATGTTTGTAGCATCTGCCACTGCACACTTGAACAAATCACACTGTCTGTTGCTCTTGTAGAAGATTGATTTGCCTGTTCAGCTGGAATTGTACTCACGCACCGATTGTGTTGTTGAATTATTGTTGACCATGTCAGCGGCTTTGACAGTGTCTCAAGCAGTTGACCAATCACTACCACACATGAAGCCTATGCCAGCGTTGCTGTGCCAGCTGTGCCAGCTGCCAACCAGCATGCAGGCACAGCAAGCTGCATACAGTCGGAAGCACCTCGCCCTGGGAGACAAAACACATCCTGACTGAATGCCTGTGTCTTTACACTGAAAGCTGCACACCGCCTGACTGGAGAGAAGAGACTTACCCTGCACGCACCTAGCTCATCATGAGCTGAAAGGCATTAAACATCAATATCAACAATTATTAATATTGTTATTATGATTATGATTATTGTTATGATTATTATTATTACTATTATTATTATTATTATTATCATTATTATCATTACTGACAGCTGCACACTGCAGGTCCCCCTGAGAATGTGAGGGACCATGTGATGGCGGCCACCAAGTCCATCATGGGGGGCCACTGGCAGGAGGCCTACCACTACCTGTCCTCCCTCTCAGTCTGGAATCTCATAGGTGGTGCCAAGGAGAATGTCCTGGTGCTGCTGAAGGCCAAGCTGCAGGTAGAATTCAACTAGTATCACAAACAGATAGAGCCTACTTAAGATGTCTCCCTCATGTAGAGTCAGTGGGCTTGTGCTGGCTTCAATCAGTATCACAAAGAGATAGAGTCCACCTAAAACATCTCCCCAGTGTACAAACGCGGTTTCACTGTCCCCGGTGTTTCTGAGTTTAGATTTCCACTGTAGGATGGGACGTTTCAGTAAAAATACAGACGTTTTGGGATTGAGAAAGAGCTAATGTATTTCCCCAGTGTAGAAAAGCTGTTTGCTAGCGCCCAGACCTTGTCCAGGTTATAAATTGATAGACTGATACTGTGAAAATAGATGATTCTCTAAGTAGAGTGGCGTTTCTGTATCCCAAAGAGCTGTGTTCTAGTCCTGAGAAGAAGAGAAGTACTCCCCTCTTGCAGTGGGGTCACGTCCACAGAGTGCTTGCTAAGCTGGTCACTGTTGAATTTACAGCGCTCAGATTTGTCATGGATGGCATCACATGGGGTTCCTGTGCATGCTATTGTGCCTGCTGGAATAGGTGTAAGATTGCACAAGCATTCATGACAGGTGGAAATCCCCCAGAGATTGACAATGTTGCTGAGATTTCACGACAGATGTCTTTGCAGTGTAACCTGCATTTGTAAACCTGTAATTTCCATGTCATGTCACAACATCACAGAGTCATGACAGATGTCTCTGCGCTGGCAATGTACCGATCAACGCTGACAGTATCTGCTCCCCTCCCTTGTAGGAATGTGGCTTGAAGACATACCTCTTCTCCTACGGCAGCTACTACAGCAGTCTCAGCCTCAAGCAGCTGTCTGAGATGTTTGAGCTTCCCGAGATGCAGGTAATGCTTGGACATGACATACTGTCCTCGTGGTTGTGTCATGTGCTGCACAGACCAAGACAAGGCTTCCTTCCGGTCAAAGGATGGTACCCTCTAGTGTGATTGCCTGTGTTTGCAAGCTGTGGCTTTTCAACTGCCTGGTTCTAGGCTCGCTTGCACATACCTGCTGGTTGCTTTGGAAGCTATTGGTCACGCTTATGAGCAATGTCAGACACACATGCATTGCAATTGCATGGCATTGAGAGTGATGTTCACACACAGGTCAACGGTGAGAGTTGACAGAGACAGTGACAGCTACAGCAGTATGTGCAATAGAGGTTCACAGCATAGTGTGGTAGCAAGCTAATGATGGACGAGAAGTTGCATGGCAGCTGGCATCAGGAATCATCACCAAGTATTGCCGGGTTTAGGGTTTATCTAGGGTTTAGGTTTACGAATCCTAAATGCCCACCCCATATGTTGTGCAGGTGCACAGCATTGTGAGCAAACTGATGATGGATGACAAGCTGCATGGCAGCTGGGACCAACCCACTAGCACCATCGTGATGCATAATGCAGAGCCAAGCCGGCTGCAGTCTCTAGCCATGCAGTTTGCTGACAAGGCTGCAACCATGGTGGACCTGAATGAGAGGGCCCTCACCCTGAGGACGGGGGGCATGAGGGAATCTGAAGATGACATGGGCAGGGGCTACCAGGAGGGTGGTGGAGGCAGAAGGTGAGGGCATCATGTCAGGCTCAAGTGTTAATCCCTAGGGAAGTCCCATTGATAAACACTAACTTCAGGAGCAGCCATAACATGGGCTCATCTTGCAATCCTTGCAGGGCAACATCAACTGGCAACCATTGGCATTCCCAGTAGCTTGTTGTGTGTAAGCCTATGTATTGAGAGCTTCCAGTGGGAGTTGTCAGGGCTACATTTCTGCATCACAGCTGCAGTTGCGCTGAAATCAGCCTGACAGGACGGACAAGTAAGCGATGTGATCACTTCACACCGCTGCAATGTTTTTTGTTGCTCATCTTGTGATGATTTGCTGCTTGTAGGGGTGGACGTGGTCGTGGAGGTTTGCCAGGGATGGGTAGAGGTGGAAGCAGGGGAGGGATGCTGGGGGGTAGAGGAGGGCGCATGGGTGGCACCAGGTTTGGTGACAGAAGCGACAGATATGGCACTACTGGTCTGACCAGCAATGTCAGCAGTTTACCTGATAGATTCCAGCGGTCAGGCGCATTCAGGCAGCAGCAAAACCCCAACATGCAATCCATCGGACAGTTCACCTCTGGGAGGATGGACTACAGGAGGAAGTAGTTGGTTGGTGCTTTCACCCTTTTCCCCTCCTCTTGCTGCTGCTTTTATCAGTGCAGTGGCTGATTGACTTGGAGCCATTTGAGCAACTCGATGTGCTTTTGTGCTCCTTCTCAGCTTGACTTATGCACACCAAACAGTCATCACTGCGTGTCAGCCCATCACTGCTGCTTGGTTTGGGACGTTTTTTCGTTGATACACAAGACATTGTGCTTAGCTCTGTTCCATCACCACAAACGAAAATTGGCAGAACTGATCTGCACAGCTGTGTCTGTAATGCAGTACACTCCAAATTGTAGTACGTACCAAGGAGGTCAAAGTGCTGGCATGCAGCTTCTCTCTACAGTCCACCCATGTCATCTCTGGCTCAGCTGATGCATTCGCCCATGTGACAAAGATACAATCAACAGCATAGATAGCACAGCATTGTACGTCAATTGAAATGATGAAATGCCTTCTTCAACTCTTGTTTTGCTCGGAGCTGTCAACATGCTGGCATGCATGATTGCTCAATGAAAAGTGCGATGCAAAACATACACTGCCATGATTTGCATTGCATTCCAAACTTGGTAGGTGCAGCGTCGTGACTGGTCTAACAAATCTGCCAGTTGACTTACAATTCGGGCAACAAACATTAGCATATGTTGATTCTGAATGTTCATTTGATCACTGTCCATTTCACTCAATGACAGACTGTATGACCTGTGCTGTTCCCTGTGCTGTTCCACGTTTAGTTCATCTGGCCAATTCTTGCTTCAGTAATGTCAGTAACCAGAAGGCGGGTTACTCCACTGCAAGACAATATGAGTGCTCAGGTGCTTGAAGCGCCAACTCAAGTGCAGCAATGACAGCATGACAGAGAGCAACTGCAGTGCACGTAAAAATTGCATGGTTCTTTTGGCCAGGTAGACCCAATGGTCAGCATAGCACCTGGTCTCAACAACTGGTCGTCAACAACACAAGTATGCAAGCACAGGATACAACACTTTCATTGACCATGCACGAGCAGTCATGCAAACACAGCCGGCTGTGATGTAGAAGCATAGGCGTACGGGTACCTGTGCATAGTTCAATGGCAGCCCCATGGCCATGGGTTGGGAAGATGTTGTACCATCATCCCCTGCATCACCATAGTACTGACCCCTGTCCTGCATCTGGTGACCCAGGACACCCCCCACCATCCCCCCCACCCCCACCCCATGCATCTGCTGCTGCTGATGATGCTGCTGCAGAGCAGCCATCTGAGGCTGATGCTGGAAATGCATCAAGCCACCGGGATGCTGCTGGTACTCATGGATGCCCAGAGCCAACCCTGGCTGCTGCTGCTGTTGATGCTGTGAGCGCACAATGTCAGACCGGTACTGCTGATAATGCAACAGAGCCTCTGAAGGCTGTTGGTAGTGGGCCACCCGGGGCATCATCTCTTGACCTTGCTGCTGCTGCAGTTGCTGTTGATGAAGCTGTTGCTGCTGGTGAGAGGTCACAGGAGTGCGGTGAGTCATCACAGGGCTGTGGCCTCTGACCTGAACCTGGGAGGGAAGCTGAGGGGGCATGTGGGGGACAACATCAGGGCTGGGACGGAAGTGCCTTTGTGCCTGCTGCTGGACCCGTTGCTCTTCAGCCTGATCAGGCGTAGTAGAGGCAGCAACCTCTGATGATGGCTGCCCATGTGGATCATCCTGCCCAAAGCAAGCCCAAGAAGTGATATGGCATATTTAGCATGTGTGCTGCAAATCACTTGCATCTTGCGCTAGCAGGACAGCCTGATCACACTGTGCAGTCGCCACATTCCTTTCTGGGGGGACAGGCTGTGTTCGCCTGGTGTCGTTTACATACAGTGTTGATGAGGGCAAGGCTTTGCTCAAGCAGAGGTGATGCTTGTTCACATTCCAACAGTGTGCATGGAAGCAGCCTTGTGGGGCAGGTGGATATATGAGTGAAGGTGTCAGCCAGCAACAAGCAACGGAGCTAGCAAAGAGCAGGTGTAAGTGTGTGTGTGTGTGTGCGTCTGTGAGAGCGTCTGCATGTGTGCATGTGTGCAGGTTCGCAAGCAGAAGAAGACATACCTGACGGCTCAGCGGCAGCTCCTGCTCAGCAGCATCACCACCAACAGGGGAGTTTGAGTCAGCTCCAGCAGAGGCAGCCCCGTCTGGTGCAGCCCTGTCCCTCAAGACCTGAGCAATCTGCCCTTCTGCTTCCTGCTGAGAGCTGGCCTGAAGCTGCTGTACACATTCACTGTCATGTAGCGCTTCATCTGCATCAGCAAGTCAGATTTGTGAGTAATGACAAACTTCCTAAAACGGCAATTGAGTGATCCTTCAGAGCAGTGATGCTTGCTATGTACATCCTCCATCTCAAGGCTCAGACGTACATGCAAACTGCTACTGTACACCAGACTTGAGGCATGGGCGGGGGGGGGGGGGGCATAAAGGAGGTGGCGCACCTTGATCTGCATCACCCTGCTCTTGATGAATGGCGTCCTCAAGGCCATTGTTGTACTGGTCCTCCTCTTCTTCTTGCTGCAGACTACGCTCCATGCTAGGGTCCATGCCCATGTTGGGGTCTAGCTGAGAAGCCATATTGTGAACGTGGCCGCCTGACTCCAAGTACTGTGGCACAAGCAGACTCCCTTCCTGCAAAGCAGACAATGCTGCATGACGAATGCATGCATGATGAAGATATGCTTGCTGCTTGCTTAGATCCTGTCTGCAGAAATTCTGGTAATTGATGTGAACCTGTGCCAGCCTTTGTTCTCGCATTAGCCAGGTAGGTATCAGTTACACCTTTTCCCAATTCAAGAGGCCATACAGCAGGCTTAGTTTGATCACCCGCAACCCCGTACCCCATTGAACCGCCTTCAATATGAAGACCAATTTGAAGAACCTGGGATCAAACCGCTGACCAAAAGTCCCACAGGCAAATCGCTCAAACCATAGGGTGGGTGGTCCTAAGGGGGTGAGCAATTCTGGTGAGATAGCAGAAAATGTACAGAGCAAGACTTCTAGTCAGGTGAGCATAGTGCGGTGTCGGCATGGGCTGCAGACAACTGCGCATGCATGTGGGCTGCACCCAAGTGAATGCAAATCCCATGGCCTGTATATTATTGACACAAAATGTGCAAGAAGCTCAGCTGGAGCTGAGATTGATGGAGCCCAGTGCATGCACCTCCAGCCTGCGTCGCCTTGCGCAGCTTGTCGATGTGATGCACATGCAAGCAAGCAGAGGGGAATAGGTTGCTATAGAGCATGGAATGTGAAGTTGCAAACCGCACAGCATGATGGCTAGTGCAAAGTCTGATTACCCCAGAAGTTTGATAGATTCTGATGCACCCATGGCGATGTTCATAGATTCGTGCCTAGTCTGAACAGCTCAGCCCTATCTCTGGCAGCACCTTCCAAGATGCATTCAAGCATGAGTACATGGAAGGTACTGCTCAAGATAGGGGGGGCGTTGTGCATGCATGGCATGTGAACATTTTGCAGCCCCCCCCCGCCCTTCCTCCTGCGCGTCCTCCCCTGATCGCTTCTATTGCAGGCATATTCACAGATGGAATGAGACGCAGTTTTGGCCTGTATTGCAGCCTTTGACTAGTCACAATGAGCTCTGTATGCATGCAGGCAGGTACAAATGCATCTTGCAGCCTTCAAATACTGACAACGAGCTGTGTATGCATGCAGGCAGGCACAAATGCATCTTACAGGGTGTTGCATGGCTTGAGCAGCCAGCACCATGATGCGCTCTGCCGGCGACAGCTGCTTCATCCTTGCGTACTCTGCCTTGCTGGCATTGCTCTGGGTCTCATAGGGTTCCTTGGCCTCATTGCTCATGTTCTTCCACCTTTCGCCAGCCTCTCGACCAATGATCTTGACAGCCGTAGCCTCGTCTGGATGCTCCCTCTGCAAGCAAAGCCGCTGAGTCAAGCATCACGTGAAGCTCTGCAGTTTGCCTAAGTCTGCCGGGAGGATCTGAGTCCCACGTTGCCTATGTCCTGCTGCCTAAGCAGGAGGCTGACGTATACATTCATATTGGCGCAGCTACAGCCTCATCTGTGTGTGGCTCAAAGCTGCACACCACTGTTGAGCAAAATCAGATGTCCTGCATGGCAGTACAGATCGCACTGTTATGTCACACTGAGTTTCACAGTGTATTCATAGTACATCAGGGCCCAGGTGGACAGCCTGCCGCGTGAACTGACCTCTTGAGTGCAGGGCATCTTGGGAAGTGCACGGCCAAGTCACAGACCCAGCAGAGAGTGGTCGCGACGATTGTGAAAAAGATCTGAGCTGCAACATGAATGCAACATCCCCAAAATGTCCAGCTGTGCTTGCCCAATGCTGGGACGTGATGACAACATCTCCAGCATGTTCAGCTGCCAGCTGCTGAGCAGACTACGCCTGAGCGCCTCTCTCAGCGGATTATGTCATGGCAATCAGGTGAGGCTCACCTTGTACTGCTCTCTGAAGTCTGCAAGGAAGAAGAAGTGCCTAGGCAGACTGGGGACGTTTGAGCTCAGTCGGATCTCTGGCACGCTTCTGTCGCCTGGGGGGTTTTGGATGATCCTTCTCATACTCTGCCATGATCACACGGTAATCCGCCTGCAGGAGCATTTGCCATCACCTGAGCCTCTTGCCAGTCTATGTCATATACATATATGAAAGCTGCAAGCATGAACCAAAGCAAGCCTATTGTGGAGTCTGTCACTGCTGTTGCCAAAATGCATTCTTCCAAAGAAGCCTTTGGTTTGATACAGACACTGCGCAGCTGACAACAATGTATACACTGACCTTGGCCTTTTCAGAAGACTCCTCATACCCTCGCTTCTCCTCTTCTGACAATGACCTCCACTTTTCTCCCGCAGCACTTGCAACCTCAGCAACCTTCTTGCTGTCAGGGTTGTCAATCTATGTGCAGGGCAAGCAGAGTCAGAAAACAAGAGACATACTTCTCAAGCCAGTTTTGCCAGGAATGAGCTTAATCATGACCTTATACTGCTCCCTGAACTCGCCAAGGAAGAACATATAAGCAGACTTGGGTCGCGTGGGGGCGTCCACAGGCTTCTTGGATCGCTGTCGCTTCTTTGGCCTACAGGAAACAAGCCAGCTTGGGACTATTCTAGGCGTTGTAGCTAACGGGAAACAACGCGCTGTCTGAAAGAGCGCATCTTACTTGTTTGCGTCCAACTCGTTTTTGCGGTTACGTCGCCGAGGTAAGTGATCTGACAGCTCGGCTTGCTGTAGTGACTGCAAGTGCTGGTGGGGATCTACAGGACCGTGCTGAGTCATGAAGTCTAGCCCAGAGGCATGTTGCATGCCGCCGAGACTTGACTGAGGCTGGTGGTGCATCTGCGTTACCGCTTGTAGCAACGGCATGTTGTGAGGATGCTGGTGCTGGCCCATATGCATTGGGTGGTGGTGCAGCTGGGGTGCAATAGGGAAAGGCATATAGTCTGCACAGCACGCCATATTGCTGAAGGTGCAACAACAGCGCAAGCTGCAACCTCGACTGCAGTACTATGTTTGACTCCTCACTTATGTCTAACCCGTTCGGGTCCATACTGACTGAGGGCAGACACTCAGAGCACTCCAAGGCTGCGTATGAGCAGTGCCGAGGCTGCTCGCGCGACAGGACCTTCCGGAACGACTTCTTCTTGATCGTATTCTTCCACCTGCCAAAACGCCTAAAGTATTGCAGGTGCAAACTACTTGGCGACAACGTACTGTTTGTTGCGAAGCAAAGTACAGGCTGTACTTTTGGCCATCATTGCAGAGTACATAAACAATTGTGGAGGAATGGCAAATTAGTAACACAATTGCGGCCAAGATGGACAAATTTGCTGCAAGGGCATTTCCGACGCAGCAAGTCTGCACGTCAAGTTGATGTGGAAGGCCACAAGCATGTCTCTGCCAGCTACTTTGACAAAGTCATGAACCTTCTCCTAGTTGGCGTACTTATTTTAAGCAACATGAGCGAGTCTGGGAAGGTTCTGTGAGAGAAAATGCCAACGCCCATTGACAATCATGCAAGCTTATCAGGGCTGCAGCCTAGAGATGAAGCTGTGTGTCACAGCCCAGGGGGGGAAAGTAATAGCCTAGACTTGCAGATAGTCAGACCTAAACAAGTTCTAAGCTGAAGCTTGCTGCTGTTTCAAGACAAGAACTACATCTGTATTGCCTATGCCTCAATACATGTATTGGCTGCATTTACAGGATCAAACTCAGGCCCAATAGCAGTGACTTTCTGGAATTCAATGTACTCATCGTCTGGCATGTCTGAGTCACTCGGCTTCATCAACGACTTTCGATGCTTCTTCTTGGCAGCTAAGATGTCCGGGAATGTGATGGGCGCATACTTCTTCTCTGGTCCTTGAAGCAGAGTGCTCGCCCGTGTGTTTGCAAAGTATGCTATGCTGTATCTGTCTCCCTGCACAGTAACACACGGCATTGTTCTGTGAGAGTGGTAACAACTGCAGAACTGCGACAGTACATATGCACACATTCTTCACGAGATTGCCCCACATTCAAGATGATTCATTTCTCTTTGGGATGCAGAAGCGTCACTTTTGTTAGGGAAAAGGCCGTTTCGCGGTGTCAACTCAAACTCAACAACACCTGGGGAGTTGTATCAGGCGTTTCTAGATTGTGGACATATCTTAGAGCATAGTCAGCCTGAGACAGAGATTTGTTGAATTGCTGATAGAGGAGCTTGCACGCCCTTCATGGCATCTGCCTAGCTGTACACATGCTCAGCAGTTGATGCAAGCTATGCAATCTGCATGGACTGCGACATCAGCCTAAAGATAATCCGTACCCCTACACCATTTCAAGTAGTCACCACAAGACAAAGGCAGACGGGCTTGCCTGGAACTCCTCTGCTCTAGGCATACGCACTCGGTGGTAAGTAGACTTCAGCCGGCCATCGCTCCAGTACTGAAGGGCATCCCCAATGTTGACTGTGATTGCCCCCTCCCTAGGGTCACATGGCACCCACAAACCAGATTGCATAGCCTGCTGAGGAGTGGTGCCCTTCCCCGCGCACACTTCCAGTCCAGGCTCACCTGTACAATAATGATGATGATGATGATGATGATGATGATGATGATGATGATGATGATGATGATGATGATGATGATGATGATGATGATGATGATGATGATGATGATGATGATGATGATGTTGATGATGATGATGATGATGATGATGATGATGATGATGATGATGATGATGATGATGATGATGATGATGATGATGATGATGATAGTGACGTGGGCTAATAATGATAATAATATTAACAATAATAAAAGTGTAGGCTTAGCCAACAGGCATCAGGTGCGTGTGATGCAAGTCACCTCTCTCCAAACAGGCTTTTTCTGATTATCACTTGTACAGTGCTTCAGAAGCATCACGTTGACCGGTCAAGTACAGGGTATGCTGTGACAAGAAGCTGTGACAAAGACAGCAAAGACAGTAAAGAATAGCGGCTGAATGGCTCTGAGCTGTTACCTCCGGACACTCCCATTATGATCTACGCTGAAAGGCGTAGACTTTCTTCTCTTTCCGATTTCTACTATGAGAAAGCCGAGAACCTGACAGAAAAGAGGTGCAGGTCTATCTATGCAGCTGTGCTTGCATACCACGCATCACATTGCATGTCATTGTGCCCGGCATCAAGCACAGAAGAGATCCATTGCCGGCGACAGACCTGACCGCTGGAACAGCAAGGTGACAACCTCAAAGTCTGTGTGTGCTATTCTGCGTAGGGTGCCTTCCTTATATGCCTTGCCCTCCCATGATGGGTACTGATTGATAGACATGGCAGTCATGCAGTCTGAGGCATCTGGATCCATTGGCTGCATTTGTACATGACAATGATCAGTTCCAACAACAGTCATCCATGATCATCATGGTGGACAAAACCAGCAATCAAGGTTGAATTAGTGAAATTGTCAAGATGACAACAACATCAGGCACTGCTGTTCTGCAACAATGCAACAGGTGTTGGACAGCAGCATGTGCTGCTGCTCTGTATTGCCTGTATGATGTAGCTGCTCTGTATTATCTGTAACATGTAGCTGCTCTGTACTGTCTGTACCACGTAGCTGCACGTATTTTACGGAACCCTTGCCAACTTTTGACATCGTGTTATCTTTTTCTCAAGCTGGGTAATCTAGCTAAAAAGCGTGCCAGTGCACGCAGCAGCAATTTCTAATGCTGCCATCCATACTGTGACACCAGCTGCGCATGGATGGGCCAGTCAATATACATTTTAGTAGCTCAGGCGCATCAGGCAACAATCAGGCACAACAGGTGATGCAAAAGCAGTCCAAGGCTACAGCAGACAGGAAAATGTGTTGCACCTGGAAATAATAGTCTTCTGGCAGGCCAAGTCCTATGGCCAGGCAGCTCATGATGTCCATGGCAACTCTGTGCACTTTGTGCATGAACGTCAGCATAGTTTCTCTGCACCATGCAATGCAAGATTATGGAAGCTGCAAGTCTGGGATGCAGACTATGCCCAGTTGTTGCATTGAGGTTTGAGGTGTGATTCATGCATTGACAGGGCATTGACAAAAAGGACATGCTATGGTATGATGCATATAACGCTAAGTTGACCATGTCTGCCCTGCTGCATCTCATATGATCAGCAAGCACACACATGCATAGGTTGGTCATCTGCTTGATCACACATGAGTGAATATGTATGCACTGAGCATTGGCATACAAAGGGTGTGTACTTGAAGCCAGGACATTCCTCCTCACTGGGCCATAAGCCTTCCATTTTCAGACTGTCGTAGCCCATCAGCATGCCATGCGTCAATTGTCCAGCTGCAACGTCAACACTGCTGCTCTCAAGACATTTATCACTTGCAATGCACAGGCTGGGCTGGGTTAACCCTTACAGATAGATCACACAGTGACAACACACCTAAAAAGGTGCATGCACAGAAGCCATTAACAAGCCAGGGCTGCCATTTGCAGACGCAAAGGCTGTAGGCCCTGCTTAAAGTCAGCTCACTTGACAGCATTTGATTTAAAAAGCAAAAGCCAGAGCAGGCAGGTCAGGTGGGCTTCCACCTGACACTCGACGTTCTGACCAGCCAAGAATATAAGCTGCATTGGACTTGTCTTTGACATGTCGAGCTCTGGTCTGATCAGGAAGGTTGAGGTACCTGCAGGCCACTACAGGCCTGTGCAAAGGTTGAAAGACATGATTCGACAGTGCCATAGGCCTATCAAAGCTTGACTTCAACTGCACTAGACTAATTAGCGGCACACTGGCGGTGTGGGCCGACTGGTCAAGCTGACCTGACACTCATCGCGAACGCTGCGTCAATATCAGCTTGTGCAAGCCCATGCCCTGCACCGCACATTTCCTCAACTAATGGATATGGTGGTGTTAAGTCTGGTGTACTGTACTTGCCTGTCACATAGAAAAAGCCGATTTTGGAGGCCGCGGACATCATCTCAGCGCTGATCTTTGCCTTTCTGTTTGGAAAATCCGTAAGGCCGATGCCAGGAACGGTAGAGATAGCGTCGGGACACTTCATCTTGGTACTAGCAGCAACACAGCTGTAACACGGTTCTTTTGCACAAAAGCACCGCAGGCCGACCACACGCGACGACTTAATAGGCTGATGTGCAATGCTTGATCCTAGTGCCCCGTGTGTGGGGATGGCATCCGCTCCACTTGACGTCGATCATTCCGGCACGGATGACAATCCGGACCGGAGATGACGCAGTTTCTGTTGCAGCTTCTTTGCATGCAAATGCCAATTGTCATGCCGTGATCGCCCTCCCTGCTTGCAAGCAATTGAGGACGCAAACATTCCGTAAGAGTTAGGGCACTACTTTGCACATGCTGACGCTAAAGCATAGTCAAGCAGCAACTAGCTCTGAACCGAAAATTCACAGTGCAAACGCGCCTCTACAAACATCAAAAGGCATATAGCAACTTACAATGATTGCAATCTGCCCTGCTATTCTGGACTGTATCCATTATGATTGCTCAGGTCTAGGCATTGCAACATAGGCCACTTGGCACACAGCTGTTGTGACGCTACAAATCTGCTGCCTTCAAAAACATTGCGACCATAGCCCAGTAGTGGCTTGCTTGGACCACCAAGGATCTGATATGCAGCAGGACCAAGACTGTTCTGGGAAAGGTTGAGCTGCTGTAGATCTGGCCAGTCAGCCTGAAGCAATACACCAAAACAGTGAATGCCCAGTCTGTTGTTTTGCAGATTCAAAGATTTCTAGCAACCGCCATTTCCCCTTGACCAATTGAATGAGTCCTTCATTACCTAGCCCGCTGCCCTCTAGCACCAACTCTTTCAAGCAAGGCAAATGAGCAGTAATCAGTTGCGACACTGCCTCACCACTTTCAAAACAAGCATAGCTTAATTGCAAACACTACAGATGCAGCAACTTCCAATGACCCAATGCAGCTAGATCACATGGATGTGAAATGCAGGAATTAAGATGAAGTCTGCGCAGTGCTGGCCAGTGTTCCCGTGCCCAAATATGCAGGGACTGCGGTACGTGTCTTGTGTAGCTGAGGTCTAGACACTCAAGCTGAGACCAAATCACATCCTCAAACACTTCCAAAATGCCTTCAGTGAGTCGGCTGTGGCTGAGAGACAGCTGCTTCACAAAAGGAGACAAGAAGGTCAGAGCTGCACAAGCACTGTGGTGCAACTTGCAACCTAGCAGCTCAACAACCTGGAGATGCTTGAAATTAGCAATTGCTACTACTATATTAGAGGTGACAACAGCTTCGCCAAGGCTCAACTTGTTGAGTAGAGGCCAGATGGCATGTGTCCAATGCTCAACAGCTGTTGCACCTTCCCAATCTTCAATGTACAGTGCCTTGAGATTTTGCCACATGCTCTCTCTCAAGGTAATAGTAGCTGCTGGCGTGAGCCCTGTTGCCTTCAGAATCTCTAAAAGAGGCTATTTGGCAACATTCAGCTCATCAATGCATTCGCTGTTTATTTCAATGAAGTCCAGACAGAGCTCTTGCAGCAGTGGCCATTCTGCTTTGGTCAGTTCTCGGCACATCTCATTGTCCAGCCGTTGCTGTGGGTCCTTGAGAACAAGCTTCCTCAAAGTTGGCCACTTGCTCTTTCCCAGCCACACATATGCTTCCAGACGCAAGTCGTCTTTGCTAAGGTCCAAGGACTCCAGGTTTGACCATTTGCCACCAACCAGCAACCTCACGGACTCACAACTCAGGTAGCATTTGACCAGCTTGAGACTCTGTAGGACAGGCCAATGCCCTTGTGCCAAATTGACATGAGGGTTGAGTCCATCTGGCTGCTGCGCAGGTCCAAATGTTTCAGCTGTGACCAGCCGCCATTTACCAGTGCTGTGATGTCTGGCAGATGAGCCTGCTTGATTGTGAGGGCAGTGGCAGAGGTGTGCACTAGTCTGCACAGACTAGAGCTGGATGACAGTAGTGCTGCCATGGTCTTGGGAGTGATGTAGTCAAGAATGGATGGCACCTCCTCAAGTAGACTCATGACTGATGCAGCGGTCACCTGGCAGCACCATATGCAAAGTTGCAGGCAAGTTGGGAAGTTGACACAAGACTTGATGATTCAGCAGTGGCAGCAAAGCTTGTATGACTGGGTATGCGCAGTCAGGCACGTAATCCAGTTCAGTCGATCAACAAATTTGTTTTGAATATTTAAGAAAACTTTATGCTGTAGTACTCTTGTGCATGCAAATCAAACACATTCCTGCATCAACGCCAAAGTACCATACAATGATTACACTGAGACGTGATGTCTCAAGCACAAAATTGAAATTCTGAGCCAAAGTATGCTATGCTGGCACTTGTTCTTATGGTGTTATTAAATTCCCTTCGCTTTCAGTCAAAAGCTGTATGGCTGTGGGAGCACCTAAGCTTGTCTACACTGAATTGCCTGAAGGCACTGTCCTTTTCCATCATTTGTGTGGCTGTGCACCTTCGACAAGAAACCCTTCATTGCAACATGTGAACTTTTGCTAAACAAGATATTCCAACTCTTGCTTACCCTCTCTATCTGCAGATCCTTCCAGAGCTTATCCACAATGGCACTGACAGCTCCTTCTTCCCCTTCCCCTTTCACCTGCTCACCAGCTTGCTGACCTGTACTGCTGCTTCGCCTACTGCTGTGACACGAACCCCTGCAAGCATCACAGATCAGCCTTGCACCGCAAGAATCTGAAAACTGCACCAAACGCCTGCAATATCTGAGTTTCAACAAACACTTGTGAGCAGACTGCAGCAAGATGTGCTTGTCTGAAAGGACAGGTCATGGTGTATCAGCATGCAGGCAGTGGATTATCGAAGCAGCAGCACGAAATATCATGCAAGATCGCATCAAAGCATGCCTGGCAATACTGGGGATCCTTGATCAACACCTGTTCTTTCTCAAGGTCAAGCAGCACGGAAAGGAAGGCAAAGTTTGCCCCAGCTGCGGGTTGGGTGGAAGACTGAAGGAGATTTTACGCGCCCGCGTTTTGACGTGGATGCTACCGCGTTATTACAGCAAGCTTTGCTGACAAGTAAATCCCTTCCTGCAGCGTCCCGAAACTGTGCCTGCTAACACACAATTTGACATGTTCTGGACAACGTAGCACATGTCGATCATTATCTCACTTTGCCAATATGCAGTTTCCGACCTAGGCTTGCTCACTTCTTGATCAGCGTCTGCTTTTTGTTGTGACCTGTGTCAGCTGCCAGACACAGCTCAGCAACACCGTCGACATCAGGAAGCGCGCCAGTGCTCGCGTCAACGTCTGTGGACAGCGACAGCTGTGATTACAGATCCAGCGGCAGTAAATGCAGGGAGCTGTGAGGTACATGTGCCCTTTTCAGCATAGATCCAAGAGGTTACTGACAACCCTGGCACATCTGTACAACCTAGTCGGCTGAAGATGTAAAGTCCTCCTCCTCCTCCTCCTCCTCCTCAAGAGCTGGATAGGGCATCGACATGAGATCCACTGCGACACCAGGGCCAGAAAGGATAGAGAAAAGGCTTTGTACAGTAACATAGGTAAAGCGACATGCCATGAACATAGCTACAAAACAGACACTTGCAGCAAAACAAAAACTGGATGAGCTGGTTCTGACTTCAGAGGCTGACAAGATACTGTCTAGCTGCATGATGGTTTTCCTCAGCAACCAGATGTTGACATATGTAGTACTGAGCTAACATGCCTGTCATCTTGTGCATTAACACCGTTTGCAGCTTGTGTGACTTTGTCAAGCACCAACCAAGCGGATGACTTTGTAGCCTGCAAGAATCATCTGGTGAGTATTTGCGCTTTTCTTCAGTGCTCATGGCCAGGTGAAGAGTTTTGCTGCTTCGAAACTGTACACTGCACCAGTCATTGAAGCAGATCACTTGCAGAGTAGCGTAAAAACACCAATTGGATGACAGAGTGGCAGCTTTGACAAGCGGACATCGTCACATCAAGGACCAGCTCCCAATCAGTGTCTTTGGTGTACGCTAGATTGCAAAGACAGGCCCTTTTGCTGAGGTCAAACACAGCCCAAGACTCATTAACCTCATAGAAAGCACAACTAAGGATCAGAAAAATGGGTGCTTCATCAGCAAACACGCAAACCAGGTCAGCATCATGCAGCAAGAGTCCAAAGTGGTCTAAGCGCAGTTGCAACCCATGTCCACCATGCAATCTGCAGGACTTGTCTTTGGTGGATCGAAGCTGCAATTGCATCATGCAGCGTCTGCGCAAATCTTGCATCAGAAATGTGTACCAGTGCTGCTGTCAGCTGGCTGCCTGTCACAACGTGCTGTGACGCCTCTCCACCCGGCAGCAAAGGGCTGGACAAAATGTTCACACTAGGCCTACCCATGAAAGATTCCTTATAGAAAAGCGGGTTGGCTGGAGGTCGATGCCAGGCCCTCAGTCCACCAAGTGTGGAAAGGGCCTAGTGGTCATGAATGTAAAGCTGTAGCCCGTCAGGGCTATGTGCCTCACAAACCAAACTCACTATCAACATTGTCAAGGAAACCAAACTCATACAGCATTCTTGGACTCTGAAGCTTGCAACCTTTGCATTCATGCCCTTGTATGGAATATGCATACGGTGACGGAAACAGAAGCCCAAAAGGTCGCAGTGTAAGAGCGCAAGCCTTCACATGCAATTGTGAGGCTTTTTCGTGTGGGGAAACTTGCTGAACAATTGATGCCAAGATGAAAATCAAATGCCTGCAAGTACTGGTGCAGTTGAACAAATTGCCCTTTGACCAAAATTCGTGACAGGCTCTCAGCTGCTTTTGACAGGTCCAATCTGTACATGTACAAAGCATTAATGGCATGCTGGTTGTCTGAGGTGTGAGCAGTGATGGCTTCTGTAGGATCACTTAGCTAAACATTAGCGACACTGACTGGCTTTCTGCAGAGAACTGACCATGCTCATGACATCTTCAACACAAGACGTGTCTGTGGCTAAATCTGAAAAGCCAGTCAGTAATGTTTGTACACCCTGTACATGTACAACTGATTGACATGTACAACCCAATGCCATCGTACTGTAGACTGAAAATGCTCTGTGGAGTAAGATCGTCCGTCACAAGGCTTGATATTACTTGAAGTGCTTTGACTGTCATGCTGGATGGGTCAGGCTGAATACCATTGGCTCTTGCTGAAGCAGTCAGATTTGCTGCTGAAGTACAATCTGTCGCTGTGATTGAATCTGAGGCTGTGGCACATGGCGGCCGGTCGGCAGCTACATTGATGCTGTCAGGTTTGTCAGTCACTTCTGCAGCATCCAAAAAGTCTGTACTCAGAAAGCAGAAAGCTTCCAAAATGCTGCAACAGGTTGGTCAGATCTGGCCATGAGCAATACCATCAAACATTGGGGTTTGACAATGACAGGGACAAACATGCTGAAGAGCAGTGACTGTGAGATCAAAGACATCAAGCGGTGTGTTATGCTCATGATGAACAACCATGCTCTAGAACCCCAGGAGCGCCACAGCAAGTAGTTTGATGCACATGGAATAGTCCTGCACTCTGCCCTGGCACTTGGCTGCAGCTGCCAAGACTTGAGCATGCAATGTGATTAATCTCATGCTCTGCGCCCAACAGTATATGCGCTGCATCATACCTTGAACAGGCGCTGCCTCACAAGCATCTGCTGCAGCCTTGAAGGCCTCTCCAGAGGGCTCGCCTTCTTCTTCTGCCAGAGCATCTACTACAGCAATCAGATCTGTCGTGTATGGGAAGGGATGCACTATTGCGATTGCAGCCTGGCGCACTGTTGAGATCTGCAACACAATATGACGGTCTTTGCATGATTTGGGCTGTTTATGCTGATAAAATTTGTGTGAATGACTTGCCGCTGGAGATTACCCCTTGTCTCAGACGGCCATATATCTGACGCAGCGATACAAGCAATGGTATTTGGTAAGGGAAAAAAGCACATGCTGCACTAGCACATGCTCATCCCAAATCATGCCGACACGTCATGCATGCTTTGCAGCACTGCTCTGAGAGAGCATGTGCGATCTGCACATGCATCACAGGACAATTCCGTGGCAGCACAGCCCATACATCAGTATACGTACTGCAACAGACAAGCGTCTTTGATCCAGGTTTTTGAACTTGAAAATTTTGCAGGAAAAAAGCATTCAGTTTTTGCCTACCTCATGCCCAACTTTCCTCAGGTACAGCATATAAGCAGTATGTTCTTCTGCCAACAGCCCTTGTAGCTCCTGTGTAATGTTATCCATAGTCAGGTGGTTACTGGCCAAGTCAGCAATACCAGTGCAAAGCGCCCCAGGTGCTGCCTGAAGCTGCCGCAGCAGCTGGTGGCGGCAGCGGGAAATCAACGCAAGCTGCTGAAGGTAGCTGCGCCGTATGGAGAAGATAGCATGCTTCTGTGAAGAGCTGTATTGCATAACATGCTGCAGGACGCACAGACAAGGATGTGATGCTTTAGACATGCTGCATGGGTGATTGTTGCGTTTAGGGGGTGCTGCCTGGTACTGTTCTATGGCGTGCCTGTACAGCTTGGCAGTGACCCAATGTGCTACATACATACATGCTCGTGCTGCAATGCTTACACACATACACACCCTTTGTGTGTTGCATATTTAGCCCTTTCTGTGTGAGAACTTGCAATGCCGCCACATAACCAAATGGCTCTTTGCAAATGGCTTGCAGCATGCTTGCATGAAGCTGCATGCATAAAACAGCTTCAGTCAGAAGACAACTTATGAGCAGGCACAAGCACTGTGCTGCAGTCTGTGCATAACTGATCACGACCAGCAGGTCAGCGAGATGGCTTCACTGTGAGCTCATACACTGAAGCCTTCTGCTGACAGCAATCGCCAAGTCAGCAATGGCACACAGGTGCAATGGACAAAGTTTTGTGTTGCTCACCGCAACTGCAAGAGGGTCAGGCGTATACTGTACTTTTGCCATTAGGGCTTTGTGGCCGAGAGGGTCTGCTCTGGCCTTCACAAAGTTGCTGCAACAATACTCATTCAGCAGTTGCTCAACACGAGATCCAGAGGGGTGATAGTCTACGTCTGTGCCTACGTTTCTCAGACACAGCGCCATCTCTTTGATCTGGCCCTGCAAGGTGATGGCAACATTGTCTGAGAGAACGTTTCCTGAACATGCTGCTATGCTGCTGATGTGTTTCTGCACGTGGCTGAGCCAACTAGTGAAGACACAAGCAAAGCTGGAGTGGCACTTTAAGTGGAGGTATGCTGCTGTCCAATTTAAACGCATCTTTTAGGTGCATACTTGGCATGGCATCCTGATGTTTTGACGTCAAATGCAAAGGCTTGCATTTGGCTAGCACATGGCGGCATGTGCATGCGTCTTTACGCAGCTTTGCACCATCCCATCCTCAGACATTCAAGTACTGGTACCAGCTATCCGTCCAACAGAGGCCTTAAGAGACAGGCAGCACAGCAAAGATCATGGATGGACGTACCTGCCAGAGAATAGCAAGCTGCTGCGGCGTTAGACTGCCCACTTGCTGTACAACACTGGCTTGATCCTCTGTGAGGCTGCATGTGAAATTTTTTCCAGAATGCCACATTGACATGATTCGATGGAGGAGCTGGCTGTCTACAACATCAGGCCCCTGGGGTGCAATGCTCAGAATCAGCATTTGCAACAAGTACGACGTAATAGAAAAAGCCAATCAAGGGACAATGCGGATCTACCTGCCATGGCAAGTGAGGCACTGGCATCAAGCGGCATGCGTGAGCATTTGCTTTCTGTGCCAGCGGCAGCATCAAACGCTGTTTGTCAGACTGCAGGCGCTGTATGGCTTGTCGCATCTCATCCAGCTCTGCTTGGAGGCGCTGCAGCTCAGTCTGCAGGGCACAAAGGCTAGATCTGAGACGCAGCAAGACTTTGGTACTGCCAACAGTCAGGCAACTTCTCTGCAGCCTGCAAAGCAGTGCAGGGGTACCCCTACGTCGCAACGTACCTTCTTCTTTTCACGATAGCTTCGCTGATTTCGCCTGTTTACTTCTTTGCTTCGGACTCGTTGACGTGCCGGTCTTGCGGGCTTGACAGCCAGTTCCAGAGCCAGTTCTGCCTGGCTCGCTTGTTGTTGTTGTGGCCTTTGTGAGCCTTGGGGCGTCACTGCAGCAACGCCAGCGTGTGCTACAAATTGTGCGAAGTCGTCCATGTGATTAGACGTACTTGGGACTGGCTGGAGACACCTTAACACCTCGTCCAGGTAGGCGTGAGCACCTGGCTCTGGATCTAAGGGCCAGTGGTCAGTGTCGAGGTCGAGAAGGCTCTCGAGGCTCGACATGACGGCTGGCATCAACACGGTGACATACCAGGAGAGGCAGGAAAACTCGTGCTAATAGCGATGCCCGCGTAAACTTGCAATCAAGACGTGCAGCCTCGAAGCCAGGTCCCGGGGATCTTAGCTAACTATAGTAGGTAAGCGAGAAGCTTTCTGCCATAGCAATCACGTATCGCCGCTGCTAGCTGCAATTCGGTTGTGCACATCGATACCATGCGCATTTGTACTCGTTTCAGGCCTATGACTTGCAGTTGCATTGATCTTCTGCTTCTGCAGGTCTTTGTTTCAGACCTGGCCCTACAAGCCAGACACAGATGCGGACCCCAATACATTGCATTATCCATATGGCAGCCACAGCTGACTATGATGACAGCGCGGTAGTGTTGCATAACACTAAATTACTTGTGTACTTGATGCTGCCAGAGATGTCATGCATGACAACAAGCATTTGTATGGCCACACTGCATAATGAAGGCTGCATAGGCAAGCTCAAGACAACTAGGCTGCTGGTCACATATGCTGAGCCTGCTGACAATACAAAATACAAAACAGATATGCTGACACGCTCTAGTCTAAACCACATCTGGTTTGAACTCTACAGATGGTCACATGTGGCATAACATATGCCAGCTGCACATGCGGCTGCAACGCGTCAAGGGCGAAGTGGCTGTGTCCTATTAGAAACAGAAACAGGAGAGCAGAAGAGCTCAAGCAGGACCTGTGCAGAAGAGCAGAAATGTCCAAGTCTTACAAGGAATTTTTGCGGTCAGAAAGGGTATGCAATAATTCAGGCAGAAGCCAAAAATTGATCTGATCCTGGCATGTCATCTGCAGACCTGAACATCAGCTGGGACTTATTTGACCTGGATGTCCTTCGTCCACCTAGCAAACAACACAGTATCTTGTTACATGCCATACGATCGGTGCAGGGTCTCCCTCTGGGAATCTACAACAGCAATCACACAGAATCACCTTGTGGCTCAAGTCATACATGCGTGAATGGCCAAGCCCTGGAGGTCACTTTGCTGGCAGATATGAGACTAAGAACATACTAGACCTGCTGGACATGGTGATTTCAAGATCACAGCTCAAACGCAGCTTGCCAGTCAATGCTACCTTGCCAAAGCAACACCTGGTTTCACATACTTAATTCAACCTTTAACGTCAAACCCCATCACTGTAGTCACATTTGATTTACAGTGGACTGTGATCTAGAGGTGCTAGAACCTTAGTGCTCTTGCATCACCTGGATGCAGCTCTGTTTTCTTTGCACAGTTCAATTTCAAGTTTGCACTGAATGTGCTGTGCTATACACGTAGCATTTTGTGCTGAAATTGTCTGCCTATACTTAGTTGGCTGCTTGAGTTATGCACCATTCCTCTGATCCTCCAAGTCCTGCTTTCTGAACTGTGTGCTGCTGCACTGGTCTTCTCAGCAACACACCCTCAGGTCAGCAGGCCAAAGTGCATGTCCAACAGAAGCAAAACTGCAATGGCAGCTTATCAGCAAAGTGCTTCATGTCTTTGTGCGCCTGGGAGCTGCATCTTTCATTACAAAGTACTCAGCAGCCGTCATGAGCTTTTCAGATGCTTGCTGTACATCTAGAGACTCTGCATCTTCATGATCAAGGCCTTCACACACTTCAGCAGCTTCAACTTGCCATGAGACAGGGTTCATGAGATCTGGCCACCAAGGATATGTTGCACATTGGGTAGGCCTGACTTTATAAATGCTGCACAACTTGTCCTCAAGGAAGATGCAGTCCTGCAAAATGTAGAAGACAGTAGGTTTGATCTGACAATATCAGTTGACAGAGCCGCGGAGCACTGCATTAGTGCATCACAATGAAGTGTGATGCACAACTCCTGACGTGCACACACCGCCCCTGCTGTATAAATCATATCCAAAGAAGGTTTGGCTGAGCAGTGCATTAGGTGAGCACCCCTCCAGCACAACAGTGCACAGCATGGGAAGCAAAGCACTTGTTGAACAGATAGCTCAAAAGACCAGACACAGGGAGGAGGTATACCTTGTCTGGTCCTGCTTTGTACTTCAGCATGCGCCAACCAACCACTTTACCAAAGCTTTTGCAATAGGTGCTGAGAAAGTCTCCCAGCTGCAGGTTGAGATGAGCAGCGATGTCCGTGCATTCTACTTCACTTACCCAATCTTCTCCAGCGCCTGAGCAGCACTTGCCACACTCTGTACACTTGAACCGCTTGTCAGCAACAAGTGCAGCTGCACTGCTGTTCACTGGCTTGGCTTGAGCTGTAATAATATGACCTGCAGAGAGTCAGCTTGAGTATCAAAATTCTTTGCAGGCAGGCCAGCCAGGAGTTTCGACTGCGCACTTTTCAAGCAGCGTCTTCCGCAAATTCGACGGCATGTGTATTTGCCGTTGCCCTCTACACGCGGCCACCTTGCGGGCGCTAGCGCGTCGGCGTGAATGTTCATGCGGGTGGAACGGTTGTGCAAAAACGTGAGGTGGTATATTTGACTAATACTTTTTCTGCAGGGATTTTCATGTCTGCGGGGATCTGAAGTTCAAACGGAATCGCAGGCGTTGGCACACCTCTCGGCCGGGCTTCCGCAATGCTTAAAGTTTTCCCGTGCTTTCGTCGGCTATCACCGTGAAACATGCACATCTGGATTGCGTCCAGAGGCAACTGCAAAGTGAGCGCTTCTCCCGATCTCCAAGGTAAAGTAGTGGATCCTGAATAGATCACATAAAAGTCAATTTGGACTTGCGCCAACGGAGCTTCATTTCAGATTGCAAGTATACTTACGCCCGTTACCGATTGCCTCCTTACACGTGTATCCCAGTTCGTGTATGTTGCGGTTGGGTCCCGTACGGGTGCACTTCTACACCTCGAAAGCTGACTTTGAGCTTTGTCTATGCAGTGGTGCCAGTGAGCAAGAGCACTTCTCCAATCGAGTTGACAAGTGAAGAAGCAAGGCCGCTGTGTAATGATGAATGTGGGTGTGCTGTCTCCTGTCACCTTTCTCTACACCCTTATGTCTCTTGCTCGCTGTGTCCCTGCGCAGTCTAGGTCGAGCGCATTTGTCTTCATGCCTTTCAATGGCTTCGTTTTTCTTTGCAGCTGCCCAGGGTACGGCAGGAAAGTGGAGGCGCTCTGCAAGCAGTATGTACAGAAAAATGTTGGCTTGGGGTGCGCCCATCAAAACAGCTGCAGGCTATGGAGCAGCTGCCACTGCTGGTGGTGCTACGGCACCAACTGTAGCTGGCAGCGTGATGGGGTTCTTTGCGTTTTCTTCAGTGGGAATTGTGAAGGGCTCAACTGCATCACATATGATGGCGGCAGCAGGAGGCACGTTGAAGGCTGGCAGTTGGTGCTCATTTTGGCAGTCAGCAAGCACGGGTGGTATGTATGCATCATATGTATTTGGACCCTGCACACTTGGAATGTCTATTGTTGGTGTATTTGCATACTCAAAAAGAAGGGAAATGTACCAAAGGATGACATCAATTTACAAGAAATTCAAAGGATGAACAAATCTTCAGACAACTTCTCAGATGCACTTGTCAGATGAGCACTGCAGTCTGCAACTGTAAGGTGGCCAGCTTAAATGAAGTGATGTATGTTCACTGATGTCATGTTGCTTGTGAAAGAAGGAAAAAAACAGGAAAAGAGAGGTTTGCGCCTTTCAGCAATCATAAGGGGAGCCTCTTGGTGCGATTCTACAGACCAGTCAGGTATTTTGAGGCCATATGGCGTGTATTTTGAAACTGTCTCTCTAAGGCTTTGTGCCATATTTGACTCTTGGTGGGCACTCACCTACTCAAGCACCGCAATGTCTTGTTGTATGACTACGGCTGTGCCTGCATGCACTGAGTTTTTGTGTCTGACAATATTCAATGTATTGAGACAATTGGGATATGCCACAGTATCCAGACAGGGCCATGTAATTTGCTACAGAACACAGCTGGGTGCTGACATCTGCATACCATGACTGACTTGATGGTGATAGTCCATATGCACTGCCAGTTGCTTACTGCCGCATGAGCCAAGGTGGGCACCCTTATGCATACAAGCCTTGGGGCAGCAGGATTGTGACTGCTGCTTGTCACTAGGACAGCTTGCACAACGTAGCTGAAGTATACAGCCAGTCAGGCTGGTGGTGCCTGAACCATTGCCAACATGTTACAACATCCTGACTGTTGACATTATACTGTCCACACTCAAAGATAGAATCAACCTTGGAGTGAGCAGCTTGGAATAGTGCTCCCAGATCAGCAAGTCACTGGTAGATCTGCTGTGCAATAATTGCAACCTCATGGTTGTGATCACCCAGAAATGCACCGCTGCAGTGTGGTTAAAGCAGCAGTCATGCAGGGCTCCATATGTCTGCAAAGCTGCAAATATGGGCAAAGCACCAGCAGTCTGCTGGCAGCGTCTTCTCAATGCCTGCTGTGACAATGGCTGAACCAGAGTGACATCCTGCGCTTTTGCAGCGCTGCTCACAGTACTAGCAGCCTGTTTGCGCTTCTCTGCCCATCGCTGCTGCCAAGGCTGCTTCTAGCTGGGGGAGGCAGAGGGGGCAGGGCAAATTCTGAACCCGCCCCAGCAGCTGCCATGGCAGCTACTCTTGCTGCAGCAGCTGCAAATGCTGATGCACCTGTGTGCATCAGTACAAACTTCATGACGGCACCTACTGACAGTTGTCAGCAGATGTGCTGCACTCCAATATGCCAAAGCAGAAGAAGGATGTATGACTTGGCTATGTCTCAGCTGTACAGTTAGTATGCATGCGCAGAACTGTTGTTGTGTCATGTTGACGGCAGAGGGCGCCCTGGTCACAGTCGCAAAGGTTGGCATGAAGTTGTTCAGTCTGATTTAGAACATATCAACACATGTTATTGTTGAAACGCTGACTGCCCAAACAGGGCCTTATACAGGAAGCTACTCAGGGCTATATGCACCTGACCCTAGGGGAAGACATGCCTGCAGCACAATGCATGCTTGCTGAGTTGGTAGGCTATTGATTTGATGTGCTATTCATTTGATATGCTATTGATTCAATATGCTGTTGATTTGATGTGCTGTTGGATCTGCGTGCATTGTGCTATGACCTGTGGTCCGACTTGCTGCCTCACGAGGCTCTCCCAAAGGCGTAAACTTTCCTTCCTCTATTGTTTCTTTTTCAGCAGTGGGGTTTGCATTGGCTTCACGCTTCAAGTTGCCAGGGGCACTCTGCCTGTCTGAGCTCATGTTTATATCATCTGCTGGGAATTTTCTGTGGGGAAAATGTCAACAAACATCGGTGACATACCTGATCCCTGGGAGCTATGGGATGATCCGCTAGATCCACCAAGAAGACTCCTGCTCTGAGGCCGGAAGCTTCCTTGCAGCGCGGCAGCTGCCCACTTAGCTGCTGCAGCAGATGTCATTGGCGGGGTCGCTCTCAGGCCCCCAGGAACCACCTGAGGGGTCAGGGGCCGGGAAGAAGAGCGCAGGGATGATGCAGCGTAGGGGTCCACCACTGCCACAGTGTCTTCTGGAAGGTACCTGCAGGAGGGTGCATGCACATGAGTAAGAACAGATGAATCAGAACACATGAGTAGAAACAGTTGAGCAGAAACCTATTTGCACCTGTTTGACTGCCAACACAACACACACTCAGATTTTTCCTGCAAGGCTTGTAGGGTCACAAGCCAGAGGGCTGTTCTGGCCATGCTACTGGGCTGGGACATTGTGTGCTAAACAGAGCCCAGTTATAGGTTGCTGCTGGCCTGAGGAGAGCTGAATTCAAGGAAGCGCAGCCAAGAGGAAATGATGTTTTCAAACCATGGCAGGCAGAGCTGCACCGTGTGGTGTACAATCACTCACAATCTTGACTCTGTGCTCATTTGCACGCCTTAAAAGTTGACGACAGTTGCTGCACACAGTCAACCGCCGCTCCCCTTTCAAGGTGCCAGCGCCACATCAGCGCTGGAATTGTCAATCCAAACACAAGCACAGTGAGAGGGAATGGAAGGCTCACATGCTGATGAGGTAATGCAGCTGGCCAACCAGCAGCTGCTCTGCCAGGTAGGCAGCTTCTGCGTCACCGCCCTCCTCTAGAAGCTGCTGGAAGTGAGCCAGCTGTCCCTCCAATGCAATCCCATCTTTCCTGGCTGAGGAGGGCAGCAGCGCCCGCACCTGCTTCACCTGCATCATGCACGGTCCTCATTTTGGTAAATTGTGTGTGTTGGTGTCAGTGTGCGTGTCTCTGGGGCGTTCACACCGTGTCTGTCCTGTTGTCAGTATGCTGGTGTCTTTGGAGCGTCCATTCTGCGTCTGTCCTGGCATTAGTGTGAGTCCCTGAGGCGACCACACTGTGTTGGTCCTGGCACTGATATCATATTTCACCTGGGACAAAGCGGCGATTGAGACGTCAGTGCTGACAGTGAGGCAGCTGTCATGTGAGTGATGTAGATGAACAGAAGAGCGCCAGCTGTCCCTGCAAAGCAATTCAAATTCTCCTTGGTGACCAAGGCAAGCAGCTGCTGCACCAGCTTCACCTACAATGCAGTCAGCAGTTCTTGACAAACCAGTTCTGCATGAATCATAGTCACAACAAGGCTTTCTTGCTGCAACAGGGACTTCTTGCTGCCATCTGAGCTTGCTGCACAGCGGCAGCAGGTGTGGCAGGCCTGCACAGCAGACAAAGGTCAAGGTGCCATTGCTGTCTGGAAACACAAGGCGTCACATTGTGCACACTCACCAATCTGACAGCTGTCACTGCTGGACTACCTGTGTCTTGAGTGAATGAATGGTATGATTGGGTGGACAGATATATTTGATTGCAAGCTGTTGAGACTGGCCTACTTTCTACGTCATATGTCCATATGTTTATACGTTCTTGTTACATATATGCATTATGAGGAGCGTGCACCTGCTGCCTCAATCCTACTGATGCAAGTCAAGCTCATTCGGAAACACTGTGAGAACGCTGAGCACTCAGCATTGTGCTCTCATGACTGCTCATTACAACATCAAGCTGGCTTAGTAGTTGCAAGTCAGCAGCTGAGCCAACGTGTCAAGGCACAGAAAATGCCTTACTTGTTCAGTGAGGGAGGGCTTGCAGTTGGTGGCAGCATCTTCCAGCTGCTTGAACAGAGTGTCTCTGAAGGAGCCACTGGGCGTAGAAGGCCTCCAGCCAGTGGGAGTTGCCAATTGAGCTGCCCCAAATAGCCTACAGAACAAAAGGCAGCCTCAACAGGCACAGGCACACTCAGAACGCATTGAGCATCCAAAGCACATTTGCATTTGTCAAAGGCAGCGCGTTCAGCCACGTGGCGCCGCCATTTGTGGATCTCTGTCCGTAAGAATCTGCATAGCAATGGGTGGAATTGACGGGCATGGGCGTGCTGAAGGGGTGGGGGTCCACCCAGGTGGGGGTGCAGCCTCTGGTACTGTTCCAATCGGCTTTGCAGCATACCTCATACAAGGCGTAACAAATGTGTACTGTAATGGGTAGCATGAGTTTCCACAGTGATTCAAGACATCTCTGTGACAAGGATGACAGTGGTTCTGACAGCATGTCTGCGTGAACAACATAATATTGACATCAATAAGTTTGAATTATATTTGTGTATGATACCTATTTCTAAATGTTATGTCAATGGCTCCCAAATGCTTGCCGAGGGACACCTAGTAGGCACCTATTTCCCAGGGCCATAGCAAAGGCAAAGACAAAGGCAATAAAAGCAGACGCTCAACAAACAATGCAGGAACACTGGTTTGATGAATGGACGCTTGCAAGTGCATTGGCGTGAGGCTTACCTACAGTCCACCTTCCACATTCCAAAGCCATGCGTCCTGGCTGCGTCCACAAAGGCGTCTGCATCCACTGAGTCCTTGGCCACAGCCTCTGACAATGCGTACTGCATGACACAAGGCAGAGTCATCGTTTGTCAATCTACCACACCATCAGAGTGAAAGTACCCACCACCTGGAGGTTTTCCCGCCATGTTGATTGTCCATATCCATGCTGCTATGGTATTGTGCCACAAGATGCAGTCCAGGACATTTCTGTTGTATCTTAAACATCATAAGCACTTGTTGCAGAGTTGACTGGCTGTGTTGATTTGAAGGTCTAGGGTTTGAAGTTTAAGGTTGAAGTGAGTGTTAGGGCTCAGCTACAAGTGTGTAGGGTGGTCAAGGCGCCTGACAAACAAGGCAAGCACAATACTGAAACTGCTGGCTGGAACTCTGTGCGCTGGCTGTATAGCCCTTTGGCTACAAGTGCAGGGATGACCGCCATGATGAGCATAGGGCATCAACTGTTCACGCACCCAAATGGTCAGCTGACACCTTGAGCATGACAGCAAATCTTTGGGTATCTTCATGGGGCGCGGCAGATCAGGCAGCTGCTGCATGTCTGTGAAGGCCTAATAGCAGTGAATAGTCCACTGCTGATGTGTCTTCACATGTGGGCAATCACCTTCTCTTGCTCCAGCCATATGGTGGTGACACTGGTGTCAGTCAGATCAGGCTGGGCACAGGTCAGTGCAGCACGGGCCTGAGGTCTGTCCAAGAGACCGTCACCGTCGCTGTCTGCAGCCTTGAATAAGGCCTGCAAGGTCGTCCTGTTGACTGACAGGCGCTTGAGGTACTGGTCCAGCAAGGCCTGCATGAGGGGGTCTGCTGGGATGGTGCCGGCCTTCACGTCCTGTGCCACACACACTCCTCTTATGAGTGGCAGTGCCCAAACAACAGCCATGCGCACGGGCATTGCACGGCATAGCACAGCACAGCACAGCACAGCATGGCACAGCACAGCACGGCACAGCACAGCGACGCGCACGTGCACGGCACAGCACAGCAGGGCATGGCACAGCACAGCACAGCGACGCGCATGGATGCTGTAACCATGCAGAGCAGCACACAGGGAAGCCCATCACAGTACTTGTCCATCCCATACAGTTGCACGAGCTGCTGTGAGAACGGCAAAAGTGAAAAAGGGGGGCGGTCTGGCAGTCGGCGCAGGCAAGGTCCTTCCAAACTCTTTCCATGGCTAGAAACTACAGCATGACACCAGAATCCTCGTAAGCATGACAGGCATGCACTTTGCTCACAGCAGGTGAGAGCAGAACAAACCTGCAGATCCTCAAAGGTGGTGGCGAAGAACTCTCTGCCAGCTTCAGGGTCCTCCAGGTGCTTGAACACCGCCTTCACCGTGTCAATGGCTGGGGTTACACGCAGGGCAGGCGACACCTCACCGTCCAGGAAGAGGGTTAGGATGGACGGCGGCTGGCAGGCCGTGGCGGTGTTGTTCAACAGCATCTGGTAGAACTCATGGTCCTCCTTTGCAATCCTGGGGACAGCACAAACCCTGAGATGCTGGGGACAACAAAAACCAGAGATGATAGAAATATTTAACACCAGCAATGATGGAGACAGCAAAACCCAGATGAGATGGAGACAGCAACATCCAACCATGCTGGAACCGAAACTGCTGGATGCAAAGATCAGTCACGTCCATCACATGCATATCACTCTAACACTTTATGCAGTATGGACTTACCATCTTGGAAGATTCCTGCTCTGGATGATGGCCGTGAGCTGACCAAAGTGAGTCACCTTGGTGGACTGCTTCCAGCACACTTGCACAGACTTGATCAGATCAGCCAGGTTGATCTCTGCCAGATTAGTGAGCCCGAACCTGTGGATGTGCCAGTCATACACCCACTGGCAGAACTGCGTGCACATCAGCCTCTGGTCAACGCAGCAGTGATGACAGAAATTGCACGTCGGCAAAATCGCATGTATGTATTCAGCAATCAAATCAACACAGTCGAAGGCAGCATGCATGCGCTTATATAGCAATCAGGGCAGAAGTGATCATATGAGCATCATGCTGGTTTGTGGTGAAGCGTGTTGGCAGTCACGGTGCCCGACAGGTTTGTGAAATCCACTGCCAGGCCCTGCTTTATGCCGAAAAAGAAAAGAAAAGACTATGTCTTTTGGCATTAGTCAAGGAAAACCCCGACAGTAAGGTATAATAGAATTCCCTGTGATGCTGCAATAGCAGATCAATTGGCAATAAAGTTGCAGTCTCACACATCAGTTGAGTTGGGGATTTGCTGACGCTGCGTTTCATGCCATTTGCAATTGATGCACTGTGCAGCTTGTGTCTGCAGCTCCATCAATCAGCATACACAGTCAAACTTTCAGCGTGGGTCAAGCCCAGGTGCTCACTGATTTGCCGGCGTTCTGGGTTGGATCCGCAATGTCCTGTGCACATCTGTCTGCCCAGAGCTGTCCCAGAACCTTCAGGATCCAGGACTTGCTGTGAGGACGGCCCACAGGTCTGCAGCCAGACCACCAAAACAGACTGAATTGCATGCTGACATGGCACAAGGCGCACCACAGCATGATCACCATAACAGAATGAACTGTGTGAAGCCAAGGCTGCAGGCGACGCAGCTGTATCACATGATGCTCACCACAACAGAGTGAAACGTATGACGGCACAGCTGCAGGCAATGCAGCTACATCACATCGTGCAGAATGCAACAGACTGCAATATGTGAAGACGCGGCTGCAGGCAATGCAGCCATACCACAGCATGCTGACCTCAGCAGCCCATGTGTATGATGACAACAGTTGCAGACATGAAATCTGAACGTTCCGCCTGCCAAACCACATTTAACACAAGGTGCAAGACATCTGTTGCTGTCATTGTGATGAGTGGACTGCAAAATTTGCAAGGCAGCCAGCCACGCAACTTTCAGTGCTCCTGCCAGTACCAAGCATGGCACACAAAGATAGGCCTCGGGCCAAAACAAGACTCCAGGCATCACATGGGCATCACAGCAATGTACATGGATCACATGAGATGTCACAATCCACAGTCCAGACTGTAAAGTACTGAATGAACTAAACAGCTTTTCTTGGGACTGCAAGACGATGTCTCACATGGGCTTGCTGGTGAAGAGATCCAAGAAGTTGCCCATCCACACCTTGCTCTTCTTCCTGGGGGTGCGGGGGCTGGCTGAGGCGGGGGGTGTCTCAAAGAAGACCTGCTCGGGTTCAGGCTCGTTCATGGCCTCTGTCTGCACTTCTGCTTCACTGACTAGTACTGCCCTCGGCGGCCTCAGCCTGACTCACCAACAAGCAGAGTCACATTTGGCTTCATTTGGCAATCCATGTATATATATTGTTTTTTTAATACTCATTCACATTTATATTTATATTTATATGTGTTCAAAAAAGAATTATTCATATATATATATATATATATATTTTAACTGATG
>JAABUP010001785.1_pt1 | contig 44074 bp, 66 predicted proteins | sample 5559201 | NCBI WGS metagenome assembly JAABUP01 (sample SAMN10711887, study PRJNA513373) | rock metagenome | isolation source: Antarctica rocks | place: Antarctica
GCTTCCCATTTGCCTTTCTGGTGCTTGGTGACCCCCCGGTACTGGCTGCTGGTCTTCTGGGCCCCCCTGCTCTGCTTGCGCAGGCTCTGCACCACCTCCTCCTTGCTCACCTGACTCACATCCCCAAACAGATGAGATGTAGAATGGATAGCAAGACGGGTATTAGTGGGCAGCGGGTTCAGATCTGTTGGCCGCTGCTACAGAGTTTGGGGTCAAATGTGCTGAAAGATGGAACTTGGGGGGCTTGATATGCATTCAGACAGTATCATGAGATTTCCGCGCAACCACTGAAAGAGGTTGTTCTTGATGAGGGTCAGTTTGCACGGCAGGGTGATGGCCCAGAAGTGCTCGGGTGTACAACAAGCATAGGTGGAAGCTGGCCCAAACGAGAATGCTCATGCATCACCGGTACAGTCAATGGCTCTGCATGCTGCTCACATGCTTGCTTACAATGCCTACCTCATCAAAATGCAGCAGCTCCTGTTCATAGTTGCTGATGTTATAGTTGGTGTTGGCGTCATGTGCTCTGAACTTGATGGCAGCAATGTCATATGCCAGGGCAGCTTGCTCTTCATTGTCAAAGCCTCCCAGATACACCTGCACCATTGCATACTCTCACAATATGTTGCAATTGCATCACTTCCTGACAACACATCTGACAGCGGTTCTTCCACGTTTGCTGAGGGCATCAATGAGCTGTTGGACAGCAACATTGTCAGCAGCAGTGGACTCTATCAGCTCAAGTTGCAAGTTGCCCAATTGTGGAGCAGGAAAGTCAGTGTGAGTCCAAGTACTGATCATTTTGGTCAAGCAGTAATATGAGTGCTTACCTGTTTGCCATCCTCCCAAATGTGTGCCTCCCACCTTCCTGTCCTGCATTTGTGCCAAGCCACATGTCACAGAAAGGCTCTCATGGTGCTTCAATGTCACTTACAAGGTGCGCAGTGCCTATGTTCATCAGCGGATAGCTGCTGTCAAGGTGCAACTGCATTGATGACTGAGACATACGATAGATCAGGTTGCTTGAGGTGCCTTGTGTCCTGCATGGCAGCAGGCAGATGTGCTTTGAGGCAGTGTTCCTGTCACCTGCAATGATGCGTGACGCCCCTGAAGCGTGATGAGCTGCCTGGACGCCTAGCAACAGCTTGTTTGCGCCTCACTCCACCAGTCCTGCAGGAGGGCTATGTTGACGCTCGGGTTGTTACCCAGCAATACAGCAGAGCCTGACGTGGTTATCTACCTGACACTTCCGGGAGCTGTCGTAGCACGAGCTACACGTTTGCGAGGGGGCGTCAGTGGCCGAGCGCAACCCTCCGACCGTTGCTCGTCCATAAGAGGAGTCCAGTCTACCGAGTCATCAGGAGGAAGCTGCATGGACGCCTGACGCGCTATACCACGTCGGTGGTACAACACAGATTTTGAAAGCCTTGCTATCTACGCCTTGAAGAGCTCGAGCCAGCGACAGATGCTGTCGCAACAGATCAGACAGCGTTCCGGGATGTGTGATGGCGGTCAGTCACAGTAGTTTCACCAACTTGATTGCTTGCGGCTAGGTTCGACAGTCAATGCTCCTCGACACAACGACTCTGTCCTGACGTTCCACCGCTTCATACAGAGCATTGTTGTTGCGTCGAACCATGCCTCAAAAGTAACGCTCCACAACCGGTGTAACGCTCGCCGGTGTCATGTCACTGGGTCATGTCAATCCATGCCTGACTAGGCACATCACATAGATATACACGAGCCAAATGTCGCCATGGCAGCAGCTGAAAACACGACTCCGAACACAATAGCAATCAGAACTGCAATCTACTCTTCGAAATCTATGTGCCATTCCTGGTCATGCGACTCTGCAGTTCCTTACGCTCCTTTGCTGACAGACTGTTGAAGAAGCTTTGGAACACCTGCAGGGGTGCACAAGGTTGGTTCCACGTCACGCACATACAGCATGCTTTAGCAGCACCCATGGCGACAGGAACTACAGGCAGCATAAAGCTGGACATGCCATGATTAAGTCATGCTTAAGCACCCGACTTCAAAAATCTCTGCGAAACAGATGCTTACACGTCAAGTGTCCATGAGGGCCTACCTGGGGAGGCAATGATCCTTGCATTTGCGTGAGTAAACTGACCATCTGGTCTGCTGTCTCTGACTCTGCTAGTTCTGTCCCATGTGCCAAAACCTTGACAAACACTTCCACTATCTTGTTCAGGTTTTTGTTGCCATCTCCTAGTATTCTGTACAGGCAGCATGCAACAGGTGGTGTAGTGACACACATGACAAGTTTCTTGAAAACCCCCAATGCACAGCAAAAGGTTTGACAGCAAGCAAGAGCCATGCAGGTGTATTCAAACATAGCTGAGGATTTTCTGTGCAAATGCTGATGCACATCCAAAAGTTTTAACAATCTCCTCAAAGCATGTCATGAGGCAATCCTGAGATAAACAAGAAGGGCCAGAGGGCCTACCGCTGATCTGAGTTCTGTACAAGGACAACAAGCTGCTTATGCGCAATCTTTGCTTCTTCTGCGTCAACAGTTAGGGGGAGGGACTGGAGCCATAGGTCGGCCACCCCTAGACTCTCTGGCACATTGGGGGTATGCTGCAATGCCTTGCCTAGCGCTGACACAGCATTCTCTGTAGCATGCCCATTGGCATCATCTCTGTACACACACTCATGCCTTAGTCATGAGCCATGCCAAACTGTCATCACTGGGATCTGAGCAACTTGAGGTACACTGCAGAAGGAGTTTCTTCACTTGAGGCCCATGCATGGCATCTGTTTGCCCACACATTCAGACGATTGTAGTACTGCCATGCTAATGTACAAGCATGCGGGCAGGATGGGCAGTGATTCTGCTCTGAGAAATAGGCTCAGCAAAGGTGGCAGCAGTACCTTGAATTTGGAGCTGTGATGACTGCCATGATGCGAGTGAGAGCATCTTGAGCCACAGCTTGAAAGAGTTGTGGCCGCTGCTCTGCCACGCTGCCCAGACCATACAGCGCTGACTGCCTTATGCTGGCCTCTGGGCTTCTGCACCCGTCTAACAACAACGGCAGTATCTGGAAAGCATATTTATTGGCACCTGTGGTGTGCAGCACAACGTTGTCAGTAAGGATCAGTGACTGTTTCTTTGCACTGTGATACCAAATGAAGCAAACAAGTGTACATGCAGTCACAGATGTGCGTGACAGGTACAAAGAGGAATTTTGACCAGGATTTGGACCAGTTGCAGTAGTAGATGTTGTCAAGGTCTGCAGCTTTGCTACTGTCAAGCATTGACACAGCCTGTGAGAGTGTAACTTGGGGCGCTTGGCCTTTGGCTGTTTGGCCTTGTTTGGTTTGTTGTCCTGTCATGTCAACTAGAAGCTACTTAGGCGTTACTCAAACAGCTATGTACGAAGCTGTGCAACACCACAATTTTGTCTGTTATTGTAAATATATGTGCATGGCAGCCATCAAAGATGCTGAAGACCTGCACTGTGTATCGCCCTGGATAAAGGTATGGAGGGGGCTGAGCAAAGTGGTATAACAGGCTCACCTTCTTGAGTATGCTCCATGATATCATCCATGATACAAATGCCCACTCGCTTCTCTTCTACGCTGCTCTTGGGCGTGAGCAGCACCCCAATCTGGGGCATCAGCCCTTCCATCAGGGGCATTGCCGCATCTCCAAACTGCTCCAGAACTGCCCCTAGGCAGGTCTGCACCTGATCAAGCAAGTCCTCTTCCAGCTCGTTTTCTCCCTGCACATACCCACCAGCTGCAATTCTGCTTTGTATTTACTGTTGCGTACACACTGTCTTATACATGCTACGAAGCTAGGGAAAGGTTTGTGCTGTACATCTGTTGTGCTGACAGAAACAAGCAAAGCTACTTCTGCAGAAGTCACGATAGTCAGCTGAAAGGCTGATTGGTGGCATACTGGCACATGCATGCAGCAGAACACAGCTAAACCCAGACACAACCGAGTGCCATAAATGCGACTTTGATCTACTCAAGTACAGGCAAGGGCAACAAATCAAGTATGGCAGTGCCTAACTTGCATCCGTTGTGTGAGAGGCTCAGAAATTATTAATCTTCAAAGCTTTCATGGGTGATCAAGAAGCTGTTTCACATCATTGCCTGCTCACTGCATAATATCTTAAAAACACACCAGTATGCCACATACATAGGCTTTCTCCTAGTCATCAACCACATCATGAAAAATCAAAAATGTGACGGCAGTGAAGTCCCACATATGCTCTTGGCATTCCTTGATAGGAGCAAATCAGCAAATCTTCCATGCAAAGGGCTTGTTCTGGCCAATCTTCTGGAGTGTGCTGCTGCTGCCGTCTTGACAGCTTACCTCTAGCGCCTCTGCCTCTTCATCATCAAAGTCCTCGCCAGTGGTGATGGCCGACCTCTCCTTGCGCCTCTTTGCACTGTCGTCCAGAACAGCCCTGAACCGCTCAAAGGCCTGCCCTAGCTGCTCTTGTGTCAGCAGGGCAGGACCCACAAGGCGGACGGTGTCCTGAATTGCCTCTAGCATATTTGCCAGCACCTCTAGATCAGGCTCCTGCAGCCATAGTAAAATAATAATTGAAAAAAACCAGCCATAATAAAAACACTCAAAACGTTTTCCAGCTCATGATGAGCTAGGTACATGCAGGACACGTGGCAGCCAGGCATACATGATGACAGCATAGTACTGCTGATGATAACAGATTAGAGGATTATCACTGCCAGGACTTAAGGATCTTCACTATCAGAACTTGAGATTTGTCACCACACGAAACAGGGATCAAATCTTAGTGCTCTATGTGTGACGCAGGTATGCTCACATGCCTGCAGAAGCATGAGTTTTGGGGTCACTCAAGTAGTCACAGACTGCCATGTCAGCAATAATCATTCAATGCCCTGTCAACCGCCACTGGCATTTGACAGTTGTCATGTGGGCCTCCAGAGGAAAGCTGGGAGCTGAGGTCAGAAATAGCAATCATGAAGATGCGTCCGGCCACGCAAAATCAAGAAGAGACTACCTGCTGGGCACCAGAGACAGCCCCTGGCGGTAGAATATCACACAGTAACAGCCTCTGATGGTGGAGCACCAGAGAGAAACAGCCCATGAACATAGAACATCAGAAACAAACAACATCAGAAACAAACAACCCTGACAGTAGAACAATAGAGAGAGACAGCTGCTAAGTTGACCTACCTTGAGCATGGATTCTATCAGCGGCTGCCAGACGTAGTCCAGCATCTGCTTCACATACTGCATGTCTGCGCCTCCAGCCTTGCCTTCAGAGACGGCCATGTACACGCTCTTCAGCAGCTCAGGCACGGCTTGGACTGCTGCTTGCCGCACCTCCTCGTGGAAGTAGAACTTCAGCAAGGGTACCATAATCTGAGTTACCTGCCACAAGACACAAACAGCTGTTGCAGAGTGCCACAAGACACAGGCAGCTGCTACAGAGTAGCGTCTCATGCAAAGACTGCGGGTGACCCAATGAGACTCAACCAACAGCAATCATCGCACTCTGATTGCTTTGGAGGCTGGGCATTGTGCAGATTGCGGCAATGATGACTTGGGACGTCGTCCCTACTGAAGTCTACTACTGCATGTGCATGAGCCTTGGTTACACCAAGCACCTTTTTGTGACAGAGGTTATTGACCCAGACAGACTGACACATGCAAGCAACTCGACCGCATCGCCATAGGTAGGCATTCAATTCTGTACGCTGGAAGCAGAGCAAGACAACCGCAAACTGTGCTATCTCAGCTAAAGGCTGGTCATCTGACGAGTTGCCTTGTGGCTCACCTGCTCGACGTAAGGGAAGAATCCAACTTCCAGTTCATCAGCATAACAGCACAGCATATTGCAGGCTGTAGCTTTCTCCTCGAGCACGCTGGTTCTGATGCTGATCTTGCGGTCCCCATAATACAAAGTCTCAGTCTGCAAGACACCACGTTATAAAGTCTCAGTCTGCAAGGCACAGTAACAGCACCAATACTTGAATTGCTGGACACGTTTGGTCACCACTTATCCCACAACAGCAACTTGGCTTCATGCTGAGCATGCTTGCTGAGAAGCTGTTCTATGACATCCATTGTATGCAACGAAACGCTGATTGAACTGAGGTGGTGTGGTGTGCTAGCAAAGCAGTAGCAGTTTCAGATGAGTACAAGGTCAGCAATGAAAACTTAGGTATGTAAACTGTGCCAAGCATGTGCAGGTCTTACTGCAACACAAAGCCTTGAGCGATGTTCCATTGACACGATGATACACAATGCACTTCATTGTGAAGACGACACAGTTATGCTGCATCATTCTCTGATACTGTGTGCTAGATGACCACAATGCATGATAGCAACAGCAGTGAGAAAGGCTTGCCCAACCTCAGCATCGTTATCAGCTCATGTCCTAAATCTAGCTCTCAAACAATATGTGATAGCGAATATATTGCAGAGACGTGATGCTGCCGTACCTCCTCATCATCCTCATCCTCTTCTTGGATGTCCTCCCCATCATCATCCTGTTCTCTGACTGTCACGTCTGGCGACAGGCTTGCTGACTGTATGAGCTGGGGCATGACCATGGGCAGGTAGGGCAGGAACTCAGCGCCCAGGCACTTGCAGAAGCGCGCACCGGCTTGCAGCATGTAGCTGCCAGTCGGATCATCAGGATCCAGATGTGTGCTCTGCAACACGTCTCCCCTGACTTCAGATTGAGCCCTCAACATGGCTTGCGACAGGCGATTCAGCACACAAGTAGGCAGCACAATATAGCATGGCTGTGAATTAGTATACAGATTAGAAGTGAGAGTGAAGCTCAGTGTGGCTTGCAGCAAACAGCACAAGGGTGTCTTCAGTTCATGCAGATGTCCTGTGCAGGAAGTGACAGGTGCCATGCCCAGTTTGAATTGGCAGCAGACAAGTCCAGGTTGAAAAAGAGCTACAAGAAACACAAGCACAGTGACTCAACACACACTTTCGTGTCTTAACTCACAGCGCTTGTGCTTCTCGTAGCTCTTTCTCAACTTAAATGTGTCTGCTGCCAGTTTAAACTGGGCATGTCACAGCCAAATGTGCACAAAAAGCTGACCTGCAACTGCTGCATGAAAGCCATGACTTCCTGTGCGTCTGCTCTGAACCTCTCCTTGCCAACTGCCATGCCCACAAGGGACACGCACTCCAGCGCCTTGGCACGCAGCAGCTGCTCGGCTTTGCTGGAAGCACTGTACAAGACGTGCTTCAGCATGGGCATCACAGTGTCATAGTACCTGATGAAGTGGGCATTTGCTGCATCAGCTACAGAAGCCAGTGCAGTTAAGGCTCCTTCCTGCAAGCCAAAACATGGTAAACTTGGCAGACCGCTTCCAGACCGACACAAGCTGCCTGAGATGACTGATGGTGTCCCTCCTGGTGTGTGAAACTCATTGGCCACCTAGCGGCGCAAGCAGCAGCTGTACAACACAACACATCAAGAACACAACCGCTTCTGCAACTGAGACTCCTGTCACATGCTTGACCACCATCTTGACATGACAATCTTGTGCAGCCAGATAGCCATGCAGAAGACAGATACGGGACATTGGCAACGGCGATAGCTTGAGGTGAGCTCACTGCCTACCTTAACAAGCTTCTGTCCATTTTGTAACAGCCCCAGCAGCTGCGTGATGAGGTTGTCCAGGTAGCCTGTCAGAATCTCCTCATCACAGTTTTCGCTGAAGTTCACAATGGCAGCAGCAGCGTGAGCCTGCACTCGCGGCTCGTTGAAGTCCTTCATGACCTCCGTCAGGGCTGGGACAATGACTGCGTGCTCATCATTCTGGATGTCTGGGCCTAAGTCTGTGCACATCTGCCCCACTGCTTGACACGCCGCCCACCGCACCTTGGCATGAGGATCTTGTAGACCCTGCATCAGTCACGTGGGATGCATGCTTCAGGTATGCTGAAAGTACTGCGTTCAGCAGGAGGAAGAAGTGCTGTTCCCATGATGACTGTGACCAGGTGTGTAGCCCAAGTGGGCTTGTGCAATGATTAGATGCAAAAAAAGCTTGTTACTGAGCTGCATAGGTGATTTAGGAGTGAATGCATGTTTATCAGCAGAAGTGCACGACAGTCAGCACTGAGCAGCAGTGTGAGTTGATCCTTTTCTGCTGTATTACGGTGACATCAGCACATGGCATGCCACATGATGTTGACAACATCATGTGCTTACACCACACTATCTCACCATCCCAAATATCACTACAGTAAAGTGCAGTCAAGAACATTCTAGGGCTCTTGCCTGTTTGCACATCTGCACCAGGCCTGTGACTTGCTTGTTCTGCAGCATAACCTTCGCACAGCCCTCAGCAATCTGCGCGAGACAAATCAAGGCAGCATGGCGCTGCTCCCATCTTGCATCAGTCATCAGCTGGGGCAGGGCCTGTTCAGCCAGGGGCACCATGGTCTTGCCCCCCAGAGCAAGGGCTATACGGTCCAGGCATTCCTGCCCAAACTCATACAGGTCGCCCTCACCTTCTGCTTCATACTGTTCTGAGTCTGCTTGATGCCACTCTGCCTCATCCTGCAGGCACATACAGTGTCTAGCGACTCACAAGCATGCATCACACAGAACACACTTGTGCTCGCAGCATCAGACATATCTGTGTGTAGACCATATGGTTGCAAAGCAAGGCAGTTTCACAGAGCAGCACATGTAGAAAAATCCCTAAAGACTGCTGAGGAGTCCTGGCTGTTGGCATTGCTGATTCTGGAGTGTGCTGCAGGCTCTCCATCAAGCCAAAGCTGCTTTTCTGACCAGCAAAGTGACGGACATAGCCAATTTTGTTACGACAGTTTGTTAGCTGAGCCAAGGTCTCTCACCGTGACATCCAGCAGGAACAGCAGCATACAGCTGAAGAGCTGGCTGATGTACTGGGGCAGCTTGCGCATCATGCCAGGAGCTTTCTCTCGCGCCTCACACAAGCACACCAGGAACTCTGCTGCAAGCTGCCTGATGCCCTCTGGAAACTGAGGTGACTGAGCCACCTGCACACAGACAGCAGGCATTGTGGTATGACCTTCTTTGTCCACCGAAGGCTGTTGCATGACAGATGAGGAATTAAGTTCCTGTGGGGCACTTGTTCAACATGCTGGAGGAAGCATGGTGTGAACACAGAACTGCAACTGCTGCTGTTGCTTGCAAAGAAGCTGGCAAGCATGATGTTCATATGTGCAGGTGATTTGAGAGTTGCTGATATGCATGTGAATCAAATTCTGCTGTTGCAATTCTGAATAGCAGAGTTAATGGGCTGACTCAGGCTTAGCTAGGTAAGCCTTGCGGGAACAACAAGCCCAGCAAATCTCATACCTGCAACATGTTATTGACCACCACATCCAGCTGCCGCCGCAGGAATGTTGGGTGAGCCTCAGCTATCTCAATGAAAGCCTCAAGAGCCTCCTCAGCTGAGTCCTGCTCCTCAGTGCTCAGAATGCTGCTCACAGTTTGCAGCATGACTGGTATCAAGTCCTGGAACTTGTTCCTGTCGCTGTCTTCATCCAACTCTCTGATGAAGGATGTTGTTGCTGATAAGCCAGCAATCTTGACATCTGTCTCTTGGTGAGACATGCATCTGGCAAGCTGCTCACGCAGCACGTTGACGTGTGGGAGTAGGACTGGCATGATGAAACCGGCCAAGTCTGCAAAGATGCGCAGGGCGCTCTCCATCTGCCGAGGCTGATTTGATTGTACGCATTCAAACAGGAATGGCAGCAGCTCTGGCCACTCTGAATCATCGTAAACCCTCTCTGCTAGACCAGAGACTGTGTCTCCAATCTGCAATGACAAGCTGGGACTGTATGGCCTGGTTGCCCTATGAGGCGTGTCTTATTGGCACAACATGCTGAGATGCTGAACATGCGCAATAGATTCTGCCCAACTCGCCTCCAAGATGTCCATTATGCACATTGACTCACCTTCTTTAGAGTGCTGTGCTTTTGCTCCTCACGCAAGCAGTTGAGCAGCTCTGTCTTGACCACAACCTGGAGTTCACACGATAAGCTTTGATGCTGTGCTCTGGGCAATTTGAGTCTCTTACTTACACATTGCACACAGGTAATACTTCTGCAGAGGAAACAGTAGGATGTACCTGAACATTGCTGGAGCACTTCTGCCATAGCGAGTCTTTTGTCACAGCCTGTAGGTGTGATATTCTGGTGAGATACCTCAAGGTAGATATACTGAGCAGCTCATACCATTTTTCAAGACATCGCTTACTTTACGCAGCATGACTGCACCCATGTCCCTAGATGCGGGGTTCTGTGACTGCCTCATGAGCCGCATCAGGTTGCCTACAACCAGATCAGTGGAGTGCTGTTTCAGCTGGTCGAGAAGCGATTCCGCCTGTTTGCGAGCCTCGTTGTCTGCAGACATCAACTGCTGAACCAATGCTTCAAACGCCGCCGCATCCCCAGACAGGAGCGCCTGATAGCTTGCTTCCATCTTTCGCGACACCCCCTTAGGTCCTCAGGCGGTGTCGCGAGATGGGCTGGCGTACGAAAGTAGCTGCTGTATCGCAGCAAAATTCCTGTTTGTGTAGGCAAGGTCGGTTCGATCGCGCTACTTCCGCGCAGGCGTGAGAGGATGCCATTGGAAGCGCCTCTCGGTCAGCTGGTGCATACATGCAGAATTTGGGCAATCGCAGCTCTGACTCAAAGACATGGTAGATGCTGCTGCCCTGCTTGCCTACCATCACCTGCAGACAGTCAGGCGGAGTGCGTTTTGAGGCTGCTTTGCCCGACTTTTACTTCAGTCCCAGTTATGGCTTACAATGCAATGGTGAGGAACTGCAATAGGTCACCATACTGTAAGACTTTAACATGCTGAGACTACAATGAAACAGGCAGCCACCTGCAGACTGCAATGCTGACAATCGAGGGTTATGTTGCCCACCTTGATCAAGACATTCACAGCTGCATCTTTCTTCAGCGCCATAGGAACCTCCACCTCAGGTCTGGGTGATTGGGGATAGTAGAAGATGCTCTCCCCTTCAAAAATCTGAACGCCACGCCAGACACACCTGGTGATGCCAAGGAGTAGGCATATGCATGCTTTGGGTCTGGCCCACCATATGGTGTTTGGCAGCTGAAGTATGTACGAGCTGCCAGTAGACAGAGATGTCAAGTAATTGCCATTGCATGTTTCTGACCAGCACTGTACTGCATTGGCCGGCTATGATCACAAAACATGGCGCGCCTGGGTTCATCAGGATGCTACCTGTTCAGCAAATAGCATGACTCCTCTGATGACGGTGTCATGATCTGCCGACACAGCCAGGCTGCAGCTGTGCTGGATGGCGTCAGCCATGACAACCGTCTGCACGCTGGTGTCCTGTGGGATGATGTATGCTGTCTGTGCATCACCTGATGGGCCTGTAAGTACGATCATGCTGTCTGGACAGTCTCGCTGCAAGTGTTGATGATCATGGGGAATGAAATTAGCGATGTCAACATTGTTACCACACTGTCACAGCTTGTCTTGCACTGGAGTGAAAGGCATCCACAGAGCTGTGCTCAATGCTAAATCACCACTGGTGCGGTCAAGACAGACACCGCAGTTTGTTTTGTCTTGGCGCTCACAGATTCTTGTAGAATTGCAACATGTATATGCATTCTGTGATGTGCACTGTGCTGTTCTAAAATGCAGCAGCAGTCAAAGCAAGCCCTAGATTCACAGGGGGAGGACCTGTCAACCTGTCTGCTTGTCTCACCTGCCACCCGGTTGACTTGGTAGCCTTGCAGCTCAAACAGCAGCTCCTGCTTGCGCAAAGCCAGCTCCTGCAGCTTGAGGGCCTGGTTGGCAGCCACCAGCTGGGGGGTGGGGGCTACATTAGGGTCAAGTGGCAGGTAGCCTCGTACCTACGTACAGACACGCGTGACACCTTAGCAACTATGAGCTGTTTGTAAACGTGAAGAAAGCTGGTGAGCTAGGAGCTGGTGGAGTATGGTCTAGGAAAGCTTGAGGGAGAACACAGCATCAATCATGACATGCGCATTTTAGGCTTTCTGTGTGTGAAGTCAAGGTCCCAGCAGCATGCCTGAGAGGCAGCGTGGATGGTTGCCAAGACAGGCAAGACATTGCCTGCTGTGGAGTCCCTATGCTGCAGATGCCTTGGTACAGAACATTGTGGGCAGTCCCGGCATCAATGCAAGGTGCATACCAAGCCAGTATGTACAACAAGTGTCAGCCTTGTTGAATAGGCCTGCAGCATGACTGGATGAATTATGCAGATGTTCCAATCTCAATGGTCCTAAGGCAATCAGATGTCATTGCAGAGGTTCATGGCTTTGACAATGAACATACTAAAGCGATGTCATGGGACAATGAGAATGACTCACCTCACCATTCACAGCACACACTACTACTTGGTCGGCCCCATCACCTCTGTAATCCCCTTTTACAACAGCTGCAACGCTAGCACTCATTGAGTCCTTGAAGATCAGCTGACCGGAGTCTGCCTTCCTCACTTCAATCTGTATAGCACAAACCGGGTGTTCTATGCCATGCAATCCTCCCTTGACGTTGCCTGGCACATCATTCAGGAAAATGGTACAAGCTCTATCTTCAGGTCAAGACCCACTCAATCAATATGCCCATGCTGTGGCATGGTGCAATACATCACTTGACTTCTCTTTTGGGTATTGTCTGTGATCAGGCTATTGCTTTGCTAGAACGCAGGTGGTATTTCACTCAATCAGCTTACCCTGCCATTGGACCAGCCACTGATGAGCTCAAGCTGACCATCCCCATCCAGATCATGGCTACACAGAGCAGTGAGGGTGTGTTTGCTTTTCACACGCCAAGTTCTGCTGCCTCTGTCATAAACACCGATGGTCCCATTAGCAAGTGCATAGCCAAACTTGGTGCCTTCGAGAGAGGCTAACCCAATCACTCGGTCTGCTTCTGCTATCTCAGCAACCACTGTGTCGTTGTACAAGGCCTTGATGCTGAAGTCATCTGCGCCAACAATGAGCTCAACTCGCCCCTTTCCGCTCACACTACTCAGTGCGACAGCCGAGACTTTGTCTCCAGTGACTGTCCAGTACAGCTCATTGCCAACTGCATCAAGTCCCAACAAACAGTTGACCCCTCCAGCAATAGCAGCAGGCACATCTGTCCAGCCCAGCTGCCCCACTGCCAGAGTGCTGACACCATCTTGTATGTCCTTGAAGAAGAGGTCTTGATTTGCATGCACGTCATATGCCTGAAGACTTGAGCTGGTGCCAACCAGCAGCACATCCCGGCTAGATGCGGCCCCGAGTCGACCAGCAGCCACAGCTGTAATGTCCTTGTTGATATTCAAGTACTGTATTTGAGGCTGGTCAGCAGTTGCGTGTGGGCTATGTATGCAGACCTTGCCTCCTGTGGTTGCATAAGCTAATGAAGGATGCTTGCCGTCGAACTTTCCGACAGCTGCCAAGTTGATGGCAATAGGATCTGCAACAGAAACCAGGCTGAGATATCGCCGCGGCAGCAAGCGATCAGGTTGATCCAAGCGACTCACCGTTGAGATGAAGCTGGAAAATTGGTTGAAGCATTGCGAAGGACGTGCGATTTCAGAGGCAACATGGACTTGATGGAAGGCTGCCTCTGTTGGTCGTGCGCATCGCGCAACGAAGCTTCACCTTTGCCCGAAAGGTGGATGAAACCATTTGATGACTGACAGGAGTTGCCATGATTTCAAAGCAGCTGTCGGAAACGTTGTGCCATTACCGCTGCATGCCGTGCAACACTGCAGGGACGTCATGAAGCGATGCAGCTGCTCTGATAAGGCTAAAGCGGTGGCTTCTCGTGCATCTCGTATGGTTCATATCAGCTTCTGTACACCGACTGATCAGTAGCAAGCAAGGGAATATAAGTCAGCAAGACGTCTTTGCAGAGCCTGCACAGCGTACAGTGAGGCCTCCACTTACCGCATGACCTGCTGTTGGGCCTGCCATGCGAGCAACTCCGATTAAGGAGCATAGCAAGGCAGCTTGTACCCTTGAGCTGAAAAAGTTTCTGCAGGTAGCACCTTTCATTTCTGACAGCACCATGCTTACCTGCTTGGCCTTGCAAAACCCCAAAAAAACTGTATGTAGGCTCCAATACTGGACTTTGGCAGCATCAAAGTGGGAGTATGCAAGTCCCTAGAGCTGGTGCTCAACAATCCTGATCAGCAGGAACAGGTAGGGCAAGCAACATTTGCTGTACATACATCACATTGCAGAGACACCTACTGTGAGCTGTCTGGCATATGTGAATATGCAGGAAGTACTTCTGCTGAGCTTGCCTGAGGTCCTTGGATTGAAAGTGCACCTCTGCGGCAGCGCAGCAGACGCCTTTAGCAAGTTGGTTGTGCCAGCAGAGCAGCATGTCTGCATTAGTGTCAGCTGGATCCCCACACAGACCAGCAATCTGCATGACAGCCTGCGATTGCTGTGGAAGAAAACCCAATTGCAGGTTGTCCTGTCTGGCAAAGCCACCGCTCCCCCCCAAAGTGCCCTCATGCATGCAGCAGCCAAGAGGACAGTGTCAGACATCAGCGACACACCATTTGAAGCAGGCTTTGCCTTGCCTCACACGCCAACAGGGCAGAAGGTGGTCAAAAGCCAACGTGTGGGCGGCATCTCCCCTGGCCACCCAACCTTTGAGGCAGCCCTGCGCAACCGCACAGCAGCCACACCAAGCCGACGGCGAGCTGCAGACGATACTCCAGGGCTTAGCCGCTATGCACTGGAGGAAGCACCAGACACCCTAGCACAACCAGCTGCTCAATTTCAATTTGCGGATAGGCTGACAGAGGTGGCTAATTCTCCCCAGCCTGCACCACCACAAAGACCGCGGGTGCGATTGAAAAGGTCTGCTGGGGCAGTGCCTCTGAGGTCGCTGAGGCTTTCAATCAATCAACAGCCAGATGCTATGCCAGCACAAACTGTGCTGACAAAGCCAGCATCTGTCAGAGGCAACACCGCTGAGGCTGCTGGCAAAGCTGGCAGCAGCAGAAAGGCAGGACCTGCTGCCACTAAAGGATTCAGCTTCTTCCACTCTGAGTATGTTTGTTTGCAGCCTTTACTTGACAGCAAGCATGCTCACCACTGAAAGTTTGCCTAGCCCTCACATTTGCATGTGAATCAAGTTTGTCTAGGGCTGACCAACATGCATTTTCCCATGGCTCTGCAAGTTCTGCCCACCTGGTGCAGACCTTTGCAGTGAGGGTCATATAGCACTCAGCATAGCAGGCAGTAGTATTACAAAATCATTCAACTATAACTAGCTTGACAGGGCTGCAGGCATAAGCCTGTACTTGCATGACATTGCCTGCGTTACTGAGATGTTTCTATAGCAGATGGCAATGCCTGCAAAGATGTATGAAGCAGCCCATGACTGCAGGCTCTGGATAGAGAAGCAGGAGGCGGCTTTTTCAGCCTGGCTCAACAGTGTGTTGGTGCCAGCAAAAGCAATTGAGGAGGGCCCAGCCAGTCAAGCCCTGGCAGCTCGTCGCCTGGCTGCCAAGGTCAGGGGCCTGCTGTGGCATCTGTACAGTGCAGACAGGGACGTCATTGCAAGCATGCTGAAGGTGGAGAAACACATTGATGCTGGGCAGCTTAGGCTCAAGGATGAGGTGTGTCCTTGAACACTCCAATGTTTGGCTTTGCAGCATCCCTCAAAGACTAGAACCCTCAAGCCATTGTGAAGCATGCAAGGCAGACATTCACCAACCTGCATGCACCCCAAGCATGCCTCCCTGCTGGTTGCATGCATCATGTGATGTAGCTGGGCCACTGGCACATGATAAAATTATAGTGCTGCTGAAGAAAAAACATTCAAGCTGGATGGAGCACGTGAACCACACAGATGCTGTGATGCATATGTGCTAAAACTTGACCAACGCTGATGCAAGGCCAGACCTCTCAACTACACATCAAGAGATGCACAGTGCACTGTGTCTTATGCGGTGGGTGCAAGCCCTACATTGCAGCTCATGGTGTCTTGAGACATATGAAGCTGGTGAGTGGCTGCAGGCGGCCCAGCTTGCAGATGTGAAGTGGCAGCAGGCAGTGTTCGAGGTGCTGCTGAGCTACCATCCCTTTTGGCTGAGACTGGGACTGGAGACTGTTGTAGGACAGCTCTTACCTGCTGACACAGGTGACTGCTTTGCCATGTCCATGCAGGCAGCATCCTCTTCTCATTGTACTGTTAGTCCCTGCATCAGCAATGGTGCTGTTGTATTTGACCCTCAGCTCAGAACTCTCAAATTCCTTTCACAGTCTGTCCCCACTCTTGTTGCCTTGAACAGCAGAAGGCGGGATCAGTAGATTTTGCTTTGTCCAGCTTGCCCTTCTGGCTGCTGTCTTCAATCTTTGCAGCATTCATGTGACATCAGCATTGTTGCTGGTGCTGCTGCAGGAGAGAGGAAAACTCGCAGGGAGCGTCTAGCAGAGCTGCTGGACTTTGCCAACGAGACCTTCCTGCATGACCAAGACCTGGCGCAGCAGCATGCGCTCAACATCACCATTGAGGGTCTCTACTCTGAGCAGTACTGGGTAAGCTGACCTTGAATAGCCACCCGCAGCCTGCAGCCAGGTCCACACTCGACATTCGTTATTTCGCCACGAATTAATAGATTCACATTGTCAGAAGCCACTGGGTTCCTTTGCTTCTGCTGCCAACAGCTGCTGTTTGATTTGGTCAAGTTTTCAATCCTTGCATGGTGCTTGATGTCTGCCCTTTGCTTGACAGCTGTGCAGGTGTCTTGAGGTTCTGGGGTCTGGCACGAAGCCCAGCTTGGATGCCAACATGGATCATTAACTTGACATATGCATTTGAGCAGTTTTAGGAGTTCCATTGCACCAATGTGGGACTGGCTGCCTTACCAGAGCTGCTGCTCTGTAGGTTGACCTGGGGCAGGTCGTGCTGAAGCGTTTCCTGCTGCTAGTTCTGCTGCTGGACCGAGCAGCGCTGTCTGACAAATTGCCAGCCTCAGCTCCCCTGCTGTTCAAGCATGATGGCTTGTGCAAGAAGTCAAGTCAGGTATGCTTCAGTGACTGTTGGCTTGATGCCTGTTGTGTTTTGCGACTCCCATCTCCTTGGGCAGATGTGGCTTTGCTGAGCCCCACACCTGGTGGTGCAGGAGCTGACACAAGCATATGCATGCAAGCTGCCTTAACCTGCTGATGACCTTCAGCAACATGCACCCCTTCAAGCTGTGACAGCAGGTGTATCCTGAAACTGCATATGCTTGGCATGACGCCCATGTGAACTATCAAGAAGCATGACTTATGCTGCTGTGCAACAGGACATGCTGCAACATTGCTGCATTGCGCTGTGTCTACAGTTGTGACACAGTACGCAATGTATTGCTGCAACAGCTGCCTGGCACTGCTTTGCCTCCATGATCCACCTGAGGATTTAAAGAAGAGTGACAGACAACCCCTGTGTCTATCCCACCTGGGACTGCGCTTTAGACTATGAGGTGCCAGGGACAGCATAAAACCAGAAGCGTTTGCTTTCAGGTGGTGACTACGCTGCTGAGTGGGCGTATGTTTGGGGAGGGTGACATGATGCGCCACCTCTCCCAGCTCACCTACAGGCTGCTGTACACCCAGGACCCCCTGGCAGAGTTTGACCTCTCCCTTGTCAGCATGTCAGCAGACCTGAAGGATGGCCTCAGGCTCTGCAAGCTGGCAGAAGCCCTCACTGGTGACACTCTGTCCTCGCTGTCCTCAATGACTCTGGGGACAATATGTGAACGCATATGAGACTCATGCTGTGTCAGGACTGTTTGCGTACATGCTGTCTAGCCACAACTCGTGTGCATTGTACAATCCCTGATGATTGAGCCTGTTTGTTATGTCTGCTTGCTATCTGCGACTGTATGGTGGCAGCTGTGCATTTGCTCAGCATTTCATTTGTTTCTTGACAGGGCAGCAGAATGTGATGCCAGCGTCGCGCTTCCCTGCTTTGCGGCGCCCACAGCAGCTGCACAATGTGGCCTTGGCGCTCGACACCATGCAGAAGGCTGGCCTCAATGTGCAGGTCAGTCTTGACCTAGTTGGCATCAATATCAACGAAGTGATTTGGCATTATGAGGACCTCTCTTCAATGCTTCAAACCCTTACAGCAGCTCCAAAGTGTCAGAGAATGGGGTACTGGTGCAGCAAGCAGGCAGCATCACAGCTATTTCTGCAGCTGTTTTCATGAATTTGCACTGCTGCATTGTTGCTTTTCCTCAAACATGCCTGACATGATATGACAACTTAGCATGTCTGGCATGTATGCCGCAAGCGTGGTTGTCAGTCATGAATCACATCTTCATTAGCAATACAGCAATCGGCAACAAAGGTTTTCTTCAAGCTGACATGTGACTTTAGCTCTACCTGTATTTGTGGCGCTTTGATACAGGATGTCCAGATGATGCGTGGTAGCGCAAGTGTCAAACCAGGTGACATTGTGAATGGCAGCAGAGAAGCTACTCTAGGACTGCTGTGGAGTGCCTTTCTGCAGTTTCAGGCAAGCTGGCTTGAACTTTGCTTCAAGCACTGTCTGGCAACCATTGCTGGCGGCTGCCACAATAGCGAACACGCCACCTCCCACCGGCATCGAAGCTTTTGCTGCTCATCAATCTTGTGCTGCGTCACTTTGTGCTGCTTGTGCTTGTGAAGCAGCAAAAGACGTAGCAAGAATGTAGCCAGCGCCGGCCTGCATAGTCAGTATTGAGTGAAGTGTGCTTCACTGAAGCTCATTACTTGTTTTGGTCTGCTCCTTCACCAAACAATCCGTTTGGAGCCAGTCAGATGCAGTGCGCCCGACCTTCTATGTGTACGTAGTTGCCAAAGCTGGTGGACAGCTCCAAGCTGCGCAGCGAGGTGCAGCGCGTACTCAGCAAGACTAGGCACAGCAAGAGACAGCAGCCCTTAAGCGCTGAGGCAGAAGCTGGAGAGGAGCGGCTGGCTGTGCTGCTGAGCTGGTGTCAAGCAGTCTGTGGGGCGTATGGCCTGACTGTGGTCAACTTCAGGACTTCGTTTGCTGATGCCAGGGGACTGTGTTTACTGGTAAGAGGGCAGGGCATAACAGGGCAGCAAGTGATCCCTCAGCAGTCCACAAGATCTGTGTGGTTGAGACAACCTTGATGCCAATGTTAACTATTCACATCTACATGTCGACATGTTGTGCCTCGACAGCATTGAGAATGCGAAGTGACATGCCATATGTGCATGCTCACGCAACACCAAAGATGGTCAATGTGTATGTGAATGGCCAGCATGAATGCTTGAGCCTCCAGCACAGCAAACAGTGTGCACTGGTGGAGCTATTGATTGTAGGTGAGCTACTACCTGCCCAGCTACCTCGCAGAGGAGCAGATCTTTGTGCCTCCACAAGCTGCCACTGACAGTCTGGTCATGGAAGCTTATTCAGAACAGGACCTTGCATTTGAAGGTAGGCTTGAACAAACAGCAGCCTAGTGTGCAGGCATGGTCCCTGTACCATGCATCATCCTTGAATGAATCATGAAGCATTCAAGAGCCTGCTGTGCTCATGGTCAACATGACTGGCGACAGTGAGCATGCCAGAATCTTCTTGCAATGCTCAACATGCGTACAACAATCATACAATCATGCAATCAGGGGTGAGCAATGCAGCCTACCATCAGACAAACAATCTAATTCACGTATTCACTAGCACAGCCTCATGTCTGAATGCATGCACGGTTGTTTCTGTCGGCTTTCACGCACACTGCAGACAGCTCGCCTGGGCAAGCAGTCATGACTGTGGCCTGGTCCGGTGCAGGAACAGTAGGCGACATTGATGTGAGCAGCCTGGATGAGGCAGCAAGGCAGGTGCACATTGCAGGTGTCAAGTCCAACTTGCAGCTGGCCCAAGCAGCAGCACAGGCCCTTGGGGACGTGCCTCCGATCCTGTCAGCCCCGGGCTTCCTAGAGCATGGCCCGGATGAGAAGGCCGTCGTAGTCTTCTTGTCCTTCCTGTGTGCTCGTGTGCTGGAGGTGTCTAAGGAGGACCGTGCAGCTCAGGTCATCCAGCACTTCTTCAGGCAAAGGAAAAGCCACCAACCAGGTCAGGGCAGACTGATGCTGTGCAGAGATCAGGAAAGGATCTCTGACTAGTGATGCCATTCAAACCCAGACACATCTTGGAGTGTGACACAGACAATTATTGGAATGATGATACACACCAGTCTGTAGCCTTTGATTTGTGGAAAGATGCGACCTGCCCTGAGTGTGGTCCTGCTGATATATATATATCGGTGGCGGTCTGTAGTACTCAACAGGGGCGATCAACCCCTCTTGGGCTTGTACAAATTTGGAATGGCCGCTATGCCCAATCCAGCTTGTGCGACTTGCAGGCCAGGGCAGGGCAAGTTTGCTGAGATGGAGTGCAGCTGCGCATATGGTGCAGCGTGCATTCAGGGTGTGGCGCTTCAGGCAAGGACTCATTGCAGGGCGCCGCACGAGGAGCAGGCTGCAAGCAGCCACCACACAGTTGCAGGCCTTGTGGAGAGCCAGGCAGCCCTTCAGATCGTACCAGGCTTTGCGGCATGCAGCAGTCTGCACCCAGGTGATTGATGTTGCTGTGCTAGCCATGTTGCAGTCCCTGCTTGCTGATCAATTTGCGTGACTAGATTGTCACTGTACCACAGGTTGGCCAGCATTTTGAAAAGTTGCAAAAAGAATTTTTGGCAGCCTGCTGAGGGCATTTTTCAGGCCTGAGTATTTGCAGCCTTACCTGCATGCAAGCAGCAGCATACAAACCATCTGCTCTTGGGCGTGCCGGCCATTCAGCATTTAACAATTCTACCCTGGACAGGCAATCAAAACAGCTTGAAGGCAAGCAAACAAGTGCATCTGGTGTGCTTTGTTGCTGCTGCTGATGTTTCTGTCACCTGTTGTGCTTTGTAGGCAGTGGCTCGGGGCAGCAGAGTGCGCAGGCAAGTGTATGAGATCAAAGTGCTGGCCCCGTTGCTGTCTGTCTGCTTGCAGAAGCGAGCTGCTTTAATAGCTGCAAGGTAAGCTGGCGCACAGACCCCACTGTTGACATTGACTGTGGGTATACATGTGACAGTGCTTCTTACAAGACACAAACATGTCGTCACACATAACACTGCTATGATGTACTGAGAGAAATCTGTGCTGGAAGCTGAGTGAGTTTCTGTCATCAAGAAGATGACTAGGCTTAAGACTTTCATGCTCTGCTTCATGCATGGCAAGATGTCATGTAGCAGGCTCTCTAGCATGTGAGCATTGAGCTGTCTTGCAATCCTGCCTCAACAGGCACATTTTGACTGGTCTACCAAGACAGCATTCAGGCTCGCCATTCAGGCCGTTAAGCTGTTCAACACTGGTGCATGGTCCACCGCATGTCTGCAGAGCTGTTGCACTGGCTCTATGCTAGCCATGAACATCCAGGTCACAGTCCCATGCCCTGCCTTACAAACCATGCCTGCATGTCTGTTAAGCAGCTTTGCGGCTGTATGCCCAAGATTTGTGCACCCACCCCCCGTGTGCAGCGTCAAAGGCATCTGCTGTGCTGAGCATGAGCAACACAAGTGTGTATGCAGGGTTGCTGTGAGGGTTGACGCTTTGGTGACCAGCCTACAAGCCATCTACAGAGGAGCACGCCAGCGCAGGGCCTATCTAAAGGACTGTCAGCATGTGGTGCGGCTGCAAGCAGCCTTCAGAGCCTTCCCTGACAGGATGCAATTTCTGCAGGCCAAGGGTGCAGCCATCTGGATTCAGAGCTGCTGGCGCCGCTACCAAGCACAGCAGCATGTTCTGAAGACCAGGGTATGCTTTGTGTCCTTTGTGCTTTGGTTCTCAACATGAACTGCACTGCAGGCCAGCAAACCCTGCATATGACATTATGGTATTCAGGCAAAAATTGGAATTACAGGTTCATGTTATACCTACATCACACTATGTGCATCACTGCGGCCAGGCCCTGACAACAATATGTCGCTGCACAAGGAGCGTGTATCCGTCTGATATTGTCTAAAGACAGAAAATGTAAACTGGAAACTGATTGAAACTGAAATTGATTGTATTGCTCACTCACGTACGGCAGTCTTGAGCATGATAACATGCAGTCATGCTTGCTTGATGCATATGTAATTGTTAGTGCTGCAAAGCAAGAATGAGCATTAGAGCATCTACGCAATCTTGTCCAGGCACTTCTTGTTACACGTAAGTGCTTGCAAGGAGACACTGATGCTTGGTTGCAGGCTGCAGTTGCAATCCAAAAGCACTGGAGAGGATGCCTGGTGCGCAATTATGTAGCGCAGCAGCAAGGTGCAGCTGTTGTCATACAACAGCACTGGCGAGGTCATGCACATCAATGCACATACAGACGCCTGCAATGGTCAGCAATCTGCATTCAGAGCAGGGTCAGGCAATGGCAGGCCAGCATGAGATTTGCTTTGATGCGTGGGGCTGCAATATACATACAGGTGAACCATCTACCCTTGAATCTGTGTGAGAAGCCATGTGATCTTGGCTTGTTGGAACAAAGATTATCATGCAGTGCAAAGAGTCATTGTCTTTGACTGTCATGTGACTTCTTATGCCTCTGACTAGTTTAGAAAGCGCTTGCAGGCCAGATGGAGGGGCCTGCAAGCCAACAGGCTGTACAGACAGCACAAGGCTGCAATCCTGGTGCAAAGGTGCTTCAGGGGCTTTATGGGTCGCATTGCTTTGTCCAAGCAGCATGCAGCGGCGGTCTGCATTCAGAAAATTTGGAGAAGGCACACTGTACAGACGCAGTACAGTCACAAACTGCAAGCCGTCATTAGCATACAGGTAAACGTTCTGCTGCTGTTTGGCAGGGGAACAACAGCCTCTCTGCTCAGAAGCTACACTCAGACGAACATGCATGCGTACAGAGTACTTGATGCCCCTACGCTGTTCTCTTGCCCAGTCTTAACAGCACATACGGGGGTCGTTGCAGGCAGCATGGCGGCGATACATGGCCCAGGCAGCTTTCAGACGGCAACGCAGTGCAGCTGTTGCTTTGCAATCGGCATGGCGCAGACACTCTGCTCGGCGACTGCTGCGCTGCATGAAGGCGGCTGTCATGCTGCAAGCCGCCTGGCGTGGCTTTGCTGTCCGAAAAGAGCGTGCCATCATGTCAGCTGCCGCCATTACCGTGCAGTCAAGGTGGCGGGCAGCCAGACAGCACAGGCTATACAAGGCGACAATCCGTCAGGTTGTGCATATTCAGGCTGCGGTCCGATGTCACCAAGCTCGCAGGCGGTTTCTGACAGCGAGGCGTGGTGCCATCTTGGCGCAGGCTATCTGGCGTGGGAGGTCTGCTCGTCGCTATGTGTCTCGATCAAGGGCAGCCATTCAGATTCAGGCTGCTTTCAGGGGCCGCAGCGTGCGGCAGCGAGTAGCAGCAGAACATCACGCAGCAAGGCGCATTCAGGCAGCATGGCGAGGTCACCAGCAGCATGCTTGGTACCAGCATAGCAGGCAATGCATCATTCTGATGCAAGCTTACTCCCGGCGGTACCTGGCTCATAAGCGCTTTGCCCAGCTCAAAGCTGCAAGCAGCAACATACAGAGCAGATGGAGAGCCTTGCAAGCTGGCAGGCATCAGCGGCAGAAGCTGCAGCTGTGGCATGCTTGTGCTACACAGATCCAGGCCAGATGGCGCAGTGCACAGCATAGGGGTAAATTTGTGCATTTAAAGACATGCACAGTCAGGATTCAGGCGGCACAGCGCTGCTGCGTGCAAAGAAAGCACTACATCAGGCAGCACACAGCAACCCTGACCATCCAAGCTGCTTACCGAGCATTGCTGTTGGGACGGCAAACCAGGCAGCATATTGCTTTGCAGCAGCGCTCTGCTTGCTGCATCCAAGCCTGCTGGCGGGGTAGCAAGCAGAGAATGATTTACATACAGCAGCGCCTCTCAGCCATCACTGTCCAGGCTTCCTGGCGCTGTCATAGAGGCAGAGCCTCATTCCTGCATCTCAAGCATGCAGCAGTGACCATTCAGTCAGCTTACAGAGCACTGCAGGCTGGCAAGAATACCAGGCAGCACATAGCGCGGCTCAGGTCAGCTACATGTACCATACAGGCAAGCTGGAGAGGACACTGCCAGCATAGGCGTTTCCTACAACAGAGACGCTCAGCTGTGGTGATACAGTCCACGCTGCGTAGGCACATTGCCAAGACTAGCTTCCTGCAGCTCAAGCATGCTTGCCTGAAGATCCAGTCTGCATGGGCGGCGCTGAAGGCAGGCCAAGCAGTGAGGACACAGCTGAATCTGCAGCACCAAGCAGCAACATGGATCCAGGCACACTGGCAAGGCAGGAAGCAGCGCAGGTTGTACAAATGTGCTGTACTGCGCCTGGTCAAGCTACAGGCTGCAGTCCGCCGTCACCTTGCACAAGGGCGGTATCAGCGCAGCAGGCAGTCATGTCTGGTCATTCAGTCAAGATACAGAGCACTGACAGCTGGCAGAACAGCAAGGGCTCAGCAGCAGCAGCAGCATAAGGCTGCGATGCGCATTCAGGCCAGATGGAGGTGTCACAAGCAATGCAGAGCCTTCCAGCAGATCAGGGCGCAGCTTGTGCTGCTGCAAACAGCGGTTAGGCGCACAATTGCCAGAAAGGCGTTCCTGCGTACTCTGGCAGCTGTTGTGGTGCTTCAGTCTGGCTGGAGAGCAAGACAAGCAAGGCGGTTGCTCCAGAGAATCAAGGTCAGGATTTTGTTTTGTCTGAGTGCTAAATGCCATGCAGAAATGACCTGCTTGTGTCCCTTTGGCCAGTCATCAGAGAGATGACACTGAGATGCCAAGGTTTGACATTGACATGCACACCACTGGATCTGAATTGCAGTGAACTGCATCTGATGCTCAAAGCCTTTTGTCTATCTGGCATGCCCATTGCAGGCAGTTGTGGCCATTCAGAGGCATGTCAGAGGTCATGCAGTGAGGCAGCTTTTGGCAAAGCAGATGAGTGCTGCTACTTGCATCCAAGCACATTGGCGGTGCCATCAAGCTGCAGCCAGGTTTGGTGTCCTTTGCCGGGCCACCTTGCGCTTGCAGGCCTGGGCAAGAGCTGCAGCTGCCAGGCAACAGTACAGGCAGATCAGAGCAGCCACACTAATTGTGCAGGTCTGTCAGCACCTGCTTTGACAGATCTAGGGCAACTGCCATAACAGTGATCGTGCTGTGTCAACACACATTCTATAAGTAGGGCATGATGACCTGCTCTGTTGTTGCATATGCATCCACTGAAGCTTAGTCTTGACACACTTGTGTGCTATGAGTCTCAGGCATCTCGATCTTGCAACCACTCATGCCTAGCATGTCTTTCTGCTTGAAACACAAAAGAGAATATGCCCACAGTAAGGCAATAACTTACTGCCAAGCTGCATCAAGCACAGACTGGTGCTGTGTTTTGGCGCAGAGTGCATGGAGAGGTCATCAGGCACGCTTGCTGCTCAGGCGGGTCAGGGCCGCGGTGGTCCTTCAAACAGCCTACAGGGGTGCTGCTGTGCGCTGCAAGGTCTGTCACACGCAGCTTGTGTCACATGCATGATCAGCATGTCTGTGCCAAGATATGTGTGAGGCACTGCTGTGACTGTTCCATATGTATCGTCACTCTTTTGCTGCCGTAGCTGTTGGCTTGCTCAGTCTTGAATGCTTTGTCAGCGCTGTTGTTGACCTGTCTGTGTTGATGCAATGATGATCCGCGCATTCTGTGTCTACACAGTTGAGGCAGCAGAGGCAAGCCAGCATCAAGATTCAAGCAGCGTGGCGAGGAAAGATGCAGAGAGTGCGCTTGGTGACTTGCCACAGGGCAGCTACCAAGATACAGGCTTCTTTTAGGGGTCACAGAGCGCATTCCGCCTTCCTGCAGATGCGCACAGCAGCTACTCTGCTCCAGGTAATGTTGGTACAAACAAGTGCTGTGATGCAAAGACACTTGTCGTTGCTGAGTATGACAGGTGCCTTTGATGAGTGGGCTCAGTGCTTGACTACAGTTTGATGCTCACTTGGCCCAGCTGTGCCTGCAGCAGGACATTGTCTCATTTCAGCTGCTGTTTGTGCTGCATTTGCGTCAACAGAATCAGCATGTGCAATGTTGAGCGACAGCAGATTCAAGGTTGAAGCTAAAGAGCAAGACTGTGGACTGGGACAGCTGCAATCCACATTCAGCGAGAAGCACCGGCACACTAAAGTTTTAGCTACAAACTTATGACAAATCCAAGCTTTGCTGTGCAAAAAATTCTCGCTGTGCCCATGCAGGCTGTCTGGAGAGGCAAGCAGGCCAGGAAGCATGCAGCAAGAGTAAGAGCAGCAATGTGTGTTCAGGCCACATGGCGGGGCAGGGCTGTACGCATGCAGATGGCAAGGCAGCATGCAGCAGCCCTGTGCCTGCAGGCGCACTGGAGGGGCTATGCCTGCAAACGACTTTACCTTGCAGAGCGAGCTCACATCATCAAGGTTGGCTGAGCTGACACTTGCATCAACAGCATGCCATTGCTGCACTACAATTCTGCCATAAGCACGGCTGCCATGAAATGTGTGCCAATGTATAGCATTCAAAGTTTCTTCATTCAAAGTGTACACAAATGCAAGGTGTATGATCAGTTGCGCCAGTTGATTTGCAGCAATGTTCCATAGCACACATCTTCATACACACCTGGGTGGGAATTAGACAGCCAAAGCATATTTACCTCCTGCTGAGCCTAGCTGTTGACAGTGGCAGCTTGTGATAGGTCTGTGAAGTCATAGAGTCATGTCCTAGCACATGCCGATCAAAGTAGCTGGGCTGCACGCTCACATTTCTTTTCAAACTCAGGTTCAGGCAGTCATGCGTGGGCACCATGCCCGCACACGCTTTGCACAACAGCGCAGGGCAGCATGCCTGCTGCAGTCCCACTGGAGGCGTCTTCTGGCACACCGCCTTGTGCACAAGACTCAGGCTGTTGTCACAGTGCAGAGGTGATCACTCTGCCCCTGTAATGGCTGTCAGACGCACAAAACTTAATTGCATACCTCCAATGGAATGCTAACAAGGTGCATAGTTGCTGACGGAGCCTGTTTAGTATCCAAGATAGATTTTGCAATGTGATGGTGTATGGCATAATGCACACATCAGGCTAGATCTTGTTTGCCCTGAACCTGGTAATGGTGCAAAAGTCAGTGCATGTGTGCATCGCAGGTTTGTGAGAGGCTGGTTGGCCAGGCAACTGATCAGCAGAAGGCATCAAGCAGCCACTTGCATCCAGTCCTATGTGCGCATGAGGATCCAATACCTCAAGTGAGGCTTTCCTGCACCTTTGCTGCCTGCATTGTGATCTCTGACTTGCTTGTGCCTGAGCCCTCTGCTTACAAGCAAGCTTCCAAGCAAGGGCTGCCAGATGTTGCTAAGATGCCTTTCAACCTTGCAGGCTTTTGTCATTAAAGAATATATTCCAATTGCTTGGATGACATCAAGGATATCCTCATCACATTTTGCTGCTCTTGAAACACAATATGTCAGCTACAAGGTTTTCCAGCTCTACCAGCAGGGATCTGTCAGCAGTGACCTTCCCAGGCACCCTTATGATGCTGCTGCTGTTGGTATACATCTGTTGAACTTCACATCATGCACTACAAAATGATCTGACCCTTGGCATCAGATCCTGCTGCTTGCAATGCAGGTTCCGGTCAGTGCTGGAGATGCGAGCTGCTATGCGGGAGTTTGCAAGGGCAGCAAGGGACTACTCCAGGCGCTACTCAGCAGCCATCAAGATGCAGTCCCTGGCCAGGGGCTTCCTGGCCAGGAGAGCCTTTGCCCAGCTTGTGGCCGCTCACCACCACCAGCTGCGCCTGGAGCAAGCCAAAGCAGCTGCTGCTCTGGCCGTCATTGCTCCGTGGGCTGCCACGTTCGTGGCGCGCTGCCATTTCCTCCGCCTCAGGTCAGTCTGTCACACTGCTTTAGCCAAGAGCGCAGCCAAAGTTGTGCACTTGTTCATGTCTTCTGTCTTAGGGGTTTGTGCAGGCTCTTATAGCCACGTGTCTTGTTGTTGAGCTGCAAGTGTGTGCTCAGACTTCTAAATGACCTTTGCCCCTCTGCCCCTTCCATGCTTGCCAGCTTTCTGCAGCCTGTGCTTGCTAGCTTTCTGCAGCATGTGCTTGCAATGCTGCCATATCCTGCGCCCATGTCAGAGCTTGCACAATGCAACCAGAACCTCCCTAAATCCACAAGCAAGGCGAGACCAACAAAGAAATCTGACCCACAGGCGGGCAACCAGGCTGATACAGCACTCCTGGAGGGCCACATGGGCCCTGCGCAACAGGGCGGCTGTATGGATCCAGTCTGCATTGCGCATGCACCTGGCCAAGCAGCATTTGAGGAAAAGTTGCTGTGCAGCATGCGTCATACAGGCATGTAGCACAATTCCATGCATCACTTCTGCTTCAAGGCTGCATCTGCAGCAGTAATACAGTGATGCACTCCTGCTGCTGTGGTCAATGTGTTGTTTGACCAGACATGGTACCTCCCTATCACCCCCAGATCATCAGTGCAAGCTGACCTGTGACCTTCAGTGCTGCACAATCATGCATGAAAGTCTTCCTCATGTCCAGCCTGTCCATCAAGTGGTTGTCTGCCTGCAAAGCATGTCCTGATTTTGTCCTGCCAAAACTTGTGGCTGACAGAGGCATGTGGTGCAATGCAGGCGTGCTGGCGAGGTGCCCAGGTACGCATGCTTGCTGGGCGGCGCAAGGCAGAGATGAGGAAGCGGTTGCAGCAGGCTGCTATGGCAGCAGCTCAGGCCCCCCACCGCCAGCTGGGGCACCAGACCAGGGCGGCGCTGCAGCAATTGCTGGCAGCCAAGCACCTGCCCCAGGCCTCAGCTGCTATGGCCACCCTTAGCATGTGCAGCTCCTACAGCAAGGGCTGCTGTAGCATGATTGCAGGTGTGTAAGCAGCAGTTTGCAGTGCCCAAAGCAGAGGCAGGGGCTGTAATTGCAGTTGGTGCGAGCTCGGGGCAGACAGACTCAGAGTGATTTCATGCCAATGCGCTTTTGTCTCACACACAGACTGAAAGGCAGCGGATTGAATCACTCCTGTCATTTGCTGCGGTTGCATGCTTATTCTTGTGGCATAAAGTTGCTTTGATGTATTGCAGACGCTTCAGAGCTGACATTGGCCACTGGGGCATTCTTGTGCTGGTAGCTGTCAACGCTGCACTGTCAACCAATTCTGGCTGCCTTATGCTGCAGAGGGTGGCGGTGTTACCAGCCTGCTGCACTTCATACGCAGCTGCAACCGCAGCCAGCCACATTTGGATCTCCTCAAGCATGCTGTTGCCATCTTGGCTCACCTGTCTCGCTACCAAGAGCTGCACAGCAGCCTGCTGGCATCTTCAGACTGTGTGCACATTCTTGCTGAACAACTGCAGATGTTCAGAGACAAAGAGGTATAGAATGCCTGCTCCAGCCGAACAGTCAGCTGGGATGTCCTGCCAATGCTTCAAGCACTGTTGTCGCCTGACTTTGTCATTGCTACTTGCTGTACTTCAACATGCTAGCATCGCTACACATCATGAGAACATGCCCAATAGAGGTGATTATAGGTGACCCTCAACAAACCTTGGCACTGATGCTGTCGTTTCCACACAACAGCTGAGGCGAACCTGTAATACCAGCTGCTGCTGCAACAATAAACCTTCCTATGTTGCAAATAAGCCTCACTGTGTGTGTTTGTATTTACCAGGACATGTTCTTGGCAGTCATCACTGTTGTTGACAGACTAGCGGCGGTGCCAGAGCAAGCTGTTCTTATTGGTCGCATGACGCCAGCAGTCAAGCAGATGGAGGCAGTTGCTCAAATTCTGCTGAGGAAGGTAGATACAGAGTCAAAGTACCTTGCAAGACTCGAAGGTAAGGCTAGCACTGGCAGATGCACATGGGAAGCCAAAGCTCAGGCCATCTATGCATACTTTCAAGAAATCCACGAACGCCGTCAGGTTCTGCAATGTATGTTCCTGTCACTCATACTGCAACATGCCATGGTTACTGATTGCAAGAAATTTACTCATGCATGAACTGGCAGACACAACTGGAATCTGTGGCCACAGGTCAAAAGGGTTCGGATGTGTCAGCCAGGGAGGCGACCAGGAAGCTTGTTGCTGCAACAAAGCAGATGTATGCCTTACATGCAATACTTCAAGATGTGCATGCTTCTGAGTTTGGGCCACAGAATGCGAGCGAAGCAACTGATAAAAAGCTGCAAAGCTCAGATCAAAACGCAAGATCTGCAGCAGCAGCTGCAGGACCATGGGCAGCTAAAAATACTATTGTCAGGGATGTGCTGCATGAGCTAACAAATGCAGCCCAGAAATCCAGGACGAAACATCGCTACAATGCTCATCAGATCTCATCAGGACAACACAGTTCAGGGCTAGTGACAAGTGCTAGCCCTGCCAAGCAAAAGCTGTAGTGAGGGTGTGTCTTGAATGCTTTTCATTATGGTGATAACAGAGATATGTCAAATTATAGTCTGAAGTCAATAATAGCTCTTCCTTGGATTGCCTAGTGGATTTGGCCTGTGCTTATAGCCTAGCATCATTCTTTTACGATACTGCTCAAACTCATCATCTCCTTCCTCTATCTGTATGTGCTCTTTTGCACCCAACCCACGCTTCTCTTGAGCACTGCTGCCCTTGGCACTGATGGGCGCTGCCATTCCAGATGCACTTGCCCCCAGGCCACTGCCCTCCTTCCACCCCATTTTGGACAACAGCTTGTGTCCAATGTTGTCTGGCTGGATCTTGCTTTGCTCCTCTATCCGCTTTGCATGCTCTTGTGCAGCCACATCACCAGACTTTGCAAGAACCTTGGCAAGTTCATCCTGGGGGATGAAGTCTTGCATATGATGCCCACGAGTACCGTCATCCTTGTACACAGCTTTGACAGTGCGTCTATCGTAGCTGGTCTCTTTCAAATATGCCACACGCTCCTCCTTCTGCTGTTTATCTGCTTCAGCCTGAGCTGCTCTTTTGGCAAAGGCTTCCATGGCAGCAATTGGGTCCATAGCAGGTGATGCAGCTGGCAGGGCTGGTGCAGGAGCTTCTGAAAATCTGGCCTTTTGCCTGCTGCTGGTATCACTTGGAGGCAGCTGGGGCATGGCAGCTGCAGTTGGCTGTGGTGTCTGAATAGCTGGTGCAACTGTGGGCATGCCTGCACAAGGACAAAACCTAACAAAAATTTGGTTAAGACAGCAGCAGCGAAGGTGGAATGTATTGATAACAAAGCTTACCTGCAAGCTGGTTGCGAATGTCTAAAACCTTCTGATCATACCACTTGTATTCTGGCGAGGTGACGTCAAAGAGAAACCTGGCAGAACACAGGAACTTGTTGAGTCACTGCATCACCACTCATGATGTGCAGTTTGATGCTGCAGCAACAGCTTGAACTCTGTTTGCAAAGTGCTCTTGCATACTTGAAAGGTGTCTCTCCAGGATTGCGCTGTCTGGTAACCTCCTCAAATTGACTGCCATTCCGTGCTACGAATTCTGCCAGCTTGATTGCTACTTTCTCCACCTCTGGGTCGGTAGGAGCACGAGGACCAGAAGGAGCTGGACAGGAAGCTCAGCGCAGGGGTCAGCAAACCAGAGTCTGACGCTGATAACCAAAGCATCCTTTCAAGTTGGAAGCAATAACACGACCGGGAAGACGCAGCAACCTGCTGGCTCGAAGTGTGGTCTCTTCGGCTGCGGAACAACCTCCTTCGCATCGTCCTCTGGTGTCTCAAAGATCGCAAGAGCGCTTGCTTTGAATGGTTTGTTCAGACCAGATCTGGCCTTGACGGCCTGCACTTTTCTGACGCCCCCAAGAGAAAAGGCTAGGCCTTTGTTCGACATTCTTATCTACACGGTAAGCCCTTGCAACTTCTGCCTTTCAGGTTGTGAACTTTGCAAGATACAGGCGCCTCGAAAGACATCACACAGCATTTTGGCGGCCGCCATCTCCTGTCATGGCAGAACCTAGGTTAGACGGAAAGCCCTAGGTTAGACGGAATGCCCTAGCAAGGCTCTGCATGTAATGAGCATAGCTCTCGCTGTAAGTGTCAAAGAACTCACGCAAATGTCGTGTGAGGGAGGTGTTCCGTGCTCGCAGTGACTCTCATTAGCGCCATCTGTGCAGGCTTGATCTTCACCTCGCCTTCGCCAAGCTCGTCGGACTGATCACTTTGTCAAATTGTCTTGACTCTCGGCGACGGGTTCTGCACAGCAGACGCAAGGACGCATTGTCATGCATTCTAAACAGTGACTTTTCAGCAGTTGCCGGCGAATTTTCTTTCTCTTGGCGTTGACTAGCGTTAGGTCCTGAGGGGCCTCTGCGCGCAAGCATGGACGGGGAGGAGAGCTTCGAGCCTATGGACGACCAAGCTATGTATGAGGACCCACAGGAGATCGGTCAAGATGATTCTTGGGCTGTGATATCAGCCTTTTTCAAGGATAAAGGCCTGGTCAGACAGCAGCTCGATTCCTTCAACGAGTTTGTCAACAGCAGTATGCAAGAGATTGTGGAGGAGGATCCTATTAGAGTCAGGCCAGAGCAGCAATACGTCCCAGGGCAGCAGCCTGGTGATGAAAATGAGGACAAAGAGCATGTTGTCAAGTTTGAGCAGATATATCTGAGCAAACCCACCACCACTGAGGCAGATGGTGAAACAGCAGTCTTGTTTCCAAAGGAAGCACGGCTGAGAAACCTCACGTAAATCTTCTGCCATTTGTCTGCAGCAAGCTGCTCAGCAGTTTGTATGTGCTGATGTGCAGACAAAAGTCTGCAGATATTGCTGTACTGACTACTGTGCACCACACACAGGTATGCAGCCCCTGTCTACTGTGACATCAAGCACATAGTCAATGTGACTGACGAAGAGGGAGGCAAGGTAGAGGAAAGCATGATGAAGCACGACAAGATATTCCTGGGAGAGGTAAGCTGCAGCATTGCGCATGTTTCACAAGATTCATTGAAACAGTTTGCGCTTGCTCAAATTCTGGAGCGCTTTCTTGAACAAAGCTTGGCAGCCTCATGCCGAAGTTCAGCCCTAAGCAGCTAGTGACTTGGTCTGAAGGTCAACTGCGCATGCAGGTGCCAATCATGCTTCGCAGTGACTACTGCAGTCTTCATGATCAAGATGACATGCAGCTTCAAGACCTAGGGGAGTGTCCCTATGATCAGGTATGCAGGACAACTTTGATGCTGCATGTCATGAAGCGCTGTATGCAGGCTTGAGTATCACCAATGCAAGGTTTCCCCATACTAAGCCATGTTTACTCACTGTCAATGAGAGAGCAGAAAACAGAGCTTGTTCTGGCAGTAACGATCAAATTTATTGTAGCCCCAAAGACCACAATGGCTTGTAGGGTGGCTATTTTGTCATTAATGGCAGTGAGAAGGTTCTCATAGCTCAAGAGAAGATGGCCAACAATCATGTGTATGTCTTCAAGAAGTCACAGCCATCTAAGTATGGCTTTGTGGCAGAATGCAGGTCAGTGCCCGCTATGAGGCTAGTGTATGCAATGACCCAAGTATTGCTCTTGGCTTTGCTGAGTCTATGAATGCAGACCATCTGTACGCTTGCCAGACCAAACAATTCCAGCCCTGCGCTTAGCTTCCGTGTTGAGTCACATATGCCCTCTGCTTTTGCTGTTGCTTTTGGTTGTCTCTCAAAACTCAAAGGTCTTGAATTTTTTGCACAGCAGCAACCTGCCCTTCTGACCTACACAAACTTTGTTGACCTACTCTGATCTGTTATGAGTGTCAGAGCGCTTTGTCTGTCTTGACATGTGGCTGGTTGGCTGGCAGGTCAGTGTTGGAGAACAGCACAAGGAACACAAGCACCATGGGTGTGAAGATGCTTGCAAGGGCCACAGCTCAGAAGTCAGGAGGCCAGGTTGTGCGAGCAACCATCCCCTACATCAGATCTGATGTCCCCATCTTCATCATCTTCAGAGCCCTTGGCTTTGTCAGCGATCGCGACATTCTCGAGCACATAGTGTACAGCTTTGAGGACAATGAGATGATGGAGGCCCTGCGACCCTCCATTGAAGAGTCTCAGCCCATCCAGTCTCAGGAGGTCAGCACTGTGCTGCAGTGTTGACTTGTACTGCTTATTCATAAGGAGCAGCATTGTTTCAAACATGGAAGGTTTCAATGAGCAGTCATTATCTACTGTGTAGTGACCACAGATGCAGCTGGAAGAGGCTAGCTTGAGCATTCATCTCAGCTTTCACTCTGGCAGAAAAGGCTTGTATGATTTTGTGTTGCTTCACCAGCAGCTGCTGCCCATGTCGAGCAAGTTGTGCTGTACAGACTATCGTCAAAGTCTTCTCATCCCAATGATTGTTGAAATGCTTCTCATTCAAAGAGTTGTTGAAAGGGGTGAGCATGCCAATCTAGCTTGATGTTGCTGCCGCAGGTGGCTCTTGATTACATTGGCAAGCGTGGTGCCACAGTGGGTGTCACAAGGGAGAAGCGCATACAGTATGCCAGGGAGATCCTGCAGAGAGAAATGTTACCGCATGTGGGCATTGTTGGAAACAACGAGACCAAGAAGGTAACCCTATATGTTGCAACCAACAGCTCATCAGTGTTGCACATTTTGGTTTGAAGTTTGCATCGTTGTCAAAAGAGCCCTGCTTGGTCTGAGTGCCTGCAATAATAACTTCTTCACAGCATTGCAGCAAAGTGCAAGCAATGCTCAGCAATGAGTTGCTGCTCATCATGCATATGCTGTATATGCTGTGCGGCAGCATAAAACCTGCTTGCACTGGTCTGCTTCCATGCAAATGGAACATGCTGCAGGCCTACTTCTTTGGCTACATGATCCACAGACTGCTGCTGGTGGCACTGGGTCGACGGCCTGAAGATGACAGGGATCACTACGCCAACAAACGCCTGGACTTGGGTGGTCCCCTACTAGCTGGCCTGTTCCGGCTGCTGTTCCGGAAGCTGCAGAAGGATGTGCGCTACTATGTGCAGCGCTGTGTGGACAGGGGCAAAGACATCAACATTCCCCACGCTATCAACAAGGACACCATCACCAGGGGCCTGAGGTACTCGTTGGCTACGGGCAACTGGGGTGCCCAAGGCACGCAGGGCTTGCGTGCAGGAGTATCCCAGGTATGCTAGGCCTGCCTGGTCTTTTTTCTGATTGCTGTTTGGCTGCATACCTGTGCATTGCGTGTCAAGCTCAGTGATGCGCGGACCAGATTGTGAGGATGCAGAACAGCAGGAAGCCCAGTCGCAATTGCTGCATTCATGATGATGCTGACCAAGCACAAATGCAACAGACTAGTGCAGGCAGCTGAGCCTTGCTGCAAGACACCTGGAGGACGCACACAAGACATGTGAAGGCTTGAAATGATTATGGAAAGTGTGCTTGTGTCAGGTGCTGAACAGGTTGACGTTTGCGTCTACCTTGTCACATCTCCGGCGGATCAACTCTCCCATTGGTCGTGAGGGCAAGATTGCCAAGCCTCGCCAGCTGCACAACAGTCAGGTGAGGACTCCTGTTGTGCTTGCTCATATGTGTCTATGTCTGCTGTGCAACCCAGCAGCAGCTACAGTCAGCGCTCATGACAATGCAGCAGGCATTGCAAAATGTGTCTGCAGTAGTGTAAACAGGACCATCTTTGCCTGCGTGTATGCCTACTTGCTGTCCTACCCAAGCCTGCTAGACGAGTCAGCACATTGTTGACACAAGCTTGCAATTCACAGTGGATTCTCTGCCACGATCTGCCGGTCAATTTTCAGGTTGTCCAGCTACAGTGTGCGTAGACAGTGAGTGTATTGCATGCAGTGGGGCATGATCTGTCCAGCTGAGACGCCAGAAGGTCATGCCTGTGGACTGGTCAAAAACCTGGCTCTGATGAGCTACATTAGTGTCGGCTGTGCCAGCAAGCCCGTCATGGAGTTTCTAGAGGAGTTCTCCACGGAAAACCTAGAGGAGATCAGCGCATCTGTCATCACACAGGCCACTAAAATCTTCCTGAATGGGGTGTGGCTAGGGGTGCACAGGGCCCCTCAGGACCTGGTCAGAACCCTGCGGCAGATGAGACGGCAAGTGGACATCAACACAGAGGTATGTCGCATGCTGTCTGGTGTCAGCAAGCTTCACATGTGGTCCATCAATTGATGTGAGGTGAGAGCAAGCAGATGGCTTGGCACTGTACCCTTTGTTGCCTGTGCCTCCTGCTCTCAGTTCTCGTTCCTTATGGGAATGCCATGCTCTGTTGTTGTATCTGCTCAGATGACTACAATGCATCATGCCTGGCGAGCCTCCTCAACATATGCATCAGAGATAGTGTTCCACACCGTTGGCTGGGCATCTGTTGCTGCTGTGCAATGTCATGTTCAAGTGGCATGATCCTGGCTGCAGGTCGGGGTGGTCCACGACATTGCTCTGAATGAGCTGAGGCTGTACACAGACTATGGGCGATGCTGTCGCCCTCTCTTCATTGTGGATGACCTGTCCCTCAAAATTCGCAAGGGGGACATCAACCGTTTGACTAATGATGACGAATTTAAATGGCCTGATCTGATATACAGTGGCTACATAGAGTGAGCCTCTTCTGTCTTTGCCTGTGCTCTGACAAATGTCGCTGGGATCTTGCTGCTTTGTTCAGCAATGACTCGAGACAAGTCTTCTCGCTCAGCGTAGTACCGGTCCATGCTCAAGCCGGCTCCACGCACAGATCCACCTTTCTCAGATGCTTTTTCCCAAGTTTCTGTTATTTGTGACCTATTAGTGCCTCAGTCAACGGAGTACCACCACTGTGACTGATGACTATGAACACAATTCGAGGCAATACAGTTGATGTGTCCCAGCCAGGGTTTCTGCAACTGCTGGGCTGCTTGTGCTGTCACAACGTTCCTTGTGCATGCCTACTTCAAGTCAAACACAGTACACCAGGCACAACGTAGAACAATGTTGCTCTCACTTGCAGGTATCTGGATACTGAAGAAGAGGAGACGACCATGATAGCCATGAACATTGCAGACTTGAGCAACGCCAGGGACAACCCCAAGGTGTCCAGCACCACCCACTTCACGCACTGTGAGATCCACCCAGCCATGATCTTTGGGGTGTGCGCCTCCATCATCCCTTTCCCTGACCACAACCAGTCCCCCAGAAACACCTACCAGTCTGCTATGGGCAAACAGGCCATGGGCATGTATGTGACCAACTACCAGACTCGTATGGACACCCAGGCGTATGTGCTGTACTACCCACAGAAGCCTTTGGTGACCACGCGGTCTATGGAGTACCTGCATTTCAGGTATGCAGGCAGTGCCCTCCTGTCTTGCAAAGTTACACGCCCTTCACCTCAGGCTGCTGTGAAGCTGGCTGCCTGTTGATCCGCTTTATCTGAATTTTATGAGCATCATGCACCCAGCTGCAACATGCAAGTCTGTCAACAACAGCTTCTTCATATGCTCTATGCGCACATGTCCCCACAATGACAGAAGGGAATAAGGTCATTGTCTTGACGTGAATCATATGAGCATCATGCCTCCAGCTGCAACATGCAAGTCTATTGGCAGTAGCTTCATATGCTCTATATGCATATACCCCCACATTGACAGAAAGGAAAAAGGTCATTGTCACCAAACAGAAGTACCTCAGATACAGGGAGGGGAGCTCTTGTGAGGCAGGTAAGCAGGCAGGCCATAAAGGAGTGAGTAAGTGTGGTATTGTACAGGGAACTGCCAGCAGGGCACAATGCCATTGTGGCCATTGCCTGCTACAGTGGATACAACCAGGAAGACTCAGTCATGATGAACCAGTCCTCCATAGACAGAGGCTTCTTCAGGTCCATGTTCTTCAGGTAGGCAGCTTTTGCCCATCCTCTCACATTGCATGCAACAATGTCAAGCATTTGCATTTCTGAGTGTGCTTTATGGGAAGATTGGGTTACGTACTGGAAACCGTGTACTTCACAGTTGTTCCATTTGCATGCCTGGGTGGACCAGCAGGCTCAAGCAATTGGCCTGTTGCCCTTTTTTTGATGGTGGATAGGGCTGTGCAGATCGTACAGGGCCGAGGAGAAGAAGCAGGGCAGCTTGATGCAGGAAATCATAGAGCGGCCCCTGCGGGAGATCACCACTAGCATGAAGAGGGGAACATATGATAAGCTGGACGATGATGGCATTGCACCTCCAGGGACTCGTGTCTCAGGTACACCTTGCCCAAATGCTGCATGACAGCTTATTGTTGCTGTCAGGAGCTGTCATGCAGCTTTGTAACAGCACCAGCTTGATGAAGCTTTGCTGAGTGGTGGTGTTGTCCACGTTCTATGGTCATCCTGAATGACCACTTCACAGCTTTAGTCCTCTGGATTTCATGTACCTTGCAGCAGCTCTGACATGTCAAAGAGAGCGACTCATGGTGTACCATTCCAGGTGAGGATGTGATCATTGGCAAGACAACACCCTTGCCAGATGAGACGCCCGGGCAGGCACAACGCTTCACCAAGCGCGATGTCAGCAGCAGTCTGCGCCAGAGTGAGAGCGGCATGGTTGACCAAGTGCTGGTCACCACCAATGTCGAGGGCCAGAAGTTTGTCAAGCTCAGGGTGAGTCTCCTGCTGACATGTATTTGCTCAAAGCAGCAAACCTGATTCCTGCTGCTGTCATTGTCAATGACACAATTCTTCCCAAATGGCTTGCGCAGCGTGTGGGGTGGTAGCTCTTGGCAACACACCTGCAAGCTGATCTGTTACCCCGTTACACATTTGAGGCACCCTTATTGGACAAAGCATAGCAGTGACAGCTCTGAGCCCGCAGACATGTGATGCCTGTCCTTGTGTTGCTTGCCAGGTGCGGTCCATCAGGATACCACAGGTGGGTGACAAGTTTGCCAGTCGGCACGGGCAGAAGGGCACCATTGGTATCACCTACACCCAGGAAGACATGCCCTGGACGCAGGACGGCATTGTGCCAGACCTCATCATCAACCCACACGCCATCCCCTCCCGCATGACCATTGGTCAGCTCCACACCATACACCATGCACCTAGACCTGTGACGTTGCTGAGCAGAATCCTCACCACTGACATCCCCACACTGCCATGCTGTCAAGCTGTCTGTTGCATGAAGGTGCTTGTATACAACTATGGTCTTGAATGTGATTAAAGCTTGCTTGGTGCAACGCAAGATCATGCTACTAGCTGGCAGTATAGCAGGGTGTCTACCAGCTTTTTGGGATTTGAAAACATGAGTTTTTCTTAGAGATAACACGGACAAAGTGACAGGGCCGTTTTCTTTTAGAAAAACGTGTGTAAATTCAACTGAGAAACGCCTGGGGATAGTAAAAATGCATTTCTAGATTGGAGAGATGTGTCAGGCCTTCAGAAGTTTTTGGTGGTTCAGGTCACTTGGTTGAGGCGCTGATGAGCAAGGTGGGAGCTGTGATGGGCAGGGAGGGTGATGCCACGCCTTTCACAGAGGTCACTGTCGACAATATCTCCACAACACTGCACAGGTGAGTCGCTCTTGCCAGCATCGCTTGGCTCAGGCTCATTTGCTGTATCAACTTTGGTAGAAATTGATCAGATATGATCATGGGCTGCATCACTAACATGCCGTTCGGACAGAATGTGTGGGAGCTGATATGGCCATCCTTTCTTCTGTTGATGGTGTTGTGAACATATTCTGGACAGCAAGACAAGTGGTGTGTGTGGTGCAGGGTGGGATACCAGAGCAGGGGCTGGGAGGTGATGTACAACGGTCATACCGGTCGTCAGCTCAAAGCCCAAATCTTCCTGAACCCCACCTACTACCAGCGCCTGAAGCATATGGTGGATGACAAGATTCACTCAAGAGCACGAGGCCCTGTGGCAATGCTGACCAGGCAGCCTGTGGAAGGGCGAGCTAGAGATGGTGGCCTGCGCTTTGGAGAAATGGAAAGAGATTGCATCATCAGTCATGGCTGTGCATCTTTCCTCAAGGTAGGCTCAACCATGCTAAGTGTTGATGTTTATATGTCAGTTGTGGGCAGTGAGCTGTGATCATTTGCATTCAGGATATCTGTAATGTTGTCTGCGTTGTGTTGTGGTTATGTGCTGCAGTGCCTCACTGTAGGGCTGTTGGTCTCCTGTTTTGTACATGCAAGGGTATACAAGGGCTGAATTCCTGTTACAAGGAGGTGTTGTGTGCTGCAGGAGCGGTTGTTTGATCAGTCAGATGCCTACCGGGTGCATGTCTGTGAGCAGTGTGGCATGATAGCCGTGGCCAATCTGAAGAAGAATCAGTTCCGTTGTCCCGCTTGCAAGAACAGTTCTGTTGTGCAAGTATTTATGCCATATGCATGCAAGCTCCTGTTTCAGGAGTTGATGGCCATGGCAATCGCACCTCGTCTGCAATTTTAATTCTCCTTAGTGGTGACTTGGTCATCCCTCAATTCATTTGGTGTACCAAAAGTGCAGCAATACCCTTGTAGCTGATCAGCTACAAATATCACAACAAATAAAATGTCAAATGTCAATGTACATGACGTCACTTTTACAATGTCATGACGTCACTTTTACAATGTTGGCACCCGATGCCCGATAGATGATACTTTTCAACATAATCACAGTCGTTCAGCCGTCGCTTCCTCTTGTGGAATGTCAGCTTGTCAATTAGCACAAATGCTTTTCAATGCAGTTCAGTATGTTGCGCAGCCTCACACAACCTTGCATAACTGCATACTGTATCTGACACAATACCTCTCTGATCCAGGCATTTCACCAGGCTCTGCAAATCAGCATCCTTGGGCAATCTATCAAGGATACGCCACGAATGAAGAGTGCAGTTTCGGGAATTGGTCATCGGAATCATCATCATACCACTAAGAAAAGGATCCGTCACGTATGAACTGCCGGAACGCTGTCCGTCTGCGTACCGTTCCGCATGCCGTCAACCGCGCAGAACCAGAAGTCTGCAGAGCAAGACCCTTTGCCTGCCCTTCAGCGTGACCCGAGATGCGAGGCTGTTGAAGATAGAAGTGTCGTTGATCTAGCACAGATTACAGTCAGGGGGTTTGGCCGTATTTGGCCGTCCGTTCAGGCGCCAACCTATGAGTGCAGCCGACGCAGCCACAGCGATCTGGCAACAACATAAACAGGCTGCTGACCTTGCGTTCAAAAATGGCAACTATCCTGAGGCAGCAAGCAATTACACAAAGGTCATCATCGCGCTAAATGACGATCGTTCTTGGAGACCAGCTGTCTCGGATCGTGTGAAAGTGTACGCCAATAGAAGTCTGGCTTGCCTCAAGATGGCGGACTTCAAGGAGGCCCTCAAGGATGCTCAAATAGCAGGTATGTGCCCATCCGCGCCAGCTTAAGCCTGCCCCTCTCTTGTGCTTATTTCGGTGAACGTAACTAGTGATCTCGGTGTTTCAGTTGGGCTGGACCCTCGTTGGCAAAAAGGCTGGTACAGACTGGCCAGCGCTTTGGAAGGTCTAGGCATGCTGCCAGAGGCGGAGATTGCTCTAGATACTGGCCTGCCTCTTGATGCCAGGTGCTGTTCTTGCTCTCTGCCTCAGCTGGCAAACACAAGCTCCACTCTGGTGTAGTCTCTAATGTAGATACAGACCTGGCTTATACAATCAGCAAAACTATGCTGCAGTAATACAGAGATGCAACAGCTGTTGAAGCAGGTTCGCAGAAAGTCCAAGGGGTCCCCACCTGCTGGTAGGCTTGTTGTAGCAGTCTTGCGGGTATTTTGCACCCTAGTCTTGCCTTTAACATTGTCAAGGTCACTTTCCATGGATGCAGATGAGCAGTCCTCAGAGGACCGTCAGCTACAGCAGGACATCCACACCTTCTTTCGGAAGCATTGCAAGAATGCTACTCTCCTTAAAGAGCGTGGGGCAAACAACAATGTCCCTGTTGTTGATGACAACCTCACCCAGAGCATGCCAGCAAAGCAGGGCGTGCAGCAGGCATCAACACCTTTGACAAAACAGCAGAAGAAAAAGCGCAGGCAGCAAAAGAAGGCTGCACAGTCCTCCGCATCACCTTCTCAATCACCAGAACGGGAATCAGTCACCAGCTCAGATCCTAACGCAGAGCGTGTTACACAATCTAGCGCAGAGCGTGTTACACAATCTAGCGCAGCACAAGACCAGAGCATGCCTCAAGCTCCACCAGAAGCTACTGCAACGGCGGCTACAGATTCACCCGATGCGCCACCAAGCCCCCCTCTTGCTCAGGGGCCCCCTACCAATGAACAGCAGGCCGAGTCTGCCAAAGACCTGGGCAACACCCAATACAAGGCTGGCCAGTATGATGCAGCTCTCATGTCATATGGCAAGGCCATTGCTTTGTGTCCAGAGGTGGCAGCCTACTATGGTAACAGAGCAGCTGCAGCCTTGATGAAGCGCCAGTACAAACTGGCTGTTCAGGACTCACTGCAGGCCACAAAGCTGAGCAGCAAATTTGCCAGAGGCTATCAAAGAGCTGGTGGGTCGTTATAGCTCTTTCTATTCCCTGCATGACTGCACCTGGCACACTCATGAGACACTGAGTAGGAATTTAGAAATCGACTAGCTTCCTCCAGAGGCAAGCTGTGTTGTTAGCATTTCTGCCTGTCCAGCTCTCCTGCCATGATGTGCATAAAATTTAGGCAACTCTAGCCAGCAAGCGCTGCACACTCAGCTTCTGAATTTCAGGTTTTTGCTTGACATTGCATTTGTCCAGGCTAGATAATTGGACCTTTCTAGAATTGCTTGCTGTCAGAAGCAACAGCATGACAATACTTTGACTGCAGGCAAAGCATATCTGTGCATGGGTCAACTTGATGAGGCTGATAGTCAGTACAAGCGTGCCTTGGAGCTAGAGCCCAGCAGTGCTGCTATCAAGGGGGAGGCACAGCTGGTAGACATGATCAGAAGCAACCTCAAGCTGGGCCAGGAGTGCTTGCAAGCTGGTGATGCCAGGTGCATTCCTCACACACCTACCTCCCTGTTTGGCGGTCTCAAGTACTCACCAATGTGCTAAGTTTGTCTGATGATCAGGCTGGGGCAAGTGTACCTGGCTATTGTTCAGATGCCGTGCCTGACTTAGGTGCTGCTCCAATGGCATGTCAACCTCTTGTCCGTTGCGATCATGCTTTGTGGCCTGCAAAACCCCCTGCTCCTGGTGTGCCAAGGGGCAAGCAGACTACCATACTGTGCAAGCTAACCTGGCATGTGGTCTCTCCATTTGAAGGTTGGAACTCAGATGACCTGACTCATGGTTGCTGGCAGTCCAAAGTCTCATGAATGTGTGTGCAGGCAAGCGCAGTGGCATGCCGACAAGGCAGTCCGGCTGCATAGCCCAGCTGTGGAGACTGCACTGCTGCTGAAGTGTGAGGCCCTCATTGCGCTGGGCAAGTATGCTGAGGCTCTAAATGAGACCCGCAGCCTGACCATACAGGGGGATCCCATGGCCACTGAGGTTCTTACTGTTCGGGCCCAGGCCTTATACCTTACAGGTCAACCTCTAACTCATCTCCTCGAATCATAAATTACAAGGAAGGAGCCTGGTCTGTGCACATGTGCAACACATGGCATGCAATGCATTTTTCAGATGTTGACTGCCTCTCTAGCTGACATGTGGTTACTTGGTGGCTGCAGCAATCGTTATAGTAGTGATAGCCTTGCAATTGCAATCAATCATGCAAAGAAGACTGCAACACAATGCCATAGCACCAGTCAACAGTTTGATCCTTTCTTGCATGCTGACATTGTGTGCAGGTACACTTTTTTTGTGGATGCAAAGGCAGGCATACAATTGCTGTGTCTTGCTATTGCTCTTGATCTGCGTGTTCGTTGTTGACAGTACTTGCTTGCTCGCTTGCACTCTCACTCATACACTCACTTACTCTGTTGTTGTGATGCAGGTAACATGTCTCTGGCTGAGAACACCTATCAGGTGGTGTTGCGGTTGGACCCAGACAATGCCTCCAGCCGCAAGGGCTTGAAGCGCATCAAGCTGATGAACAGCAGCAAGAATGCTGGCAATGAGGCCTTCAAGGCAGGCAAGTGGAGGGAGGCCGAGCAGCACTACA
>JAABUP010001786.1_pt1 | contig 44070 bp, 70 predicted proteins | sample 5559201 | NCBI WGS metagenome assembly JAABUP01 (sample SAMN10711887, study PRJNA513373) | rock metagenome | isolation source: Antarctica rocks | place: Antarctica
TTGCTGCCAAACCTGCTGGGATCCAGGCAAAGTCTGGTTCCTTCTTCCGGCATGATAGTGCGACACATGGAGGTTTTCCACAGCGCAGCAGTTCCAATGCGCCCTTGCCTACACAACACAAGCTATATTGACGTAACTGCAAAGGGTGCTCAGGTCTGCAACAAAAAAACAAGCAAGCTTATTAGAAGCAGGTCAAAGGTGTTTTACCAGCAGTTGCCACATGCCTAGCTACCTTTTGCAGTCTCTGCAATCGAGTGCCCAGCAGATTCATGGAAGCCAGAATGTTTTCAAGTGTCAACGGGGATACGTTGTGGCAGCGCCCTTTGCACAGAGAGCTTACCAATAAAGCCTGTGCCTTGTTGCTTTGGACTGGTTTGCTGCTGTGTCAGTTCTTTTGCTTCGTAGTGTCATATGTGTTTCCCCCTGTGTTGCAGCCAAGAAAGAGGAAGAGGAGCTCAAAGCACAGAAGGACGCAGCTGCATCCAAAGGCCAGCAGCAGCAACAACAGCAGCAGCAGCTGCCTAATCAGGATACTCTAGCTGAGCCCACCTCTTCCTCTTCCACAGCTGCCAAAGCTGCGCTGTCTCCTTCAGCAGTCACTGGTGGCATTGCCTTTGCTGCCAGGTCTCATCAGGGTATTGCAGAGAAGGCCAAGGAGGTGAGGCTCCTTGCACATTTCAAGCAAGCCTGCCTGTATGTAGACTTCTTGTGTCATACAAACGAGAGAAAGCTGTCTTGTTGGCGCGATGCCAATCAAAGGGTGCTTGCTTTTGTGAGCAGCTGTAGTGTCTTTGCGCACATTGTGTCTTTACGTTTGCTTGGCACCAGGCATGACCATCCAAAATTGTTGTTCGGCCTTGGTGTGAGATTCTGCAAGCTTGGCCTGCATGCTGTGCTGCAAACAATTGTAGTCTGCTGCCAGTACTGAGTGTAAGGGGTACTGAGTGGAGTACTAAGTATACTCCAGCTGCAGTGAGCGCTCAGCCAACGTTGACTTCATGCAGCAATCTATGCAGGATGGAAAGTACATAGCCCTGAGGGAAGACATGTGTAGTCAGCCTGAACAAACAAATGAATGCATGAGTGAGTGAATGAGCAAAAGCTTGGCACATGTGACTCATGAAACAAGCTTGAAACTGCTAAGGAACAGATTGTCAACTGATTACATGTATGCTGCATAGGTGCAAGATGCCAAGGTGCTCTTGAACACCCTTGTCACCGGGTTTAAGCATCTCTTGTACAGTATGGTCAACTTCGGCAACACCACCCGCCAGCTCCCCTCCCGCACCCCAATTCAGACCCCCCTCCCCTCCATTGGCCTCAGAGAAGATGAAGTACGGCTGACAACTAGATTTCTCACATGTGGAGTGGCATGCCTGAGGCTTTACACTGAGACCAGTGAGACCAAGGACGGCATCACCAGTGGGATCAACAATTTTGCAGATGTGTTCAATGTGCTTTCGGTGAGCTTCTGGACTCTATGGTAGCGCTGTGGTCCTTACCAAACTAAATCTGACCTGCTATGATAGTAAGTACGGCCTGCATCATGTGCTGTCTTGTGTTTGTCTCACCAGCTGCATTGGCTGCAGTCAATCAGCTTCACAACCATCATGCATCAGTTCATGATCACAAAGTCATCAAGCTTTTGTGCGTTATGATCAGAAAGTCACCAAGTGCTTGTGCCCGTTGCCCACTGAGGTCTTGGGACACAATCACCATCTTCGTCAGGATGTAGTACATGTCAATCTTTGACAGACTCTGTGCATCATGTGCACATGGCTGTCAATCATCAATGGTAATCGGAGAAATTCAAAATGCTAGCAAGAAACCTAAAACATCTCCACACTGTAGAAACGCGTTTTTACTGCCTCCAGAAGTTTCTGAGTCCAGACTTTCAGTGCAGGGGTGACGTTTCTGAATTCAAACAGACGTTTCGGGATGTAACAGAGCTGCATGCACCATCCCCCACTGGTCTGTTACTGTAATGTCATTGCTGCTGCAGGATGCCAGAGACATGGTGGAGATCTTCACAGGCCGAATGCCATTTCTGTTTGATGCCTTGCTGGCCGACCCTGCACTGGTACACCTGCTGCAGCAGCTACTGATTCCAGCAGGACCAGCACCAGTATCAACTGCTGTCAGCCGCCACGTCGCCCCCATACTTCTTCAGTACCTGGTCGAGCACAGGCTCACAGACTTGCAGCAACCCAGCTCCAAGGTTTGTGCTGAACATGTATCACTTGCTAGCATGCATAGTTGGCAGATGTCTCTGATACACCTGTCACAGGCATGTTGCAAGATTCCACATGTGCTTGCTAGCATGCACAGTTGGCAGGGATCTCTAATACACCTGTCACTGGCATGTTGCAATATTCCATATACGCATCCTTCCTTGAGCAGTTGCCACAACAAGCATATGCACTGCTGTCTGTAAGATTTGCAGCAGCAAGTCAGATTGTGTCATCATTGCCATTTCAACAGCATTGCTTTGCCCAACCTGGCAATACTTTCTTTCCTGTGGTGCCCAATCTTTGGATCTGCATGTCTTGCAGCAGTACCTAGCTAAAGCTGCACCCATATAACCAGCCCTAACTGGTTTAGCAGTACAAAATTCCAGATCAATATCGTGCTGAACCTTGCAGGAGGGCATTCTGGTACTGAAATGCTTCCAGCTGTTAGCTGATGCACTGGACAAGATACTGACCCTGGAGCAGGTGCTCGTGCCCAACTTCCACAAGCAAATTGAGGCCATGCTGAAAAGCATGTCTGATTCAAAGGTGGATAATCCCTCTTCACTGCCCTACTCCACAACCATTATGACCCCATGCTCCCTTGCATTATAATGATTATTATTCAGTCGTGATAGGTTACTTTACAAGGCAGCTCCAGTACTTGCCAGCATAGAGTTACAAGTCCTGCTGAGACTCAGGCCCTACCCCATCAGGAGGCATCAGCTCTTGTGAAGGTCCCTTGCATGTAAGGCTAATAAACATGCGAGCAACACCAAGTTTTTCAGGCACTCACAGCAACAGCTTTGTCTCCTGCACTCACTGTGGTTTTGGTGCACTATGGTAACTTTGTGATCTCAGCTTTGGAGTTGATAAGTCCTGCAGACTTGCAGCTGGCAATTTGCACATCAGAATAGCAGGATGCTGTAAATTCTGCGGAGAAAAGCGAAGAGAAAGATGTGCTTGTTCTGCAGGAGCACCTCGGGTTCTTGAAGATGTTTCTGTCCCTGTTCCGTGTGTTGGCCACCAACGGCAAGCATGGTCTGATGATGAATGTCTTTGGCAACCCAGCCTTGTTGGTACCAATGTTGACTACCTTCAAGTAAGTTGCCCTCTGACACAGTAACTGCCATTGCCATGGTCCCCTGACACAGTAAATGCCATTGCCATATCAAAGGTCAATGAATGTCTTTGGCAACCCAGCCTTGCTGGTGCTCATGCTGACTACTTTCAAGTAAGTTTTCCTCTGGTACAGTAAATGCCATTGCCCATCAAGGGTGTTTTTCAAGTATCATAAGTAATGATTGATACTCCCAGCTATTCTACACATGATATTTCTTCTTTCAGACCCTCTGTCAGGATGCATGTGGCAAACATTGGGTCTGCTGGGTTCTGCTTGGGTATCGGAAGCCGTGTCCTGGAGGCTGTTGGCATTGCAACAGACCGTGACTGTCCTGCTTCTTGTTTGCTGGATAAAGCTGAAGCTGCCACGATGTGAACCCGATGTCCCTCACACACCAGCACATGTTCCTCATTCATACCTGTAGTGAACAACAGCACCACTAGCAGTACAGGAGGGAGTGAGAACAGCTGTGGTGAGCAACAGCAGCACAAACAGTACAGGAGGAAGTGAGCACAGGAAGATGTGCTATGTCTGAAGATTGCAAGCATGGCTAGCTGACAAGGGAGTGACTGCAGGTCCATGCTGGAGGGTCCCAACACTCCTGAGGCTCGCAACATGCTCATTGAGCTCATCCTGAGCATTCCTGCTCGCTTGTCAGACCTGCTGGTGGTGCTCACAAGCCTGATGAGGCCGCTGGTAATGGCCCTTCAGGAGGGGCAGGAGCTCGTAGGGCTGGGCCTGCGCACCCTAGAGTACTGGGTAGACAGGTATGACTGCCTCCGGATTTGGCATTGGGCTAATTTGGGCATGTGCAAGGAGTCCGGCAGTATGGGGAGATGTGCATCATTATAGCGCTACTGCACTTCTGCTGACGTTGCAGCAATGCTGTAGCTTCTGCTTGGCCCCATGTCCGCACACATCATGATGCATTTCAGATATTTGTCCATTACTTAAAAAAGTAATGCTCTCTCTTTTACAGCTTGAACCCAGAGTTCCTGGAGCCAGCCATGCAAGAGGTAATTGGGGATCTGATGAGCACACTCTGGGGACACCTCAAGCCCCAGAACAACCCTTTTGGGCCCCGGGTACTGAACCTTTTGGGCAAGATGGGTGGCCGCAACAGGCGCTTTCTCAGGTCGCCTGCTGAGCTGGAGTACAAGGAGAATCCAGAGCATGGCTTGCGCCTGATCCTGACCTTCCAGCCTTCTACTTCCTTTTTGGTGCCGCTTGACAGGAGCATAGCGCTCTGTAGGGCAGCTGTGAATGGCACTGGTACAGGTGCACGCTACTTCTTGACTTCACAAATTGCCATTCTGCTTTCATTGCCTGTGTCTCCGCTACAGGGGTCGGTGTTCTTGTGTCAGTAGCCATGCTGTCTAGCACAGGCGTTTCATCAGCCTCTACTCGCAGTTACTGTTCTGCCATTTGGTATCAATGCGGTTGCACAGGCACTGACAATTGTGCTCACTGCAGGAAAAGGTGTCGACATCTACACGAGAAAGCAGGCACTGCTGTTCCTGCATGTGTGCTTGGCCAGCGTTCTCAACCTTCGATCCCCAGACGACAGTCAGCTGCCCGGCAGCCAGCTAGACAAGCTGGTGGACATGCTGTTCGGGGATCATGACCACCCTCACATTGAGCCCACTGGCAGCGACGGCGGCGTCAAAACTAAAACGCAGCTCTTGGCAGAGCGCCATGTCCTTAAGCAGCTGCTCTCGACAGCTGTGGGCGCAGCTGCCGACACCGACCTTGCTGTCGATGCCACGCCGTTTGCTCATGGCGTTTGCCGGCACTTTGCCATGCTGTTTGCAGCTGGGTGCTCCGCACCCAAGTCGGCTAGTTGGCAGCAGCCTGCCGGCTCTCAGTCTCCTGAGGTATTGCCTGGTGGTCCGCCTAGTGGACCCCCAACGGGGGGCAGCGCCGGCAGCGGCGGGCCGACCATTGCTGCTGCAGGCGAACCTGATGGCAGAGGCAAAGCTTCCAAAAGCCAGGCCTTGAAAGAGCTGGATGCACACCTGTTCTTTGATGCCCTTGTTGAGGTAGTCTTCTCAACAGCTGTTGCTATCCCTCGATCTATACTGTTGTCTTCTGGATCCTAAGTGTTTATGCTGCATTGGCCTGGTTGCAGTCCTTGGGGTCCTACAGTCTAGAGATCCTACAGTCTAAAGTCTGCTTCCAGCTTGAAGGGCTGGTCAGTGCATACAAACCACCATGTTGACACCAAGCTGTGTGGTCATCGCCAAGCTTGAGACTTGACTGCTATTGTGCTTGATAGTGTTGGTCATTTCTTCCCCAGGACGTCGCGATGCACGCCAACAACCCCATGGGGCTCAGTCGGACACCCCAGGGAGCATTGGCTCTTACCCTTGATTTTTCATTGTGTAGTCATGACAGGCCTATTGTACAAGGCATAGCTCAATGGTTGCCAGCAACTCCTGCTGAGACTAAGGCCCAACCCCATAAGGGGGCATCGGCTCTTGAAAGAGGGGGCATCGCCTCTTACCCTTGACTGTTGTTGTGCAGGTTCTGCTTGAGGAGACCACCCAGCACGTCCCAGCAGCCCTGCATGGCCTAGCTGTCTTTGTCGACACTCTCAGGCTGCTTGTTGAAGCTCAGCAGTCAGTCAATGCCCCCAGCGTCTCACCTCAGCACAGCTTGCCAGCTCAACCCAAGGATGACAATGAAGTGCTGGGCACAGCTACTCCAATGGAAGAAGACCAACCGGAGGCCATGCTTGCTCAGAATGCAGATGACGCAGGAGCAGCTGCGATGAATCCTGCAGAAGCAAAGAGGCCGAAAGAGCTTTCTCCATCAGCAGGTATCGCTGTTGATGCCCTCATCTCAAATTTGAACAGATCTGGGTCACAATGTCATTTGAAATAGTTATTTCAGCTAGCCATGATGTCGCACATGCAATATCAGCTACATGCATACACAAGCCTGGTCTAGCTGCTGCAGTTTGGGCGGTATGTCAGTTGTCTGTCATGGCTCCCAGGAGCAGCCAGCCACAATGTATGAGTACCAGTATATACCATCTGGACCACTGCCAATCAATCATGCACTTGGACCAACAGCTCCCTGCACTTCAGATGCGCAATCAATACATATATTCCTTTCATGTACTTATTTCCCCATAGTCATGCACAAAACAGGTTACATGAGTACATGTGTGTCCAGTCTTGCCAGATACAAAAGGGGATACAGTATCTGACTACCTCGTCCTCACGTTTCCTTACTTCTGCAGATGACAGCCATCCGGCCGTCATAGACGAGCTCGTGCCGAGGCTGATTCACTGCTGCTACGCTGACAAGTGGCCTCAGCGCATTGGAGGGGTAGCAGCTGTTTCCATGGTCATGCAGAAGCTGCCCATCACATGGCTGCAGTCCCATGTGCCTGACATCATCAAGGCTGCCTTGGCTGTGCTGAAGCACCTACCAAGCCATGCTAGCCTGGAGCAGGCACAGCTGCTGAAGGCACTCACAACTGTCATGCATCTGGTGGTGCCCAAGGTACAAACTGGTGGAAAGTACATTCCCTACTTTGTGTTCTTTGGGGGCTGTCAGGCTATGTCAAGCGACTGCACATCATCTGACAATCTGAAGTGTGTCTTTTGAAATGGTGCAGCGCAATGCAACTGCAAGCTGTGAAATCAATTGATGCAGTTGCATGCATGCTCTACTTACTTTGCTTTCCATATGAAGGATGACTGGTTTATGAGTCAGACATATGCTCATGGCAAAACAACTGTGGGTATTCAAATGAGTATCACCTTGCAGGCGGCGCATGCAAGCGCAGCTGCTAGTCAACCGCCTGCCAGGCAACCACCTGCTGGTCAGCTTTCTGCCAGTGAACCTCCTGCATCGCAGCCCGCTCCAGCGCAGACCCACAGCCAACCCCTCCTTCCCCCTGGGACCCAGCTGCAGACCAGCTCTGCAGCAGTCACAGCCCCAGCCAGCAACCCAACAGCACAAGCTGACTCACCAGCGCTCAGCACTCAGGCTCAGCCTGGCTCCAGTGACGTGAAGAAGAGTGACAGCACCCCTGCCGAGGCTGCAGGGCCTCAGGGTGGGTCCCCAAAAGCTGAGGAGGGGGTGGGCAGCCCCAGCAAGCAGGTCAAGATGATGTCGGGGATTCTGGAAGTGCTGGCTAGGGAAGTTCTGAACCCTGCCAGCACAAAGGAGACTCGTGATGCAGCGCATACCTGCCTCCAGGTGTGCTACTTCTGCCATGAGGTGGTGTCACGAAAGCATACAGACGGCGACTGTACACAGGACCTTGAACATACATCATAGTGCTACATCTGCGGGCTGTTTATGGCTGCGGTCCTGTCATGGATAAGTCCTCTGCTGGCATTTTCTTTGGTTCACTGCTGTCTGCTGCTCCTTGTGAATCCCCATACTGTGCTTTGAGCCAGCTGTTGGATTTCTACTTCTCTTGTTCTTGCCACCCCCCACCCCCACCCCCCTGCCCCCTTGCCTGCTCAAAAACAACCCTTTATGGGAAAGCGTCCTTATTTATATAGTAGTCCTGATCCAATGGCCACTATATCATTAGCACGTGTGCCTTTCAGATCATGGCAGAGGGCACCAGGAAGACTGTGTCCGAGCTGCTGGCCTCTTCAGCTCCCAAAATTGCCAGCAACCTGCAGAAGAGGCGCTTGATCCCCTTCAAGTCTCTGCCCACTCAGATGGGAACTGTGGCAGCGCTCACCTACTGCCTCAAGCAGCACCCGGCCCTTCTCACTCTTGGGGTGGTGAGTGACTGTCATGAGCTTTGTTGCATGCAATGCAGACATTGGACAAGCTTCACCCACATGTGAGGAACGCAATGGACTGGAATCCTCTGATCTGATCCAATGTCAGAAAAGGGAAACTGGTGTGCTGAAAGCCATGGACTGTAGTCCCCTGCTGACTTCCAAAGACAAGAACATAAATTGATGAAAAGTTTGTAGACCAATGGCAAATAGGACACATGTCTGCCATGGTCACGCTTTACCCTCTGAAAAATGCGATCATCATCTGTAGTCTGTGGTACAACATGCCAGTTTTTGTTTCCTCTCTGCTGATGTTTCTCCTAATTTTCCGCACTACAGCTGCGTAAAATTCTAGCTCCTGCTGTGAAAGCATCAACTTGCCCTTGTGGTCATGCCAGAAACAGCACATAGAGCACTTACCGGTAGGTCTTGCCTGTACAGGAGATTTGCCTCATTGCGTCAGATGCCTTCCAAGTACTGGAGTTGGGTGATCAGCAGCTGCTGAACCTCATCCCTGCCAGCCGATCAGTCACCACCGAGTCAGTGGGGAAGCTGCGCAGGGTGTGCATGGAGTTTCTGGCTGCCTGCATCAGCTGGGACCAGTTCAGGTGCTGCCCTGTTCTCTTTCAAACTGCCCTGCCTTGCCTTGCCCTGCTCTGCCTTGGGGCTTCAAAGGCATGGCCGGTTTGTCTTGCTTGTCAATTCCAATCTCCTGTGATGTGATTCAGTCTTGCTGGTTGCGCCAGAACTATGTCTGCTTTACCTGATGCGTCGAATACTCTTGCATGAGGCGTTTTCTTTGGAGTGCCGCAGTTGCCAAAGAGCCACCAAGCCTACCAGAACTTTCAGGCCTACACAGGCTTCAGCTCTTGCAGTTTGCGCTGTATTATCCTGTAGATGATACAAAACTGCACCTGCAAGCTCTGTGTACTAGCCTGGCTGGAAATGCACCTGCTGATGCACAGTCCATGCCTTGCAGTGATGGCTCAATGCAAGTGCGTGAAGGTCTTCAGCTACCAGACCTGCGCCAGAACATCATCCAGCTCTTCTTCAAGCACCTGACCAGCCCGGACGAGGCCATCATCGCGACAGCTCAGCAGGGCCTGGCGCATGTGATCAGCAACCACAAGATGCCCAAGGGCCTGTTGCAGCTGTCCCTGCGCCCCATCCTGGTCAACCTGGCCTATCACAACAAGCTGAAGCTGCCGTTGTTGAAGGGCTTGGCCAGGCTGCTGCAGCTGCTGGCTAGTTGGTTCAACGTCACTCTGGGTGAGTTATTTGTTTCTTGAACCTGTTCCAGCTAAATGAGTACAACGTCCTATGTAGGTCCGAAACCTCATCTTGGGCACATGTGGTCTTGTCTCAAACGACCAATCTGAGTATGTTTCTCATTCTGAATGTGTCGCAGCTAAGTGTTACATATCTACTGTTTATGCCAGACACATGTAGTTATGCGTAAGTGATGCATGATTTCAAATCTTCATTGGCACTTTGGATCTGTTTCTCTGGCCAGGAACTCTCCAAATATGTGTGCAACTCTCAGAATGTGCGCCTTGATAAATTCACCCCCAGACTCCATGTCATGTCAGTCAGACAGAAATTACGAGTAGCACAGCCATGTCACATGTGGCTTGGACACTGCATGCACATCCAAACACATCAAATGGCTACAATACTGCAAGCCTGTACTCAGGCCACTTTCACCATACGTCTTGCCTTTCCCAGCACTGTTTTGCCTCTGGACAGGCAAGAAGCTGATTGAGCGTCTGGAGAAGTCGCTTCAGTATTGCACGCCTGCACTCAGGCCACTTTTACCATACGCCTTGCCTTTTCCAGCACTTTTCTACCGTTTCCAATCCTGTTCTGCCTTTGGACAGGGGAGAAGCTGATTGAGCACCTGAAGAAGTGGCTGGACACCACAAAGCTGCTGGAGACGCCCCACAGCTGGGAGCCCGGCCAGGAATCTGACATTGCTGCAGCCATTCTGGAGCTGTTCCACCTGCTGCCACAGCAAGCCTCAAAGTTCCTGGAGACTCAGGGGGTAAGTAACAACTACTCAACTGCTTGGAACTGCTGTGCATGAGCTCTGCTCAAATTTCCACATTGCTTATATGCTCAAAAAGCTACATGGCCTGGCTGGGTACATGAAGACCCCTCTCCACAGCGGTCTTGGTCGCTCTCCTCAGCCGCAACACTGCAGTTTTGCATACCTCATCGACCAGCCAGCTCTGCAGACTTGTCCTGTTTTGAGCAAAAGCTACAGGGGTGCCAGTGCTAACACACACTTCACGAGCACATCCACATGCCAGGCTGAGCACTACGCTGCCTGTGTGCTTGCCTACTGCATGATCTTACATGCAATGGTCACTGTGCAGGAGAGACCCGGGCTGGTGGTGCTGACAATTGAATTGGAAGGGGCTCTGGCACAGATGCCGGGTAGCTTGAGCCCCAGCCGCATGTGGTCCCCCTACCGCCAGCCCCTTGCCAAGTTCCTCAACAAGTACTCAGCAGATGTAAGCCAATCAGCCTTTGGCAGTTGGTGCACTCAGGCTCTCGATGCTATTTTGGTTTGTAATCATGATTATGGTGACGTTGCGCCTGCAGTGCTTTGCTCTCAGTACTCACATGCTGTCTTTCAGACATGCGATTCATCATCATGTGCTGAAGCATGCAGCAAACATCTGTCCCATGCTGAAGTGCTCAGCACCTGGCCCGTGAAAAAGACAAAGGTGCTGTCTGTCAACATAATGCATAGAAGAATGTGGAACTTGTGTGAAACAGGCCATCAACTATTTTCTGGAGCCAACCAGGCTGCAGAACACCAGCTACTTCTGGCGCTTTCTTGACATCATCAAGTCTCCCACTGGCAAGCCTCTGCTAGACCAGCTGGCCGCCTCTACAGACAAACTGGTAGGTCACACACTGTTGTAAACCATGCATGCAAGCCATTATATATACTGTGCAGCTGGCCGCCTCAACAGACAAGCTGGTAGGTCACACAATGTTGTGAAACATGCATGCAAGCCATTTTACACAAATTGTGCAGCTATGCTACAGACAAGCTGGTAGGTCACGCAATGTTGTGAATCATGCATACAAGCCATTTCACACATATTGTGCAGCTATGCTACAGACAAACTCGTAGGTCACACGCTGGTATAAGACATGCATGCAAGCCACTATACACACATTGTGCAGCTCCCTTCTGGATGCAACATAGCAACCTTGTGCACCCTTGCCTCGCAATCTTGGTTTGTATAGTGTGCAGTGCCGCTGTCTCAAGCAATGCATTCTCTGCAATGCTCTCCACAGAAGAACAGGCAATAAGGCAGTCCAGACGTGCTCGTGAGTGCTGTTGGAGATCAACACCTTGCATGCGGCATTGCTCATGCACACCGTCAAAGCATGTACGTGACTCATGCAAATTGGCAGAAATGCCCAGCTGTGTTGTGCCCTTTCCCTGGCAGGTAGCAATATTCAAGGGCCCTGGAGAGTCCAAACCCCCTGTGCCCAGCAGCCATGAAGCAGCCCAGTTTGACTGCATCCATCTCCTGAGAGTCATGGTGAAGCTGCTTCCCACCTGGCTGCCCGATGCCCTCTTTGAGGTGTTGCAAGCCCGCTGGAACTCTCGCCAGAGGCTCACCAGGTGCCGAGTCAACATTACTCCAGGGTTTGCAGCCCTGAACCTCAGTTTCTGAAACATACAATGCATAAAGGGCATCTTTCCCATTTGAGTTTGCACGTCAAGTATCATACTCAGGATGAAGTCCACATTGATCTGCAAGTCACGCATGAAAGTTCTTCACAGGCTCACCAATTGTCACAAGTCATCTTTTTGTCTTTGACATTGCAGCTCAAACACCATGTTATAATGTCAAGCCAAAACTCACATTGCATATTGCGCTTCAAGTCTGTGCACAGGACTGCTGTCTTGCTGCGTGTATCAGCAACCAGCAGACTATTGCAATGCACATCTGCAAGCATGGCAGTAAAGCTGCCTGTAGACCAACAAATGCCACACCTTGTACTGCAAATGACTCAGAAGCATATGCGATGCATGACCTAGTCACCGCAAGAAGAACATGGCCCAGCAATCCAACTGAAGCTAGGATTGAGTGGGTGATGTTTCCAGGATTGCACAAGAGGAGCACCTGCAGCGCCATCAACTGCTGGAGACTCGCCGCATTGCCAAGTGCTACCTTAACTACATCAGCAACCACAGGGACAGGGTGCAGCCCCTCTTCGAGCTGCTGACTGTGGTTAGTCACAAGACGCGCTGCGATTACACCTTTGTCAAGGATTTCTACGTGGATCTGGTTGCAGACAAGTACACTGTGGAAGAGAAGAAGAAGGTGAGTCTTGTTTGATTTAGCTTGTGACGCTTCTGCTGCATTTGGTGCTGGGAATCTTGATCGGACCAGGCATGAAGTGCTGTAGTATACATTTTTTGCATTGCGTCACACATTGTCAGAGCTGTGCGTGACAGACTATACACAGCCTGAAATGTCTGCATATGCTCACTCACTTCACAACAGCACTGGTCTGAGTGCTGGCACACAATCTTGCCCCTTCAGGATCACAGGGTCCACAAATGCAACACTCATGCAGCATAAAGCGCATGCTTGAGCTCAGATTGCTTGGCTTCAACAGGTGTTGGCGCACTTTTTGACAAGCTTCAAGGTGTACAATGCAACGCTGGTGAACAGTACAAGCAGAGAGGAGGTGGGCGACCAGCTGGCCTATGCCATGAAGCTCATCATCATCCCACTGCTGAGCCGGTCTTTTGAGCTGGGGCAGCATGAGATTGTTGCCGACGCCACTGTTGACAGCATGGTCAAGGACATGTTTGATCCTGCGGAAGAAGTGCAAGGTGAGGTGGCTCCAGGAGCAACTCAAGGTGTCCTGGAATTCAATATTATTACCATCATTATCTTTATCATTATTTATTATTATTGTTATCATCATTATCATTGTCATTACCATTATTGTTGTTTTATTTTTATTTTTTACTATTGTTCCTACTATTCTTACTATTTCAAGGTATCCTGGAATGCTCACACAGATAGCAGTCAACAGCAAGAACAGCTTGGAGAGTCAGCTGCAGTCAAACAACCCAGCAAGCTTGGCTACGACCACAGTAGTATGTAATCAACACATTGTCATGCTGTACTCAACTCTGCATCTGCATATGCAGGCAAGTACTCAGATGCCATCAACGTGGAGCTGCTTCAAATGGCAACACTGCTGATGCGAAATTTGCCCAACAGCATGGCTACACACCGCAAGGAGCTGATCAAATTTGGCTGGAACCACCTGAAGAGGGAGGAGTCTAGCAACAAGTACCATGCCTTCCTCAATGTCTGCCATTTTCTGGAGGCGTATCAAGCCCCAGAGAAGATAGTCCTTCAGGTAATCTGTGTAAAGAAGTAACTTTTCGGAGAGGGTAGCCGGGAGCTTGCTTTCCTGAGGCAATGAAGCTCGGACCAGGATCGTACCTCCCCTCTGCTGTCTCCTGTCATGCAATTGGTGTCTGCATGCACATGGCATTCTGCTCACAATTGAGTAAGTGGCAAGCATGGGTTCTATACAAGACTGTTAGTTTGAAAAAAAGTGTGACCATACCTGCCACCGTTGCCACATCGGAAGTGATCATACCTGCTGTCAAAAGCTGCACAGAGCCCAGAGTCATACCCTCAACGTGCTTTTGTGCATGCCACAGGTCTTTGTTGCGCTGTTGCGCATCAGTCAGCCAGATGGGCGCAGGGCTATCATCCGGCAAGCTCTGGACGTACTGACGCCTGCCCTAGTCAGGCGCTTGCCTCAGGGCGAGAACCGCTACCCCATCTGGATCAGGTGGGGCCTAAAGTCTGTCCTGTGTCAACCTGAAGTGCCACCTTGCAGCAATTAGCACCTTCCAGTGTACCAGCACTTTGTCCTTGATTGCATTGCAATGCAGCTGGGTTGAGGCTGTTGTCTGTCTGGTTGTCCAAAGATTCATGTGTGAGCCTCGTACTTGCTGTGACAGCTTGCTGCAGAGCAAACAAAACAAGCTGCAGTAAGTAGCAACAATTCACGAGGGTAGTCTGCAGTGATGCATGACACTTTTTGGTGATGAACGTGCCGTCCTTATGACATCATTAGCACACAGCAAACATCACAGTTGAAAACGTTTTGAATGATGTCATGACAACTTTATTTCTTTTCACCAAAGATTTATCTTACAAGGCTGCTGATTGCTCCTGTGCCTGATTGCTTTTTATTGCGGCTTGTCTGTTGCTCGTTAATGTCTGTTAGTGGTAATGTTAATACTAATGCTAATGCTAATATCAATGTAAATATTAATATTAAGTAGCGTGAGCTTAATTGTCCATCCCATGCAGTGACGCAAAATTGGTCTCATGGGCAACATGCTGCTTTCATGACACGCCTGTGGGTTGCAGATACACAAAGAAGATTCTGGTGGAGGAGGGTCACAGCATGAACCACCTGACACACATCTGGCAGCTTGTTGTACGCCATGAACAGCTGTTCTACACCTCCAGGCAAGCGCATCAGTGAATGCAGCAATGGGTCTGACTCTCAAATTTGTTTCTGGTGCTGAACTTGGTGTATTGTGTCATCCCAGCATGATTGCCCCACGTCATCTTGTGTTTTGCTCTGCATACACTTTGCAGTAGTCGAGCAGCAGCTGGCTGTCTGCTTGTTGGCAATGTGTGACGAAACAGAGCTTGGCAGAGAAACTACTGGCAACTTAGAAACTGCCAAAGCTGAGCTACTGCCACTGTGACAACATTTATTGCCTGCGCATCCCATGTCACATATTGGCGCCTTGAACCTTAACAGGCAGTAGAGGAACAGAAGGAAAACCTTGTGTGTTTGGCAAACGCAGGGCGCAGTTTGTGCCTCAGATGGTGAACAGCCTCACCAAGCTGGGAATGGCTCAAGGCGGCAGCAATTTGGAGAACAGGAGCCTGGCCATTGACTTGTGTGGGGTGATGGTGCTGTGGGAGGAGCGCCGCATCAAGGAGTTGCAGTCAGGGGCTACGCAGGTGTGCAGTCTCACAAATTCTGTTACAAATGCTCTGGCTCTTTGAACAATGCAGTTTGCCCGGTCCCACTGAAGGATTTTGTGTGCTTTACACTGAAGTTGGTGGGCAGGACTTTGCATGTCTTGCTTTGGGCCTGTTCATGTTGACAGTGCTGCTGAGAGAATTCATGTCCAGCTGCAGAGTCAAGACGTTCACGCTTCCAGCCGCAAGAGGTCACGGCCGTCCTCTGCTGAGGCCTCAGCTGTGCCGCCAAAGGAAGAAGCTGAGGAGCTGGGCGAGCCTGCGCGCCAGAGGCCACGCACTGGGGACGCAGCACAGGGGCAGCAGTCGATCGGCACTCTACAGAGCATTGACAGCCTGCAAGCCACCTCTGATGCGACCGGCCAGAGCAGCGCTCCACCTGCTGTTGCCACAGCTTCCGCCCCAATATCAGCGGACGCGCCTGCTGCAGCTGGTGACGAGAGTGCACCGCCAAGTGACCCTGCACAGAATGCTGCTGACACGCAACAGCCTGTTGCTTCCGTTGCCGTTCGGGCACTACCTGGGGAACCCCCGGAAAACAATGGCGGCAGTTCCGAAGCTGGCAAGCAGGACGAAGTGCATCAGCAGAGTTTGGGTGATCCTGGTGGAGGTGCCAAGGAGGCCGCCGATGCTATAGGAGAAGCGGCTGGGGGCACACAGGGCGATGGGCTGGATGGCAGTCAAAGGGTGGAAGAACATTTCCAGCCTAGTTTGCCAATGCAGGAGATGGTGGTCAACTTCCTGCTGCGTATGGCATTTGTTATTGGAGGAGACAGGGATCATGATTTGCAGGTGTGATACGCACGCCCCCCCATGCTTGGGCTTACCTTTTGGTCTACAGGTTCGCTGTTGTTGTTGTTGTCATTCGATACAATGCCAACCCACCACCATGCACCTATACAGCAGTCAGCATGCAGGGGCTTTTACGAGGGACCATGCCAAATACAATTATGCTTCTCAACATACGTTTGAAAGGCATTCAGCTTCATCTTATGCTGCTGCAGGCGCTCCTGGCGCATACCAAGACTGTCCTGAGCAAGGCCCTCGGCGTGTGGCCCAAGGCAGCAGTCAAGGTCAACTACATCTCCAAGCTGCTGCAGAACAACGCCCATCACAACCTTGATCCGCCCCCGACACTGCTGACAGGCCTGGATGTCATGAGCACTCTGGTGGATCTCCAGCCTCAGAAGATGGTTCAGGTCAGGTCCACTTCAATGAACCAGCCAGGCGCTGATCTCCACAACAGCTTTGACAGCTGTGCATCCTGTCTTTGCGTTTGCCTCAGTTGTGCTTGTTCATTCGGCAGCCCTTTTGTGCAGCCCGCATGACCCCTGATTGCTTTGTCAGCTCCGTGATGCAGCAAAGCATGTGCCAAACTCATTCCAACCGGCAGTTGCCAACATGTACAGCAATCTGCTGGAGTGAAGCTACCCTGATTTGGCTGATGTAGGAATGTGGGCAGGAGCTGGTGTTGATGCTGGAACCCTGCTTTGCCAGCAAGCACCACCAGATTTCTCAGAGGCTAGGCAAGGTGCTTTTGAAGCTGTACCAAGCCATGGGAGAGCCTAAACAGGAGCAGCCCAACCAGCAGCTCATGGTGAGCAAGATGAACAAGCCATATATAAATTGTGTATACCATGTTTACTTTGACATCATGGCAAGGCAGTGCAACTGATATGTGATGTATTTCCCAGTGGTGGTGCAGTAGACAGCTGACAGAACATCACAACTGCCTCAGCGTACCTCCTGGAGCTGTGCACACTTTGGAGTCAGCCATGTTTTTTTTGTTTTTCTCTCTTCTTTCCTGGGGTTGGCCTGGTGTCACATATACCTTTTCCTTCTGTCTCATTCAGCCGTGAACATTGCCAGATTGACTGCTGCCAAAATGACATGCCGGGCGTTGTGGTTGCAGTCATTGCAGCGGCTGCTTCTGTACATGACGCCGCCTGCTGTTCAGGCGAGCAGTGACAATTGTCATGCAAGCCATGCTGCTGTGCCGCCTGCTAAAAAACAGGAGCTGTTTCCTGTCAACAAATCAGTGCAAGCGCTGCTGTTGTGCAGGCTATCCACCACAAGGTGCACTTCCTCATCAACTCAAGCTTACAGGCCTGCCAGGACAGCAGCAAAGGGCCCATTCAGCCGACAGCCCTTCTTGCGCTCTGCTGCTCCCTTCAGATCTTGGAGGTATGCACGACTTGTCTCTCAACCAATCATGGACCGCAGCATTGCAGCCACACCTTGATCTGGTTTCCATGCTTAAAGCCTCAGCCCCAATTTTTGACTGTCTAGCTCCGTGACAGCCTTGGTTGATGCAGCATCCACCCATTTCATGACCCTTCTTTACCTCCTTAAGCCATACTCTGCCTCTCTAGAAGAATCCACGCATCTTGAGGTGATACACATGTGGTATCAGACCACATGTGTGACTGGTTGCTGCCTTGCAGGAGCTAGCTACGGCAGTACCAGCGTATGCACACAGGTTCACCACAGAGCTGGTGAAGGTGATGAGGCGCATCTCAGAGGATCACAGCACCCAGAAGGGCTTGTTGCTGGCGCCCATACGCCCTGTGGGCCGCAACCCCAAGTGAGCCCGTGTGCAAACGACCTGCTGCCCATGTACAAGCAAGGCACCTGCTGATCTGTCATAAACCTGCCACCCATTGGATTGACTCTGCAGAGATGAAGTCTCTGATTTGATGCAACAGTGATATGTTACTGTGTCGCTCAACGTGTACAATTCTGGGGCAGCGCCTGTCTTTAAGCAGGCCAGCATCTGGGCAGATGCAGCAAACCTTTGTGCAAAGGGGAACTCTTGGCTCCAACCCTCTGGTGGAAAGCCTGCTCGTTTGCCTGAATCCAACATGCCATCCCTGGGATGCAGGGCTGAGCCTGTTGAGCCTCTCTTTGGAACCCTGGTGTGGGCCATGTGGCGCTCCCTGAGGCTCACCTTCCGGAAGGTTCTCACCAGCGCAGAGAACAAGAAGCTGTTCCTGCAGACCATGGTGCAGCTGATCACCACTGCCACAGCCAGGCAGACTGACCCAGCACTGCTGCGGGAGTGCCTCACCATTGTGCGACTGTGGCTGCTGGAACCGGAAAACGGAGGTGGGCAGTGCTGGTCGCACGTTGCTGGTAGAAAAAAAGAAAAGAGAAGAAAAGAAATGAACAGAACAGAAAAGACTATGGCTTTTGGCGTCAATCTAATGAGAAGCCAAACATTGCTGGTGCACACTGCTAGTAGCACGGGTTCCATATTGCATCAGACATGCTCATCCACTCTCTTTGAGCTAGAACTTGACTGCTAGCTGAGACTACCTGTGTCTCTCAGCATCTGCTTTTGGTTCATATCATGTCAGCCCATGGTCATTCATTGCAGAGACAGAGAACGCCTTTGTCACTTTGAGCCAAATCTGAATACCAGCTGGAAAATACACGTAACTCTCAGCATGTGAGTTTGCTTCATGCTCCAGCATGGAGTCAAACTCATCAGCTCTTCGACATGACTGGCACTCTGGCGGTTGCTGTGTGGTGTCCAGTTTTGGGTGCTGTGTGCAGTGGCACTGACAGACAAGGAGGCAGTGCTCTTCTTGACCAGGCTAGCAGCCCTGGACAATGCCATGGCAGCTGTGGGGTCTGCCCGGGAGCAGTGGCAGACCACGTTTCTGGACCTGCTGTACACCATGTGCACCAGAGTTGTCCCCCCACACGTATGTTCTGCTCTGCGATGCCACATCACATCTGACATCTGTAGCTTTCATGGGGTCGATTCTTTCAGCATCTTGTTTGCGCATTGTAGTGTTACTAATGATTTCATCAGTCAGTGGCCTGTTTGGCGTTTGACCATGTCAGGGCAGGATGCATGTTATTGATCACAATCATTGCACCTCTGCTGTGGCTGAAATGCATGAGCTGCTGTGCATGCTTGGACTCAATGTCAAGTCAGCATCTTGCCAGTGAACTGATTGTAGTCAACACATCTACTACTGTCTGCGTCTTTAAGCCAGTCCTAAGCTAACTGACACAAAGCTGTGACTGTCCTTGCTGTGACTGTTTTCCGGGTGGTGCATTTGATACAGGGTGAACAGCTTCAGACAGACGCGTTTGACAAGGTAGAAATGACCTATGGCTTAGGCCTGAGGGCGTCAGACCCCGTCACCAGGGACAAGTTCTACAAGCTGTGGAACAAGGCCATTCCTCCCTCCCTCTTTGAGCGCTTGAAGCACGTCATTCTGGTCCAGAACTGGGAGGAGATGGGGAACAACTTCTGGTTGAAGCAGGCAGTGGTGAGTGCTGTTGCTGCCTTTCCCATCTGCAGACTTTGCCTTTGTGTATCAAGCAGGCATCGGCAAGTGCCATTGTTGCCTTTCCCAACTGCTGTTTTTTGCTGTCATGTCCTTTGGCAGTGTCTGGCAAGCTGAAATCAACACTCTCATCCAGAGCTATCACCGCTTGGTCATGCTCATGACAGCCCCAACAATCCTGCCTTTGGTCTGGCTTGCTGCTCTTGTATCTGTGGCTGACATTCAGCAGTTAGTTTTTGTAAGACCCTGAAGGAGCGAGCTCTGAGCTGAGAAGGGATGCATGCCCTGATTTGACTTTGTCATAAATACATCAGAGCACCATATAGTCAAATGATAAACAAACATATGGCACATTATAGTTCCTGTTCTGCAGGATCTTCTGTTGGCCATCTTGGTTGACAAGGAGCCCATCAAGCTGGCCCCCAGCTCCTCCCAGATCCCAGCCCTGCTCGCCAAAACCAAGCAGAACATCTTCGACGTGCGTGCACAGCAGCAGGCAGCCCAGCGCTACCAGCAGCGATTCCAGCCTCGCCCCAGCTCGGGGGGAAGCACCCCCCGGGATGTGGTCATGGGAGAGGCATCACGGCGTGACAGCCAGGTGTCTGTGCCTGGACCCCCGGCACTGCTGCCCACTGCTAGTGGGATCAACCTAGCAGCTGAGGTGGATCAAGTCAATGCTGATACTGCTCCAGGTAATGATTGCTATACTGCGCATACACACTTGAGGCTTCAGGTGTTCTTTGCTCATCTGCGCATACTCACTTGAGTTTTGGATCAGAACCTGTCTTTGGGACGTGCACGCTGTTGCTCTCTGTTGTTGCTCTCAGCGTGTCAGCATGACCAAGGCGGTGCTCAAACTCCATGGGTCAATGATGCATTCAGTGTGACTGCACGAATGTCTAGAGAAAGTGTATGGATGTACATGCGCACTCTGCGGCTGCCTGCATTCATGGTTGGATGCCAAGATGACTCTACATCTGCGACGTTTTTTTGCCTTTGTGTAACATGTCGGAAATTGTGTAATGCAAGAAGTGATGCCTGTGCAGCTCCGCCACAACCTGCTGCACCAATACAAAGTTGCAGACCCCATAACCCCTCATTCTCGCAAACCTTGAACCTTTTGTGCAGCCCTGACATGGCCATTCCGTCAAACCCTGAATCCTCGGGGCAGTCTTGACATGGCCATGTCATTCTGTCCACAAGCTTCCGGCAACAGCCTGTTTCCCTTTGCAGGTGGTGCTGAAGGGCAGACAGTAGGCTCCCAGTTCCCTAGAGACCCAGCCAACTCCCTTCAAGGGGGCCAGCTGGGGGAGCCAGCAGAGTCAGCTGCCTTTCAAGGGGAGGGCCTGACAGACCCCCAAAACTCAGTTGGGGCAGGGGCTCTGATCAATCAGTTGCCAGCAGCAGCCCCCATTGCTGGTTCTCCTGCCGTGTTGCCAGCTGCCAGTCAGGAGGACATCAAGGCAAGTCTTGCTGGTTCATGTCACGCCTTGTGCTTGCTGCATTGTCATCACACCAAAAGGCATGTGCACAACAACAGTTTGAATGCGTAGCTGCTGCACAAACCAGTTGATTTCATCTGCAAAGCGCAAATGCAAAGGTGCAAACTGTTTAAGACTATGTAGATCAAAAACTTGGCAACTCTGCTGCAACTTGAATAAAACCCTTGCACAAAAGCAGCAGACAATGACCCAAAGCTTGCCAGGGCGCTTTTTGGCATCTAACTTATGAGTCACTGTCAGACTGTACCCATGTTGTTTGCCAGGTTCTGTCTGCATCGGCAAGTAAACAATGTTGTTTCGTCAGGCTGTCAATCAGCATGCTTTGTCACAATGCAACTTTGCGTGCGTGTGTTTGTGTGCGACTCCCCTGTCAGTTCAGCCTGTCATCTGACAAACACAGAACACCACCATCCGATACAATCACTCTGCATAATGCAGTATCAGCAATCCACAATCAGGTAGTGCAGCACAGACAACAATACATGGGCGTACAGGTCAAGCCTGAACCCCAAGACCCAACTGCAACCATGGATACTGCCCCCTACCCCCCAAGCCCCCAGGGCGCTTCTGTGGTCAAAGCAGAGCCCCCAATCAGTGCTAGTGGGGACCCATCTACAGACCCAGCTAATCTGACCCCTCCACCAGGGGCTCAGCAGATGGAGGTTGCTGTGAGGGAAGGGGGTGCTGAGGGTGCGAGGACTGCAGCTGTGGGGGTGAAAGCAGAGCCTAGTCAGGATAGCCTTATGCAGGAGGCATCTCTTCAGGTTGGTAACACAGATTGCACAACATGTTCTGACAATATGTTCTGACAATACGTGGTGCCAAAACATATCATATCACAATGAACAAGGTATTTGACGGACATCATCAAGGATGAGTTTGCATGTGAGCTTCTAGCATATGCCTCAGTATCTCCCAAAAAGCAAGTCTAGTAAGCTTGCTCAGACTCTATACTGTGCTTTTGCCATCTTGCTGCTGCTCCAGATGTAGCTGCATGCAAGCTTTGCTTTACCTGCACATTAGAGCCACCTTTGCCATTCAACAGTACTGAACAGTGCATGTTGCCTGTTCAGGACATGGACACGGGGCCAGGAGATGCAGGGCCAGTACAACTGCCCCCAGGGGAGCAAGTGATGACGCAGCACGTGGTTCTGCCCCCAAATGTTCTGCAGATGCTGCAGGAGCACACTGCTTTCCTGCATCAGCAAGGTAAGCCTCCCTGCCAAACCCTAAGCCCTACACCCTAACCCATACCCTGCGTGTCAGGTATACAGGCCCAGTCTGCTAATCATGCCGGCGCAACAAAGGTACTGCTGCAGCTGCAATTGCATCTTGCCTTCAATTCACGTCTGTCTTTCACAGCGTCAGTCTACGCCCGGCTGCAAATGTCTTGCGTTACCCACTTGCTGTGAGTGCCTGTAAGTGTTGGCGTGGGCACAGAACAGCTCAGCCGTTGAGGGCAACAGTTAGGTGCATTTCCTGACGGGGGGCAGGCCCTGAGGTCAATTCCGGAAGGTGTTTTGCCTGTGAACAATACTTTTGACCATTGTATGACTGCTTGGCATGTGACACATCTGGCTTGCGCACCATTGCTGTACTAAGCAAATGGCAGCTTCAGGTCTGGTGAGATTGCCTGTGCAGATTACCTGTCCCTGAGTGCTAAATCATCTTCTCAACCTAGAAACACATTCAACTGCCCCCACGCTATTTTGAGTGTAAATTCCCACTGTAGAATGGGCGTTTCTTCCCAAACACAGATGTTTTGGGGTCGAGAAGAGCTACTAACCCCTTGGAAATTGCCTTGTGACCTGTTTCCCTTCTGCACAGGGCAACTGAAGGTCAGCAATCTGGTGACTTCCCTCCGGGAGATTGCCCATGCTGACTCCCAGATGGCCTACCACCTGTGGGTGCTGGTCTTCCCCATTGTGTGGGCAACTCTGGCTGAGAAGAAGGACCAGCAAGTGCAGCTGGCCAAGCCCATCATTCAGCTGCTGTCCAAGGAACATCACGGCAAGCAGACGCACCACAGACCCAACGTCGTTCAGGTTTGTGCCCCCTTGCCTCTGCCATGTAGCTTGTAGAAAGAGAGTTGCCCTTGCCTGTACCTTGCAGGGAGAGAGTTGCCCTTGCCTCTGCCATGTACCTTGCAGACAAACTTGCCCTTGTGTCTGCCGTGTACCTTGCAGGAAGAGAGGATTGTGACCATGAAACTCCCCAAGCTTGTTGCCTCGCTGTTGTATGATCGTTGCTGTCGCTTCCTGCTCTGCCCCACATGTACTGCCAGACAGATAATTGTTTCCTGTTATTGCTCCCTGTGTTGTATTGTCTCAAACATGAGTGCTGTGATGATATCATGCTGTCAAAGTCACTACAACAAGATCAGACGCTGGTAGGAAGCTTGAGGACTCAGAGACGCATGGGTCTATTAGGCGTCTGATCCACACCCTTGATGCAAACCTGTTTGTGATGACAGCATCGACCAAACTTAGTTTCTACCCCTACCCAAACTTTCTCATTTGCAAGCCTGCTATGGGGGCAGCAGAAGTGATAAATGCTTCTTTGCCTGAGCGCGTACTGAATCTGTGTGATCCAGCGTGTGTGTGTCTGTAGGCTTTGCTGGAGGGCATCAGTCTGAGCCAGCCGCAGCCCAAGCTGCCTTCAGAGCTCATCAAGTTCCTGGGCAAGACCTACAACGCCTGGCACATCGCCATTCCCCTGTTGGAATCCCATGTTGTGCTGTTCCCACATGTGAGCTGCCTCCTCAGCACTGCAATCAGAGTATCGTGTGTGACATTGCCATTCCCCGCTGTTCCCACACGTGAGCTGCCTCCTCAGCACTGCAATCAGAGTATCATGTATGACATTGCCGGTCCTCTGTTGGACTCTCATGTTGTGCTGTTCCCACGCCTGAGCTGCCTCCTCGGTACAGCAATCCAAGTATCTCGTCTGGGGCTGAGACATAAGCTTTGCATGCAATCCTGCCAGGTTGCCCGCTGTCTCCAGCAGCTTTGACCCTTTTCTTCTGATCAGTTGTGCTCACTCACCCATGCTGCCTTCTCAGCTCAGCCCTCTTTCAAGCCTGGTTTGCTGAGAGACGGGAGTTAACCTGCACATACCTAGCTCACTATGAGCTGGAAAGCGTAAATTTGTTTTTATAATTGTTGTTATTATTATTATTATTACCATTATTGTTTTCATTATTATTTTCACGATTCAGGATGTCAATCCACTGAGGCTGTAGCCAGAACATGCCTGCTGCACTGTGCAGGAGACTCGCTGCTTTGATGCACTGGCAGAGCTGTACAGCGACTTATCGGAGGATGACATTCTGTACGGCCTGTGGAAGAGGCGGTGTATACATGAGGCCACCCGGGCTGGCCTGTCACTGGTGCAGCATGGCTATCTGGAACAGGCCCAAAATGTCTTCCTGGACAGCATGAAGATTGATACCAAGTCTCCTGCACCCAATGGTACGGTCTGGGCTTGGGGTCCTGTGGGCCTTCGTTCCTTTTGGTGTAGGGGTCCTGTGGGCCCTATTGGGCTTGGGGTTCTGTGGGCCTTTGTTCCTATTGGGCTTGGGGTCCTGTCGGCCTTTGTTCCTGTTGGGCTTGGGGTCTTGTGGGCCTTTGTTCTTGTTGGGCTTGGGGTTCTGTGGGCCTTTGTTCTTTGGACTTATATCCCCTTGGCCCGGGAGGGTTTGTCCTACTCCTGTCTGTGATTTTTCGTTGTGAGCAGACAGCGCCGCACTCGTATGGCTTTACAGCTATCCCCTCAGGATATGAAGCACAAGGGCAAGCAGGGACTCTGATAGCAGAAACACCACTGTCAACTGTCAAGTGAACAGGATCAATGCAGCAATGACATAGTCTGTGGTTTTATGTGTTCAGTGTGTACACCCCAGCACCTGAGCAGCCCAGTATAATACTTGGCATCTCATTAAATCGACGCCAAAAAGCGTCTTTGCTTTTCTTTCTGTTCACCCCAGTAGACATGTGACGTTGTGTGGGGTGTGATATGCAGGCAAGATGACTACTCGAGGGGAGCAGGTGCTATGGCAGCAGCAATACCTCAACTGCTGCAGTGAGCTAGGCCAATGGGATGTTGTCCATGAGTACGCGCGAGGCACAGAGAACTATGCTGCCTTCATGGATGTGGCCTGGAAGTGCAGTGACTGGCAGGGCCTCAAGGAATGGGTCCTGCCAAAGGGCGCTGTTGAGGACACCCCTAGGGTTTCCATGGTCAAGGCCTTTGTGCTGCTGCAAGATGGAGATGTGACTTCAGCTAATCTGCACACTGAAAACGCAATCACGCAGACGCTGCATAGGTAGGTTTGGGCAGCTTGGCTGCATCAGGGTTGTTTGCATCGAATGCACTTGCATAGGGCAGTGCATGAGCTTTCAGCGTACAGAATGTGTGCAAAGTCTTTGCAAATTGGACCAGGTGTTGCGCATCCTTTGTTGTGTATGCCTCTGACGCTTCAGTCAGCTAGTAGTATGGAGAGCCAAATGCATCAAAGCACTGCAAAGCTGCTAGCAATACATGAATTCCGTGTCTTATATCATTATTTTCTTCTTCATCCTCTTCAACTTCTTCTTCGTCTTCTCCCACAGGTGGTGGCAGATGCCCGAGATCTGCATCATGCCCTCCATTCCTCTTCTTGCCAGCTTCCAGCAGCTGACAGAGCTGAGCGAGAGCTCCCACATCCTCCAAGACCTCTCCCGGCAACAGAACAGGGGGCCCATTGAGAACCAGTACAGCCACCTGAAGGACATCCTGGAGACCTGGAGACTTCGCACACCCAACGAGTGGGAGCGGGTGTCCACCTGGAGCGACATCATGCTGTGGCGCAACGTGATCTACAACATCGTCATCAACGCCTTCCAGAGCGTGAAGGACGTAGCGCCGCACCTGCACCAGCTGGGATACAGGGACAGGGCTTGGAGTGTCAACAGGTGAGTCACCAAGGGGAAAAAAAGAAAATTTTATGCTTTTCAGCAATTATAACGGGAGCCTCCCAAGGCAGCAGCCCGGAGCAAGGTTAGTTACCAACCCCTGACTTGCACTGAAGGCAAAGCTGCTCAATGCACTGTATTGAAGCAGCATGACAAGGCTGCTCGAGCTGGCTTTTGACCCATGAGACATGAGGCAAGCAGAGTAGTAAGGCCTAGCTCTCATGGCTGCAGTTATTCTGTGTTGCACTATATTGGAATCTGTGTTACACTGTTCTGGAATCTTTGTTACACCGTTTTGGAGGCTGTGTTACACTGTTTTGGAGTCTGTGTTATTCTCTTGTGCAGGCTGGGAGCAGTTGCCAGGAAGCATGGCAGTTATGCCAGCTGTGTGAGGATGACCAACACCTTGTATGGCTTCAACGCCATGGAGGTGCAGGAAGCCTTTGTCAAAATCAGGGAACAGGTGAATCGCGCATCCCAGTGGGCTGTTACAAAATTTGAGCCTTCCTGAATATGTCTAGTAGAAAGCGACACCTGACTACTGCATGGCTGTGCAGTGCTTGGTCATCATCCATGCTTGTGCATCATTACACGTTTGGCTATAGCCTGCAAGTCTTGACAGACAAAAGTCCAAAAACTTACCCCTGTCCTATGTGAGGCACACAGTACTTAGTCCTATCATGTTTTGCATTGTAGGCACGAGCACACCTGCACGCGCCTGGAGAGCTGACCCTAGGGCTGCATTTGATCAATTCGACAAACCTAGACTACTTCCAGCCTCAGCACCAGGCAGAGCTCTTCCGTCTGAAGGGCCAATTCATGCAAGCCCTCGGGGAACGCGATCAGGCCAACAGCAACTACAGCACGGCCCTCACAATCTGGGACCAGCTGCCTGATGGTTGGCTCTCCTGGGGATCCCATTGTGATGAGATGTATGAGAGCAGTGGCAACCATGCCTGGCTGGAGTATGCTGTGTCGTGCTACCTGCAAGCTGTCAAGCATGGCAGCTGTGCTGGGCGAACCATGCTGCCTAGGGTGCTCCACCTGCTGAGCTTTGAAAACGATACTGGCGCTGTTGGCAGGGCACTGGACCGCAAGCTGAACGAGGTATGGGTCAGGGTCAGGGCTTACTCAGGGTTGAGCCTTGCAACATGGTGGAGAGATGCACTGCTGTTTTCTGTGCAGCTGCGTTTTGTCGCCTAACATCACATAGAGTCTCTGCCTGATAGAGCAGAGTTGACACTGTGTTGACGTGACATTGGTTGAGCTGCACTGATGCAAAGCTGAGGTGCAAACAACTCAAAGGTGTCTCAAGGGCCTGAATCTTGGTCAACAGCTATACTCAACACTTCTAAGCATTCACACTCAGCAACCTCATGTATGTTGCCCTGGAAAGCTGCATTCCTATTGTATGGATTATGCACATTGCAGGTGCCCCTGTGGGTATGGTTGGTGTGGAGCCCCCAGCTGCTGATGAGCCTTCAGAGGGGCGAGGGCCCGCACGCACGGGCCCTGCTGACCCAGATAGCCCAAGCCTTCCCTCAGGCCATCTACTACTCCTTACGCACCATGGTGCTGTGCCTCAGAGAGTTTGCCTTCAAAGTGGTTCAGGTATTAGCACCACTTAATCCCCCTCTCTGATGCATTTATCAAACCTGACGAATGATGCTGCATTGTGATGGGCTACACTGATTTGCACATGATCTGCCTGCTGGTCACCATGCAGCTTGTAGGAGGCAAGCTGTGTGGTAGAGCATTGTGGTATGCGCTCTGCGTGTATCACTGTGTGTCCTTGCTCATAGATTGTGTGGTACTGTCTGAAGGAATGTGGACCTTGGGCAGGACACAATCAGCAAAGCACCTGCTTTGATACAAGACTAAGCACGGATTGGCGTGTAACCTCAACCTCTGCCAACATGGTCTGTTGAGCACTGTGTCGTGGTTTACCATATCACGTGTACAGTATATCATATTGTACATACAAGGTGAAACATATAATATACATCTTGTCAAGTGCTGACACTGCAATGCCATATTGTGTGTGCAGGAGAAGAGGGCAGCTGCGGCCAAAGCCCAGCAGCTGCAACAGCCCCAGGGTGGGTCAGGGTCCACCCCTGCCTCGGGCGCTGCTTCCCCTAGCCCCATGGAGACCACCCCCTCTGGAGGGGTGGACCGAGCCAGCAGTGATGCTGTTGCAGTGGCAGCAGCTGCTATGGCACGCACCAAGTCACAGGGTAAGGCAGATGCAATCATCATTGTTGTTGCATCGGTTGCAGTTGATGTTCACACTCTTGAAGAGAGTGTGTCAACTCTTTATCACACAAGGCAGCTTTCTCAGCATCATGCATAAGCCAGTCAGCACCCATGTGCCGCAGCCCAAGCATCTGTTACACAGACCTTTAATGCCAAACCAATGAAGTCTTGTATTGTCAATTTTGCAGTGTGCCAGTAGTGCTTGCATTGCGCAATGCGCTCACACTGCCAGCCACTCCTTTGTCCACATCTGATCAAATGGACATTTTGTTCATGCTGTGTGTTGCATTGAAGCAGGCACAGAGAACACCCTGGGTCCAAGCACCAGCAAGGGGCCCGAGCCTGCTGCCAACAAAGCAGAGACTGTGACTGGCAGCAGTGCCACTCAGCAGCGCATTGAGAAGCCCCAGGAGGTCATCTCCTTTGAGGCTGCAAAAGAGGTAGGCACACTCTGCCATTTGGTCCTGTCCCTCTGCCTTTTGGCCCTGTCCCTCTGCCTTTTGGTGCTGTTCTTCTGCCTTTTGGTCCTGTCCCTCTGCCTTTTGGTCCTGTCCCTCTGCCTTTTGGTCCTGTCCCTCTGCCTTTTGGTTCTGTCTCTCTGCCTTTTGGTCCTGTCCCCCTGCCTTTTATTCGTGCTCTCTTGCCTTGTGTTTGCCTATTGGGATCATCCCTGGTGACGCTGCTGGTAGGCACAGTGCATGTCTTGCCTTGTGGTCTGCCTTGTGAACCCCCTTTGTCTCATTTCTCTGCAGTTGATGGAGTTCCTGAGGAGCAAACACCCAACCATGGCCCAAGTGCTGGAAGTGGTTCTGGGGGACATAGGTACCACAAGACACCCACGCTTTTTCATCGATGCCTTATGTCTGCATGTGTGTGTGTGTGTGTGTGTGTGTGTGTGTGCTGCTTCGGATTATTGCATAGGCTTGTCTGTGCATGGCTCAGGAGTACTGCAGAATACAGTGAGCTTGCATTGATGACAACCTGTGAGGACCTATCTAGCCATTCTTGTCAGACGTGGCTTGCCTGCAATCAACATGAAAGGCTATGTTCCGTTTCATGCCTAGTGATGATCCTTGCTGTCCTGACGCTGCAGGGTCCAGGTTTGTGCCAAAGCCTGAGGAAAGGCTGCTAGCCGTTGTGCACGCTTTGCTGCTCAGGTGCTACAAGCTGCCATTCAGCAACGCAGCAGACGTGCCCACATCACTCAAGCGTGAGCTGCACGGCGTCTGCAAGGCGTGCTTCTCCAGCGACACTGTCAACCGCCACAGCCGCAGCAGCAAAGCAGCGGTGGCCACCATTGCAGACTACAAGGACCGGTTCATCCATGATCTGAACCCTGAGGCCCCGGGCTTCCCCTCAACCCTAGGGGACCTTGCTACCAAACTGAAGGTGAGCTTGGCCTACTTGTTGCCAAAATCTTGTGCCTGTCCTGCCCAGCAGCTGAGTGTCACTTGCTGCATACCGCTGCTGTGTTGCTCACCCATCACAACACCTTCACTTGATATGTGCAAGGTCTGGCCATTTGTCAACCATCTGCAGCGAGATTTTGCTGTCTTCCTGCTATTGTCGGACCCCCACAAACCAAAAAGTTCAAACAAAGCGCTGAAGCAAGGCTTTCTGAGATGATCTTCTCCTTGTGAAAGGCACCCATTGATTTTTTTGCTTTTTTCCAGTAGCCACAAAGAATGCTCACCTGCTGTGTCCAGACACCAGTAGGCCGAGCTTATGACCGCGACCAGCTCCATACCTTGCAGCCATGACTCCTGACTGGTGCTGCAGGCTTGGAAGGATCTGCTGCAGAACACGGTGGAGGACAGCATGCCTGCAGCCCTCTCACTGGAGCAGGAATCCCCTGTGCTGCATGTAAGCAGCTGTTGCCAGTCACTTCACTGCTTCTCTGCCAGCATCTGCTGGTCATTGCACTGCCAATTGAGTCCCTGCCAGTCAGATCACTGCTTCTTGGCCAACATCAGTTGCAGTGCTTCTCTGATGACATGCAGCAGACATTGCTGGTCCTGCCATTGCATTCTTGCCTACATTCAGCAGATAAGGTCACTTCTCACAACAAGCTCTCATCACAGCATTGATCAGCAGCGTGCTTTGTCTGTTGCTGTAGATGCTGTCTACCTGAATGGCAAGAGTTAGGTCTCCTGCATGCACAGCCTTTCCAGCTGGGTCAGCTGCCCAATTCACAGCATGTGTGTCTTGCGTCAGCAATACCACCTGCAGTTCCACAAGTGGGAATTCAAGCTGGCTGTGGTGTTACAGGAGCAGAGTCTGGTTGACATTGAGATGCCTGGACAGTACATGAATGGAGATGAGCCTTCACCAGACGGCATTGTTTTCCTTGAAGGCATCAGCTCCAATGTGCATGTAAGCTCCCTTGCAGCGCCTTTAGAATTAGTTCTGTTGAACCCAGTCTTTGTGAAGCTGGTGACAAGCTCCCGGCTGCTGCCTTAGGAGGCTCCCATTATGATAGCTGAAAAGCATGAATTTTTTTCTTTCTTTTCTGCTTATGACAACAATCACACTGCCTTGGGCCAATACTTGCATCTCAAGCTGATGTTCCTCTTTTTCTGCAGAGTCTGGTCAATGCTAAATTGTGGATGTTGGTGTCCAGCTTGCATGATGCACAAGCTTTCTGCGTGTTGGCTGACACATGTAGCAAGGCTCCCTCTCACATCAGTTGGTGTCACAGGTCGTACGGCGGCATTGCAGTAGCTACCGGCGGCTGGGCTTCATAGGCACAGACGGACGGACACGCCACTTCATTGTGCAGACCGGCCAACATTGGCATGGGTCTACAGGTAACTCCTTTGTTACATGGCATACCTCTGTACGCTGCACAGCATACATTGCACAGCATACCTGCTTGGGGACAGCATACCTGCTTGGGGACAGCATACCTGCTTGGGGACAGCATACCTGCTTGGGGACAGCAGCCTGGACATGCCAGGTCAGATGCAGACAGCATTGCAGGGTGTAGTCACTTCCCTGTCGACGCATGCCTACAACAGCCAGAAGACCTGGATTAAGTTGGCTGTGCGTGAGTGCATTAGATTGAGTGACGGCTTTGCTCACGCACAGAGCCATTCACAGCTGCATGTGCAGCCAAGCCTTGGGATAGGCACCCATCGAGCAACCAAGCAAAGTCTACAGTCAACACACACTGATGGTGAGGTTCTGGTATGCAGGCAGTGCAGAGGAGCGCATGATGCAGTTGTTGCGCCTCATCAATGGGCTGCTGGAGAAGCACCCAGAGTCGCGCAGCCGCAAGCTTGCAGCTCATGCCCCCATCATTGTCCCCGTCTACTCCCAGGTACCAACTGCTGTCTACCTGTACTGATGACAAGCTTTCCTTAAAAGCATTTGTGGGTTCAGTTTCAGAATTGCAGGATCCAAACAGATAATTCTTGCTGACAGCCTTGCGACCTTGACCATGCAATCACTGCTTCAGGCACTGAACAAAAGCGAGACACAACGTTTTGTCACCTCCCATTACCTCAGCTTGCGCATCAGACAGTTGCCTGTTGCTTGACTTTCCCTGAGTAAAGCAGTGCAGGCAGTCAAGAACTTGCCATTTTTTGTGACAAACATTATCATTACCTGTGACTACAGACAGACTGTGATTCAGACAGACATCACCAAAATCTGTGACTACAGATACGACTAGTGGAGGAAGACACCAGCTACTGCACGTATGGTGAGGCCTATGAAGTGAACTGTGCCAGGTATGGGCGGCAGCCAGACCAGCCCATAGTGCAGTTCAAGAAGCGCATCTGTGATGAGCGAGGCCAGCTGATCATAGACCCCAAGGGCGAGCTCAGGCAGCAGGTCAGCCTGTCCCTGCTTTTCTGCTAGGTTTGTGGGGGAAAAAAGCAAAGGAAATAAAATAAAATACAATAATAATAATAATAATAATAATAATAATAATAATAATAATAATAATAATAATAATAATAACAAAACTATACTAGACTAGACTACGCCTTTCGGCGTCAATCTAACGAGAAGCCAAGTACTATACCAGGCTGCCCAGAGTTTGTGCACTATGTACTGTCTGGGACGCTGCCTGGAGCTGTTTGGAACAGCATGTTGGCTAGCAAGAATACATGTCTACCAACGATGAGCTTCAGGTGCAGCTTGCATACCTCGGAGAATATACAAGCATGCGTGTCCTGTGCACCTGGTCAGTGTCCCATCAACAGGCTGTTCGAGGCATGTGCTGCAGACATGGTACAAAGCGCTGCCCAGCAAGCTGAATCTTTTGGGAACACAGACAGCACACAAGCGAACTCCTGACAGCGCGGTCTTCTTTTCTGCAGGCTTACCGCGACATTGAGACCAGCATAGTGACAGAGAACGTGTTCAGCCAGTACATGTACAAGACGCTGCCCACCTGCAGCCACCTGTGGAACTTCAAGAAGCAGTTCTGCTCTCAGTTGGCGCTCAGCGGCCTGCTGTCCCATGTCATGCTGATTGGTGGAAGGATTCCCGCCAAAATCTGCTTTGCACGCAACAGCGGCAAGACCTTTCAGATTGACTTCTACCCATCTTACGACCAAGCGTGAGTCATCACCCTGCTGGACGAATCCCTGTCACCACACCATGTGCCAGCAGCAGTGCTGGGTTGTCTCTGCTTTTGTCCAATAAGTTGAGCATGCGTGCGATTTTGAGCAACTTGCTCTTTCATCTACAATCCTGAAGACTCCATGAACATGCACCTTGCAAATATTGTGTTGGTATCTCAAGCATGATGATCACCTTGCTTGTATCACTCTTGCTGCGCCACAGACATACGCACAAGAAGCCCAGGCCATGTAGCATGTGCTTTGTTGCACTGCATCGGTTCTGATACAAGCTGGTGAAAATAATAATTTCCATCTTGATACAGGGGAGTGTTGGAGCGCAGTGAGCCAGTTCCCTTCAGGCTGACTCGCAACCTGCAGACCTTCTTCACGCCCTTCGGTGTGGAGGGAGTCTTCATCACTGCCATGGCTGTTGCCGCACAGGTCAGCTTTTCTCTGATGCACAAATATTTGCTTGTATCACCCTGGCAATGAAAAACATTATGATTTGTGAGACAGGAATCTTGTTTTCTTTGTGCTATCAGCAAGCAAGCCCTACACATGAAAGCAAACAGTATCCTGTGAGTGTGACTTGCTTGCTTGCTTGCTTGTGCACTTGCTTGCTTGCTTGCTTGCTTGCTTGCTGGCTGCCATTATCCTAGTGCCCACACCACAAACAACATCTGCCATGATTGCATTCTGGTGCATGCAAGCAGCGCTGACCTATCATGCTTGGTGACTGCGCTGACTCTACAAGCTTTTTCTTCAGGCAAGCATAGCGCACCACAGCGGCATTGCTCACATCCTGAGCATGTTTTTTCGGGATGATGTGATGGCCTGGAACAAGAGGGTGCAGGGCAAGGCCCCCAACACCCACCCCCTCAAGCCCGCCCAGCTCAAGCCCCTGGTCCAGAGGAATGTCAAGGACTGTGTAGATCGCCTCCAGCTGGTATGTAATTTAACACCTCCGCAATGTAGAAACGCTTTTTCACTGTCCCCGAGCATTTCTGAGTTTAGATTTCCAGAATAGGGATGACATTTCTGAATTAAAATAGACGTTTTGGGATTGAAAAGAGCTCAGACTCTTTGCACACTTCTCCCACACGAGCAGTTTACTTGCGCTTTGTAGTTCTGGGTAGCGTTTTGAAATAAGTATGCAGTCACTTTTGAGCCCGGACACACAGTGCTTCAAGCTGGGCAGGCTTAGACCTGGCCCATGCTGCTGAGCATTATATGGTGTAGCTTGCTGCTTTGCGCTGCATTGTTCAAGGTAAACATGGGTTTGACGTGAAGCATAGCCCAGGCAACCTTGTCCCTGCATTGAGAGACAGACAGCAACAAGCTGACGCTTGAGATGCTCATCAAAATATTGATGTGTAACATGACAAGTTACCTGCTGTGATTGCAGGTAGCTCCCAGTTTGGCAAGTGACGGGGTCCAGAAAGGCGCTGTCAGCCTTGTAGAAGCAGCCTTGAACCCAAGGAATCTGTGTAGAATGGATCCTACTTGGCACCCTTGGTTCTGACCCGGCTTCAGGCCTTTTCTGATCGGCCGTTAACATGGGGGGGATTGTGTGTTGTGTTGTGTTGTGTTATTGGTGAGCCAGCAATGCCATTTTGCTGGCATGCAAGTGTTTATAAGTATGATTTCATGTCCTGTTCAGTGTACATTAGTTGGCACACATGTTGAAAATACCACGGCTGAATGTCAGTTGAGTATGGCAGCAGATGCTACAAGGAGTTCCAGAAGAAACCCAATCCGTGCCACATCATGACCAAACGAACTAGATAATGATTGATCTGAAGATGTCTGAACTGATCCTGCTGACCCTTTTTCCACTACTTGTAACGGAGCCTTCTTCAGGAAGCCTATAGATGCATTTTAGCATTATGATCATTTGCAACTGGCGATCTTCAACACTGCTGCCCCATGTGAGTCCTCAAGTGCATGTAATTTCTTGCCCATGCTGCATCTTATTTTGTCCTTATCAGCTGCAGCTGGCTAATCGCTCAGCACTTGCTATCATGCTGACTTCAGAATCTCTCATGCACATTGCCAGCAGGCTTCATAAACTCATAGATCACCATGTTCATTGGGCTCAGGATTCTGCTGTGTGGTCATGCACCTGTGCAAGTAAGCGTCAAGTGTGTTACAAAGTTGACAGCAAGGTCTAGGACTGCCACTCGTGACAGAAGTCAAGCACATGCAGCAGGGAGAGTGCGCAATCAAGTTGATTGCGTTGAACGTCCAGCAATACAATACTCATCAGGTGCTCATGACCTGATTGCCACGACCACTGCGCGGGAAAGCTAAGCTGATTCAGAGCAAGCGTATGCCTCAAATTCATCAGCACGTGGCCTGCTTGTGAGGCTCTGCTTTCGCAGCAACACGAACCAAGGTTCGCACACATGTGGCCGTGAGGCTGGACATCTCTCAGGCTCCAATCTAACCATCGCGACAGACTTGATAGATTTACCTGCAAGTGGCAAGTAGCTTTTGTTTTCTATTGACGGCTCCTAATCTTTCAGGTCCAATAAGCTGCTGAGGCGAGTGACGATCACACCCAGGCTCACAAGCATGAGTGCTCAAGGTACCGCCAAACAACAGGCGCGAGCGCCGTAAATTGTAGCAAGAGCATCTGCAGCAACAATTGATTGCTTCTGCTTTGCTTTTTTTGGTCTTGCTCTGACGTACACGTAGCTGGCCTGCAAAAAGCGTGCACACGCCATGCAACCATACAGTTGCAGTACTGCCAGCATCTACCGATGCAATGTGCTGAAACTCAGACGCTCGTCAACTCTTATGACCAGCTCTAGTTTTGAAGGGTTGAAATGCACCGGCGCAACAGCATTTGCCAACAGATCTTCTCCTGCACATGCGGTGTCGCGGCTGCCTGCTCGGCAGCTCCACGCTCTGTCTAGCGGCAATGGCAAGTCTCAAATGCGTAGGGTGAGTTACTGTTTTCACCCAGCATTGTCAGCTCCGGTAAGCACGTTCGAACATTGGTGAGGCGGTACGGGTTAGTATGCCCATGGGATGCAAGCGCTTTTGTCGATCGACTTCCTGCCCTCGGCCCGTGAACACTATACGTATGCTGCATCGGCTGCTCTTTGGCAACATTCAATCTGTTGCCCTACTTGCAGGACGCCAGGCTGGTTGTGACAAACGCACGGAATGTTAACCAGGAGAGAGGCACCAAACAGTCACTGAAGTCAGAGAAGCAGTCAAGTAAGGCTTTCAAATCCCAACAGCTTACACGGCATTGTCCCTGAAACATCAGGAGCATGGTACACTGCACAAACACATGTTTGCATCTCAAAATCTGCAGAATGCATAAGCAGGGCAATGCACGCCACCTGCCAGGCGCATGATTGCCCATGTTGCCTGTCACACAAAGCCAATTGCTAGCTATCTGCAAAAAAGCATACCCCTTGTCCATGCTGTCAGGCACATGATTCCCTCTGTCGTCTATCAAACAAAGCTCTTTGCCAGCTGGCTGATAAATGTGATAGCCCCTTGCTGCACTTATCACCTTCATGCAGCATCTGCACACACCCACGCGCCTCATAGTTGTGGCCATGTCCGTGCTAGCATTTTCCTGTTTTTACTAGCAAAACACAATTGGCCTCCAACAGTGTTCTCACTCTGCAGAAAACCCTAAGAATGATAGGAACGGACCTATTGATGAGGCAGCAGGCAGCGCCAACAGCTATCTGGCCCTGGCAGCCCTGAATGCAGCTGCTGCCCTGCCCCTTGCAGTTGCCCCCCACACAGTCGCAGACTTCTTGTTTGGAGCTGCGGCTCTGCCTCATGACTTTTTGCATGAGCCTCTACTGCGTATCTTGGCCACAGGATTTGCTGGGGCCAGCACAGCAGCTGCCAGTTTGAATGTAAGCAACAGGGGAACTTGATGGGTGCTTTACTGTTGGTGCGTCTGTCAGTGTGAATAGTCATGCTGTTGTGAACTTGAACGCAGTTTGTGCTGGTTCTTGTCTGACCTGTTCTCTGGATCTGCTCTGTGACTTGGTGACCAAAAAGTTTAAAATTCTGGACAGTCATTTGGGTTTGACAACACTACAGAGATTGTTGTGCTGTCAAGCCGTGCCACTTCTGAAGCCTGTACGTCATGTTGTGACTCGAGTTCAGTCCAACTGGCTCATGGCTCAAACAGAATCCCTCAGGCTCAAATTTGCCTGTTTGCTGGATTGCAGTTGGCAGCCAAGAAGGGACTCCTTGGAGAGAGCTCCTTCCAGAGGCTCAACCTGGCCATTTTGGCTGCTTCAGCAGTCAACACAGTCCTATTTGTGTCCAACTCTGCCACTGCAGGTCATTACTTTGCTTAGATCACAATGCTGCTGTCATACTACTTTACAGTACACCGGCGTATACATGTGCATGTCTACTGTAACAGCTCACGCACGTGCTCTGCTGCAAGTGTTCCTACTGCACCCTGTGACCTGTTCTTTTGAAAGCATATGTTTCAGGCATTCAAGCTTTTGTGTGCTGGTAATGTGGTGCGTTTAGTACTGTGTTTTGCCTGATATTCTCAGCACTGGCGCAATTCTGGTGTGCTGGGCTTTTTATCCCACAGACATGTCCCCTTTGCAAGTTGATATCCTGAGAGTGCTTTTCTTATCTGCCGTAGGAGAAAGCTCTGTGGTGTCCTTCTCTGCCGTCTGGGTGACCTAGCTTTTGCCCCATCAATGTCAACATCTTTGCCTTTGAATGCTATATTGCCTTTCAATGTTGCCTTTGAATGATCCATTGCCTTTCTATGCTGTAGGAGACAGCTCTGTGGTGTCCTTCTCTGCCTTCTGGGTGACAGCAGCAGCCCTGGGGGCAACAGTGCTGGCAGCCTGGGGTGGCTATGGCAAGAACTCAGACACAGGGCTCTCCCTCAAGAGGGTTGGACCTCTGCCTGCTGTCAAGGTAGCATACCTCTTCTGCGCTGCATCTGACTACGCAGAGTGCACAGACGAGATTGCTTATTACTGTGGACTGTGTTTCAGTGGAAGGCCTGCATGAGCATGTGCTTCTTAGAAGGCTTTGTTACCTGATTGCTTGTTTCCTGATTGCTGGGAAGGGCTGCTCCAGGTCTGTAAACCTGTGATCACATCTGTAGGTCACTTGTTACAGGAAAGCAATTTCAACTGAGTCTACACTCAGATAGGGATAGACACACCATGTAACTTACTCACCTTAAAGGCAAGTCACTTGCAAAACACTAAGCTTAAACAGGCATCCAGCCCTTATAGCTCCCAGAATCTGGCCAGGAAGCATTTTTCCATTGCGACATCCATTACAGTGACTGACCGCATGCTAGTGTCCATGTGTGTATGTACAGGCTGATCCAGCCCTGGCTGTAAATGCGCTCACCCTGTTATGGCTGTATACATTGTATACTGAGTGACCCCAGTCCGCCTTCATACAAACTGATTCTGCTTCTTGTCTTGCATTCTTGCAGAAGTACCAGGATGATCTGGCCGACTTGCCAGACAACAAGGGGGGCCTGCAAAGCACGCTGTACAGCCTCTTGACCATTTCATTGGTCGCATCAGGAGCAGCATACCTGCTGCAACCTCAGGTACATTGCCTTCACTCATTGCTTTGTGCTCAGCATGTATAACACTATGCTATCTTGGCCAATCATGTTATGTTGGCTGCGCAATATGGTGACTCTGCGGCTCAAGTGTGGCAGCTGTGGCTTTCTGAAGATGCAGTGAAGCGCAGGAATTGCATTACCTCTTCAGCCTGTTTGTGTGGTTCAGTCAAAAGACATTTGGAACAAACCAATAGCACGACTTGTCAGCAGTCTTGTATGACTACCACTCACCTGCTGTCACGTCTGTTTCATCGAGGCACAATGCGGAAGCAAAATATGTAAGATGATATATCCAAGCATTACTTGCCACACAATGACTGTATGCACTTGACCGTAGTAAGAAGATGTGTTGTCCATATGTGACATGTTCACAGAATGCATGAAGTTGTCACTGCTGCCTGTTTGCAATAACGTATTTGACTTCTGATCAATGTTGAGTGTGTTCTGTAGGAGACCCTGGAGCTCATCTTCAACAACTCCAAGGGCCAGGAGTGCATCTTCACATGGCGAGCAATTGGCGCTGGCCTTGTCACTCTTCTTCCTGCCATGACCTACACCCTCAGGGTAAGCATCAAGCCAAAGCGTCTTAGCATGCTTGTCATGCTGTCTGATCTTGTACTTCCTGGCATTGTGAGCTCTGACCTGTTTGCAGGCTATCAGCATATTTTGTATATAGCCCCATTCCCATGTTACTATCGCAGAGTCATACAGTTCGTTCACGCATGTAAATTATCAGCGTCAGGGCGTGCATGATCCCATAGATCACAGTGGCTTCTGAGCAGGATCTGTGGCTACTGAGCTACTCATGAGCTGAAAAGCGATTTTGCCATCGTTGTTGTTGTTGTTGTTGTTGTTGTTATTCTTATCACTACTTTTTTTAATATCATCATTAGTGCATGAGCTACATCTGGTTTGTGGCAGGAAGGAGCTCAGCTAGGCAAGCTTGGGGAGGCCCCCTACAAGGCCCTCAACATTGGAATCCTGGGTGCTGGGGCAGGGCACTTGGCAGTTTTGACCCCAATTCTGCTGTCTGGAGGTGGAGGGCCATTCCTACCAGCCCTGCTGGGGCTGTGGGGGGCAGGTTCAGCTGTGTCTGGTGTCAATCTGCTGAAGAATGGAGATGCATAATTACGTTACTGACTGGCATAGACTACCACATTGTACAGCAGACACACATAGCTGAATCGCGTGATGTTGGGAGGTCGCTTGATTTCGCAAGAGATGTAGAACTGCTGCACCAGCGACGTATTGTGGACACTGTCATTGTGCCCAAGCAGCAAGATTGCCGATTTTGATGGGAGCAGTATAGTAATGTGGCAAAAAGAACTGCAGATGGTTTGAGAAGATTTGAGTCAGACAATGTTTGAAAATGGTGGCAGTGTCGTACTTGTGCACAACGTAATCATGAGCAGTTTTTGGAGATAAAGCTGTTGTATTCAGTAGCCTGCCTTCACTTTGGAGCAAGCAAGTTACCCAACCGAGATGCGTTTTTATAAGTATATTTGAACTTCGTAATATATGCTGGAACATGTGTCTGCAAATCAGTCTTGTGGGCCTAAGGTGCCTCAGTGTAAAGTACAGACAATGTAATGCAACAATGAGAGACATGCCTGCAGGATAGGGGTAGACCCTGCTGCTGCTGTGCAGCAAAAGGTTATGCAGCTGGGCAAGCATGATATCGCACACCATGCAACTCTTCTGTTGAACTGTCCCCGGCAGAACGACAGGGCTGTGTTTTTGCTGCCCAGTGCAACTGCTTGGGTGGTCTGTTTGCTGGTCACATCACAGCATATGGCATGCATTCATTGGTACTGCAGCTTGGCGCCATGTGTCATATCTGCAATTAAATTTTGCCAGTCATCTGTTGTTTGGTGGCAAGCATTGTTGCATATAGGGCTACTTTCTGCAGCAACAGCTGCCTCAACACATGCAATTGCAGTGAATTTACCCAACCACAGTGACTGTGTGCAGTTGGCACAAGTCTCTAGAACAGTACTGCCGAATCAGGATTCGTCAAGCACCTGCCTCCAAATGCTGGGGGTCCTTGTGATACTTCAGCAACACCGGACTCTTACATATGACAGACAGACGGACCAACATCCAAAGCAGCAAACATGTTGCATTTAGACGTTTACTGAATACCACTGATCTAGGTGTACATTTGTGCATTGAAGGTACGAAGCCACCTTGAGTGCTTCTGTATTACCTCCTGCAAGGATCAGGCGCTATTCAGCATGTGCCGACATTGGTGGTTCATGCACTACGACATGTGATGCATTGACTCATGTCACATCAGGCATCAAGAACAACATGCACTGTGGTCAGCGGGCTTATCCCAAATGGTATATCCATCAAATCAGCCACTCATGGGTGCTGCAAGTAAGTGTTGAATGTTGATGACAATCACTTGTCAGTAGCAAGGCGCACAGAAGCAGACAATAAGGCAACACAGGCTGCTTGAACAAGCTAGACGCAGATATCAATACAGTCACCAGGCAGCAGTGCGGCACATGTTGGCTTACCTAGCTCATCATGAGCTGGGAAGCGAACTTATTATTATTATCATTGTCATTATTATTGTTAGTCCGGCATATGTTGGCTTACCTGAGCGCTATCAGGTCTTGTTGATGGGCTTGCATGCAAGTGGGTAGGGCTGGCCCCCACGTGAGCAGGGGTGTGCATTGCCCTGGGGGTGCTGTGGTAGCTGGGGATGGCCCATGCAGGGGCTACTGGCTGCAGCCCTGTCCCATACCTCCTACTCTCACACGCCTGGGTTGCAGGAGAAGGTGAGGTGTCAGCAGCTGACAGGTCACATGTGGCAGCAGCAACTATGTGCTTGTGCACAATATGTTGTTGTGTGTGTTGCAAACTACACAGGTGTGTGTAAGATCTGGGATGCGTATATGGGCTCTGCTCTTCCCATGGCAGCAATGGCCGTACCCTTTCACTACAATTGGTTTCAGAGCCCATATACGGATCCCAGACATTACAGTATATGGCTCTGACTTGCATGACTGATGCCCTGCAGATATTTTGTAAAATAGATCTTCTGCTGTGGTCTGTACATGCGTGTCACTCACTTTCATGCGATGCTTGACTGTCTAGGCCCAAAGGGGTGAATGCAAGTGGTACAAGTTCAACCTGTAGGGCAGCAGAGAGGGCTTGACCAACACCATCTAAACCGCTGTGACCCCTTGGTGAGTAACCCTTTGCTGCATCCAAGCTGCCATAGCCACCCCAGGCCATCCCTGGGGCTCCAGCTTGCATCCCCATGGCCAGACTTTGCATCCCAGGGATGCCAGATTGCATCATGGGATATGCTTGCTGGGATGCAGATGGGGGTTGTAGGGTGGGGCCGGGGGTGTAGGGTGAACTGGGGCTGTTCCACGCAACCTTTGAGGCTGCTAGGGGATGCCCCTTCTCCATGGCTTTGACATGCACCTGTAGACAGACATGCTTGTTGCAATTCATACAGCTATTCATATTGCCAGTGTTGTACTCATTCCTAATGCCTGGTAGGTGAGTGCACGAATACAAAAGGAATTGAAACCAAAGCACTGCTGCATGTGAGATCTGCGGCAAGATGCATATAGGACAAAGCAGATGGCCTGACAATCAGTAACTGAGTACTGAGTGATTGACAGAATTGATGCACATGGTCTCTGCACAAAGAATGTCAACCAGCACTCTGCTCTCACCCAAAGCACACATGATTTTGTGACTGCAGCAGGTCCTCTTCAAGCTGACACAACACACTGTCTTGGCATGTATAGAGACATGGCACAATGCTCATGATCAAGACTTTTGAGACTAGTAGTGCGTAACAGCATTCAGGATAATTGTGGACACCTTGAGATCGTGCAGAGCTTTGGTTTCTGAATTCAGCTGCAGGGCTTCTGCTTCCATGACCCCTCTCAGACCCCCCAGAACCTCCCCCAGGCCCTCACTCGGGCGCTCATTCAAACACGCCTGCATCAGATTGTATGGACACCATGTACAAACAGACGAACAGTTGCGCAGACACACATGCAAGCCCTTGATCTGGAGCATATGGCGATGACCAGCTGCATAAATTTAGCCAATAAGCAGGCAATGACATTGAGACAATTACTTCTGATTGATGATCAGCCTTTCTGCTGCTTGTCTGTCTCATAGTAGCACAGGATCCCACTTTCATTCATTCAGTACTTTGCTCCTCCCTTGTTTATTTCATTTATATGTTAATACCATTGACTCAGACCATTGTTACCTGCCATGTGCTTCTGGCATACTGCAGTGCAGACTGCCGCTGCTTGATGCCATCCCTAGCCATCCTCATAAACCCCCTGACCTCACCCAGCAGCTGCCCTTGACTCTCAGCAGCTTGCTCCTCAGCGCTCTGCACTCGCGCATCAGCCTCAACTGCTGAGTCTCTCTCAGCCCCAGATGCCTCAGCCTGGGCTGCTGAGTTGAGCTTGGCTTGTGAGGCAGCTGTCTGAGCAGCTTCCTGAGCAACTGCTGCCGCTACCTGTTGCTCCATCTGAGTCCGGGCTTCAGACAGCTTACCAGCCTTTTCTTCAGCCACCTGCAACAGACAGACAGACTAGTTTGTGATGAGCACATGCTGTGTTGCATTCACTCAACTGTTCATGTAACCAAGTGTTTTTTATGAAGAATCATGTATGAGAGTGTATGTCCCCCGGGTTCATGCATAAGTGCTTCAGCTGCTGAGGTTATGTCAACAAGACATACATTATGTCACATAACACTGCAGAATGCATCTCCCTGTTGCGCTGCAGCAGCGCAACAGTGACCTTCACTCTGGCACAACTGTGAGTCTGGCTGTGCGTAACATCATGCAATCTAGCAAGTTGCTAGTCTCAACCCATTCAATCAACTTACAATCCCTGCCTTGAGGACTCATCTGGTATGCCTGCGGTAGCATTGCCTACTAGCTGGTCATGCACATGCATGCCTCTGTTGGATGTTGCGAAGCAGCAGGCGCATTTAGTCACATGCCTAAGGTCGATTCTACATCCAACCATTCTAGCTGTGAGTTAGTCACATGCTACAACTGCTGACTCGATCACATTGCCATGATACTGTTTGTGTTTAGAGAGTTCCAATTCAGAGGTCTCATGCACTGACTGCTGACCTGTCGCTGCACCTCAGAAGTCAGCTTGGCCCTCTCCTCTGACTCGACCTGCTGCCTCAGATCCGAGATGTGAGCATCGAGCGCTGAGTGGATACGTCGCTCAGCAGCTGCCATGTCAACTGCCAAGAGAGCTGCTTCCTCAGCCTGTGCGGAAACTGCCATGTGTCCAAATGGGCGCATCACACACACTCACTCTTCATTGCATGGACTGGTGTTGTTGCTACAGAAAGCCTCTGCTGGGTGAGCATGCCTAGCAATTTGACATACAGAACATAGATAATTCACGCTGAGCTGCAGCTGTGTTGTAACAGCTACAGTTCTTCCTTTGTTGGCCATGGACTCATAGTCTGAGCACCATGCAGCACGCTTGATCACTTGGGATGGCTTGTCTTGTGCCTGTGCTGCTGCCAAGACAAAATCCATCACAACAGGCAAGCAAAAGATCGTTTTGCAAATCAACGTTGTTTGCTCAGAACAGCCGCAGTGCTTTGGTGCATGGCATACAATTATGAGCTAGCAGGTCTGAGTAGAGACTCAAGAAAAAGTTATGATAGAGTGATGGGTGCCATGGTGGATGTGTGGG
>JAABUP010001787.1_pt1 | contig 44069 bp, 61 predicted proteins | sample 5559201 | NCBI WGS metagenome assembly JAABUP01 (sample SAMN10711887, study PRJNA513373) | rock metagenome | isolation source: Antarctica rocks | place: Antarctica
AGGAGGTGTGGGGCCAACCTGTTGCAGGCACACTGAGCCACAAAGCTGCTCTTGAGGTGAGAGTCCAGCTCCAGGGCCTGGGTGTAGTGCTGCTCGGCCTCCCTCCACTTGCCTGCCTTGAAGGCCTCATTGCCAGCATTCTTGCTGCTGTTCATCAGCTTGATGCGCTTCAAGCCCTTGCGGCTGGAGGCATTGTCTGGGTCCAGCCGCAACACCACCTGATAGGTGTTCTCGGCCAGAGACATGTTACCTGCATCATGACACCTGAGTGAGCAAGGGAATGTGTGGGTGGGAATGCAAGCAAGTACTCAAAGCAATCAACAAGCAGATGAAGAGCAATAGCAAGACACAGCAATTGTATGCCATCCCTTGCATCCACGGAACGGTGTGCCTGCACACAGTGTCATCACGCAAGAAGGGATCATGACTGGAGCCATGACAATGTGTGTCGCAGACTTCGCTGCATAACGAATTGCAATTGATGAACTGCAATTGCGTGGCTATCACTACTACAACAATTGCTGCAGCCACCAAGTAATCACATGTCAACTGAAGAGGCAGTCGACATCCTACAAATGCAGTGCATGCCGTGAGTTGCACATGTGCACAAACCAGGCTCCTTCCTTATGATTTACGAGCTTTGATGAGATGAGGTAGAGGTTGACCTGTGAGGTATAGGGCCTGGGCCCGAACAGTAAGGACCTCAGTGGCCATGGGGTCCCCTTGAATGGTCAGGCCGCGGGTCTCATTCAGAGCCTCAGCATACTTGCCCAGCGCAATAAGGGCCTCACACTTCAGCAGCAGCGCAGTCTCCACAGCTGGACTGTGCAGCCAGACTACCTTGTCAGCATGCCACTGCGCTTGCCTGCACACACACCCATCAGACTCTGGACTGCCAGCAACCATGAGTCAGGTTATCTGAGTTACAATCTTCAAATGGACAGGCTACATGCCAGGTTAGCTTGCACACTGTGGTAGTTTGCCTGCTCCTTGATGTCTCTGGCACATCAGGAGCAAGCTGGCCACGTAGCATGATTGCAGCAACCAAGTCAGGTACAGCAGTGGCCAGGTACACTTGCCCCTGAAAGGTGATCATCAAACAAACCTAGCACATTGGTGAGTACTTGAAACTGCCAGAAAGGGAGGCAGGTGTGTGAAGAGCGCACCTGGCATCACCAGCTTGCAAGCATTCCTGTCCCAGCTTGAGGTTGCTTCTGATCACATCTACCAGCTGTGCCTCCCCCTTGATAGCAGCACTGCTGGGCTCCAGCTCCAAGGCACGCTTGTACTGACTATCAGCCTCATTCAGCTGACCCATGCACAGATATGCTTTGCCTGCAGTCAAGCATTGTTATGCTATTTGCTTCTGACAGCCAGCAAACTTATGAAGGTCTGACTATCTAGCCTAGACAACGGCAACCTCCAGCAAAATTCTGGAACTCAGAAGCTGAGTGTGCAGCGCTTGCTGGCCAGAGTTGCCTAAAATGCATGCATGTCATGACAGCTGGACAAGCAGAAATGCTAACAACACTGCTTGCCTCTGGAGAAAGCTGGCAGATCTCTAAATTACTATTCATTACGGTCAGTATCTCATGTATGTGCCAGGTGCAGTCATGCGGGGAAACAGTAAGAGCCGTAATGACCCACCGGCTCTTTGATAGCCTCTGGCAAATGTGCTGCTCAGCTTTGTGGCCTGCAACGAGTCCTGAACAGCCAATTTGTACTGGCGCTTCATCAAAGCTGCAGCTGCTCTGTTACCATAATAGGCTGCCACCTCTGGACACAAAGCAATGGCCTTGCCATATGACAGGAGAGCTGCATCGTACTGGCCAGCCTTGTATTGGGTGTTACCCAAGTCTTTGGCAGATTCGGCCTGCTGTTCAGTGGTAGGGGGCCCCTGGGCAGGAGGGGGGCATGGTGGGGCATGGGGTGAGTCTGTAGCTGCTGTTGCGGCAGCTTCTGGTGGAGCTTGAGGCATGCTCTGGTCTTGTGCTGCGCTGGATTGTGTGACTCGCTCTGAGTCAGGATCTGGGCTGGTGACTGATTCACGTTCTGGTGATTGAGAAGGTGATGCGGAGGACTGTGCAGCCTTCTTTTGCTGCCTGCGCTTTTTCTTCTGCTGTTTTGTCAGAGGTGTTGATGCCTGCTGCACGCCCTGCTTTGCTGGCATGCTCTGGGTGAGGTCATCAACAATAGGGACATTGTTGTTCGCCCCACGCTCTTTTAGGAGAGTGGCATTCTTGCAATGCTTCCGGAAGAAAGTGTGGATGTCCTGCTGTAGCTGACGGTCCTCTGAGGACTGCTCATCTGCATCCAACAGAAGAACTTTGACAATATGAAAGGCAAGACTAGGGTGCAAAATACTGGCAAGACTGCTACAATGAGCCTACCAGCAGGTGGGGACCCCTTGGACTTTCTGCGAACCTGCTTCAACAGCTGTTGCATCTCTGTATTACTGCAGCATAGTTTTGCTGAAAGTCAGATCTGTAATACTACATTAGAGGCTACACTAGAGTGAAGCCTGTGTTTGCCAGCTGAGGCAGAGAGCAAACATAGCACCTGGCATCAAGAGGGAGGCCGGTATCCAGAGCAATCTCCGCCTCTGGCAGCATGCCTAGACCTTCCAAAGCGCTGGCCAACCTGTACCAGCCTTTTTGCCAACGAGGGTCCAGCCCAACTGAAACACCGAGATCACTAGTTACGTTCACCGAAATATCCACAAGAGATGGGTAGGTTTGAGCTGGCGCGGATGGGCACATACCAGCTATTTGAGCATCCTTGAGGGCCTCCTTGAAGTCCGCCATCTTAAGGCAAGCCAGACTTCTATTGGCATACACTTTCACACGATCCGAGACAGCTGGTCGCGAAGAACGATCGTCATTCAGGGCGATGATGACCTTGGTGTAATTGCTTGCTGCCTCAGGATAGTTGCCGTTTTTGAATGCAAGGTCAGCAGCCTGTTTATGTTGTTGCCAGATCGCTGTGGCTGCGTCGGCTGCACTCATAGGTTGACGCCGGAACGGACGGCCAAATACGGCCAAAACGCCTGACCGAGATCTGTGCTAGATCAACGACTTCTGCCTTCAACGTCCTCGCATCCTCGGGTCACGCTGAAGGGCAGGCAAAGGGTCTTGCTCACAGTATTGCTCTGCAGACTTCTGGTTCTGCGCGGTTGACGGCGTGCGGAACGGTACGCAGAGACGGACAGCGTTCCGGCAGGTCATTCGTTTTCTTAGTGGAAATTTCGATGACCATCGTGGCGGAGCGCCTTGTTTTGCATAGCCCAGTGCAATGCCTGAATTACCGAGGAGTTGTGTCAGATACAGTATGCAGTCAGTATGCAAGGTTGTGTGAGGCTGCACGATGTACTGAACTGCATTGAAATGCATTTGTGCTAATTGACAAGCAGAAATTCCACAAGAGGAAGTGACAGCTGAATAACTGTGATTGTCAGGCATCAGGTGCCAACATGGTAAACTTGACGTCAGCTAAAACAGCATTACTGCACTTTTGGTACATGAAATGAAATGAGGCATGAAAAAGTCCTATCCACTAAGGAGACTTAAAATTGCAGACGAGGTGCAATTGCCATGGCCATCAACTCCTGAAACAGGAGCTTGCAGGCATATGGCATGAATACTTGCACAACAGAACTGTTCTTGCAGGCAGGGCAATGAAACTGATTCTTCTTCAGGTTGGCCACGGCTATCATGCCACACTGCTCACAGACATGCACCCTATAGGCATCTGACTGATCAAACAACCGCTCCTGCAGCATAGAACACCTCCTTGCATCATGCAGCCCTTGCATGTACAAAAGAGGAGACGGATGAAACTACAGCGCGGCACTGCAATGCTTTTTATACAAATATCCTGCAACCAATGCAAATGTTTGCAGCTCACTTTCACAAACAGCAGATATATGTCAACACTTAGCATGGTTCTAGCTCACCTTGAGGAAAGATGCACAGCCATGACTGATGATGCAATCCCTCTCCATTTCTCCAAAGCGCAGGCCACCATCTCTAGCTCGTCCTTCCACAGGCTGCCTGGTCAGCATTGCCACAGGGCCTCGAGCTCTTGAGTGGATCTTGTCATCCACCATGTGCTTCAGGCGCTGGTAGTAGGTGGGGTTCAGGAAGATCTGGGCTTTGAGCTGACGACCGGTATGACCGTTGTACATCACCTCCCAGCCCCTGCTCTGATACCCCACACTGCACCACACACACCCACCACTTGTCTTACTGTCTACAATTGGTTCATGCACCACACACAGAAGAAAGGATGGCCATATCAATCTGTTCATGCACCACACATGGAGGAAAGGATGGTCATAACAATCTGTTCATGCACCAGACAGAGAAGAAAGGATGGCCATAACAGTTCCCATACAATCTGTTGGGAATGGCATGGTAGTGATGCAGCCCAAGATCATGTCTGTTGGAACTTCTACCAATGTTGATACAGCAAATGAGCCTGAGCCAAGTAATGACTGGCAAAGAGCTGCTCACACACCTGTGCAGTGTTGTGGAGATATTGTCGACAGTGACCTCTGTGAAGGGCGTGGCATCCCCCTCCCGACCCATCACAGCTCCCACCTTGCTCATCAGCGCCTCAACCAAGTGACCTGAACAACCAAAAAGTTGTAAAATCGTAACACATCTGTCCAAACCAGAAATTCCCCAGGTATTCCACAGGCCACTGTGACATGGCCGCCAAATTTTCCAAAGGACAATGTGACATGTGTTGTGTGCTGAAGAGCTGGTAATAACCCTGCTGTACTGCCAGCTAGCAGAATGACCTTGCAGTGCACCGGGCAAGCCAAACCAGGTTCCAAACCGTACTTGAATACAAGCACCTCATGCAAAAGACAGCTTGATGGCATGACCAGTGTAGGGATGTCAGTGGTGAGGATGCTGCTCAGCAATGTCACAGGTGTAGGTGCACAGTCTTCTCATTAAATTGACGCCAAAAGGTGTAGTCTTGTCTGTTCTTTTCTTTTGTAGGTGCACAATGTAAGGTGTGGAGCTGACCAATGGTCATGCGGGAGGGGATGGCGTGAGGGTTGATGATGAGGTCTGGCACAATGCCGTCCTGGGTCCAGGGCATGTCCTCCTGGGTGTAGGTGATACCAATGGTGCCCTTCTGCCCGTGCCGACTGGCAAACTTGTCACCCACCTGTGGTATCCTGATAGACCGCACCTGGGCAAGCATCACAAAGGACAGGCGTCACATGTCTGCAGGCTCAGAGCCGTCACTACTCTGCTGAGTCTGTTTGGCACCAATAAGGGTGCCTCAAATGTGTAAGTGGGTAGCAGATCAGCCTGCAGGTGTGTTGCCAAGAGCTACCACCCAACATGCTGTGCAAGCCGTTTGGGAAGAGTATGTGATTGGCAATGACAACAGCAGGAAGTAGGTTTTGCTGCTTTGAGCAGGTACATGTCAGCGGGGGATTTACCCTGAGCTTGACAAACTTCTGGCCCTCGACATTGGTGGTGACCAGCACTTGGTCAACCATGCCGCTCTCACTCTGGCGCAGACTGCTGCTGACATCACGCTTGGTGAAGCGCTGTGCCTGCCCGGGCGTCTCATCTGGCAAGGGTGTCGTCTTGCCAATGATCACATCCTCACCTGGCATGAGAGACACCAAGAATTGCTGCCTTTGAGATGTCGCATTGTATATGAACTCCAGAGGATCAAAGCTGTGAAGCGGTCATTCAGGGTGATCACAGAACATGGACAACACCGCCATGCAGCAAAGCTTCATCAAGCTGGTGCTGTTGCAAGGCTGCCAGACAGCTCCTGACAGCGAGAAAAAGCTGTCATGCAGCATTTCGGCAAGGTGTACCTGAGACACGAGTGCCTGGAGGTGCAATGCCATCGTCATCCAGCTTGTCATATGTTCCCCTCTTCATGCTGGTGGTGATCTCTCGCAGAGGCCGCTCTATGATCTCCTGCATCAAGCTGCCCTGCTTCTTCTCCTCAGCCCTATACGACCTGCACAGCCCTACCACCATCAAAACGCCCTACCGCTGTCAAAAATGCCCTGCCACCATCAAAACGCCCTACCACTGTCAGAAACGCCCTACCACCATCGAAAACATGCAACAGGCTCAAACAAGTGAGCCTGCTGGTCCACCCAGGCAAGCACATGGAACAACTGTGAAGTATGCAATGTCCAGTATGCAACTCAATCTTCCCATCAAGCACATTCAGAAACTTGACATTATTGCATGCAACGTGGGAGGATGGGGAAAAGGTGCCTACCTGAAGAACATGGACCTGAAGAAGCCCCTGTCTATGGAGGACTGGTTCATCATGACCGAGTCTTCCTGGTTGTATCCGCTGTAGCAGGCAATGGCCACAATGGCGTTGTGCCCTGCTGGCAGTTCCCTGTACAACACCACGCTTACTCACCTCTCAATGGCCTGCCTGCTAACTTGGCTCACAAGAAGTGCCCTCCCTCTGAGACACTCTTTGTTTGGTGACAAAGATGCCCTTCTGTCAATGTGGGGGTAGATGCATATAGAGCATATGAAGAAGCTAGTACTGATAGATTTGCATGTTGCAACTGGAGGCATAATGCTGGTATGATTCACATCAAGACAATGACCTTGTTCCCTTCTGTCAATGTGGTAATGTGTGCGTATGGAGCATATGAGAAAGCTGTTGTTGACAGACTTGCATGTTGCAGCTAGAGGCATGATGCTTGTATGAGTCAATACAGCAGATCAACAGGCAGCCAGCTTCACAGCAGCCTGAGGTGAAGAGCAAGCGTAGCTTTGCAAGCCAGGAGGGCACTGCCTGCATACCTGAAATGCAGGTACTCCATGGACCGCGTGGTCACTAGAGGCTTCTGTGGGTAGTACAGCACATAGGCCTGGGTGTCCATACGAGTCTGGTAGTTGGTCACGTACATGCCCATGGCCTGCTTGCCCATGGCAGACTGGTAGGTGTTCCTGGGGGACTGGTTGTGGTCAGGGAAAGGGATGATGGAGGCGCACACCCCAAAGATCATGGCTGGGTGGACCTCACAGTGGGTGAAGTGGGTGGTGCTGGACACCTTGGGGTTGTCTCGAGCGTTGCTCAAGTCTGCAATGTTCATGGCTATCATGGTCGTCTCCTCTTCTTCAGTGTCCAGATACCTGCAAGTGAGAGCAGCAATGTTCTATGTTATGCCAGGTGTGCTGTGTATGACTTCAAGTAGGCATGCACAAGGAACAGTGTGACAGTACAAGCAGCCCAGCAAATTGCAGACACCCTGTCAGGGACATGCCAATTGCACTGCCTCAGATTCTGTCCATACTCATCAGTCACAGTGGTGATACTCCATTGACTGAGGTCCTGACAGGTCACAAGTAGCAGAAATTTGAGGAGTGCATCTGAGAAAGGTGGATCTGTGCATGGAGCCAGCTCAAGCGTTGACAGTGAGGAGATCTGCCTCAAGTCATTGCTGAACAAAGAAGCAAGATCCCAGCTACATTTCTCAGAGCACAAGCAAAAGACAGAGGAGGCTCACTCTATGAAGCCACTGTATATCAAGTCAGGCCATTTGTATTCATCGTCATTGGTCAGACGGTTGATATCTCCCTTGCGAATGTTGAGGGACAGCTCATTGACAATGAAGAGAGGGCGACAGCATCGCCCATAGTCTGTGTACAGCCTAAGCTCATTCAGAGCAATGTCATGGACCACCCCTACCTGCAGTCAGGAGCACGCCGCATGAAGCAAAAAAAGAAACTTCGCTTTTTGGCGTTGATTTAGTCAATTTAAACAGACACCAAGCATTATACCGGGCTGCCCAGGTATGCCAATTGAACATGACATTGCACAGTGGCAACAGATGCTCAGCCAACAGCGTGGAGCAACAACTCTGATGCACATGTTGAGGAGGCTTGCCATGCAAAATGCCTTGCAGTCATTTGAGCAGATACAGCAAACAAGCATGGCGTTTCCATGAGGGACGAGAACTGAGAGCAGGAGGCACAGGCAACAAAGGGCACAGTTTCAAGCCATCTGCTGCTCTCAGCTCATCTCTATTGACATATCACATGTGAAGCTTGCTAACACCAAGCAGCATGCGACATACCTCTGTGTGAATGTCCACTTGCCGTCTCATCTGCCGCAGGGTTCTGACCAGATGTTGAGGGTCCCTGTGCACCCCCAGCCACACCCCATTCAGGAAGATTTTGGTGGCCTGTGTGATGACAGATGCGCTGATCTCCTCCAGGTTTTCTGTAGAGAACTCCTCTAGAAACTCCAGGACGGGCTTGCTGGCACAGCCGACACTGATGTAGCTCATGAGAGCCAGGTTCTTCACCAGTCCACAGGCATGCCCTTCTGGCGTCTCAGCTGGACAGATCATACCCCACTGCATGCAACAAACTCACTGTCTACCACTGCAACACACTTGCTGTCTACCACTGCAGCACCGCCACTGTCTACCACTGCAACACACTCACTGTCTACCACTGCAACACACTCACTGTCTATGCACACTGTAGCCAGACACCCTGAAAACTGACCGGCAGGTCGTGGCAAAGAGCCCACTGTGAAATGCAAAAGCTTGCACCAGCAATGATGCTGACTCGTGTAGCAGGCTTGGGTAAGACAGCAGCAAGTGGTCATACAAGCAGGCAAAGATGTTCTTGTGTATACCACTGCAGGGACACATATTGCAACACCTGCTGCATTGTCATGAGCGCTGGCTGTAGCTGTTGCAGGATTGCATGACAGACATAGATACACGTAAGCAGGCACGACGAGGGTCCTCACCTGACTGTTGTGCAGCTGGCGAGGCTTGGCAATCTTGCCCTCACGACCAATGGGAGAGTTGATCCGCCTGAGATGGGACAATGTAGAGGCAAATGTCAACCTATTCAACACCTGCGACAAACACACCTCTCAAAATCAGCCTCGGTTTGAGCCTTCACATGCCACATGTGCATCATCATATGGTGTTTTGCGGCAAGAGTCAGCTGCTTGCACTACTCTGTGGCATTTGTGCTTGGTCAGCATCATCATGAATGCAGCAATCACGACTGGGCTTCCTGCTGTCATGCATCCTGACAATCTGGCCCAAGCACCATTCAGCTTAACACACACACACAAAACCAAAGCAATGCACAGCAATGCACGGGTACATAGCAAAATAGCAATCAGACTCTAGATCAGGCAGGCCTAGCATACCTGGGACACTCCTGCACGCAAGCCCTGTGTGCCTTGGGCACCCCAGTTGCCTGTAGCCAACGAGTACCTCAGGCCCCTGGTGATGGTGTCCTTGTTGATAGCATGGGGAATGTTGATGTCTTTGCCCCTGTCCACACAGCGCTGCACATAGTAGCGCACATCCTTCTGCAGTTTGCGGAACAGCAGGCGGAACAGACCAGCTAGCAGGGGACCACCCAAGTCCAGGCGTTTGTTGGCGTAGTGATCCCTGTCATCTTCAGGGCGGCGGCCCAGTGCCACCAGCAGCAGTCTGTGGATCATGTAGCCAAAGAAGTATGCCTGCAGCATGTTCCATTTGCATGAAAGCAGACCAGTGTAAGCTATTGTAGCCAAAGAAGTATGCCTGCAGCATCTTCCGCTTGGATGGGAGCAGACCAGTGCAAACTGTCGTGTTGGTGGGCCTTATTACAGGAATGCACAGGACAGGCTGCTCTGGAGAGACAAGACTTGTCCTGCACGTACCTAGCTCATCATGAAGAGCGTTTGGTTTACAACTTTCACTAGTGCAAGCAAGTTTATGCTGCTGCACAGCATATACAGCATATGCACCATAATTGCTGAGCATTGCTTGCACTTTGCTGCAATGCTGCAGAAAACTTCCCATCATAGGCACTCAGACAAATTAGGCCTCTTTTGACAAAGAGGCAGAGCTGAAACGACACCAGTCAGAGAGATAAATGAAGTCAAGCTGCAAAAGCAAAACATGCAACACTGACGAGCTGTTGGTTGCAACATAAAGGGTACCTTCTTGGTCTCGTTGTTGCCAACAATGCCCACATGCGGCAACATTTCCCTCTGCAGGATCTCCCTAGCATACTGTATGCGCTTCTCCCTTGTCACACCCACTGTGGCACCACGCTTGCCAATGTAATCAAGAGCCACCTGGGGCAGCAACATCAAACTACATTGGCATACTCACCCCTTTCAACTTCAAAATCCTTTCAAATGAAGAGCATCTCAACAATCATTGAAATGAGAAATCTGGTGGATTTGGCAAATCTGTACAGCACAACTTGATCAACATGGGCAGCTGCTGCTGGTGAAGCAACACAAAAACATGCAAGCCTTTTCTGCCAAATTGAAAGCTGAGATGAATGCTCAAGCCCGCTTCTTCCAGCTTCATCTGTGTTCACTACACAGTAGATCATGACTGCTCGTGAACATCCTTTGATGTTTGAAACAGTGCAGCTCCTTATGAGCAAGAGATGCAAGTCAATGCTGCAGCACAGTGCTGACCTCCTGAGACTGGATGGGCTGCGACTCTTCAATGGAGGGTCGCAACGCCTCCATCATCTCATTGTCCTCAAAGCTGTACACTATGTGCTCAAGAATGTCACGATCGCTGACAAAGCCAAGAGCTCTGAAGATGATGAAGATGGGGACATCAGATCTAATGTAGGGAATGGTTGCTCGCACAACCTGGCCTCCTGACTTCTGAGCTGTTGCCCTTGCAAGCATCTTCACACCCATGGTGCTTGTGTTCCTTGTGCTATTCTCCAGCACAGACCTGCCACCAAACCAGTCACATGTTAGACAGGCAAAGTGCTATGTCACTTACAAAGGATCCAAGTAGGTCAAAAAATTGTACCAGGTCGAAAGCCTAGATTGCTGCTGTGCAAGGAAGTCAAAGATCTTCTTACTTTTAGAGACAGCCAAGAGCCAGAGGAAAAACAGAGGGCATATGAGACACAACATGTAAGCTAAGCACAGGGCTATAATTGATTGGTCTGGCAAGCATACATATAGACTTGTAGACTCAGCAAAGCCGAAAGCAATACTTGCGTCGTTGCATGCACCAGACTCACAGAGGACATTTACCTGCATTCTGCCACAAAGCCATACTTGGATGGCTGTGACTTCTTGAAAACATACACATGATTGTTGGCCATCTTCTCTTGAGCTATGAGAACCTTCTCACTGCCATTAATGACAAAGTAGCCACCCTGCAAGCCATTGTGGTCTTTGGGGCTACTACAAACTTCACCGTTATAAGCACTGTTCTCTGCTCACTCGTTGACAGTCAGTGAAGATGGCTTAGTGCGAGAAAAGCCATTGTGGTCTGTGGGGCTACTACAGATTTCCATCGTTACAAGCACTTTTCTCTGCTCACTCGTTAACAGTGAGTGAAAATGGCTTAATACGAGAAAAGCTTGCATTGCTAATACGCCTGCATACAGCACTTCATGACATGCAATGTCAAATTCATCCTACATACCTGATCATAAGGACACTCCCCTAGGTCTTGTAGCTGCATGTCATCTTGATCGTGAAGACTGCAGTAGTCACTGCGAAGCATGATTGGCACCTGCATACGCATTTGACCTTCAGACCAAATCACTAGCTGCTTAGAGATGAAGGCTGAGGCTGCCAAGCTTGGCAATATGCCCTTTAAAACTTTTACTGACTAATTCTTTTTTTAAACAAGTTGTTGAAGCAAAGATTTTGACAAATTGATAAAAACCCAAAAAAGGGCTCCAGAATTTGAGCAAGGGCAAAGTATTTCAACAACTCTTGTGAAACATGCGACATGCTGCAGATTACCTCGCCCAGGAAGATCTTGTCGTGCTTCATCATGCTCTCCTCTACCTTGCCTCCGTCTTCATCAGTCACATTGACTATATGCTTGATGTCACAGTAGACGGGGGCTGCATACCTGTGTGTGGTGCATAGTAGTCAGTACAGCAATATCTGCAGACTTTTGTCTGCACGTCAGCACATATATACTCCTGAGCAGGTTGCTGCAGATGACCAGCAGAAGATTTACGTCAGGTTTCTCAGCCGTGCTTCTTTTGGGAACAAGACTGCTGTTTCACCGTCCGCCTCAGTGGTGGTAGGTTTGCTCAGATATATCTGCTCAAACTTGACAACATGCTCTTTGTCCTCATTCTCGTCACCAGGCTGCTGCCCTGGGACGTATTGCTGCTCTGGCCTGACTCTGATAGGATCCTCCTCCACAATCTCTTGCATACTGCTGTTGACAAACTCGTTGAAGGAATCGAGCTGCTGTCTGACCAGGCCTTTGTCCTTAAAAAAGGCTGATATCACAGCCCAAGAATCATCTTGACCGATTTCCTGTGGGTCCTCATACGTAGCTTGGTCGTCCATGGGCTCGAAACTCTCCTCCCCGTCCATCGTTGCTGTGCACAGAGGCCCCTCAGGACCTGCCGCTAGTCAACGCCAAGAGAGAGAGATTTCGCCGGGACCTGCTGCAAAATCACTGTGCAGAATGCATGATAGTGCGTCCTTGCGTCTGCTATGCAGAACCCGTCGCCGAGAGTCAAGACAATCTGACAAAGAGATCAGTCCAACGAGCTTGGCGCAGACGAGTCGAAGAGCAAGCTTGCACAAATGGCGCTGAATGAGACTCACTGCACCTCGGAACCACCTCCCTCACACAACACCTGCGGTTCTTTGACACTTGCAACGAGAGCGATGCTCATTACATGCAGAGCCTTGCTAGGGCTTTCCGTCTAACCTAGGGCTTTCAGGGGTTGGATAGAGGTTCTGCCATCACTGGAGATGGCGGCCGCCAAGATGCTGTATGATGTCTTTCGAGGCGCTGTATCTTGCAAAGTTCACAACCTGCAAGGCAGAAGTTGCCAGGGCTCACTGTCCAAACAGCATGTCGAACAAAGGCCTAGCCTTTTCTCTTGGGGGCGTCAGAAAAGTGCAGGCCGTCAAGGCCAGACCTGGTCTGAACAAACCATTCAAAGCAAGCGCTCTTGCGATCTTTGAGACAGCAGAGGACGATGAGAAGGAGGTTGTCCCGCAGCCGAAGAGACCACACTTCGAGCCAGCAGGTTGCTGCGTCTTTCCGGTCCTGTTATTGCTTCCAACTTGAAAGGATGCTTTGGTTATCAGCGTCAGACTCTGGTTTGCTGACCCCTGCGCTGAGCTTCCTGTCCAGCTCCTTCTGGTCCTCGTGCTCCTACCGACCCAGAGGTTGAGAAGGTAGCGATCAAGCTGGCAGAATTCGTAGCACGGAATGGCAGACAGTTTGAGGAGGTTACCAGACAGCGCAATCCTGGAGAGACACCTTTCAAGTATGCAAAAACTTTCGCAAGCAGCGTTGTCGTTCAAGCTGTTGCTGCAGCATCAAAATTGCACATCTTGAGTGGTGATGCAGTAACTCAACAAGTTCCTGTGTTCTGCCAGGTTTCTCTTTGACGTCACCTCACCAGAATACAAGTGGTATGATCAGAAGGTTTTAGACATTCGCAACCAGCTTGCAGGTAAGGTTTGATGTCAATGTATTCCCATTTTGTTACTGCTGTCCCAACCAGCTTTTATTAGGGTTTTCCTCATGCAGGCATGCCCACAGTTGCACCAGCTATTCAGACACCACAGCCAACTGCAGCTGCCATGCCCCAACTGCCTCCAAGTGATGCCAGCAGCAGGCAAAAGGCCAGATTTTCAGAAGCTCCTGCACCAACCCTGCCAGCTGCATCACCTGCTGTAGATCCAATTGCCGCGATGGAAGCCTTTGCCAAAAGAGCAGCTGAGGCTGAAGCAGATAAACAGCAAAAGGAAGAGCGTGTGGCATATTTGAAAGAGACCAGCTATGATAGACGCACTGTCAAAGCTGTGTACAAGGATGACGGTACTCGTGGGCATCATATGCAAGATTTTATCCCACAAGATGAACTTGCCAAGGTTCTTGCAAAGTCTGGTGATGTGGCTGCCCAAGAGCATGCAAAGCGAATAGAGGAGCAAAGCAAGATCCAGCCAGACAACATTGGACACAAGTTGTTGTCCAAAATGGGATGGAAAGAGGGCAGTGGCCTGGGTGCAAGTGCATCTGGAATGGCAGCGCCCATCAGTGCCAAGGGCAGCAGTGCCCAAGAGAAGCGTGGGTTGGGTGCAAAAGAGCACATACAGATAGAGGAAGGAGATGATGAGTTTGAGCAGTATCGTAAAAGAATGATGCTAGGCTATAAGCACAGGCCAAATCCACTAGGCAACCCAAGGAAGAGCTATTACTGACTTCACACTATATGTTTGTTATCACCACAATTCGAAGCATCTACCACACACCCTCACTACAGCTTTGGCTTGGCAGGGCTAGCACTTGTCAGTAGTTGTCCTGCTGAGATCTGATGCACATTGTAGCGATGTTTCGTTCTGCATTTCTGGGCTGCGTTTGTTAGCTCATGCAGCACATCCCTGACAATAGTATTTTTAGCTGCCCATGGTCCTGCAGCCGCTGCTGCAGATCTTGCATTTTCATCTGAGCTTTGCAGCTTTCTATCAGTTGCTTCGCTCGCATGCTGCGGCCCAACCTCAGAAGCATGGACATCTTGAAGTATTGCATTTAAGGCATGCATCTGCTTTGTCGCCGCAACAAGCTTCCTGGTCGCCTCCCTGGCTGACACATCCGAACCCTTTTGACCTGTGGCCACAGATTCCAATTGTTTTTGCCAGTTCATGCATGAGTAAAGCTGTTGCAATCTGTAACCATGGCATGTTAAGAGTAAGAGTGACAGGAGCATACATTGCAGAAGACGTTTGTGGATTGCCTGAGTGTATGCATAGAGGGTGTGAGTTTTGACATCCCACATGCACCTGTTAGTGCTAGCCTTACCTTCGAGTCTTGCAAGGTACTTTGACTCTGTATCTACCTTCCTCAGCAGAATTTGAGCAACTGCCTCCATCTGCTTGACTGCTGGCGTCATGTGACCAATAAGAACAGCCTGCTCTGGCACCACCACCAGTCTGTCAACAACAGTGACGACTGCCAAAAACATGTCCTGGTAACCACAAACACACATGGTCAGGCTTGTCTGCAATGTAGGAAATCTGTGTAGTTGCAGCAGCAGCTGGTGTTCCAATTTGCCTCAGTTGTTGTTTGGAAATGACAGCATCAGTGCCAAGATTTGTGAGGGTCACCCTTAATCACCCCTACACCCTACTGGGCATGTTCTCATGATGTGTGTCAACGCTAGCGTGTTGAAGCACGCAAATCAGCAATGATAAAGTCAGGCAACAACAGTGCTTGAAGCATTGGCTGGACATCCCAGCTGAGTGTTTGGCTGGAGCAGGCATGCAATACCTCTTTGTCTCTGAACATCTGTAGTTGTTCAGCAAGTATGTGTACACAGTCTGAAGATGCCAGCAGGCTGCAGTGCAGCTGTTGGTAGCGAGACAGGTGAGCCAAGATGGCAACGGCATGCTTGAGGAGGTCCACATGTGGCTGGCTGCGGTTGCAGCCTCGTATGAACTGCAGCAGGCTGGTGACACCGCCACCCTCTGCAGCGTAAGGGCAGTCAGAATTGGCAGACAGTGCAGCGTAACCAGCTCCCAGCACAAGAACGCCCCGGTGGCCAATGTCAGCTCTGAACAGTTTGCAATATATCGTGCAAATTTACAACACAAGGACAAGCATGCAAGTGCAGCAAATGCCAGGAAAGCTTCAGTCTGCTGCCTTTCAGTCTGTAATGGGACAAAAGCGCATGAGCTTGAAGTCTCTGAGTCTGTCTGCCCTCAGCTCGCACCAACTGTAATTCCAGCTCCTGCCTCTGCTTTGGGCAGTGCAGAATGGCGCTTACACACCTGCAATCATGCTGCAGCAGCCCTTGCTGTAGGAGCTGCACATGCTGAGGGTGGCCATCGCAGCTGAGGCCTGGGGCAGGTGCTTGGCCGCCAGCAAGTGCTGCAGCGCCACCCTGGTCTGGTACCCCAGCTGGCGGTGGGGGGCCTGAGCTGCGGCCACAGCAGCCTGCTGCAATCTCTTCCTCATCTCTGCCTTGCGCCGCCCGGCATACATTCGCACCTGCCCACCTCGCCACCACGCCTGGATTGCACCCACAGGCCTCTGTCAGCCACAACTTTCCTTGATAGATTGGATCTCAGGTACATGTTCCCAAGGATACACTGATTTGCAGAGCTTGGTAAAGTGCCTGGATCTTAGGGGTATTGTGTAGCCACAAGATTGGGCAGGACTAACACAGGAGGTGCTTTGCAGGCAGACAGTCACTTGATGACCAGCCTGGAGGTGAGGAAGACTTTCACGCGTGATTGTGCAGCACTGAAGGTCACTGTGACAGCCAGGTCAGCCTGCAACTGGTGAAACTGGGTAGATAGGGAGCTACCATGTCTGGTCAAACAACACAGTGACCACTGCAACAGGAGTGCATCACTGTGTGTTACTGCTGCAGATGCAGCCATGAAGCACAAGTAAGTGCTGTAGCAGGGGACAGTAAGTTACAGGGCATCTAATGCGTGCAATGTGGGATTCTGCCCTACAACAAGTGCCTGGTATGATGCTACATGCCTGTATGACGCATGCTGCACAGCAGCTTCTCCTCAAACGCTGCTTGGCCAGGTGCATGCGCAATGCAGACTGGATCTGGACAGCTGCCCTATTGCGCAGGGCCCATATGGCCCTCCAGGAGTGCTGTATCAGCCTGGTTGCCCGCCTGTGCATCAGATCCCTTTGTTGTCCTGCCTTGCTTGTGGATTTTGGGTGATTCTGGTTGCATTGTGCAAGCTCTGACAGGAGCGCATGGTGTGGCAGCATTGCAAGCACATGCTGCAGACAGCTAGCAAGCACGGAATGCGACAGAGGGGCGGAGGCTTCCCAATGAGCACACACTTGCAGCTCAACAACAAGACACATGGCTCAACACCCCTGCACAAATCCCCAAGACAGAAGAGATAAACACACTTGCAGCTCAACAACAAGACACATGGCTTGATACACCTGCACAAATCTCCAAGACAGAAGACAAAAACACACTTGCAGCTCATCAACAAGACACATGGCTCAATACCCCTGCACAACCCCCCAAGACAGAAGACATAAACACACTTGCAGCTCAACAACAAGACACATGGCTCGGTAGCCCTGCACAAACTGTGCCAGACTGACCTGAGGCGGAGGAAGTGACAGCGTGCCACAAAGGTGGCAGCCCAGGGAGCAATGACAGCCACAGCAGCAGCTGCTTTGGCTTGCTCCAGGCGCAGCTGGTGGTGGTGAGCTGCCACCAGGTGGGCAAAGGCTCTCCTGGCCAGGAAGCCCCTGGCCAGGGACTGCATCTTGATGGCTGCTGAGTAGCGCCTGGAGTAGTCCCTTGCTGCCCTTGCAAACTCCCGCATAGCAGCCCGCATCTCCAGCACTGACCGGAACCTGCATTGCAAGCAGCAGGATCTGATGCCAGGAAGATTTGTTGTGGTGCATGATGTGGAGTTCAACAGAAACACAAAATTAGCAGCAGCAGCAGCAGCAGCAGCAGCAGCAGCAGCAGCAAACTGCCTGGGAAGCTCATTGTTGACAGATCCCTGCTGTTACAGCTGAGAAACCTTGTAGCTGACATAACGTGCTTGAAGAGCACCAAAATGTGATGAGTATAACCTTGCTTTCATCCATGCAATTGGATTTTTGACTGCAATGGCAAAAGCATGCAAGGTTGAAAGGCATCTTAGCAACATCTGGCCATCCTTGCTGGAAGCTTGCTTGTAAGCAGAGTGCTCAGGCACAAGCAAGTCAGAGATCACAATGCAGGCAGCAAAAAGCCTCACTTGAGGTATTGGACCCTCATGCGCACATAGGACTGGATACAGGTGGCTGCTTGCTGCCTTCTTCTGATCAGTTGCCTGGCCGACCAGCCTCTCACAAACCTGCAATGCACACATTTCTAACTTGTGCACCATTACCAGGTCATTGCTCGGCTGTGACACAAGCAAGTTCCACCCTGATGTGTGCATTATGCCATACACTGTCACATGGCAACATCTGTCTTGTTTATTAAACAGGCTCCAGCAGCGGTCATGCATACTGTTTGCATTCTGTTGAAGGTTTGCAACGAAGTCTTGTGCATCTGACAGCCGTTGTAAGGCAGTGTGATCACCTTTGCACTGTGACAACAGCCTGAGTCTTGTGCACAAGACGTTGAGCCAGGAGACGCCTCCAGTGGGCCTGAAGTAGGCATGCTGCCCTGCGCTGTTCTACAAAGCGTGTGCGGGCATGGTGCCCACGCACGACTGCCTGCACCTGAATGTGTGAAGAAGTGTGAGCATGCAGCCCAGCTTCCTTGATCAGCATGTGCTAGTGCTCTGCGACTTTATAACCCTAACACAGGCTGCTACTGTTAACATCTAAGCTCAGCAGCAGGTGAAGATTTAAATATTCAGTTTCCACCCAAGAAGATGTGTGCAAAGCTATGGAAGACTGCTGCAATTTGACAGGCGCAACTGATGATACACCTTGCATTTGAGTACTGTGAGTGTAGCTGTGAGAGCTGAGCATGCTGTACATTAGCACACATTTGATGGCAGCCAGCAGAACTGTACAGCAGCAATGGCATTCTGTTTGATGCAAGTGTCAGCTCAGCCAACCTTGATGATGCGAGCTCGTTCTGCAAGGTAAAGTCGTTTGCAGGCATAGCCTCTCCAGTGAGCCTGCAGGCACAGGGCTGCTGCTTGCTGCCCTGCCATCTGCATACGCAGCGCCCTGCCCCGCCATGTGGCCTGAACAATGATTGCTGCTCTCACTCTTGCTGCATGCTTCCTGGCCTGCTTCCCTCTCCACACAGCCTGCATGGCACAGGAAGAACATTTTGCACAGCAAAAGTAAACTGTGTTATACGATTGTTGATGAAAGTTCAGTGTGCCTGTGCTTCTTGCTGAACGTTGGATTGCAGCTGTCCCAGTCCACAGTCTTGCTGTCTAGTTTCCACCTTGAATCTGGTGTTGCTCATCACTGCACATGCTGATTCTGTTGGCGCAAAAACAGGACAAACAGCAGCTGCAATGAGACAATGTCCTGCTGTAGGCACAACTGGGCCAAGCGAGCATCAAGCAGTAGTCAAGCACTGATCTCTCCCATCAAAGGCACCTGTCACACTCGTGACCCAGCAACACCAAGTGTCTTGTATCATGTTATAGATTTGTCAGTGTAAGATGTTACTGGTTTTATTTTAAAAAATGGGTTGTGGTACATGAGTAATCCGCATTCATCCAATCAGCAGGAAACTATGGTAAAAATACACTTATATATATATATATATACATATATACATATATACATATATATATATATATATATATATGCAAAAGATTTCAATTACCTGGAGCAGAGTAGCTGCTGTGCGCATCTGCAGGAAGGCAGAATGCGCTCTGTGACATCTGAAAGAAGCCTGTATCTTGGTAGCTGCCCTCTGACACGTCTTCAATCGCAGTCTCTGCATCTTTCCTCGCCAGGCTGCTTGAACCTTGATGCTGGCTTGCCTCTGCTGCCTCAACTGTGTACACACAGAATGCGCAGATCATCATCACATAAACACAGTCAGGTCAACAACAGCGTTGACAAAGCATTTCAAGACTGAGCAAGCCAAAGCAAAAGAGTGACTAGGCATACAAAGTCTAAGGAGTGCATTACACATGTCTTGGCACAGAAATCAATCAATCAATCAATCAATCAAGTTACATTTCTTGTCTTCTTGTTATCAGAGGAGTCAACAGACAATGACTGGGAGAATTCTGAGGCATTCATGTCATATAATGCTGTTGAGGACACAAGGAGGTGAGTGCAGGTGACAGACCTTGCAGCGCACAGCAGCACCCCTATAAACGGTTTGAAGCACCACCGCGGCCCTGACCCGCCTCACCAGCAAACGTGCCTGGTGACCTCTCCATACACTCTGCACCAACACACAGCACCAGTCTATGCTTGATGCAGCTTAGCAGTGAACTACTGCCTTACTAGCACATTCTCATTTGCATTTCAAGCATAAACACATGCTAGGCATGAGTGGTTGCAAGCTTGAGAAGCCTACAGCACACAAGTGAGTCAAGACTAAGCTTCAGTGAATGCATACGCAACAACAGAGCAGGTCACCACACACTGCTTGTACAATGTGTGTTGACACAGCATGATCACGGATATGGCAGTTGCCCGAGATCTGTCAAAGCAGGTGCTGACAGACCTGCACAACTAGTGTGGCTGCTCTGATCTGCCTGTACTGTTGCCTAGCAGCTGCAGCTCTTGCCCAGGTCTGCAGGCGCAAGGTTGCCCGGCCAAGCGCAGCAAACCTGGCTGCAGCTTGATGGCACCGCCAATGGGCTTGGATGCAAGTAGCAGCACTCATCTGCTTTGCCAAAAGCTGCCTGACTGCATGACCTCTCACATGCCTCTGAATGGCCACAACTGCCTGCAATCGGCATGCCAGATAAAGAAAAGGTACTGAGCATTGAGTGCATTTCACTGCAACCCAGATCCAGTGGTGTGCATGTCAATGCAAAGTTTAGCATCTCAGTGTTGTCTCTCTGATGACTGGCCAAAGGGACACAAGCAGGTCATCTCTGCATGGTATTTGACACTGAAAACCCAAAATACAAAGTAGAAAACAAAATCCTGACCTTGAGTCTCTGGAGCAACTGCCTTGCTTGCCTTGCTCTCCAGCCAGACTGAAGCACCACAACAGCTGCCAGAGTACGCAGGAACGCCCTTCTGGCAATTGTGCATCTAACCGCTGTTTGTAGCAGCACAGCCTGCGCCTTGATGTGCTGGAAGGCTCTGCGCCGCTTGTGACATCTCCACCTGGCCTGAATGCATGTTGCAGCCTTATGCTGCTGCTGCAGCTGAGTCCTGGCTGTTCTGCCAGCTGTCAGTGCTCTGTACCTTGACTGAATGACCAGACATGACTGCCTGCTGCGTTGATACTGCCCCTGTGCCAGGTGACGGCGGACTGCAGCCTGTAGCTTGATCAGGCGCAGTACATCCCGCTTGTACAGCCTGCGCTGCTTGCTGCCATGCCACTGTGCCTGGATGCATGTTGCTGCTTGGTGCTGCAGATTCAGCTGTGTCCTCACTGCTTGGCCTGCCTTTAACGCTGCCCATGCCGACTGGATCTTCAGGCAAGCATGCTTCAGCTGCAGGAAGCTAGTCTGAGCAATGTGCCTACGCAGCGTGGACTGTATCACGACAGCTGAGTGTCTCTGTTGAAGGAAACGCCTATGCTGGCGGTGGCCTCTCCAGCTTGCCTGTATGGTACATGTAGCTGATCTGAGTTGTGTCAGTTGCTGCCTGGTGTTCCTGCCAGCCTGCAGTGCTCTGTAAGCTGACTGAATGGTCACCGCTGCATGCTTGAGGCGCAGGAATGAGGCTCTGCCTGTGTGACAGCGCCAGGAAGCCTGTACAGTGATAGCTGAGAGGCGCTGTTGTTTGAAAGCCTTTCTCTGCTTGCTACCCCGCCAGCAGGCCTGGATGCAGCAGGCAGAGCGCTGTTGCAAAGCAATATGCTGTCTGGTTTCCTGCCTCAATAGCAATGCTCGGTAAGCAGCTTGGATGGTCAGGGTTGCTGTGCGCCGCCTGATGTAGTGCTTTCTTTGCATGCAGCAGCGCTGTGCCGCCTGAATCCTGACTGTGCACGTCTTCAAGTGCACAAATCTACCCCTATGCTGTGCACTGCGCCATCTGGCCTGGATCTGTGTAGCACAAGCATGCCACAGCTGCAGCTTCTGCCGCTGATGCCTGCCAGCTTGCAAGGCTCGCCATCTGCTCTGTATGCTGCTGCTTGCAGCTTTGAGCTGGACAAAGCGCTTATGAGCCAGGTATTGCCGGGTGTGAGCTTGCATCAAAATGATGCATTGCCTGCTGTGCTGGTACCAAGCATGCTGCTGGTGACCTCGCCATGCTGCCTGAATGTGCTGTGCTGCGTGATGTTGTGCTGCTACTCGCTGCCGCACGCTGCGGCCCCTGAAAGCAGCCTGAATCTGAATGGCTGCCTTTGATCGAGACACAAAGCAACGAGCAGACCTCCCACGCCAGATAGCCTGCGCCAAGATGGCACCACGCCTCGCTGTCAGAAATCGCCTGCGAGCTTGGTGACATCGGACCGCAGCTTGAATGTGCACAACCTGACGGATTGTCGCCCTGTATAGCCTGTGCTGTCTGGCTGCCCGCCACCTTGACTGCACGGTAATGGCGGCAGCTGACATGACAGCTCGCTCTTTTCGGGCAGCAAAGCCACGCCAGGCGGCTTGCAGCATGACAGCCGCCTTCATACAGCGCAGCAGTCGCCGAGCAGAGTGTCTGCGCCATGCGGATTGCAAAGCAACAGCTGCACTGCGTTGCCATCTGAAAGCTGCCTGGGCCATGTATCGCCGCCATGCTGCCTGCAACGACCCCCACACACGTGCTGTCAAGACTGGTTTCAGGGCAAGGGAACAGCGCAGGGGCATCAAGCACTCTGTATGCATGCATGCTTGTCTAGGTGTAGCTTCTGATGCCGAGCAGGGATGCTGTTGATCCCCTGCCAAGCAGCAGCAGAAATTTTACCTGTATGCTAATGACAGCCTGCAGTGTGTGATTGTACTGCGTCTGAACAGTATGCCTTCTCCAGGTTTTCTGAATGCAGACCGCCGCTGCATGCTGCTTGGACAAAGCAAGGCGAACCATAAAGCCTCTGAAGCACCGTTGCACCAGGACTGCAGCCTTGTGCTGTCTGTACAGCCTGTTGGCTTGCAGGCCCCTCCATCTGGCCTGCAAGTGCTTTCTAGATAAGTCAGTGGGGTACAAAGTCAAAGGGGCGGTCAAAGACAAGATTCTTTGCACTGCATGATACTGTTTGTTCCAACAAGCCAAGATCACATGGGGTCTCACCCAGAGTCAAGTGTAGATGGTTCACCTGTATGTATATTGCAGCCCCGCGCATCAAAGCAAATCTCATGCTGGCCTGCCATTGCCTGACCCTAGTCTGAATGCAGATTGTTGAGCATTGCAGGCGCCTGTATGTACACTGATGCGCATGACCTCGCCAGTGCTGTTGTATGACAATGGCTGCACTCTGCTGCTGCATGACAATGGTACGCACCCGGCATCCTCTCCAGTGCTTTTGAATTGCAACTGCAGCCTGCAAATCAAGCATGATTGCCAACTTGCAAGTATGTAGGAAGTGCCTGGACAAGATCCCATAGCTACCTCAATGCTTGTTTTCACACTGCAGCATGATAATGACATTTGCACCAATCAAGCACGGCTGCATATGATTGGGACTGCCGTGCATACGTGGTACACCAAGTCATGACACAAGTACCATGTGAATCTGTGACCCCAATTTTTGCATGGACACCATGAACCCATACGCAGGGTTTGGTAGCTTCCACTGCAGTTCATGTTGAAAGCACCAAAGACACAAAGCATACCCTGGTCTGCAGAACATGCTGCTGTGCTTGGTAGCGCCGCCAGCAGCTCTGGATCCAGATGGCTGCACCCTTGGCCTGCAGGAATTGCATCCTGGCAGGGAAGGCTCTAAAGGCTGCTTGCAGCCGCACCACGTGCTGATGGTCTTGCAGATAGGCCCTGCGCTGGCGTGCTCCTCTGTAGATGGCTTGCAGCCTGGTCACCACAGCCTCAACCCTTGCAGCAACCCTGCATGTTGCTCATGCTCAGCATAGCAGAAGCCTTTGAAGCTGCACATTTTGGGCACAAAAATTGGGCATGCAGCCGCACAGCTGCTTAATGGCATGCCGGCGTTGTTTGACGGGCATGGCATGGGCATTGTGATCGTGATGTGCAAGACCAGCAACGAGACACTGAAACCAGCCATGCAGACATGCCTTGGACCATGCACCAGTGGTTGAGAGCTTGACAATGGCAAGCCTGAATGCTGTCCTGGTAGACCAAGGCCAGTTGTGTCTGTTGAATCAGGCAAGACAGCTAAGTGCTCACATGCTGGAAAGCCTGCTACATGACACCTTGCTGTGCATGAAACACAGCATGCAAGTCTTGCGCCTCAGTCATCTTCTTGATGACAGAAAGCCACTCAGTTTCCAGAACAAAGTTCTCTCAGTGCAACACAGCAGTGTCACGTGTGCTGACATTTTTTTGTCTTGTAAGAAGTAATGTCACATGTATGCCCCCAGTCAATGTCAATAGTGGGGTCTGTGCACCAGCTTACCTTGCAGCTATCAAGGCAGCTCGCTTCTGCAAGCAGACAGACAGCAACGGCGCCAGCACTTTCATTTCATACACCTGCCTGCGCACTCTGCTGCCCCGAGCCACTGCCTACAAAGCACAGCAAGTGTCAGTGACATCATTAGCTGCAGTTGCCATGCACACTAGCTGCACTTTTTTGCTTGCCTCCAAGCAATCTTGATTGCCTGCCCAGGGTGGCATGATAGCATGGATAATGGCCTGCATGCCATCCCAAGAGCAGATCCACTGAATGCTGCTACTTGCATGCAGGTAAGGCTCCCAATTTTAAGGCCTGACAAATACCCTCAGCAGGCTGCCAGAGATCCTTTTGGCAACTGTTTGAAATGCTTGCCAACTGTGATACAGAGACAGTCCAGTCACACAAAATGATCAGTATGCAGGGACTGCAGCTTGAGTAGCACAGCAATATTGATCACCTGGGTGCGGATTGCTGCATGCCGCAAAGCCTGGTAGGACCTGAAGGGCTGCCTGGCTCTCCACAAGGCCTGTAGCTGTGTGGTGGTTGCTTGCAGGCTGCTCCTCATGTGGCGCCCTGCAATGAGTTCTTGCCTGAAGCGCCACACCCTGAATGCACGCTGCACCATATGTGCAGCTGCAATCCATCTCAGCAGACTCGCCCTGCCCTGGCCTGCAAGTTGCACAAGCTCAGTTGGGCATAACGGCCATTCCACATTTGTGCAAGGCCACAAGGGGTTGAATGCCCCTGTTTAGTAGTACAGACCGCCATCAATGTATTGGCGGGACCAATGTAAAGGCAGGTCACATTGTTCCACCAATCAAAGGCTACAGACTGGTGTGTATCATCATTCCAACGACAGTCTGTGACACACCCCAATATGGTGCCAGGCTTGCTCTGCATCACTAGTCAGGAGTCTTTTCCTGGGTCTGTGTGAAGCATCAGTCTGTCCTGACCTGGTGCTGGACAGCCCGGTATAAAACTTGGCTTCACGGTAAATTGACGCCAAAAGGTGTATCCTTATCTTTTCTTGTCTTTTCTCCTGACCTGGTTGGTGGCTTTTCCTCTGCCGGAAGAAGTGCTGGATGACCTGAGCTGCTCGGTCCTCCTTTGAGACTTCCAGCACACGAGCACACAGGAAGGACAAGAAGACCACAATGGCCTTCTCATCTGGGCCATGCTCTAGGAAGCCTGGGGCTGACAGGATTGGAGGCACGTCCCCGAGGGCTTGTGCTGCTGCTTGGGCCAGCTGCAAGTTGGCCTTGACACCTGCGATATGCACCTGCCTTGCTGCCTCGTCCAGGCTGCTCACATCAATGTCGCCTACCGTTCCTGCACCTCACAAGGCCCTAGTCATGACTGCTTGCCCAGGTGATCTGTCTGCAGTGTGTGTGAAAGGTGATAGAGACATCAATGCATGCATGCACACACAAGGCTCTGCTAGCAAATATGTGAGTTTAGATTGTCTGTTTGGTGGTAGGCTGCATTGCTCACTCAGCCCATGATTGCATTATTTGTTGTACGCATGTTGAGCATTGTAAGTAGATTCTGTCATGCTCACTGATGTCACTCATGTTAACCAGGATCTTGAGTGCTTCATGATCCTTTCAAGGATGCTGCATGGTGCAGGGACCATGCCCTGTACATGAGACTGCTGTTTGTTCAAGCCTACCTTCAAAGGTAAGGTCCTGTTCTGAATATGCTTCCATGACCAGACTGTCAGTGGCAGCTTGCGGAGGCACAAAGATCTGCTCCTCTGAGAGGTAGCTGGGCAGGTAGTAGCTCACCTGCAATCAATAGCTCCATCGGTGCACACTGTTGGCTGTGCTGGAGGCTCAAGCATTCATGCTGCCATCCACATACATGTTGATGATCTTTGGTGTTGTGAGAGCATGCACATAAGGCATGTCGATTTGCAATCTCAATTTTCCCAAGGCACAACATGTCGACATCTGGATGTGTTTAGTTTGACATTGATATCAAAGTTGTCTCAACCACAAAGTTGTCTCAACCACACAGACCATGCAACTTCAATCTGATGTGGAGGGCTAAATTGCTGCCTTGGTTCATTTCTGACAACCATGGCAGGGTCTGCATGCTGCCCTGTCATGCCATCTTACCAGTAAACACAGTCCCCTGGCATCAGCAAATGAAGTCCTGAAGTTGACCACAGTCAGGCCATACGCCCCACAGACTGCTTGACACCAGCTCAGCAGCACAGCCAGCCGCTCCTCTCCAGCTTCTATCCCAGCGCATGAGGGCTGCTGCTTCTTGCTGTGCCTAGTCTTGCTGAGTACGCGCTGCACCTCGCTGCGCAGCTTGGAGCTGTCCACCAGCTTTGGCAACTACGCACACACATAGATCATCAGGCGCACAGCATCTGACTAGCCCCCAACGGATTGTTTGGTGAAGGAGCAGACCAAAGCATTGAGCTTTAGTGAAGCACAACCTACTCAAAGTTGATAATGCAGACTGGTGCTGGCTATCTTCTTGATACATGTTTTGCTGATTCACCACCACAAGCTGCACAAAGTGATGCAGCACAAGATGGATAAGCAGCAGTAACTTTGCTGTTGGTGGGAGGTGTCTTTGTTCACTACTGTGGCTACCACAGGCAGTGGTTGCCAGACAGGCTATTAGGGGTTTTTCAATCAAATTTCAAGCCAGCTTGCCTGGAACTGCAAGAAGGCACTCCACAGCAGCCCTAGAGTGGCTTCCCTGCTGCCATTCACAATGTCATCTGGTCTCACACTTGCGCCACCTCGCATCGTGTGGACATTCTGTATCAAAGCACCGCAACTACAGCAATTAGGTAGAGCTAAAACCACAGGTCAGCTTGAAGAAATCCTAATTGCCAACTGCGACTGCTGGTGAAGATGTGATTCATGATTGACAAAGACACTCTTTTGGGGGCACAAATGCCAGACATGCTAAGTTGGCATGTCAGGCATGCTTGAGGAGGAGCAAAAATGCAGCAGCAGCACAAACTCCTGAAAACAGCTGCAGAAGTAGCTGTGATGCTGCTTGCTTGCTGCATTAGCACCACTTTGTTTGCATAGACTTGCAAGCTGCTGCAAGGGGCTTGAAGCATTTAACAGAGGTCTTCAGAACACCAGATAATGCCATGCCACAACTAGGTCAAGACAGACCTGCACATTGAGGCCAGCCTTCTGCATGGTGTTCAGCGCTAAGGCCACGTTGTGCAGCTGCTGTGGGCGCCGCACAGCAGGGAAGCGCGACGCTGGCATCACATTCTGCTGGCCTGTCAAGGAACACATGAAACACTGAAACACTGAGCAAATGCACAGCTGTCACCATACATTTGCATACAGCAAGCAGACAAAGTAAACACGCTTGATCATCAAGGATTATACAATCCACACGAGTTGTGGCTGGACAGCGTGTACACAAACAGCCCTGACCCAGCATGGGTCTCATGTGCATTCACATATTGTCCCAAGAGTGTTCACACAAGTATGTGGTTGTCTTATTGCATGTGACATCATCAGTGGGAACAGCCGGGACAGAGTGTCACCTGTGAGCGCTTCTGCCAGCTTGCAGAGCCTGAGGCCGTCCTTCAGGTCTGCTGACATGCTGACAAGGGAGAAGTCAAACTCTGCCAGAGGGTCCTGGGTGTACAGCAGCTTGTAGGTGAGCTGGGACAGGTGGCGCATCATGTCACCCTCCCCAAACATCCGCCCACTCAGCAGCGTAGTCACTACCTGAAAGCAGACGGGATAATCACAGGGGTTATCTGCCACTCTTCTTGAAACCCTCAGGTGGATTGTAAAGGCAATCCAGGCAGCTGTTGCAGCTTTACATTGCGTGCTATGTCAGAGCTGTAGACACATCCAATGCAGCAGCATGTCCTGTTGCACTGCAGCATAAACCATGCTTCTTGACAGGTCACATGGGCGTCATGCCAAGCACGCATATGCAGGTATCGTATACATCTGCTGTCACAGCTTGAAGGAGGGCATGTTGGTGAGGGTTATCAGCAGGTTAAGGCTGCTTGCATGCATATGCTTGCATCAGCTCCTGCACCACTAGGTGTCGGGCTCAGCAAAGCCACATCTACCAGGAAAGATGGGAATTGCATAACACAACAGTCATCAAGCCAACAATCACTGAAGCATACCTGACTTGACTTCTTGCACAAGCCATCACGCTTGAACAGCAGGGGAGCTGAGGCTGGCACTTTGGCAGACAGCGCTGCTCGGTCCAGCAGCAGAACTAACAGCAAGAAACGCTTCAGCACAACCTGCCCCAGGTCAACCTACAGTGCAGCAGCTCTGGTCAGGCAGCCAATCCCACGCAAATGCAATGGAATTCCAGACAATGTGCAAATGCATAGGCAAGTCAATGATCCAGCTGGGCATCCATGCTGGGCCTCATGTCAGTCCCCAGACCTTAAAACGCCTGCACAGCTGGCAAGCAAAGGGCAGACATCAGACACCAGGCATGGCTTGGGGACCTGATCATACCAAACGGCACATGTTGGCAGCAGAAGCACAGTAATCCAGTGGCTTCTGATAATGTGAATTTGTCCAATCTAACGCAAAACGACAGAAATTGGCATGGGGCCCAGCCTGGGTGGCTGTGCAAAAACAGCTTACCCAGTACTGCTCAGAGTAGAGGCCCTCAATGGTGATGTTGAGCGCATGCTGCTGCGCCAGGTCTTGGTCATGCAGGAAGGTTTCGTTGGCAAAGTCCAGCAGCTCTGCTAGTCGCTCCCTGCGACTCTTCCTCTCTCCTGTAGCGGCACCACCAACAATGCTGATGTCACCTGGATGCTGCAAAGCTTTTGGAAGACAGCAGCAAAAAGGGCAGGCTGGACACAGGAAGGTCCTTTGATATTGTTGCCTTCTGCCGTTCCAGGCAGCATGAGTGAGGATGACAGACCGTGGAAGGAGTTTGAAAGTTCAAAGCTGAGGGTCAAAGACAACAGCACCATTGCTGATGCAGGAAGGATAGTAAACTGCCAAGAGTTGCTGCCTGCATGAACATGGCGCAAGAGGTCACCTGTGTCAGCAGGTAGGAGCTGTCCCACAACAGTCTCCAATCCCAGTCTCAGCCAGAAGGGATGGTAGCTCAGCAGCACCTCGAACACAGCCTGCTGCCACTTCACATCTGCAAGCTGGGCCTCCTGTAGCCACTCAGCAGATTAATCAAGAAACCATGCGCTGCAACGTAGGGGTTGCACCCTTCACACAAGACACAGTGCACTGTGCATCTACTATCTAATACGTAGTTGAGATGTCTGGCCTCGCATCAGCGTTTATTACTTTTGACTCGTATGCCTCACAGTATCTGTGTGGTTCACATGCTCCATTGAGCTTGCATGTTTTTGAATGCAGCAGCACTACGATTTCAACATGTGCCGGTGGCCCAGCTACATCAACAGATGCATGCAACCAGCAGGGAGGCATGCTTGGGGTGCAGGCAGCTTGGTGAATGTCTGCATTGCATCCTTCACAATGGCTTAAGGGTGTAGTCTTGGATCGATGTTGCAAAGCCAGACATTGGAGAGTGCAAGGACACACCTCATCCTTAAGCCTAAGCTGCCCAGCATCAATGTGTTTCTCCACCTTCAGCATGCTTGCAATGACATCCGTATCTGCACTGTACAAATGCCACAGCAGGCCCCTGACCTTGGCAGCCAGGCGGCGAGCTGCCAGGGCTTGGCTGGCCAGGCCCTCCTCAGATGCTTTTGCTGGCACCAACACACTGTTGAGCCAGGCTGAGAAAGCCGCCTCCTGCTTCTCCATCCAGAGCCTGCAATCATGGATTGCTATGTACATCTTTGCGGCCATTGCTATCTGCTTCAATCACATCTCAGAAATGCAGTCAATGTCCTATCAGTACAGGCTTATGCCTGCAGCCTTGTCAAGCTAGCTGTAGTTGAATGCCTGTGTAATACTACCGCCTGCCATGCTGAGTGCTGTACGACCCTCACTGCAGAAGACCACTCCAATTGGGCAGAAGTTGCAGAGCCATGAGAAAATGCATGTTGGTCAGCCCTAGGAAAATCTGATATACGTGCAAATGTAGGGGCTAGGCAAGCTCTCATTTGTGCACATGCTCGCTGCTAGATGAGGTTTGCAAGCAAACATACTCAGAGTGGAAGAAGCTGAATCCTTTAGAGGCAACAGGTCCTGCCTTTCTGCTGCTGCCACCTCTGCTAGCAGCCTCAACAGTCTTGCCTCTGACAGATGTTGCCTTTGTCAGTACAGCTTGTGCTGGCATAGCATCTGGCTGTTGATTGACTGAAAGCCTCAGCGACCTCAGAGGCACTGCCCCAGCAGACCTTTTCAACCGCACCTGCGGCCTTTTTGGCGGTGCAGGCTGAGGAGAGTTGGCCACCTCTGTCAGCCTATCTGCAAAGTGAAATTGAGCAGCTGGTAGTGCTAGACTGTCTGGTGCTGCCTCCAGTGCATAGCGGCTAAGCCCTGGGGTGTCGTCTGCAGCTCGCCGCCGGTTTGGTGTGGCTGCTGTGCTGTTGCGCAGGGCTGCCTCAAAGGTTGGGTGGCCAGGGGAGATGCCGCCCACACGCTGACTTTTGACCACCTTCTGCCCGGTTGGCGTATGAGGCAAGGCAAAGCCTGCTTCGAAAGGTGTATCACTGATGTCTGACACTGTCCTCTTGACTGCTGCATGCATGAGGGCACTTTGGGGGGGAGCAGTGGCTTTGCCGGACAGGACAACCTGCAATTGGGTTTTCTTCCACAGCAATTGCAGCCTGTCATGCAGAGTGCTGGTCTGTGTGGGGGTCCAGCTGACACTAATGCAGACATGCTGCTCTGCTGGTACAACCAATTTGCTAAAGGGGTCTGCTGCGCTGCCGCAGAGGTGCACTTTCAAGCCAAGGATCTCAGGCAAGCTCAGCAGAAGTACTTCCTGCGTATTCACATATGCCAGACAGCTCTCAGTAGGTGACTCTGCAATGTGATGTATGTACAGCAAATGCTGCTTGCTCTACCTGTTCCTGCTGATCAGGATTATTAAGCACCAGCTCTAGGGACTTGCATACTCCCACTTTGATGCTGCCAAAGTCCAGTATTGGAGCCTGCATACAATTTCCCGGGGTTTTGCAAGGCCAAGCAGATAAGCATGGTGCTGTCAGAAGGGAAAGGTGCTACCTGCAGGAACTTTTTCAGCTCAAGAGTACATGCTGCCTTGCTATGCTCCTTAATCGGAGTGGCTCGCATGGCAGGCCCAACAGCAGGAAATGCGTTGAGTGGAGGCCTCACTGTATGCTGTGCAGGCTCGGCAACGACGTTTTGCTGCTTGCTTGCTACTGATCAGTCGGTGTACAGAAGTTGATGCGAACCATACGGGATGCACGAGACGTCACCCATTCAGCCTTATACAAGCAGCTGCGTCACATCATGACATCCCTGCGGTGTTGCCATGCATGCAGCAGTAATGGCTCAACGCTTCCGACAGCTGCTTTGAAATCATGGCAACTGCTGTCAGTCATCAAATGGTTTCATCCACCTTTGCAAAGGTGAGCTGCATTGCGCAATGCGCGCGAGCGATAGAGGCAACCTGCCGTCAAGTCCATGTTGCGTTTGAAAGCGCACGTCATTCGCTATGCTTCAACCAATTTTCCAGCTTCATCTCACCGGTGCGTCGCTTAGATCAACTTGATCGCTTGCTGCCGCAGCGATACCTGAGTCAGGTTTCTTCTGCAGATCCTATTGCCGTCAACTTGGCAGCTGTCGGGAAATTTGACGGCAAGCATCCTTCATTAGCTTATGCAACCACAGGAGGCAAGGTCTGCATACATAGCCCACATGCAACTGCTGACCAGCCTCAAATACAGTATTTGAATATCAATAAGGACATCACTGCTGTGGCTGCTGGTCGACTGGGTGCCGCATCTGACCGGGATGTGCTGCTGGTTGGCACCAGCTCAAGTCTTCAGGCATATGACGTGCATGCAAATCAAGACCTGTTCTTCAAAGATATACAGGATGGTGTCAGCACTCTGGCAGTGGGGCAGCTGGGCTGGACAGATGTGCCTGCTGCTATTGCTGGAGGGGTCAACTGTTTGTTGGGACTTGACGAGGCTGGCAATGAGCTGTACTGGACAGTCACTGGAGACAAAGTCTCGGCTGTCGCACTGAGTAGTGTGAGCGGAAAGGGGCGAGTCGAGCTCATTGTTGGCACCGATGACTTCAGCATCAAGGCCTTGTACAACGACACAGTGGTTGCTGAGATAGCAGAGGCAGACCGAGTGATTGGGCTAGCCTCTCTTGAAGGCACCAAGTTTGGCTATGCACTTGCCAATGGGACCATTGGTGTGTATGACAGAGGCAGCAGAACTTGGCGTGTGAAAAGCAAACACACCCTCACTGCTCTGTGTAGCCATGATCTGGATGGGGACGGTCAGCTTGAGCTCATCAGTGGCTGGTCCAACGGCAGGGTAAGCTGCTTGAGTGAAATACCATCTGCGTTCTAGCAAAGCAGTAGCCTTGTCGCAGACAACACCCAAAAGAGAAGCCAAGTGATGTTTTGCACCATGCCACAGCATGGGCATGTTAGTTGAGTAGGTCTTGACCTGAAGTTAGGGCTTGTAACATCTTGCTGAATGATGTGCCAGATAACATCAAGAGAGGATTGCATGCTGTAGAACATCTGGTCTGTGATATACAGATTGAAGTGAGGAAGGCAGACTCTGGTCAGCTGATCTTCAAGGACTCCATGAGTGCTAGCGTTGCAGCGATTGTAAAAGGGGACTACAGAGGTGATGGGGCTGACCAAGTAGTGGTGTGTGCTGTGAATGGTGAGGTGAGTCATTCTCATTGTCCCATGACATCGCTGTGGTATGTGCATTGTCAAGGCCGTGAACCTCTGCAGTGACATGATTGCCTTAGGACCATTCAGATCAGAACATTTGCATGTTACATCCAGTCATGCTGCAGGCCTGTTCAGCAAGGCTGACACTTGTACATTCTTGCTCCATATGCACCTTGCATTGATGTTGAGACTGCCTGCAATGTTTGGTACCAAGGCATCTGCAGCATAGGGGTCCCACAGCAGGCAATGTCGTGCATGTTTTGGCAAACCATGCTTGCTGCCACTCAGACAGGCTGCTGGGAACTTGCCCTTCACACACAGAAAGCTCAACACGATGAGCATGTCATAGTTGATGCTGTGAAGTTGACTGCTTTCTCCCTCGAGCATTTCTTGAACTCTACACCACCAGCTCCTGGCTCACCAGCTTTGTCCATGTTTAATAGCAGCTCATATTTGCTAAGGTGTCAGGCATGTCTGTAAGTAGGTGCGAGGCTACCTGCCACTTGACCCCAACGTGGCTCCCACCGCCCAGCTGGTGGCCGCCAACCAGGCACTCAAGCTGCAAGAGCTAGCTTTGCGCAAACAGGAGCTGCTGTTTGAGCTGCAAGGCTACCAAGTCAACCGGGTGGCAGGTGAGACAAGCAGGCAGAACCTGTTCCTTGTGAATCAAGGGCTTGCTTTGAATGCTGCTATATTTTGGAGCATTTTGCACATCACAGAATGCACATACATGTTGCAGCTCTACAAGTACCTATGAGCCCCAAGACAGCTTGACAGGTCCTCCCCTTGTGATTCGAGGGCTTGCTTTGACTGCTGCTGCATTTTGGCACAGCACAGCGCACATCAGGGAATGCATATACATATTGCAGCTCTACAAGAATCTGTGATCCCCAAGACACAGCCAACTGCAGTGTCTGTCATGACTGCACCTGCAACGATTTAGCATTGAGCACAGCTCTGGACGCTTTACACTCCAGTGCAAGACAAGCTGTGACAATGTGGTGACAACGCTGACATCACCAATTTTGTTCCCCATGATCATCAACACTTGCAGCAAGACTGCCCAGACAGCATGATTATACTTACAGGCCCATCAGGTGATGCACAGACAGCTTACATTATCCCACAGGACACCAATGTGCAGACAGTTGTCATGGCTGACGCCAATCAGCACAGCTGTAGCCTGGCTGTGTCAGCAGATCATGACACCGTCATCAGAGGAGTCATGCTGTTTGCTGAGCAGGTACCATCCTGGTGAACCAGGCATGCCATGTTTTGTGATCATAGCCAGTCAATGCCGTACAGTGCTGATCAGAAACATATAATGGCACTTACTTGACAGCCTGTGTACACAGCTCGTATATATCTTGGCTGCCAAACACCATATGGTAGGCCAGACCCAATGCATGCATACGCCTAGTCCTTGGCATCACCGGGTGTGTCTGGCGTGGCGTTCAGATTTTTGAAGGGGAGAGCATCTTTTACTACCCCCAATCACCCAGTCCTGAGGTAGAGGTTCCTATGGCGTTGAAGAAAGATGCAGCTGTGACAGTCTTGATCAAGGTGGGCAACATAACCTGGATTGTTACCATTGCAGTCTGCAGGTGGACGCCTTTTTCATTGTAGTCTCAGCATGTCAAAGTCTTATAGTATGGTGACAATCTACAGTATGATCGCGTCTTACAGTATGGTCCCGCGTTACAATAGTTCACCATTGCCTTGCAAGTCATGACTGGGACTGAAATAAGGATCTGACAAAGCACCCTAAAACGCACTCCGCCTGACTGTCTGCAGGTAATGGTAGGCAAGCAGGGCAGCAACATCTATCATGTCTTTGAGTCAGAGCTGCGCTTGCCCAAGTTCTGCATGTATGCACCAGCTGACCAAGAAGCGCTTCCAATGGCATCCTCGTCTGTCACCTTCAGTATAGCAGAACGCCCTGCCAGGTAGAGCCTGCAGTGTTGCTTTGCCCCTCTGCACGGCTGTGTCTCACGTGTGTGTCTACTATAGGCCTGAATAGATACCCAGTGGCTGGCTGATTACCTTGTTTGGGTTGAAAATGGCTTGCAGTTACACCTATGTGTCCTGCCTTGTCCTGAGTGAGCCGTAGGAAACCTGTACCTGTCCTAGAGGAGGTGACCAGCGCCAGCAAAGTGGTGCCCATAGATGGACATGAGTGGATGCGTGCAGGGTGGCCATGTGGGTGGAGCACAGCTTTGGCACAGAGAATGGCGTGCAGCATGGGCCTGAAGGGGTGGAGGCCCACTTCCTGTCCCTCAGGGATGGCACGCCCCTCACCATCTCCATGTGCGGCACACAGGTCAGTATGCATACATCTCCCTGCAACATGTGTGTGTGTGTGTGTGTGTGTGTTCAGTCATGTGTTCAGTTGTGTGTTCAGTTGTGTGTATGTGTGTTCAGTTGCGTATGCACCAACAGCCACTCCTATCAAGGGCCACACCTAATCCCTAGTGTGACATGCATGCTGTCTCTTATCTGATGGTAGTGCTGTCAGTGATCAAGCTGTTGGAGTCAAAGCAGAAGTCACATGCCTCTTGCAAGGCAAACATCCTTTGCACCGTGACAGCATGTAACTTGTGAAGATGACTTGCTGCACCTAAGCACTTGACAAACTTCCCTGCTCAATGCAATCAGTTGTCACAAAAGCAGATAGATTCTCATTTGTATGACGCTGATTGCCTCCAGAGCCTTGCCATGAGCAGGTGGTGGTGAGGACAGAAGACTTGGAGTTGGCAGGGGAGGTGGTGCAGGATGCGGCTGCCTACCTTGGCCTGACTGACCTGGAGAGCACTGCACACTTCCCCGACCACATGCAAGACTTCCAGGCAGTGCTGGCCAAGGTCTGCGCTTGTGCATAGCGCAATATTTATTGTGCGTTTTGTTGCGGTTGTGCAGCACATATGTCACCCTCAGCAGCAGCAGCCACAACAGCAACTAGGAGGCTCATGTGCTCTGATGGCAGAGTATCAACAAAGCATGAACAACAATGCTCTGTTTGCTTTTGGACCTGGTTGCTTCATCCAAACTATGCTGCGGTCAGCAGGAACTTCCAGTGTCCTGTCTCTTATTTCCTGAATGCAAGCATAGCATGGCTGGGCATAGCCGTTTGTGGTGTTGTTGGCTACACATCTTCTGCAGAGTGTACCCACTCTGACATTCATGCTGCCACTGTCACACCCTGCAGCATGAGGTTGTCAAAATTGATGAAACCACCATTGTGTGCATATCAATTGCCAGTTGCCCAAAACCCAAGATACAGGCGTCAGACATCACTGCCTCTTCAGCATGTGCTGCGCGATGCATGCTGTGGCTGCTGCTGACAAGCTCATCATCTATAAGGGAGGTAGGTGTGCAATGTCCTGCAGTCAGACATCAGGGCTGGCAGCTGATGAGGCAGCATGATTGCAGGTGGATGAGTGCAACAGCAACCGGCTGAAGATGATGGCTGAGGCTGCAGAAAGCTCCACGGCAGTCAAGGTTCTGGTAGTCAAGGTATGTTATAAGCCAGACTTTAAACTCAAGCACCAGGCCTATGGGTGGCATATCAAACTTCGTGACACTCATCAATGATAAGAGGGGAGCAATCATGCATCTCAAGATGCTTGTTACATGAGGCCTGTTTCAAAGCAGTCCATTTTGGCTTGTATAGTGAGTGTCTGTCTATTCTGTGGCTGTTCACGCACGTAGTGACTTTGTAATACCTCCATAATGCTCCCTTGCAGCATGGGAGCATGGGTTCAGCAGGTAATCTTGGCGCTCAGTTGCAAGACAGTCACTCAAGTAAGGCAGATGGCAGACACTGAGCTGCGAGTCTCATGCTTACACTTGGACCACCTGCTCTGCCAACCAGCATTGAACATGTCCTGACAATGTTTTCAAGCAAACCTTGCTTACATCAGTCATGGGTCATGCCAGATGAGTCAACTGTTGGGTTGCACAGGCTGAAGACGCGCGGTTGCTGGGCGAATTTGGCAGCATGAAGAAGATGTACAACCAGCTGCAGCATCTAAACAGGTGCCGCAGCGCATGCAGAGCATGTACTCTCAGCAAGGGTTGACTGAGCACAATGATGCAATGTCACTGGGAATGTGTTCTCAAGCAGCGTATCTGACCTATGTGTGCACAAGTACCTGGTTTCAACACTTGGTGCCTTGTCTTGTCCCATTGTATAAACCAAGTGACAGACACATCTGTTGAACGAAAGGTCTCTATCAAGGCAGCTTCTGGTGTCCAATGACACGAGACACTGCTTGCTTGCAGGCAGCTTGTCATGGAACACACCAAGAGAGCCACCAACCACAAGGAACTGTTGGATTCTCTGAAGCTGGTGAACACAATGATACAGCATGCAGCCAGACTGAGGTTAGGTGCTGCTAAGGCAAGGGTTGTGACAGCTTGTAGGGCTGCTATCAAAGCAAACAACACTATCACTCTCTTGAAGATCATCAGAGAGGGCAGGGCTTGACTAGACTTATTTCATGCTGCATCTGTCTGCCTTATTCTCTGTATGATGATCTGCTGCATCCCAGTTGGCACCTTCTCAGCAGTGACATATGTTGGGTGTTGTAGCTACACAGCTTCTTTGGTGTGGTGTAGTAATGATGCCAGTGCTTGCTTTTGCTACTGCATTTATGTCAGTCTGTTAAGCTACTACTCTCTTGCAAACCAGATCTCGCTCACTCTGCCAAGGAGATGCATTACAATCAAGCCTTGCCATCAAATGTATATATGCAGCATCAATCAAACAGAACAGCTCACTGGTCAGATTGCAGTAGCACCTAACAAACGATGAAGCTGTATATGGGTATGCTGTCACTCATAATTTATTCCAATGTCACTGTTATTCAACAGGATCTGGATCCTTCTGGAAAGTCAAGAAAAAGATGTGTAGGCATGAAAGTTGAGAGCTCAAAAACATGTACAGAGTAATGTACAGCAGAAAAAAAAGATGCAGTTTGGCAGCAACAGCAAGCAAGACAACATGTTAACATGTGAACTTTTGTAAAGTCAACTTTAGGATGCAAATAAATCATCAGTGTGTCAATTTACACCCATGCAGGTGATGAACTTGACTTTGCCACCATATCGCATGGACACTGCAGGATACACGTGAGCAGGCAAATTCCAGAAGGCGACTCCGAAGTGAGTGCCGTCCACCTCAAAACTGCATTGCCTGGCAGTCATGTCAATATGGACAGTGACACGAGTGCCATCTGCATCGTATTTAGCACCATATGGCACAACATGATATGACTGATTGCCATACAACACCTGCAGGCCATCAGCACAGTTGAGGCAAGCAGAAATAGCCCAAGCTCAAATGATGACAGACTAAAGTGTGACACAGGCCGAAAGCTCGGAGGCTCATGTGGTCATGTATCTACAAGGTGGTGTTACCTTCTCTGCAGGAGACAGTGGGCAACCAAATTCGTCTGCACAGCAGTCACACCGTGGCGCTGCTGCTGCTATAGACCCATTGCTACCCATCATCCAGCACCCTTGCTGATTGCCTAGCCACCTGTACAGCAATTTCTGTTTCAGTACCATTGCACAGGGGACAAAAGCGCCTAAAGGCATGGCATTCATGACCCAATCTTGCACAAACAATTCCTCACAGCATTGTGATATGCATGTCAGGTCAGCTTACACATGCCTGCAAAAGAGCAATGAATCTCACACACACTGCTTAGGCATGGGGTCACATTAGTCGGAGGCGCTTGCCTGCTCATATCTGCAGTGTCATCAACAAGGCCAATCCAGGTGCAGCTGCTATACCGGTCCACAGAGAGGTGCCACACATAGCAGCCTGTCCCAGCCTTGAGGCAATGCCGGCTTCGAGCGCCCTGATGCTGCTGGGACTTGAATTCTATGACATCTATGTCTGTGCATGCGATGTCAGGGCCTAGCTCACCCCACGGCCGCCGCACATACTGCCGGCTGAGGCCAGGCTGCTCCTGAACAGTCTGGCTGAAGCGCACAGCTGCAATGTCCTCTGGTGACAACAGATCCAAGCCACGAACCATCTGCTGCAGAATGTCAGCAGGAATGCTCTCTAGACGCAGCTTTGGCAGGATGTCTGCAAGGACCCACTTCAGGGCAAGATGTGGGTTGTTGCTCAGCTGGTTCTTGCCCCAGCGTATGACTGCTTCCAGGACGCTTGTTTCTGATGCCTTTAGATGCGCGGCTGAAAGGCATAGGTGTAGAGCAGATGGTGAGAAGCCTAGGAAGGCTGAGGGAGTGATGAGCATAGAGGAGCACTTCTCAAGGGCTAGCAATTCGAGCTGAGGCATGCTGAGAGAGCTGGCTCTGTCCAGTATCACGCTTATTGCATTGCCGTTCAGGACTGTTTGGTCTCGAAGCTGTTGCAGCAAGCTGTTCTCACAGTCTGAGATGTTGTACTGGCGGGCCAGCTCGCAAGCCTCCATCATCTCACTTGCATCTGCAAGCAGTTGCAAAGCTTCTGTGTCTGTTGCTGACAAGGGGCTGATAGCTGTGCTGATCATCAGAGCTCTTGATACAAGCAGGATACAGCATTGCGTAAGCAGTGTGCACCCAAGGCAAAGTACTCATGCTGCTCACAACAATTGCCATGCTTTATTGATGCTGATGGCCACCTGTGCTTCTGACTTCGAGCGTGTGCAAGAAATGCAGCACAAGCCTCAGAGGGGCAGCTTTGACCTTGGGAAGCGCGATGTCTGCCAAGTGACTCTCTTGCAAGCCCCCAAACAACAGGCCTCTGAAGAACTCAGACCTGGCGGCCAGGAAGGCCCGATTGGCGTGCACAAGCTCACCGTTATGGCATGTGAAAGCGACATCCCAGAATCTGCTGCAATACAACAGTTGACTGCAGTGACTGATCAGTTGTGTGTGCTGCTGCAGTCCTGCGTGACCCACGCACGTTCCCAATAATGACGATGGCTCTCGTTGCATCACCTCAACTGTTCGGCCAGCAACTGATATCTGCATTTGTGTGCGCTGAGGCAATTGTGCCGTTCTGAGTCAAAGCAGAAGGTTTGAAGTCTTTGTGTTCTGCTTGAATCTGAATGCCGTGACTGTGCGCCTGAGCTGCGGTGTCCGAACTGCACTGCGCCGTACGAGCTTCAAACTGACCGCAATGAAATGGGCGTGCTCGAAACTCTACCCGCAAGATGGAGCAATATGAGCGTCTTTGTAAACCTTCCCTGATACCACATGTGCATTATCACTTGCACCCATAGGATCTTTTTGCCGGCAGCGAATATATCCCGCCAGACACACAGACCGTTGGGTTTTGCTGGTCATGGTGCAGATTTTGCCTCGAAGCGTTGCAATCGGCCTGGTAGCAGCTTAACTTCTTGTCAGCAGTCCCACAGCCTGAGTTTCATGGCTTTAGGGTCATCAGCAGTCGATGTCATGCAGGCAGGGGAGTTCAGGGGTGCAAACATCACCATGACCGGACGTCAATTGCAAGCTCTAAGGTGCAACTGCTGCAACAGCTTGCCAGCGCTGTACACTGTCTAGCACACAAACCAATTTGTGTCTGCATTTGCAGAATCAGGTAGAAGCTCCAGAGCTGCATTTGCAGCATGCTCAAGATGCGCTGCGGAAACAACAGCAACAGGATAGTGCCCCAGTACCGTTACCACATGCTAAGGTGAATGTGTGTGCGTGTGTGTGTGTGTGTGTGTGTGTGTGTGTTGTATCTTACAGCACAATTGTTCATTGCTGGCCAGTTTGCAGCCACACATGCAGGGCAGAAGTCTTACCAGAGGCTGTACGCAACATTGCAGACCAACTTTGTGCATGTTGCAGTCACTGGTTGAGACAGCAATGCTGGCAGCTGTGTCAGGTCTAGCCTTCACCCTGGCTACCTTGCTGAGTTTGGAGAGCTACCTGGGCTACTTCTTGCCCATGCCTGTCATTGTGGCAGCCATGCGCTCAGGTCCTGCTGCTGGGCGCAAGACCATGACTGCTACCTGCTTTTTGCTCCTATGTAAGCCACGCCTCAAGTTTGCTTGTGGGAATAGCATGCATAGAATGACACAAACTGCTTCTCTATACTGGATGCCTAATGGCGTCATCTTTTCCAGTTTTTGCGTTTTGGTGAATACTCATCGTCAGGCACTCCCAAGGAACACCATGGGTAGTTGTCTACATTTACACAACTGTTGATGCTGCTGCTGTCTGCATTCAGCAGCAACTGACCTCACCATCACTGCATTATCAGCCCACAAAATATACAAACAATTCCATGACTCCTTTGTCATTGACCACTGCAGTGCTTCTGGGGCCCATCAGGGCAATCACTTATTTCTTCATGCATGGGTTGCTTGCGGTTAGCTTAGGGGCCCTTTGGCACTGGAGGGCTCACTGGGGGATCACCCTAGTCACTGGTTCCATCACCAGGCTGCTGGGCACTTTGGGCTATTTTTTTGTCACTTCGTGGACGCTGAATGAGGACCTGTTCAGCTTGCTGCTGTCAAATGTATATTCCTTGCTGGTGAGTCACCCTCTCACTGGACCACACCTCACCTCTACAATGATTACTGTCACATCAAGTGTAAGCATTGCATGGGATGCATAAACACACAAAGGCTTGCAGTTGTAATGTTCATATTCTGAGACCATGCTTGCCATGCTCCATGTCAATCCTGTGTCATGCAAATTGACAGATCTGATATCTAAATCATCCATTGAGTCTAACAAAACCATAAACAGAGACATGCCTGCAGCATAAGCTGTGTCCAATGTTGCTTGTAGGACAGGATTGCAGGAGGATTTGGGACCCCATCGCCAGCGGTTGTTGCTGTTGTTGTTGGCTGCCTGTTTGCAGTCAACTGTATACTGTATGTCTGCGTCATGCATGCAGTATACATCCCCTTGCTGCAAGGTATGGGGTACAAAACTAGTGAACTACCTCAGTTTGTTCAACGCATTATTGCAAGGCGATCAGGCCAGATAGCCACCCAGTGAAAGTTACAGCGCCAAGCAGGTGTGACAATATTTCCTACTAGCCCGAGAGCAGATGCAATGACAAATTAGAGCATTGCTATGTTGTCAACATACTTGAAATCACGTGCATGAAGAGAATCCGACCCATGGGCCAGCATGACATGCAGACCATGTACTCTGTCATGCTTGCAAAGCACACATAGTTTGTCTCATAGCCACAGGAAGTGGGATCTGTGTGTAAAGGAACTCAGGGCAATACAAAATGCCTGCAAACTTGTAACGACCTTCGGAGTAAAGTCACACATGAACTCCTCTGCATCCATGCGCCCACACTGAAACACCAAAAGCTGTCCTGAGCCACGCCCAAGCCCCAAAGACTCTGTCTTGCCAGGGTTATTACCTGCACTGCTGTTTGTTCTGTATTTGGCTGCTGCTCTGACTGTTGGCCATGCTGTCAGCCTGCTGTCAAGCTGCAGAAACCACCAGCATGCATGACTCCAGCACGCAGCAGGTAGTGGGTTGACTGCCATACATGCATGCATCTAGGCTTATTGCGATTTCAAGATGCAAGTGTCACTGTAGCAATAGACACACCTGGAGTTGGAGGTTTTTTTTTGACTTCACCACCTGTCTCCCATCAAAATGCACCTGATGCAGCCTTGTATGGACATTGCCTGCAGGCATCCTGGACCTGAAAGCTTGCACTCCTGGCACCAAGTGTCCCTTTGTGAGCCGGTCAATCATGTCATCGATTCCATGCTCGTTTCCCAGATCATCCTGTGTGTTAATGGCCTGTGCCTTTTGCTGTAAGCCAGGGTTGCCTGCAATGTATTTGACTGCTTTCCCATGTACTCAGCTGTGCAACAGCACCAAAACCCCCTGCTCAACAATGCCTGTTCAGTGACAGGCAGACATATCAAGTCAGAGAGGCGCTTTGAATTGCAGTCATATATACTCAAGCAGCTCACCGGGGATGATGACTAAGGCACGCTTCCAACCTTCCAGTGGCTTGCCATAGCTGATTGCCATGTGCACAGGATCTACATTGGGGTTGAGCCCTGAAGGATGGCTAACCCCCATGCTACCCACCAGCAGGAATCTAGTCTGCCTCAAGTTTGCTTGCAGACTTCCCAGGTACTTCATGTCTGGCACACACAGCCATGTGTTTGTGAATCGCAAACTCAGTCAAAACTTAAGGTCTGCACGGCATCATTGTAATGTGCTTGCACACATTCTACAGGAGACAAATCAGACTTCAAACACGATCATTGCATCAATGTTTGCTATTTGCATGTGCAGCGAGCAAGCATTTGCAGCTTCAAGCATGACAGCCGTGTGGCAACACTTGGCATCAAAGTGAAAATGACAAATGCTTTCAATGGCAGCAACAGCTAGACAATGTCACATGCGCTATCTTTGCACAAGTGTTGCCGTTCACATGAACAGGCATACCAGCTATCCTGCTGTACATGAAAATATCATAGATGTGTGAGCGTGTGGTACGCAGGGCCACAAGGGTGACACCAGTCGAGGAGTCTTGCATTTCAAACCGTCCATCCTTGTAGCCACCATGCTTTGTGCGCCGCACACTGCACCTGTGATCATGCAAGCTTGTCCATGCTGGTTTAGGCAGTCACACTAGCCCTGAGCATGCTCAAAGAATTCTCTGTTAGAGGCTTGAGAGAAGTTTGCTACACAGCTGAGCCAAGGTCACTTTTGGAAGACACAGTAGACAGCTCAGCTGGCGCTCAATTGCAGCATTGCTCTGCTGCACACTGCTCACAAAAAACATTGCAGCATGATTGCAATAAGCTCTACTAGTGCTTGCTGTCTAGCATGTAAACTGTAATATGTCCTTTTTTTAAAGTCCTGAGGTATTGGAGCAATGCTGATTTCTTGAATCAACAGAATATCAAAGGACAAAGCGGCTGATCATGATCTGGCCCTGAGTGAGTTAAGTTCACCACATGTGAAAGAGCATGCAAGAATCTGCCTCATCTCCCACCTGCTGATGATCACCATGCCAACAGTGTAAATCTGGCTGCTCCCCACAGCTGATGCACCATCAGTGAGAAGAGACACGCAATCCACACAGTGGCCAGCAACTGATGCAGTACACGACTACACATGTGGGCTTTGCAAGCATAGGTTTTGTCTGCATTATAAGGTGTTGCAGACGCTGCATGAGGTCACTTT
>JAABUP010001788.1_pt1 | contig 44067 bp, 42 predicted proteins | sample 5559201 | NCBI WGS metagenome assembly JAABUP01 (sample SAMN10711887, study PRJNA513373) | rock metagenome | isolation source: Antarctica rocks | place: Antarctica
ACCACTGTGGGGCCTCGCTCGCGCGAGGCCCCACGACACGATCAGACGGTGAGGACGAGCTTGCCCTGGAGGTGACCACCCTCGAGCAATCGGTGCGCATCCGCGACGCGCTCGAACGGGAACGCCTCCTGCACATGGACTCGGAGCTTGCCCTGTTCGACGAGTTCGATGAGACGTCGCAGGGCGACCGGATCGGGGTCGACCGCGATGCCACTGAAGCGCATGCCGGCCGCCTCGAACTTAACGGCGAGCTCCGAATCCTCCTCGGCGACCGCCGTCACCAGGTGACCCCCTGGGCGGAGCACCTTGAGCGACCGCCCGACGGTGTCGCCGCCGATCGTGTCGAGCACCAGATCGATGTCGCTGACCGCCTCGGTGAAGTCCACCGCCGTGTAGTCGATCACCTCGTCGGCGCCGAACCCCTCGACAAACTCCCGCTTGCTCCCGCTGGCGGTCGCGATCACGTGCGCGCCGAGCGATTTCGCAATCTGGATCGCGACGTGTCCGACCCCGCCACCACCGCCATGGACCAGGACGCGGTCGCCCTCGGTCACGCCGCCGAGGTCGACGAGGCCCTGCCACGCGGTCAGCCCGACAATCGGCAACGCCGACGCCTCGACGTGTGAGAGCGACGCCGGCTTCCGCGCCAGGTGCAACGCCGGCGCCGACACGACCTCGGCGTACGCGTTGGCCGCCCGCGGGAACAGCGGCATCCCGAACACCTCATCGCCGGGCCTGAACCGCCACGTATGCGCCGCCTCGACCACGCCGCTGATGTCCCAGCCAAGGATGAACGGCGGCTGACCGATCAGCGGAAATTCGCCGGCGCGCAGGCGCGCCTCCAGCGGGTTCAGCCCGATCGCCTTGACGCGGACGAGGACCTCAGTCGGAAGGGGTTGGGGCTCGGGCGCCTCCACGACGGTGAGCACCTCGGAATCTCCGAAGGTCTGCTGGGTGATGACTCGCATGACTCTCCTGGCTCTGGGTGGGAGAACCCAGGCTAAGTTTCCGATAGGAACCAACAGGTACCCTTCGGTGCCATGAGCAAGTTCGGTCCCGGTGATTCCTTTCTCGCCGACTGCCCGGGGCGTCTGGCGGTCGAACTGATCGCCGATAAGTGGACAGTGGTCGTGCTCTACGGCCTCAGCAAGGGCCCGGTGCGCCATGGCGAGCTGGTCGAGCTGATCGGCGGCATCTCCCGCAAGATGCTCGCCCAGACGCTCAGACGGCTCGAGTCGCACGGACTCGTCCGCCGCCACGCCTACGCCGAGGCGCCGCCCCGCGTCGAGTACGAGCTCACCCCACTTGGGGCGACGCTGATCGATCCGATCCACATGCTGACCGAGTGGGCGAGGACGAACGGCGAAGCGGTCCTTGAGGCGCTCGACGCCGGTGTCGAGCCGCTCGCCGTTAACGGTTGAGGCCCCGCTTTCGCGGCGCGATGTCGTTGAGGGGTGTCCTCAGCACGGTGTCGGCAGTGAGGTCTTGTCAGTAGCGATGTAAGCCGGTGTCCGGGCCCGGTACTGAAGACGTTGGGGGCACGCCGGGTCTGGACGAGACGATGGAGGCAACCAAGCCCTATCCGTCGTGCCCGCCTGGATCCTGCGTGCTCACCTATCGTGCCAGCCTCGACGTCCCCCGCGCTCTGGCCCAGCGCGTCGCCCGTCTCCTGTCGACCCACCGGGTGCTGCGGGGGACTCGCCGCAGCCGGCGGGTGCGGGCTGCTTCGCCCAAGCATTCCTGCTGCTGCGCGTCATTCGTCAGCACGCTGCCGTCACCGAGCTGGCCCGCGACAACGACGTCAGCCTCTCCACTGCTTACCACTACCTGCACGAAGCCCTCGGGTGCTGACTTCACTTCGCAGCACAGACTGCCGCGAGGCGCCCTGCCCCCACAATCCGGCTGCCAGCACGATCGTCAATGCCTCGACGGCTTCGACGGCGCAGGCCAGAAACACGGCGACAAACAGGGCTGTGCTGCTCATGGTGCTCCTCACCCTGAACCAAACGACAGTAACCGGGCTGACCTGCCCGGCACGTTCGTCTGCCCCGGCCCCGGCGTTGGCGCCAGTCGGCCTCGTGACTCGAGTTCCACAGCTGCGGAACCCGAGTCCGAGGCTGGCCTCGTTGGAGGCAGGGATCCAAGATGCAGGCGCTACTTCGGGGTTGCATGCGCTCGTTGGAAGGCCTGGCCAGCTGGAGAGCGGAGCCATTCAGTGGCCATCGCTAGGAGGGCCGCGTCCCGCGGCGTGCTCAGGTGCAGCCCGGTGGCGCCTTCGATCGCCTGGAGTCGAGCTCGGACGGTGTTGCGATGCCGGTAGGTCTCCTGGGCGACCCCGGCAATGTTTCCTCGTACGAGATAGCTCCGCAAAGTCTCCATCAGTGAGTCGTGATCGCGAAGCTCCATCAGCGGGGTCAGCACCTCGGTGGCCATGACGCTGGTGAGTTCCTGACTGCCCGACATGATCGCGCCGATCCAGTGCTGGTGGATCGGACGGACGCCGGGAGCCGCGTCGCTGCGGATTGCAGCGCGGGCGAGTTGGATGCCGCGAGTGGTCGCGGCCAACCCGGTCACGTCAGCGGTGCCGCAGCGCCATGCACCCAGTGGCTGAAGAAGGGGGTGGACAGTGTCGCGGCGCCGTCCACCGTTGACGAGGCCCAGCAGCTCGTCGCCGATGTAGCTGAAGTGGAAGGGGAGATTCGCCCGCTGAAGTGCATTCCTGCACGCCACCAGGTCACGGTCCTGCGTCGGCACCCCCTCCGCGACGATGACGACCAAGGCTCCCTCGACCGGGATCCCGAGGAGAGCCGACGCATCGGCGACGACGGCCGGATCCTGTTCGCCCTCGAGTACCAGGCGTTCGAATGCCCGGTTGCGCACCTCCACCCTTTGGCTGGCCATGTCGCGTTCCGTGCGACGGTAGGAGTCGACGACCTCGACGCTGTTGGCGTCGGTCGCCTCCCAGACCAGGAGCAGGCCGTCCAGGAATTCGGGATCGTTGGTGAGTTCCCTGCGCCGGCCCTCTTCGATAATGGCCTCCCACAGGGTGCGCAGATCGAGCTGGAACGAGTGGATCAATGCTGGTAGCGGAAAGCCCTGCTCGGCACGTTGGCGTCCGACGTCGGCCGTCGCCTGAGCCACGTCGGCGGGAACGGTGCCGCCGCCGAGCCGGGTGAGAGCGAGCTGCAGCGTCCTCCGCATCCCCGCCAGCTTCACCCCCGGGCCAGCGGCCATGCGCGCATAGGCGGCCTCCTCCCGGTCGAGTCGATCTTGTGCACTCCGCGCCAGCTCGTCCAATTGTTCGGTGAGCAGCATGCGGGCAATGGAGCAGACTGCCTCGGCGTGCTTCCCCTCACCGTGCTTGCCCCGCTCAGCCACGGGCCTGAGCCAGGTCCAATGGCAGGCCGTGGCTCCAGCGCCAGAAGGAAACACCACCGTAATAAGGCGGTGTCGTGGTCGAAACGCACGTCCCCAGATTGTGCATGGTGCACATCCTAGGGCCGTCAAGTGGCAGCGTTCCACCTAGTGACCTTCCGTCTGTGACGCGCTTGACTCCAGTAACCCAGTTAACAGAGAAACTCGTCACCCACTTCACAGAAACAATTGGTCGCTACAAGTGCCGCAGCTGGCTCCACCGCGACCTGTGTATGAGGAGCGCGGCCTCACGGTTGGCGTCCTCCAGTCCGCAATTACCTCTGCTGTCCCCGCTCCGTTGGGAAGCTGCCGACCCCACGAGAAGAGAAGTGATGTCATGACAGAGCGCATCACCGCCCAGACCTCTGGCGCAGGGGCGAGAACGCCGGGAGCAGATGGCCAGGCAGGTTTGCGGCGCAATTCAATGAGCGTAGGGCACATCGTGTTCTTCGTCGTCGCCGCAGCGGCTCCGCTAACCGTGGTCGGCTCGCTGTTCTCCGTGATCGTCGGGGTCGGCAACGGCGACGGAATCGCTGGGGCATTCCTTATCGTCTCCGTTGTGTTGCTGGTCTTTGCCGTCGGCTATGTCGCGATGAGCCGGTACATTGTGGACGCCGGCGACTTTTACGCCTTCGTTTCGGTCGGCTTGGGACGTCCACCGGGTCTCGGTGCGGGCGGCCTGGCGATCTTTGCCTACACTGCGATCCAGCTCGGTCTGTACGGAGCGTTCGGCTACTATGCTCACTCCTTCGCCTCGGCCCACCTGGGGATACACCTGACTTGGTGGGCGTGGGCCTTCATCGCCATGGTGCTGTGCCTGGTGCTCGGGGTGCGGCGCATCGATCTGGGCGCCAAGGTAATGGGCGTCCTGCTCGTGTGCGAGACGCTAGCCATCCTCATCGTCGACGTCGCCATCCTGATCCGCGGCGTTGGGATGGGCCACCACTTCACCCTCCGACCGCTAAGCCCGACGACGACCTTCAGTGGAGCCCTCGGCGTCGCCGTCATGTTCGCCCACGCCTCGTTCGTCGGATTCGAGGGCACGGCCATCTACGGCGAAGAGTCGCACGACCCGAAGAAGTCGGTTCCCCGCGCGACCTACGTGGCGGTGTTGTTCCTCGGAATCTTCTACACGGTTACCGCATGGCTCGTAATCAACGCGTTCGGGCCCGGTGGTGCCGTCGCGTCTGCTAAGGCCGATCCCGAGGGTTTCTTTTTCAACATCGGCAACCGATTCGTCGGCGGCGGGATGGCCACCGTTCTCTCGGGGCTTATTGTCACGAGCATGTTCGCCGCGATCGTGGCCTTCCACAACAACGTCTCGAGATACTTCTTCGCTCTCGGGAGGCAAGGGATTCTGTGGCACCGGATGGGCCGCACTCACAGCACGCGTCAATCTCCCTGGGTCGCGTGTTGCGTACAGACCGCCGTGGCGTTCCTCGTGGTCCTGCTCTTCGCGGTGCTCCACCTAGATCCGTTCCTGGACCTGTTCACCTGGCTCACGGGAGTCGGCGCAGTCGGAGTCATCATGCTGCAGTCGATGGCCGGGCTGGCGATCATCGTCTTCTTCCGGCGGCGGGACCTGGACAGGCGCGTGTGGAACACCCTCGTCGCACCGATCCTCAGCCTCGGCGGCCTGCTGACGCTGCTCTATTTCGCTTTGCGGAACTTCACAACCCTGGTCGGAGCCACCGGCGGTGTCGCGATCGCACTGCTGGTGTGCGTGTTTGGCTCCTTCTTCATCGGGTTGGGCATCTCGTTGTACCTACGCTGGCGCGCCCCACATGTCTATCGGCGCATCGGCGCTCAGTTGCAGACCGGTGCCTCCGCCGAGGCGGTGCTCGCACCTCTGGCTCCGGTCGAGTCCTCGGCGGTCGTCGTTTCGCCCATGACGGTGGTTGACGTCACCACCGAGTGAAGTGCGGGAGTGGCGACCGCGTGCCGCGGGGATCGGCCCCTGTGCAACGCGCACAGATTGGCCGGCCCAGCACCGGACGCTCGCCTATTGGGTCCGAGGGCGCGGCAGCGTTGAATTTCAGACGGATCGGAGTCGGCTGCTTCAGTCTGTTCCGCAAGCGAGAGACGAGAGGAAGGGCCCTGTGATGACCTCCGCCACCAAGTGGCACGCCGATGAGTGCACCGGCCCGGTTGTCGCCCGGCAGCTTCCCCGGCATGTCATCACCGAGGCGTTGAGGCGCCACTTCGACCTGGTCTGCCTTGACCAAGAGGCACTGGGCGGTGAGGTTGATCAGAACGTCAAGGTGGTCGACGGGTCGGGACGTTTCCACTTCGTCCGGGTGACTCTTGCCGGTCCGGGCTCGGTCGATGTCGCCTGGCAGAACGCGGTACTGGATCACCTGGCGGCGACCGTGCCGGACCTTCCGCTGCCGCGGGTGGTGCGCACGACGAGCGGTGCTTCTCAGGTCGACCTTCAGCATGCCGGTCAGCCGTTCGTGCTGAGGGTGATGACCTGGATACCCGGACGCGTGCTCGCCGAGATCGACCACCAGCCCCTCGCGCTGCTGCATGAACTTGGTGCGACGGCGGGGCGAATGAGCCTGGGCCTTGCGGGCATGGCGCAGCCGGCGGGGCTGGCGGCCCACGACTGGGACATGCGCCGCGCCGCCGACGTCGTCGAAGGCTCATTGTCCTACGTGGCGGACGGAGCGGACGCGGCCCTCGTGCGCCGGATCATGACGTGGTACGACCGGGTCCGGCCGGCCCTGGGCACGCTTCCCCATTGCGTGGTGCACCAGGACCTCAACGACGCGAACGTGCTCGCCGATGCGGACCAGGACGGCGTCCTGCACATCAGCGGGATCGTCGACGTGGGGGACTCGATGTTCAGTGCCCGCGTCACCGAGGTCGCTATCGCAGCCGGCTACGCCATGGTGCGCAAGGAGGACCCGCTGGCGGCCGCGACCCAAGTGGTCGCGGGCTTCCACTCCATCCTCCCGCTCAGCGGGGAGGAACTGGAGGTGATCTACCCGCTGGCCGCGGCGCGCCTTTGCATGAACGCCGTGACCTGGAACCGGCGGGTCGCGGTCTCCGGGTCCAAGTACGGGCGCGCCCGCTCGCGGCACACGTGGCCCACCATCCGCTCGCTCGCCGAAATCCCGCCGGCGCTAGCTGAAGCGGCGTGCCGAGCGGCGTGCGGGCTACCTTCCCGTGCCGTGCCCGGTGCGGACGCTCTGGGGAGAGCCGTCTTCAAGTCGTACGCCAATGCCGTACACGTCGACGCGCGGCCAGCCGCTGACCTCTACGACGAGCTGGACTGGCGTGACTCCGACGCCGTCCGCGCGGCCGTCACCGAGCTGTTGGACGGGCGGGTCGGCGCGCTGGGCCACCTCGAGGCGTCGCTGATCTGGTCCGGGCAGCGGGCGGTCGGCTTGCGAGAACCGACTACCGTCCGGCTCGGCAGCACGGTGCTGCTGGCGGAGGGCACGCAGGTCCGCACTCCCCGGGACGGCGTCGTGGTCCTCGCCGGCGCGGGTGACCAGCCGGTCGTATTGCACCATCCCGGTGCGGGCGCCGACCTGTTCACCTGCTGGTGGAACCTCGAGTCGCCCCACCACGTCGGCGGTGGCCTGGCAGCCGGCGAGCCGATCGGCGTGGTCGGCGCCGGTGACGTCGAGGCCGGCTTCGGCCCCGGCGTGCAGGTCCAAGTCTTCGCAGCCAAGGAGATCGCCACGTGGCCTCCGCCGCGGCGGATTCGGCCCTCGCAGCGGGCGATCTGGCGCCAGCTCACCACCGACCCGACCCCCGGCCTCGGCGCCGAGAGTGAGCCTCGGAAGCTGACCGTGGACGACGTCGTGGCCGTCCGCGCCCGGCGCATCGCCCGTTCCCAGCGCAACTACTACGCGCGGCCGATGAGCCTGGTCCGCGGCCGGGACGTGTGGTTCTACGACGAGGATGGGTTGGCGTACCTCGACTCGCTGAACAACGTCGCCCACGTCGGTCACGCGGAGCCGCGGGTCACCGCGGCCGCGACCGGTCAGCTGCGCAAGCTCAACACCAACAGCCGGTTCGTCTACCCGCAGATCGCCACGTACGCCGACAAGCTGGTCGCGACCCTGCCCGACCCGCTCGAGGTCGTCTTCCTGGTGTGCTCCGGCAGCGAGGCGAACGACCTGGCGCTGCGGATTGCCCGCCAGGTCACCGGCCGCTCCCACGTGGTCAACATCGACGGCGCCTACCACGGCAACACCGGCGTCGTCACCGGGATCAGCCCCAACCGGTACAAGGGGCCCGGCGGCCAGGGCGCCCCGCCGACCACCCACGAGGTGCGCATCCCCGACCGCTACCGCGGCCCGTACGGCTACGACGACGCGGAGGCCGGCGCCCGGTACGCGCGCGACGCCGCCGCGGTGATGACCCGGATCGACGCGGACGGCCGCCGGCCCGCGGCCTTCATCGCAGAGTCGCTGATGGGCACGGCCGGCAACATCGTCTTCCCCGACGGCTACCTCGCTGGCGCGTTCGCCGCCGCCCGCGGGACCGGGGCGCTGTGCATCTCCGACGAGGTGCAGGTCGGCGTCGGCCGGCTCGGGCCGTGGTGGGGCTTCGAGCTGCAGGGCGTCGTGCCCGACATCGTCACCATGGGCAAGCCGATGGGCAACGGCCACCCGCTCGCGGCGGTGGTTACCACCCGGGCCATCGCCGACGCCTTCGACACCGGGATGAAGTACTTCAACACCTTCGGTGGCAACCCGGTTTCCTGCGCCGTCGGCGAGGCCGTCTTGGACATCGTGGAGGGCGACGGGCTGCGTGCCAACGCCGTCGACGTCGGCGGCTACTTCGCCCGGTCACTGCGCGAGCTGCAGCAGCGGCAGCCGCTGATCGGCGACGTCCGCGCCGAGGGCCTCTACCTGGGCGCCGAGCTCGTCCGCGACCGCGCGACCAAGGAACCGGCCACCCGCGAGGCGTTCGCGGTCACCGAGCTGACCAAGGACCGCGGCGTCGTGGTGTTTCCCAACGGGGTGCACGACAACGTCCTGAAGATCAAGCCGCCGATGACCTTCCGACGCGAGCACGTCGACCGCTACGTCGAAACCCTCGACGAAGTCCTGTCCCTTCCCGAACTGTCCGTCGATCGCTAGCGAGGAACCCGCTGATGACCACCGATCTGTCGATGTACGTCGCCGGCGCCGCCGTCCCGGCCGCTTCGGGAGCGACCGAGGAGGTGCTCAACCCGGCGACGGGTGTACCGATCGCCCGCGCCCCGCTAGGGGACAAGGAGGACGTCGACCGGGCCGTCGCCGCGGCCGACGCCGCGTTCGAGGACTGGGCCGAGACACCGCCCGGCGAGCGGGCCCGGGCGCTGCTCAGCCTGGCCGACCGCCTGGAGCAACACGCCGACGAGGTCGCCGCCCTGGAGTCGGCCAACGTGGGCAAGCCACTGCACGTCGCCCGCGACGAGGTCGACTTTGCGGTCGACAACCTGCGGTTCTTCGCCGGCGCCGCCCGCGTGCTGGAGGGGCGGGCGGCGGGGGAGTACTCCCGTGCGCACACCAGCTTTATCCGCCGCGACCCGCTCGGCGTGGTCGGCAGCGTGGCGCCGTGGAACTTCCCGCTCAACATGGCGGTCTGGAAGATCGGGCCGGCGCTGATGACCGGCAACACGCTGGTGCTCAAGCCGAGCGAGCAGACGCCGCTCACCGCGCTCAAGGTCGCCGAGCTCGCCGCCGACCTGTTCCCCGAGGGCGTGCTCAACGTCGTCACCGGCCACGGTGACACCGTGGGGGAGGCGCTCACCACCCATCCTCGGGTGCGGATGACCTCGCTGACCGGCGACACCGCCACGGGCAAACAGGTCGCCGTCGCCGCGAGCGGCAACCTCAAGCGCCTGCACCTCGAGCTCGGCGGCAAGGCACCGGTCCTGGTGTTCGCCGACGCCGACCTCGACCTCGCCATCCGCAAGATCATCGGGGGTGGCTACGGCAACTCCGGGCAGGACTGCATGGCCGCCTCGCGCGTCTACGTCGAGGCCGCGATCCACGAGGAGTTCGCCGACGCGCTGGCCAAGGCCGCCGCCAACGTGGTCATGGGTGACCCGCAGCTGCCGACGACGCAGATGGGCCCGGTGATCTCCCAGCACCACCGGGATCGGGTGGCCGGCTTCGTCGACCGCGCCGTCTCGGCCGGGGACGGCGAGCTGGTCGTCGGCGGCCCCGCGGACGGCCCCGGGTTCTGGTACCGGCCGTCGCTGGTGGTCGACGCCCCGCAGCGCTCGGAGATCGTGCAGAAGGAGGTGTTCGGACCGGTCGTGACCACGACCCCGTTCACCGACGAGGCCCAGGCGCTGGCCTGGGCCAACGATGTCGAGTACGGCTTGGCCGCCTCGGTGTTCACCACCAGCGTCGCGCGCTCGATGCGCGCGGCCAAGCGGCTGCAGTTCGGCACCGTCTGGGTCAACGAGCACCTGCCGATCGTGTCGGAGATGCCGCACGGCGGCTTCAAGCAGTCCGGGCACGGAAACGACATGTCGGTGTACTCGCTGGAGGAGTACACCGAGGTCAAGCACGTGATGATCAACCTGGTCGAGGGCTGACCGGTGACCGACAACCCCGACGGCCGTACGCTGGTCGTCAACCTGTTCCGGCTGCGCCCCGGCGTCCTGCCGAGCCGGTTCGCCGAGTTCTCCGGCACCGTCGACCAACCACGGTGCCTGGCCCACCCCACGGTGGTCACCCACTTCGACGCCTACCTCGTCGGCGGCCCGACCGCCGAGGCTCTGGACGCCGACGTCGTTGAGGTGATGGAGGTCAGCGACTGGCCGTCCTGGGTGCAGCTGCGCGACCACGACCCGTCGCTGGCGCCGGTCCTGGCCGGCTTCGACGAGCTCGTCGACCCCTCGTCCGTCCGATCGTCCTTCGTCACGCCCATCCGGAGAGCCCCGTGACCACGCCCGCACCCGTCCGCCTGTCGCCAACGCCGTCGTCCCCGTCCTCGCCGTCGTCGTACGACGCGATCGTCATCGGCGCTGGCCACAACGGCCTGATCTCCGCCAACTACCTGGCCCGCGCCGGGCAGCGGGTACTGGTGCTGGAGGCCCGCAACGTGGTCGGGGGAGCGTGCACCACCGAGGAACTCATCCCCGACTCGCTCTGGTCGTCGTGCGCCTTCATCGCGGGGCTGCTGCGCCCGGAGATCATCCGGGAGCTGGAGCTGGAGCGCTACGGCCTGGAGATGTACCAGACCGAGGCGATGGAGGTCGTGATCTTCGCCGACGGCAGCCACATGTTCATGTGGAAGGACATCGATCGGACCCTCAAGGAGCTGGAGAAGTTCTCGAAGGTCGACGCCAAGTCGTTCCTCGACTTCGGGCTGCGGGTCAAGCAGTTCGCCTCGATCATCACGCCCTTCCTGATGCGGCCGCCGACCAGCCGCTCGGAGGTGCTGCGCGCATTCGAGGAGGCCGGCGCGGAGGACCTGTTCGACGAGTTCGTGCTCTCCTCGGCCAAGGACCTGCTCGACCGCTACTTCGAGTCCGAGCACATCAAGGGCCTGTTCACCTTCTTCGGGATGATCTCGGTCTGGGGTGGCCCGTCCACGCCGGGCACTAGCTACGTGTACGGCCACCACTCCGTCGGGGAGTTCCAGGGCCACCTGGGTCAGTGGGGCCTGGTCAAAGGGGGCATGGGCGGCATCACCACCGCCATGGCCAGGGCGGCAGAGGCGCACGGCGCGGTCGTGCGGCTGGGCGCGCCGGTTCAGCAGGTGCTGGTCAGGGGGTCCCGGACCAGGGGCGTGCGCCTCACGTCGGGGGAGGAGGTTCTCGCGCCGATCGTGCTGTCCAACGCCGACCCGGCCCGCTCGCTGCTGGAGCTGCTGCCGCAGGGCACCGTCAAGCCGTCGCTGGTGAGGTCGATGCGCGAGTACGACACCCGGGGTTCGATGGCCCGCATCCACCTGCTCATCGACGAGCTGCCTGAGTACGTCGGCTTCCCACCGGGACGGGGGCCCCAGCACGAGGCGCAGCAGATCATGGGCGCGTCGGTGGAGAACTTCGAGCGCGCCTGGGAGGCCGAGCGGCGGGGGGTGCTGCCCGACGAGTACGTCATCGAGGCGATGATCCAGTCGACCACCGACCCCAGCCTGGCGCCGGCCGGCAAGCACACCATGACCCTGGGCGTGCAGCAGCTGCCGTTCCAGCTGACCGGCACCACGTGGGACGAGGCACGGGACAAGTTCACCGACGCCGTGCTGGAGAACCTCTTCCGGTACGCGCCGAACCTGCGTGACCACATCCTCGACCGGTTCGTGATCACCCCGCTGGACCTGGCGCGGGACTACGGCCTCACCGGCGGGAACATCTTCCACGGCGCGATGTTCCTCGAGCAGCTGTTCGGCAACCGGCCCACGCCGGAGCTCGCCGGGTACCGCACCCCGGTCACCGGCTACTACCTGTGCGGCTCCGGGACCCACCCCGGCGGCGGGGTGATGGGCGCCAACGGCCACAACGCCGCCAAGGTGGTCCTCGACGACCTCGCCGGCCGCACCGCCACGCCGCGGGACGCCCGCCGCAGCTCCGCCCGCAGCCTGCCCGACCGGCTGATGAGCTCAAGGGTCGGCCGAGAGCTCGGCTACCGAGTCGCCCGCCAGCCCGCGATGCGCTCGGTGGTCAAGGTCTTCACCCGCAGTGGCGCCTGAGGCCGCCGCGGCGTCCCGGACCCCGGCGACGCCGGGGGCGACGGCGACGCCGACACCGACGACTTGCGTGATCGACACCACGCTGGGCACCCGAGGCCGGTACGCCTACGACGCGTCCAACTACCGGGTCGTTCCCACCGGTGTCCCGTTCCCCCGGGACGCCGCGGATGTGTGCCGAATCCTGGCCGAGTGCCGGGCCGCCGGCCTGCCCGTCACCTGCCGAGGCGCCGGGACCAGCATGGCCGGCAACGCAGTGGGACCGGGGGTGGTCCTCGACTTCTCCAGGCACATGAACCGGGTCCTGTCGATCGACCCGGGCGCGCGCACGGCCACCGTGGAGCCCGGCATCGTGCTCGACGACCTGCAGGCCGAGCTGGCGCCGCACGGGGTCATGTTCGCCCCGGACCCCTCCTCGCACAGCCGGGCCACTATGGGAGGGATGGTCGGCAACGACGCGTGCGGCAACCACTCGGTCAGGTTCGGTCGCACGTCGGCCCACGTCACCGCGCTCGCCCTCGTTTACGCCGACGGGAGCAGGCTGGTCGCCGAGCGGGGCGGCCTGCGGGCGGCCGACCCCGATGACGCGGCGGCGACCGCGCGGGCCCGGCCCAATACCGCGGTGCTGGCCAACGGGTTCAGTTGCCAGACCCAGATCGGCTACCTGCTTGGCCCCGGTTTTCCACCGGCCCGGCGCCTCGCCGAATTGATCGACGAGGCCCTCGCTCTCACCCCGGCTGGCTCCGGCGACCGGCAGCCACGCCCGATCGGAGGGGGTCCGTCATGACCTCGACCACCACAGCGGCGGTCAGCCGGGACGTACTCGCGACCGTCGATCCCCGGTTGTTCATCGGGGGAGAATGGACCGGCTCCTCCGACGGCTCCCGGTACGACGTCGTCGACCCGGCGACAGGCGAGACGCTCTGCACGGTCGCCGACGCCGACCCAGGGGACGCCCAGGCGGCGGTCGCGGCCGCCGTCGCGGCCCAGTCCTCGTGGGGCCGGACCCCGGCACGCCAGCGCAGCGAAATCCTCCGTCGCGCGTACGAGGCGATCCTGGCCGACACCGAGCGGCTGGCCACCATCATGACTCTCGAGATGGGCAAGCCGCTGGCCGAGGCCAGAGGGGAGGTCAGCTACGCGGCGGAGTTCTTCCGCTGGTTCGCCGAGGAGGCGGTGCGCCTGGACGGCTCGTTCGGGCACACCCCGGACGGCGGTTCTCGCGCCCTGGTGTTGGCCCAGCCGGTGGGGCCGTGCCTGCTCGTCACGCCATGGAACTTTCCGTTGGCCATGGGCACCCGCAAGATTGGGCCGGCGCTCGCCGCCGGCTGCACCGCGGTGCTCAAGCCGGCGCCGCAGACCCCGCTATCCAGCCTGGCGCTCGCCGGGATCCTGCAGGAGGCCGGGCTGCCCGACGGCGTCCTGAGCGTGGTTCCCACGAGCCGGGCCGGCGCGGTCGTCGAGCCGCTGCTCACCGGCGGGAAGGTTCGCAAGCTTTCCTTCACCGGCTCCACGGCGGTCGGCCGGCTGCTCCTGCAGCAGGCCGGACCGGCCGTGGTACGCACCTCGATGGAGCTCGGCGGAAACTCCCCGTTCATCGTTCTCGCCGACGCCGACGTCGACCGGGCCGTGGACGGCGCCATGACAGCCAAGATGCGCAACATGGGCGAGGCCTGCACCGCAGCGAACCGCTTCTTCGTGCACGAGTCGGTCGCCGAGGAGTTCGTGGCCACGCTCGCCGCTCGCATGGACGCGCTCGTCGTCGGCAACGGGCTGGACCCGTCGAGCCAGGTGGGCCCGCTGATCGACCGGCTGAGTTTGACCAAGGTCGGTTCGCTCGTGGAGGACGCCGTCGCTCGCGGAGCCCGAGTCGTCGTCGGCGGCACCGCACCGGACGGCCCCGGCTACTTCTACCGGCCCACCGTGCTCGCCGACGTGGCGCCGGACAGCCGGATCTGCTCGACGGAGATCTTCGGCCCCATCGCGGCGGTCCAGACCTTCACCGACGTCGACGACGCACTCCACCGCGCCAACGACACCGAGTGGGGCCTGGTCGGTTACGTGTTCACCCAAGACGTCGACCGCGCCTTCGCTGTCTCGGAGGCGTTGGAGGTCGGCATGGTCGGTCTCAACGTCGGTGCGGTGTCGAACCCCGCCACCCCCTTTGGCGGTATCAAGCAGTCCGGCCTGGGCCGAGAAGGCGGTCGGCACGGGATCGAGGAGTTTCTCGAGCACAAACTAATTGTGATGCCGCAGCAGCGGTAGCCGACTTCGCCGTCTCTGCGCCCAGCGCAGGAAGGGACCGTGAGCGATCCCACCATCGACTTGGAGTGATCCTTTCGGGATGAGGAAGCTGGCCTGCGGGCGGGTTTCGCGGCATCGCCGCGATCGGGCGAGGACGACACCGACCGCTTGCGATGGCCCACTCGACCGCACCCGAGCGGGCGGTGACTGAAGCCGTTCGCTTGACGTCGCACTTGAGGCCGCGTCCGTTGATCGCCGCGGTGCAAGGTGTTGTCGTGGCGCTCTGGCCTGAGAGCGTTGGGGTGCTGAGGGGAGAACAACTGCTTTGCCGCGCCGTCGCATCGACACACGGCGGGGCGACCGCTGCAGTGGCTGTGACAGAGCTTGACAGTAATGGAACTCCGGCGGCGTACCGCGGCGCCAGGGGTGCACTCGCGTTCGCCGCTGCGGACGGCGAGTTCCGCACCGTGGTGACACCGGATGACCTCGGTGCGGCCGGCCTGCTGCTGCAGTACGCGAACCCCGAGGAGCTTCGACGATACGTGGAACGGACGATCGGAGCGCTCCGCCGATACGACACCGATCATGGTGCCGAGCTCTTCAAAACCTTGCGGGCGTACCTGAACTGCGATCTCGATCGACGCGCCACGGGGGAGCTTCATGCTCCACCCCAACACAGTCAGCCAGAGACTCCGGCGGGTCGAGACACTTACCGGTCTCGATCTACGCTCACCTCGATCGGTGATCGAGGCCCGTACGGCACTAATGCTGACTGACGTCGCCGATGCAGTCAGAGGTGCGGCCGGGTAGTTCGTTCGAGCCGCGAACGATTCAACCTAAGGGCGGCGTCACGAGGTCCGTCGTGATGTCGTTCCACGTGGTCGGCCGGCCGCAAGCTTGAACGGATCATGCGACTCTGCGCCAGCGAGGGGTCACGTGTCGACGCCACTTGCCAGCCATCCGACATGTGTCCGGCCTCTCGACGTCTCCGGTCTCCAGGCTCGCACACATGTCGTGGTGAAGACCCAGCGCCTCGCGGGCGCTTGTGCTGCTGACCGAGACGAGTGCACGTAATTGCCATGAATCGAGCTCGCTTCATCGCCAGTGGAAAAGATCTCCTACGAGTGGGAAGTCGGCTGAGAACGCACAGCCTGAGCGAAGGCGTCGGCATCTCGCAGCCGCTCGCCCCGCTGGGGGCGGAGCAGGCCCAAGCAGACGGAGACAGTCACTTCGGGCTGACGCGCCCTGACCGCGCCGATCGTGTCGACCACGCGGGTGATGTCCCGGTGTTGTGCTACGGCCAGCTGCGACCAGGGCCAAACACGTTTGCCCCCGCGGCGGGCCCGATCGACGGGAGGGCCCGCTGGTTCACTGCGAGACGAGGTGGTGCATCCTTACGCTGTAGGCCGCGACCAGGGCGACGTACGGCACGCGCAACAGCGTTCGCCTCATCTGCAGATCGTGACCGTCCGGGCGCTTCTGGATGGAGCTCGGGAGGTTTACGACAGTGCCGAATTCCTCGGACAGTCCCCTGACCTGCACAAACACGTCCGCCGATAATTTAGGTTATGTCAAGTAGAACAAGCATTATTGCAACGGATGCACGACAGCACCTCCGCTCGATGCACGTCGTCGAACGAGGGTGCCTGGTGCATCTGGGCTGCAGCGATGTCGCGGAACGCAGCGCCGAGTGCTGGCCGCTGGCCGTCAGATCTGAACTTGGCTCGCGGGACCGCCACGCGCGCTGACCTGCGCCTTCATCGACAGTCGTGCATCCGCTGCTAGTTTCGGTCATCCAATGACCGCACTTGAGGGGCAGGCCTGTGGCTGTTGACGACGTGGGGCGGGTCATCGAGCTGCCGGGTGTTCGCTACCTGCAGGCCGCAGATCAGGTGCTGGAGGAGATGCTGTCCGGCTGGCGCCGCCAGCAGCTGGCACGCAATCTCGCGCTCGCGCGCGATCGAGAGCCGCGAGAAGCTGGTCCGCCGCTTCCTGGGGTTCACCAACGAGATGCCGTGGCGCCCGGCCGTGCAGCACGTCGACGAGTTCTTGGCAGACCTGCGGGCCGAGCACTCGCTGCGCCAGTCCACCGTCCGGACATACCAGAACGCCCTGCGGTTGTTCTGTGCCTACCTCATCGAACCCGCCTACGGCTGGGACCGTGTCTGCGAGCAGCACTTCGGGACCCACCCCACCCAGGTCTGCTTTGACTGGAACACCGCCGCCCACACCCAGGACAACGAGCAGGACCCGCGCAAGCGGGCATTCACCAGACCCGAGCTGCAAGCGTTCTTCGACCGCGCCGACGCCGAAGTGGCACGGACCCGGTCGCTGGGCCGCAAGGGCTGGCTGCCGGCGATGCGCGACGCCGTGCTGTTCAAGACTGCCTACGCCTGGGGGTTGCGCCGCAACGAGGTTGCGCACCTGCTGAGCGTGGACTTCGCCCGCAACCCCCACGCCCGAGAGTTCGGCCGCTACGGACTGCTGCACGTGCGCCACGGCAAGGCGCACGCCGGATCAGCACCCAAGCGACGCTCGGTGCTGACCGTCTTCGACTGGTCGAGCGAGGTCGTCGGCCACTGGATCGCCCGCGGGCTCCCCCTTGCCGGCGGCGGCCTGGACCTGTTCCCGTCCGAGCGCGGCACGCTGGTGTCCACAGCCGCCCTCAGTGCCCAGGTTCCGCCGCTACCGCGACGAGCTGGGCCAGGACAAGGGACTGGACATGCATTCGTTGCGCCGCTCCTACATCACCCACCTCATCGAGGACGGCACCGACGCCGCCCTGTTCGTCCAGCAGCAGGCAGGCCACGACCACGCCTCGACGACCGCTCTCTACACCTGCGTCTCCAGCGACTACCGCACCAGGACCCTGCGCGCAGCCCTCGACACGACGATCGCAAAGGCCCTGAACGCCCCGGGAGGCAGCCGGTGAAACGCGATGTGGACTACACCTGGCGACTCGCCGAGGTCATGGCCCGCGCCGGCATGCACAACAGCACCGACCTGGCTCCGCTGCTGCGCGAGCGAGGCATCGACCTTTCCGCCTCCCAGGTCTACCGCGTCGTCACCCAACGCCCAGAAAGGGTGTCCCTGAAGCTGCTGTCCGTGACTGAACCGGGCATCCGACGTCCGCGAGGGCGCCCACGGACCACCGGCGACCGCAGTTGCGACCGGTGCGGCCGGGCAACCGCCAAAATCCGCGTCCGCTGGCCCGACGGCAACATCTGCGGCACCTGCTTCACCGACGCAGCCTCGACCTACGGGCCCTGCGACCGGTGCCAGCGACACCGCCTGACACCAGGTCGCCGGGCAGACCAACGTCTGTGTCGGGTCGAACACGAACGTGGTCTTGAAGAACACGCGCCGCTCGTCGTTCTCCTCGCCAGTCAGCTGGTCGCGCTGCTTGACCGACATCGGGGCAAGAATGCGAAGCGCCGTCTCGCCCTTCCGGACGCTCCGCCCCAGCTTCAGCCACGTGCGAAACCCTGCGATCCGGTTGGGCCGATCCCGCGCTGATGGCATTGGGCTGCCAAAAGCATGCAGCTCCCGGCCGAATACGCGTTGGAACAGTCGAGTCACGGGACGTGACCTGGCCTCACCGGAGTCAGCGCCCAGATCACCACCGCCGCCACCGGGATCACCGCATACCGGCTCACGCCCAGCAGCCGCCACAGGCACTCAACGTCAACACCATCGACACGGCGAGCGCCACGCCGGCAACGACCTCCCCTACACGTATCTCTCAACCTCCTCAGAGCTTTGCGCCGGGGGATGTCTAACTAACTGAGGGCGGCGTCCTGGTGCGATGGCGTCCTGGCATTCGCAACGCCCCCGCGGGCCGTCAGCCGCGTGGCGCGGCGATCGCTGCCTGTGCGGCTGCGACCCCGGCGATCGGCACCCGGTAGGGCGAGCAGAAGACGTAGTCGACACCCGACTCCTCCAGGAACGCGATGGACTCGGGGGCGCCGCCGTGCTCGCTGCAGACGCCGAGATGGAGGCCCGGCTTAGTCTTGCGCCCGAGCCAGGCGCCCATGCGCAGCAGCTGCCCGACGGGGCGTCGAGCGTCTCGAAGGGCGAGCGGTCGACGACCTCCAGGTCGATGTAGCGCGACAGGATGCGCCCTTCGATGTCCCCGCGCGAGAACCCGAGGCCGGTCTGAGTGAGGTCGTTGGTTCCCGAAGGAGAAGAAGTCGGCGTGCTCGGCGATGCTGTCGGCAAGGAAGCACGCGCGCGGCAGCTCGATCATGGAGCCCACCGAGTAGGCGTCGGGGGCGGACCCGGTCTCGGCCGCGACCCGGTCGAAGCGCCAGCTCGAGCTCGCGCTCGTACGCGACCAACGGCACCATGATCTCCACGCTGGTCGGCACGCCCCGTTCGGCCACCCGCCCGGCGGCGGTCAGCAGCGCCCGGACCTGCATCTCGTAGAGGGCGGGGAAGAGTAGGCCGAGCCGCACACCGCGGGTGCCGAGCATCGGGCTGGACTCCCGCAGCGCCTCGACGCGCGCACGGGCCGGCGATCCCTCCGGCAGGTCGGCCGGTGACGGGAGGAACTCGTGCAGCGGCGGGTCCAGAAGCCGGACGGTCATCGGACGGCCCGCCATAACGGTCAGCAGCGGCCGGCCTCGGCGTCGCCGTCGTGCCCCGCACCGACGCACTCACCGCCGGGCCCGTCGTCTCGGTCCTCGAGTTCCACGACCCCAGACTTCGCCACGACGTGTCGCTGTGCCGCCGACTTGCGCCTGCCCCTGAAAGAGTCTGGCAACTTGCCACCGCGGTTCGATCACGCGTAAAGCTTCATGGGGGCGAGCCAATCAAGTAGTAGCGCTCGACACGGTACGAAGGCCCTCGAGCTCGATGACGTCCTCGGCCGTCCGTCCGAAAACGCGCCGCGGGCCCTCACACTGGGAGCAGCACCCCTTGGGCCGTCCGTTTCCTAGACGCGTGGATCCGGAGGCGCCTGAGCATGCAGCTCACGGCGTAAGCCTGGCCCTAGCGCTCCGGTGTTCGATAACACTGACATTCACTACCTGAACGAAGTGAGAGCCGTGTCGACGATTGCCGGCGCGAGGACGGGCGTACCCGCCTTTCCGAGGGCCTCGATGCCGCGCTGCAGGGCGAGCAGCGTCTGGGCCAGGGCGCGAGCGTTTCCCTGAGCGTTGAGCTCACCGTGCCTCTGAGCGGCCTCGATAGTCGTCGTCAGATAACTCTCAATCGATGCGTATGTCTCTCGCGCCCGCTGCGCTACGTCAGCGTCGTGCTCGGCAAGTTCTGCGACGCCTTTCGCTATCAGACAGCCGCGCTGGACGTTGCCGCCCGATGCAGACGCTCCAGATCCGACGTACTGTCGCAAGCGCTCCACTGCCCCTGGTCTGGCCCCGTCAGCGCGCGAGCCGCCGCCTCTACGGCGTCCGCGCAGTACTGGTCGAAGACTCGGCGGAAGATTCCGTGCTTGCCGCCGAACGCCCCGTAGAGACTCCCCTTCCCTAGCCCGGTGGCCGCCCCGATGGCGTCTACGCTCGTCCCCGCGTAGCCGTGGGCCCAGAACACGTCTCTCGCAGCTGTGATCACCGTCGGCTCATCGAACTCACGGGGTCGTGCCATTGCCTTCGCCTTTCTGGACGTTTCGGTACGCGGAATCTGCTAGGTTTTGTACCGATGAGTCAAAGTATCTAGTCTATCGCTCACGCAGTAACGCACGACCGGTTCGGCCCCCCGGAAGACGTGCTGACGACCCGCCCCTCGGACGTCCGTGACCCAGGACCGGGTGAGCTCCTCATCCGCGTCTTCGTTCGCCCGGTTCACCCGGGTGACATCGCCGGGATCTTCAGGCCCGGAGCCGGCGCGACGCCTGAGGCGCTTGTCCCAGGACTCGAAGGCATGGGCGTGGTCGCCGCGTCCGGAGAAGGAGTCACCGGTTGGCGCGATGGCGCGCGAGTTGCGTTCTTTCCCGTCCAGGGTGCGTGGAGCGACCTCGTGGTCGCACCCGCCGAGCTGTGCGCTCCGCTACCCGATGGGGTTACCGACGCGGTTGGATCTCTCGCGCTGATCAACCCCAAACGGTTCAGACGCTGATGAGAGAAGTGCAAGCTGCGTGGGGAAAGACCGCGAGGCCGTTCGTGCAGACGGCAGCGGGCTCTTCGGTCGGGAAGCTCTTGACCGCTCATGCAGCTCGTCACGGCTACCCGCTGGTGAATCTCGTGCGCAACGCGGAAGGTGCGGCTCTCCTCACCGAACGATTCCCAACGATCTCGACCTCAGACCAAGACTGGGGGCAAAAGGTCGACGAGGCTCTAGGCGGTCCGGCATCGGTGGTCGTCGACGCCGTCGGAGGTGACGGCACAGGACCCCTGCTCGATCTACTCGTCGACGGCGGCACCCTCGTCGCCTACGGAGCCCTCGCGGGTCCGTCCATGGCCCTCGGTGCCGCCCACGTCATCGGCCGCGGCTCCGAGTGAACGGCGTGACGATCGGTCGGTGGCTCACGACCCGCACTGCCGCGGCCGGAAGCCGATCGCACGAGGCGCCTGCAGAGCACCGGGGCTGCCACACCCCAAGTCGACAACCACTTGCAAGACCGGACAGGTGCGTGAGCCGGGGACGAGCAGTCGGCGAAGGAACCCAGGGATCAGGAAGGGATGACCGTCGGCACACGCAGAAGCCAGGCGCGGCCACGACACCGGCTGGCGTGAGCTCCGTGACGGAGCTTCGTCCCAGTCCGACCATGGTCTCGTCGATCCCGGCCCGCAGGATCTCGAGCACGTTCGCGACGCCCGCCTCCCCGTTGGCGGCCAGCCCCCAAAGGGCGGCGCGGCCGATCATCACGGCGCGGGCGCCGAGCGCGACGGCCTTCACTACGTCGCTGCCGCGGCGGATCTCGCCATCGAGCAGGATCTCGATCTCATCGCCGACCGCGTCGAGCGCGCCGGGCAGCGCGCGGATCGTCGCCGGCGTCCCGTCGAGGTTGTTGCCACCGTGGTTGGACACCGACAGCGCGGTCGCACCGACGGCGACGGCCTGGCGCGCGTCGTCGGGATGGGTGACGCCTTTGATCATCAGCGGGCCGTCCCACTGCTCGCGCGGCCACGCGATGTCGTCCCAGGTCGGGACGCCGGCCATCACGCCTGTTGGGGTGCCAACCACTACTTTAATCCGCGCCAACCGCGGCAGCGATCCGAATCGACGGTTCCAATCATGGTGGCCGCTTACGTCGCCGGTGTCAGTTGCCCGTCTGCGACCCAGTGCACGGTCGGTGATGGGTTCGGAGGTGAGGTCACGTTTGACCCTCGTGTCGCCGGAAGCGCCGCGAAGGCAACGCCGAAGCGGCTATACAAGCGAGGTGGGCCGGGTCCCGGCCAACTTCTGGCGGTTGACTGCCCGACCCGCACCGAGTGCGTCGCGGTGACCCGCGGCTCGAAGATCTACACGTTCAATCCCATCGGTCCGCTGGACGTCCGCTCTATGGGAACTGCGGGAGCACTCGGTTGGCTGTCGTGCCCGTCGGCCTCCCAACGCACAGGCGTCGAAGCCTACGGAAGCGAGCAGATCACCTTCAACCCGCGGTCGCTTCGCGTGCAATCACGTTCGACCGTGGGACGCCGCTTCTCGTTGGAAGGCGTCTCCCGCCCGACCTCCTCCCAGTGCACGGCGGTACAAGGCGACGGGCCCGGCGAGGAGATGACCTTCAACCCGCGATCGCCGAGCGCGATCCGTCAATCCGTGCTTGAGGCTGCACCCAAACACGGCAACGCCATCTACATGGACGTGGACTGTCCCTCGGTGATGTTGTGCGTGGGCACCGATGGTCTTGGGCGAGAGATCACGTTCGATCCCCGCACCGGACAGCACGGACTGGCCGGGTCAGCCCGGTGCCGCAGCCCCCGCCCAGCGGACCGCGGCATGGCCGTCCCGGGGGCGGTGACGCACCGGTCCGCGGCCGGGCTGAGCTGCAGCGACGCGAGCCCCGCAAGCTGCCAGCAGGTGATCGCTGGCTCGAAGTTGCTCGTCGTCCTCGTCCGCCTTGCTCTGCAGGCCAAGTGACGAGTCCCCAATAAGGGCACGGGCAGCGGCGAGGTCGGTCGTGGCAAGCGCACCGAGGGTAGGCATCCACACGAGCACGTAGTCAGGGTCATAGGCGTGCAGCAACTGCTCGAACGCATCGTGAAGCGTGCGTCCGTCCGTTGGCACACAGATCATCCCGCCGCCGCCCCATATCCGGCCGAGCCATTCAAGGCTCTGATCGAGAACGGCCCACCCTCCACCCGTCACGCGATTGAGCTCGGTCGATATCGGCAGAAGCACCGCCAACCGCGGGCATCGAGCTGTCAGGGTCACCCCGTAAGAGCGCATGACGCCATGGTCTCCTGCTCGAACCTGCTGCCAGGTTGCCGCCCAGCTCAGCGCGACGGGCGAACCTCGATGCAGGCAGCCTCTGTGCAGGACGCGCGACCGCCGGTCGCACCGCCTGCGGGCCGCAGGCCCTGCGGCATGTGCGGTTGCAGCCACGCGGCAGGGCAAGGTGGGACAAGCCTCCTGGCCCGACCTCTGCGAGCTTGTGTTTGACAGAACGGCTTCTGTCCAACAGAATCGGGGCAGTGGAGATCCGGTTCACGCAGGCCGCCCGTAAGCACCGCGGGGGCAAGGCCTCCGCTCGCTACGTCATGTCCATCACGACGCCGACCGAGACGACCACCACCCAAGGCAACCCCGCCTGGCGCTACGCCGGCCGCGACGGTCGTGGCCGCGAACTAGAGATCGTCGCCGTCGAGCTCGAAGGCGACGAGCAGAGCCACGCAGTACTGCTGGTCATCCATGTCATGCCGACCCGCCTTCGAGGAAGGGGCCCACGTGCCTAGACACGCACCTCCAGCCATCACCACCAAGACCCCCATCGGGCCTGATGTGGACCTCGATCGCGAGGACATCCGACTGTCGGACGGGACCAGGCTTACCCAGCAGGGCGCCGACGGGATCGTCGAATCGGTCCGGCGCTCAACTGGACGGCCTTCCTTATCGGGAAAGGCGGCAGCATCGCCACAAATCGCGTTCCGCGTTGCCCCCGATGTCCGGGAGCACGCGGCGCAGGTCGCAGCCCGGGAAGGCAAGACCCTCTCCCAGCTTGCCCGCGAAGCGCTCGAGGAACGGGTCGCGGCCTCCGGGTAGCAGAACCCCGCAGGGCCTATCGACGACGTCCCATTGTCTTGCCGGGGGGTGGGGCGACGTCGTGCAACCGGACCCGGCGCGGTTGCAGGTCTCGCCCGCTCCTACGTCGGTCTCAGAAGTTGCCGCACTGCAAGGGATTCAGTCGTTATCCCGTGTGATGTAGCCGTCGGGAACCTGGCTTGAGACCGAGCGGACGCGCCTGCGGATCCGGCAGCGGCACAGCCCCGCGAAGCTCAGGGGTTGGCTGTTGCTTGGGCCCACTGGCTCAGCCGGGCAGGGTCGGTGAGCACGACCGACCGGCGTTCCTGGCGAAGCCAGCCGCGGGAGGCGAAGTCGGACAGTGCTTTGTTGACCCGCTCGCGGGACGCTCCGACGAGCTGGGCGAGCTGGACCTGGGTCAGCCCGTGCGCCACCTGCACAGTGCTCCCATGTGGCTCACCGAAGCGGGTGGCGAAGTCGAGCAGCGCGTTGGCCACCCAGCCTTGCACGGCAACCACAGCGAGGTCGATGACGGCGGCGTCGGTGCGGCGCAGCCGTCGGGCCAGCACGTGCAGCAACCTGGCAGCGGCGTGCGGACGCCTGGTTCCCCACGCGAGCAGGTCCGCACCCGAGAGCACCGCTACCCGAGCCGCCGTGAGTGCGCGCACCGTGCTGATGTCCCGGCCGGGGTCGAACACGCCCAGCTCCCCGATCGAGTCACCCGGACCCAGCACTGCGGTCACCGCCCGCCCATCTTGGTACCGGCGGGTCACAGCGAATCGGCCAGCCAGGACGACGAACACGTGCGGCGCGCTGGTCTCGCCCTGGGTGAGTAGCTCCTGGTCTCGGGCGACTGTTGCGGCTCGGAAACCCGGCAACGGCGCCGCCACGTCCGGGGGGTGGCAAGACCGCGCAGCAACGGAGCGGAGCACAGCACGTCCAGGTCCTCCCCGCGGCCGGAGCACCCCGGCCGGCCAGTCGCCGTGGGCAAGACCGTCGAGGCCGGACCTGCTACCCCGACCGTCCACGAGGTGGATCATCCCATTCCCGGGCTGCTTGGTAGAACCCGCAACGGCAGCTGGCAGCCGGTTGCGGCGGTTAGCGTCAAGGAATGGGTCGGGTCGTTGGCGTGTACCTCGCCGTCGCCGGCGGCCTCGCGATGCGGCCGGTCCAGGCGGCGGTGGCGGTAGCCGGCCAGGGGCTGCTGGGCGACCGCTACCAGGCCGGCACCGGCCAGTGGTGCTATGACCGGCGGTTGTACGACGACGTCACCCTGATCGCCGCCGAGGCGCTGGACGCCGCCGGCGCCGAACACGGGGGGCACCTGCACGCCGGCGAGGCACGGCGCAACGTGGAAACGCGCGGGGTTGATCTGCTGGCACTGGTCGGGCGCCAGTTTCGGGTCGGGGAGGTGGTGCTGCGGGGCAACCGGGCGTGTGAGCCGTGCCGCTACCTGGACGGGTGACCGGCCAGCCGGCCAAAACCGCGCTGAACGGACGAGGAGGGCTGCGAGCCACCGTAATCACCGGCGGCCAGTTGGGCGTGGGCGACAGTGTCCTTGCCCGGCCGGCCACCTGGCCCGGCGGCCAGGACGCGTCCGCCGGCGGTTGCTGAGCCGGAACGGACGGCCGGCGTCAGCGGCGCCCGGTCAGCCGCCAGGCGGCGGGCAGCAGCCCGGCGGCCAGCGCGACTTTGACCGCGTCGCCGGCCAGGAACGGTGTCACTGCCAGCGCTCTTCAGAGGCCCGATAAGGATCTATTCTCGCTAATCTGAGCAACGGCGCAGGACCGAGCACGGTACAGCGCCGGTGAGATCGCCCGCCGCCTGTCCGCCCATCCCGCGCGGCAGATATTCCGACGTCAGTGACGTGGTGTGAGCTGTGCCAAGGCGGACGCGGAGGGGGTCTCTCACGTATGGAAGCTATAAGGTCTCGCGTTGAAGTCAGGCTTTGGAACGAGCTTACGACCCTCGCTGATCATCACGGTGTCGAGCTTGCCGTCCTCCAAGAACCCCCTTTCTGCAGCGACAGGGCCGACGCGCCCCTGGTCTTGCCGGGGTGCTTCGCTCGGGCGAACCGTCACTTGTTACCGGACCGCGTGCCGCCCACCACAAGATTCGACGGCTGGGCGCTGTCTGCCGTAGTTAAGCGCTGGGCTGTGCGTTCGAGGTGGGTGCGCATGAGCTCGCTGGCCCGGGTCACGTCGCGGTCGGCGACCGCGTCGACGAGCGAGCGGTGCTCGTCCACGCCTCGGCGGCCGTGCTGCGGTGCCGCCTCCCGGGCCCGCTCCAGCGACATCACCAGCGGGCCGTGCAGCGACTCCACCAGCATCGTCACGGCCCGGTTGTGGGCCGACTGCGCGTAGCGGGTGTGCCACTTCGCCGAGAGCTCCAGCGGGTACTCGTCGTCCTGCAGCGCGGCGGTGCCGCGGTCGCAGATCTCGTACAGCGCGGCGATGTCGTCCTCCTGCGCCCGGGCGCAGACCAGCGGCACGATCCCCAGCTCGAAGACCATCCGGGCCTCGGTGACCTCGACCGCGCTCAGCGATGCTAGCGTGATGAGGTCGGCGATGCCCTCGCCCACCAGCCGGCTGCTCGGCGCCGTGACGAACGCCCCGCCCCGCGCGCCGACCCGGATCTCCACCAGCCCGTTGGCCTCCAGCACCCGCAGCGCCTCGCGCACCGTGACCCGGCTGACCCCGAAGCGCTCGCACAGCTCGCGCTCGGACGGCAGCCGGTCGCCCGCCGTCAGCTGGCCCTGGCGCAGCAGCAGGCGGATCTGCTCGACGATGACCTCGGAGATTCGGCCGACGCTGACGCGCGTCAGCAGCTCCCCCTTGCCGACCGCAGGTCGGTCGGAGCCGGACGGTGCCGCCGTGCCCGGAGTCGTCATCCCGGCATCGTAGAGGTGAGCGGACCCGTTGCCGGGACGCGAAGCCGCTTGCGCGGGGTGCCGGAGCCGCGCGCCGCGCCTGGCCGCCGGTCGCGGCTGGTGCTGGCACCGTCACGGTCTGCCGCCTCTCGGGCGCGGATCGTCTGGTCTAATGGACAGGCCTTACTGAGCCGCGTCGCGGCGGGCCAGCTCGCGGTGCTCCCCCGCCCTTGAAGGAGGGCCGTCGTGCCCAAGGTGACCTACGTCGAGCAGCCGGGCGTCGAGCGCACGATCGACGGCGCGGCTGGCGACACGGTGATGTCGACCGCGGTGCGCAACGGCGTCCCCGGGATCATCGGTGAGTGCGGCGGCAACGCCTCTTGCGCGACCTGCCACGTGTGGGTGCGCGAGGAGTTCCTGCCGCTGCTCGGGGAGATCGGAGACACCGAGGAGGACCTGCTGGACATGGGCGTCGACGACCGGCGCACCGGTAGTCGCCTGGGCTGCCAGATCACCCTCACCGACGAGCTCGACGGCCTGACGGTGGACATTCCGACCGACCACCTTTGATGTTGACACCCTCCTGTAAAGGTATGATAGTTAGCCCGTAAGATGACGACGGTGTCCTGGTCGGGCACCCACGAGGGAGACGGCGTGCTGCGCGCAGACATCAACGAGCTGCTCACCCGTACCGGGCCGAAGACGCCCATGGGCGAGCTGTTCCGCCAGTACTGGGTGCCGGCGCTGCTCGCCGAGGAGCTGCCCGAGGACGACTGCCCCCAGGTGCGGGTCAAGCTGCTGTCCGAGCGGCTGATCGCCTTCCGCGACAGCAAGGGCCGCTACGGGCTCATGGACGAGTTCTGCGCCCACCGCGGTGCGTCCCTGTGGTTCGGCCGGGTGGAGGAGGGCGGCCTGCGCTGCGCCTACCACGGCTGGAAGTTCGACGTGACCGGCCAGTGCGTCGAGGTGCCGTCGGAGGCCGACAACAGCAGCTTCTGCCAGAACGTGAAGCTGCGGTCGTACCCGCTGGTCAAGATCGGCGACATCCTGTGGACGTACTTGGGCGACCCCGCCTCGCAGCCGCCGCTACCCGAGTGGGAGTTCGCCCTCGTACCGGCTCAGCAGACGTACACCTCCAAGCGCTGGCAGGAGTGCAACTGGCTGCAGGCCTTCGAGGGCGGCATCGACTCCAGCCACGTGACCTTCCTGCACTCCGGCGGCCTGAAGAACGACCCGCTGTTCAAGGGCGCCAAGGGCAACGAGTACAACGCCAACGACAAGAAGCCCTTCTTCGAGGTCGCCGACAGCGAGGGCGGGCTGTTCGTCGGCGCCCGGCGCAACGCCGAGGCCGGCAGCTACTACTGGCGCATCACGCCCTGGGTCATGCCCTCGTTCACCATGGTCCCGCCGCGCGGCGACCACCCGATACACGGGCACTTCTGGATCCCGATGGACGACGAGAACGTCTGGACGTGGAGCTTCGACTACCACCCGGTGCGGCCCCTATCCGAGAGCGAGCGCCAGGCGATGATCGACGGGCACGGCGTGCACAGCGAGAACATCCCGGGCACCTACCGGCCCGTCGCCAACAAGGACAACGACTACCTCATGGACCGCGACGCGCAGCGCCGCGGCGAGTACTACTCCGGCGTCAAGGGGATCTCGATCCAGGACTCGTCGCTGCAGGAGAGCATGGGACCGATCGTCGACCGCACGAAAGAGCGCCTTGTCCCTGCCGACAGCGGGATCATCAAGGCGAGGGCCAAGCTACGCAAGGCCGCCGTCGCGCTGCGCGACGAGGGCAGCACGCCGCCCGGTGTCGACCCGGCGCACCACCACGTGCGCTCCGCGGCCGTGGTGCTGCCGCAGGCGGAGGCGTTTCTGGACTCCTGCCGCGACGCGGTCCGGGTTGTCCCGGGCACGGCCGTGGCCTCGGTCTGACGTGCCCGTCACCTCCCCGCCCAGCTCCACCACCTTCAGCAGCTGCGCGCGGGCCGCGACGACCGCCGAGGCGAGGTACCGCATCGACGCCCCCATCGCCCCGTCCCGCGGGGTGCGGGTGGTCGCCCTCGACGCCGGCGCCGCGCTCGTCGCGTCGCGGGTGGCCGCGCGCGAGTGGGGCAACGCCCGCTTCCTGGTCTGCGAGGGCGACGCCGACCGGCTCGTGCTGCGCGGCATCGGCGCCGGCCCGGTGGACGTCGCACAGCAGCTCGAGGGCGCGGACGCCGTGGTCATGATCGCGACCGAGGACGCCGCCGCAGGACGGGCGTCAGCCCTCGGTCAGGCCTGTGCCGGCCGTGCCGTCATGACGGCCGGCCTGGTCATCGGGGGTGGCGTCGCCGCGGAGCACGCGGTCGCCGCCCTGCGCCCGCACGCCCGGGTGCTCCTGCCGTCCGCGGACGAGAGCGACGTCGTCGAGCTGCTCGACGCGCTGAGGGCTTGACTGGTGGCCGACCGGGTCAGCGTCCGCACGCTCCAGCAGCTCAAGGCCGACGGTCGCAAGATCGTCGGCGTCGTCGCCTGGGACACCCAGGTGGCGCGGATCGTCGACCGCGCCGGCGTCGACCTCGTGTCGGTCGGCGACACCGTCGGGGTCAACCTGTGGGGGCACGCGAACCCGCTCGAGGTGACGATGGACCAGATGGTCCTCGTCGCGGGGGCCGTGCGGCGCGGGGTGGAGCGCGCGCTGGTCAGCGTCGACTTCCCGTTCGGCCCGCTGCAGGAGGGCGCCGCGAGCGCCGTGCGCGCGGCGATCCGGTTCGTCAAGGAGACCGGTGTCGACGTCGTCAAGCTCGACGGGGCGTCCGACCACCTCGACGCCGTCGAGGCCGTCACCCGCGCCGGCATCCCGGTCTTCGCGCAGTTCGGCATCACGCCGCAGACGGCGCTGCGCTACGGGGTCGAGTACAAGGCGGTGCCCAGCGCGGCCGACGCCGTGCCGGACGAGATGACCGAGGAGCTCGTCGCGGAGGCGAAGCGGCTCGAGCAGGCCGGCGCCGTGCTGCTGAACTTCACCAACTCCGGCCCGGTCGTGGGCGCGGCGGTGGCCGAGGCGGTCTCGGTGCCCGTGCTCGGCGGCTTCGGCGGCGGCCCCTGGCTGGACGGCCGGGTGCGCATGGTCCACGCCGCGATCGGCTACGCTGGCGGCGCCCTCGAGGGCACCACCGACGCGTACGCCAACGTCGCGCGCACGACGCTGGACGCCATCACCACCTACGCCGCCGACGTGCGGGGAGCTCGGCAGCTGCCCGGCGGCATCCCCGTGCCGCCCGCCGGCTGAGCGCAAGGAGCCCTCCGTGCCCACCGTCGTCGCCGACGGGATCGCCACCCGTTACGAGGTCACCGGCGCCGGTCCGCCGCTGCTGATGTTCTCCCCCGGCGGCTTCGACGCGACGCTGGACAGCTGGCGCGCCCTCGGCCGCTACCGCGCGCTGGGGCTGCTGGACGCGCTCAGCGCCTTGTACACCTGCATCACCTTCGACCGCCGGGAGTCCGGGCAGTCCGGCGGCCGTGTCGAGCGGATCGCCTGGTCTGACTACGTCGCGCAGGCCACCGGTCTGCTCGACGCACTCGGCGTCGGCCGGGCGCACCTGCTCGGCGGCTGCGTCGGCTGCTCGGCGGCCCTGGCGCTCGCGGTCGCCCGTCCCGCGCGGGTCGGCGGCGTGGTTCTGTTCTCGCCCGCCGGCGGCGCGAAGTACCGGCTCAAGCAGCACGCGCGCTTCGCCCGCCACCTCGCGCACGTCGAGGAGCACGGGCTGGCGGCCGTCGTCGCGCTGGCACAGGCGTCCGAGGCGACGTTCACCGCCGACCCCCGGGTCGGCCCGTGGAACAGCGTGCTGCGCACCGACCCGGCCTTCGCCGCGGCGTACGCGCAGACCGACCCGGCCCGCTACGCCGTGGTCGTGGCCGGGCTGGCCCGCACGATGTTCGACCGCGACACCGTCCCCGGCGCCGAGGCCGAGGACCTGCTGCAGCTCGACGTGCCGGCCCTGGTGGTGCCGGGCGAGGACGAGTCGCACGCCCCCTCGGCCGCCCGCTACCTGCAGGAGTGCCTGCCGCGCGCGCAGTACTGGGACGTGCCGGTGGCCGCGCAGACGCCGCCAGCCGTGCCGGAGCGGCTGCTCGAGTTCCTGTCCGGCGTGCCGCTCAGCTGAGCCGCTCGCCCGCTTGAGGGCGACGATCATGTCCAGCCGCCGCCGGTGGACCCCCTCCTTGAACGGGGTCGCCAGCCAGACGCCGAGCAGCTGCTCGGCACGTCAGCGGACACCACCTTGACGCCCAGCACGAGCACGTTGGAGTCGTTGTTGCCGCGGCTGATCTGCGTGCCCCACACGTCGTGGCACAGCCCCGCGCGGATGCCGCGCACTTTGGTGCAGGCGATCGCCTCCCCCGCACCGCTGCCGCCCAGTACCAGCCCGCGGTCCGCCGCACCGATGACGACCTGCGCGCACACGTCGTCGCGCAGCGGCGGGTCGTCGACCTCGCCCGCCGAGTGCGTGCCCTGGTCGTCGATCTGGCGCCCCGCCGCCACCAGCCAGGCCGTGAGCCGCCCCTTGAGGGTCACCCCGTGGTGGTCGCCCGCGACGGCGATGCGCACCGGTGCCCCCGTCAGCCGGTCAGGCCGCGGGTGCCCGCGGCGAAGACGTCGTCGAGCCGGATCGGGCCGCGCAGGATCCGCTGCTTCACTGCCGTCTCCAGCAGCTGCCCCAGCACCGCCCGGTTGGGCTCGAGCCCGTACGGCAGCGGGTCGGCGCCGGTTACGTCCAGGACCTGGCGGTACGTGCGGTCGGCTGCCGTGTGCTCCTCGCCCGCCCGCAGCCGCGCGAGGTACGGCTGCTTGGCACGGGCGAACACGTCGAAGACCTGCGCCGCGAGCTCGGGCCGCTCGGTCAGCAGCGCGTCGCGCACCACGACGACGTGGTTGACCGGCCAGAGCCCGCGCTCCCGCAGCGCCGCCAGCGCAGCCCCCTCCGGGTCGGGCAGCAGCGGCACGACGTCCTCTCCCTCGAGGTCCGCGCCGACCACCGCGGCCAGGTCGCCGCTGCGCAGCAGGTCGCCGAGCGCGGCGCCCTCGGGCGCCGGGACGACGTTCGCAGGCGGGGTGTACGCCTGGACGTGCTCGTCGCCCGACAGCACCCAAGTGACGGCCCCGAGGTCGAGCCCGTGCTCGCCCGCCAGCACCGCGCGCGCCCACACCCCGGTCGTGACGGTGTAGCCGCGGTTGACGCCGACCCGGCGCCCGGCCAGGTCCGCCGGCGTCCGGACGTCGGAGCCCGCGAGCACCTGCACCGCGCCGTGGTGGAAGCCCCGCACGAGCGGCAGCGGCAGGGCGGTGAAGCGCACCCCGTGCTCGCGGGCGACGAGGTAGGTCGTCAGCGCCATCTCGCAGACGTCGTACTCCAGGCCCCGGACCATGCGGCGGAAGGCCTGCACGAGGACCGGCACCTCCTCGAAGGCGAACCGGAAGCCCTCCGGCCCCACGTGGCCGTCCTTGAGCGCGGCGTTCACGCCCGAGGTGCGCGTGACGGTGCGCAGCGGCTCGTCCACGACGGACCCCGATCCGTTGCTGGAGCACTGGTAGGACCGTTAGACCTTACGTTAGGGTGCGCTTCAACGACAGCAGTGCGGCGTCGACGGACCCCTCGGAGGAACGCATGGCAGAGCAGGTGCTCGCGGCGGTGCGCACGGCGCCCGGCGTGACGGAGCTGCGGGAGTTCCCGGTGCCCGACGTCCCCGCCGACGGCGCCCTGCTCCAGGTCGAGGTGGCGGGCATCTGCGGCACGGATGTGAAGATGTACGCCCGGCCGCCGTTCCCTGACCCAGTGATCATGGGCCACGAGAACGTCGGCGTCGTTGCGAAGGCCGGTGCGGAGTTCACCGCCCGCAAGGGGCTGCGCGAGGGCGACAGGGTCTTTTTGGAGCACTACGTCGGCTGCATGCACTGCGCGTGGTGCCACGCCGGGGAGTACCGCCACTGCGAGCTGACCGACTGGCGCACCAACCCCGACGCCCGCCGCTACGGCTACACCACATCCGACAACCCGGGGCACCTGTGGGGCGGGTTCGCGCAGTACCTGTACGTCCCGTGGAACGCCGTCACCCACAAGGTGCCGGACGGGGTCACCGCGGAGCTCGCCGGGCTGGTCACCCCGCTGTCCAACGGCATCGAGTGGGCCCTCAACGCCGGCGGCGTGGGATACGCGTCCACGGTGCTCATCCAGGGTCCCGGCCAGCAGGGCCTGTCGCAGGTGGTGGCGTCCAAGCAGGCAGGCGCCCATTTGATCATCGTCGCCGGCACCACGCGCGACGCTTCCCGGCTGGAGCTGGCCACGGCACTGGGTGCCGACGCGGTCATCGACGTGCAGCAGCAAGACGCCCTGGCAGCGGTGCTGGAGCTCACCGGCGGCACCGGCGTCGACGTCGTGCTGGACTGCACCGCCGGCGCCGGCACCGCCCCGGTGCTGCTCGGCATCGACGCCCTCAAGCGCCGCGAGGGCGTGATGGTCACCCAGGGCGAGCTCGCCGCGTTCCCGGAGTTCCCGCTCAAGAAGATGACCGAGAAGTGCATCACCCTGAAGAGCGCCCGCGGGCACGGCTACCGCGCCGTCGAGCTCGCGCTCGAGCAGCTGGCCTCTCACCGCTTCCCGCTCGAGCGACTGGCGACGCACCGCTTCGGGCTCGAGGACGTGGACCGCGCGATCCGGCTCCTCGGCGGCGAGGCCGGTCCCGACGAGGCCGGCGATGCGCTGCACGTCAGCCTCATGCCGTGGGGGGTGCCCGCGTGAGCGTGGTCGTCCGAGGCACCCCCCGGGCCGACCGGGACGTCGTCGACGGTTTGGCAGCGGTCGGCGTCTCCACCGTGCACGAGGCGCAGGGCCGCACGCGGCTGCTCGACTGCGCGCTGCGCCCGGTCTGGCCGGGCGCCCGGGTCGCGGGCACGGCGATGACAGTCAGCGTGCCGCCCGGCGACAACTGGATGATCCACGTCGCGGTCGAGCAGTGCCGCGAGGGCGACCTGCTCGTCGTCGCGCCGACCTCCCCGTCGCAGGCCGGATACGTCGGCGACCTGCTGGCCACCTCGCTCACTGCCCGCGGGGTGCGCGGCGTGGTGATCGACGCCGGCTGCCGCGACATCGCCGAGCTGCGCGAGATGGGCTTCCCGGTGTGGTCGCGCCACGTGTCGGCGTACGGCACAGTAAAGGAGACGCTCGGCAGCGTGGGCACCGGCTTGGTCTGCGCCGGCCAGTGGGTCGAGCCGGGCGACGTCGTGGTCGCCGACGACGATGGGGTCGTGGTCGTGCCCCGGCTCGAGGCGGCGCAGGTGCTCGAGGCGGCGCGCGCCCGCGAGCGGAAGGAGGCGGCGTCTCGGGTCCGCTACGTGGCGGGCGAGCTGGGGCTGGACGTCAATGCCATGCGCGAGCGGCTGGCCCGCAAGGGCCTCACCTACGTCGACCTGGAGCAGGCGTGATCATCGACGTGCACGGCCACTACACCTCCGAGCCCCCGCAGCTCGCCGCCTTCCGTGCGGAGCAGCTGGCGCGGCTGGTGGACCCGTCGCTGCCCGTGCCCGAGCTCGCGCCGATCAGCGACGACGAGCTGCGCGCGAGCATCGAGCAGAACCAGCTGCGGGTGCTGCGCGCGCGCGGCGGCGACCTCATGGTGCTCTCGCCCCGCGCCTCGGCGATGGGCCACCACGTGCCCGACCCCGCCACGGCACGGGCGTGGTCGGCGGCGAGCAACGACCTCGTCGCGCGGATCGTCGGGCTGTTCCCCGAGCACTTCGCCGGCGGCTGTCAGCTGCCGCAGACACCCGGGGGCTCCGTCGAGGACGCCGTGGCCGAGCTGCGGCGCTGCGTGGAGGTGCTCGGCTTCGTCGGCTGCAACCTCGACCCGGACCCGTCGGGCGGCTACTGGAGCTCGCCGCCGCTCACCGACCCGTCGTGGTTCCCGCTGTACGAGGCGCTCGTGGAGCTCGACGTGCCGGCGATGGTGCACGTGTCGGGCAGCTGCAACCCCGCCGCGCACACCCTCGGAGCGCACTACCTCAACGCCGACACCACCGTGTTCATGCAGCTGCTGGAGGGCGACCTGTTCATCCGCTTCCCCGGCCTGCGCCTGGTCGTGCCGCACGGCGGCGGCGCGGTGCCGTACCACTGGGGCCGCTACCGGGGCCTGGCCGCGCGGGCCGACCGGCCCGACCCGTCAGCCCTGCTGGGAAATGTCTTCTTCGACACCTGCGTCTACCACCAGCCGGGCATCGACCTGCTCGCGAAGGTCGTCCCGCTGGACAACCTGCTGTTCGCCTCGGAGATGCTCGGCGCGGTCCGCGGCGCCGATCCGGACACCGGGGTGGAGTGGGACGACACCCGGCAGTACGTCGAGCACCTCGGCCTGGCCGACGCCGACCGGCGCCGCGTCTTCGAGGGCAACGCGCGCCGGGTCTTCCCCCGGCTCGACGCCCGCCTGTCCGCGGCGGGGAGGTAGCGCCGTGAGCGACCTGCGCCGGACCTTCGCCTGCGGTGACTACGACCGCACGCGCGCCCTCGCCGAGGGCACCGTCGCGCCGACGGCATCGACCTGACCTACCTGCGCCTGCCCGTCGAGGAGACCTTCTTCCGGATGCTGCGGCACCGGGAGTTCGAGGTGGCCGAGATGTCCATGTCGTAGTACGTCCTGTCGCTGAAGAGCCCCCCGGCACCCTTCGTCGCGCTGCCGGTCTTCACCTCGCGGATGTCCCGCCACGGCGGCATCTACGTGAGCGGCAACGTCGGGGATGGAGCGCCCCGAGGACCTGGTCGGCAAGCGGGTGGCCATCCCGAGTACCAGCTCACCGCGGGCGTGTGGATCCGCGGCATCCTCGCCGACCGGCACGGCGTGCCATCGACTCCGTCCGCTACGTCACGGGCGGTCAGGAGACGGCGGGCCAGGTCGAGAAGGCCGCGCTCGCCCTCGGCGGCCGGGTGCAGCTCGAGCCCGTCGGGCCGGGCCGCACGTTGTCCGCGATGCTCGCCGGGGGTGAGATCGACGCCCTGTACACCCCGCGCATCCCGTCGCCGTTCGCCGCCGCGACCCTCGGGTGCGGCGGCTGTTCCCCGACGCCGGGGCCGCCGAGAAGGAGTACTTCGCGGTCACCGGCATCTTCCCGCTCATGCACGTGGTGGTCGTGCGCCGCGACGTCTACGAGCGGTTCCCGTGGGTGGCGCAGTCGCTCTACAAGGCGATGCTGCTGGCCAAGCAGCAGGCCGCCGCCGACCTGTACGATTCCTCCGCGCTGGCTTCATTCTGCCGTGGCTCAACCAGGACCTGGAGCTGGCGCGCGAGCTCATGGGCGACGACTACTGGTCGTACAGGCTGGCGGCGAACCACGAGGTGCTCGAGACCTTCCTGCGCTACCACTGGGAGCAGGGCCTGTCCAAGCACCTGCTCACCCCCCAAGGGGATGTTCGCGCCCGAGTCCCTCGAGGCCGCCGTCATCTGATGGTCAGGCAGCGACGACCATCTCCTTGAGGGGCGTGCCGACGTCCTCGGCCGCGTCGGCCGGGATCGACGCGCCGGTGGCCAGCGCCTTGCGCACGACCATGTAGTCGAGCGGGTTGTTCACCGCATCGACCGCGAGGAGCGCGTCCTGCCGGTAGTAGAGGACCGAGAAGCGCTCGCTGTCGGGCTCGCCCCGGACGACGACGCGGTCGTGGCCAGCCGACAGCCCGGCGATCTGCAGCTTCAGGTCGCCCTGGTTCGACCAGAACCACGGGACATTGCGCGAGTCGACGTCGCGCCCGAGTAGGGTCGCGGCGGCGATGCCGGCCTGGGCGACCGCGCTCTGCACTGACTCCAGCCGGACCCTGCCCACCCCGGTCAGCGGGTGCGGGAGTACCGTGCAGTCGCCGGCGGCAACGACGGTCGGGTCGCTGGTGCGGGCGCACTCGTCCACCACGATGCCCCCCTCGCAGTGCAGGCCCAGCTGCTCGGCCAGCTCCGTGCGCGGCACGACCCCGACGCCGACGACAACCAGGTCGGCAGGCAGCTCCCTGCCGTCGTCCAGGACCACCGCCGACACCGCACCGCCCCCGCCGCGGAAACCGGTGACTGCGGTCTGCAGCAGCACCCTCGTCCCGCGGCGCTCGTGCGCGCGCCGGTAGAAGTCGGAGACGACTCTCGCGACGGCGCGGGCCACGAGCCGGTCGGCGGTCTCGACCACGGTCACCTGCCGGCCCTGAGCGCGGGCGACCGCGGCCGCCTCGAGCCCGATGAACCCGCCGCCGACCACGACGACCCGGTGCGAGGCCGCCAGCCGCACCTGCAGCTGCTCGGCGTCGTCGACGTCGCGCAGGTACAGGACGCCGCCCAGGTCCGCGCCCGGCACCGCGAGCCGGCGCGGCCGAGCGCCGACGGTGAGGGCCAGCCGGTCGAACGCCAGGTCGCGCCCGCCCGAGGTGCGGGCTGTGCCGCCCCCGCCGCCGTCGCGCTCGACCGCCACAACGCGCTCCCCGCAGACCAGCTCGACGCGGACGTCGGAGTACCAGGCGGGGGTGCGGAAGGCGAGGGCCTCCCGGGGCGAGGCCCCGGTGAGGAACTCCTTGGACAGCGGCGGCCGCTGGTACGGCGGGTGCGCCTCGGCGCCCACCAGGGTGATCGCGCCCGGGTCGCCGAGTTCGCGCAGCGACGCGGCCAGCTGCACCCCGGCCTGGCTGGCCCCCACGACGAGCGTGCCGCTCATTGCTAGCTCGGGCCGCAACAGGGATCGCCAGTCAGTTCTGCCACGCCGCACGAAGAACTCTGGTTCATCCCAACCTCCCACTAATGGTAGGACCGTAACACCTAGACAGGACCGCGTGGGCCGTGCCACAGTCCCAACAGTCAGAAACTCGAACGTGCTTCGCTTACCGAACGGAAGCTCGCATGCCAGGACATCCTGCTCTGCAACACCTCGACGAGACGGACCTCCACGACGGCAGCCGATCTGTGGCGGGCAGAGGCAGCCGACGTAGAGCACCACAGACCACGACGAAATTCGTTAGCCGCTATGGGCTGCTCCTGCTCTGGGCCCTTGAGATCGCCGGTTTTGCGCTGGCGGCACCAGACACCTTCTTCCGGTTGTCGAGCTTCAGCCAGCTCGCTAGCTCACAAGCCGCCCTTGCAGTGCTTGCGCTTGCAGTCGTCCCGACTCTCGCCGTGGACGAAGTCGACCTGTCGGTGGCCGCGGTCATGGGCCTCTCGGCGATCATCTTCGGGCAACTCACCGGTGTTCAGGGCTGGAGTCCCGTCGCGGCGCTGACCGTCGCCCTCGCCGCCGCCGCAGCCACCGGGCTGATCAGCGGCGCCGTGACAGTGTTCCTGAACGTTCAGGGGCTTATCGTCACGCTGGGCATGGGGACACTCGTCCTTGGCCTCACGCTGCTCATCGCCAACTCGCAGACGATCGGCGGCATCTCACCCGCGGTGAGCAGGCTGGTGAACACGAGGGTCGTTGGCATCAACCTGGCCTTCTTCTACGCACTCGCCATCGGCCTCGTCCTGTGGTATCTGCTGCGCCACACCCCCACTGGCCGGTCGATGCTCTTCCTCGGCTTCAACCGCGAGGTCGCTCGGCTCTCCGGCATCAACGGTGACTTGCTTCGCCTGTGCAGCTTCGCCCTCGGAGCGCTTGTCGCTGGAGTCGCGGGAATCATCTCGATCAGCATCGCCGGCGGCGCCGACCCGACGTCCTTCGAGCCACTGCTACTCCCCGCCTTTGCTGCCACGTTCCTTGGAACGCTGGTCTTCACGCCCGGACAGGTCAACCCGCTCGGAACGCTCGTGTCCCTGTACTTCCTCGCGACCGGGATCTACGGCATCCAGCTACTCGGCGCCGGGACCTGGGTCGGCAACGTCTTCTACGGCGGCGCCCTGATCGTCATTATCGCCGTCTCCGGCATAGCGGCCACGTTCGGCCGCGCTTCTTCGAGGAGGTCCTGATGCTCGACCGGACAATCGCACGACCACGCGCGCCACTGGCCATGGCAACCGCTACAGCACTGCTACTGACTCTGGCCGCATGCGGCGGCACCGGCCAGTCCACAGGGTCCACAGGGTCCACAGGGTCCACAGCTAATGACGTTCGGGGCGCACGTGACAATCTGGCGCGCTACCTGGAGCCGAGGGCGCCGACAGCCGCCGGCAAGCCGTTCGCCGCTGCCGCGGCGACCGGCAAAGTCGTCGAGGTCATTGATCTCACGGGCGCCAACCCTGCGGTGGCGGCCGTTTCGACAAGCGTACGCAGCGCCCTGGACACGCAGGGCGTAACCGTCCAGCGCTGCGACGCCGGCGGCGTCTCAGTGAAGATCGGCTCCTGCATCGACCAGGGCGTCTCGCAGAAGGTCCAGGCCGTCGTCGTGATCGGCGGCGACCCCAAGACGTACTCACAGGGGGCCGCCTCGGCCAAATCGGCGGGGATCCCGCTGATCTCCGCGCTGGACTTCCCGATGCCGTCCGAGGTCCAGGCCGCCGGCGTCGACGCATCGGGCCTCGCCGAGGACGTGAGTCTCGTCAGCGGCAACGCAGCGCCGCCTGACGCCCTGTCCGGCACCCTGGCCGCCGACTTCATCGTCGCCGACGCCAAAGGCAAGGCCAAGATCCTGTTCATTTCCTCACCCGGCATCGTCGGTTCCGAATATGTGGAGAAGGCGTTCTCGGTCGAGTTGAAGAAGAGGTGCCCGGCCTGCACAGTCATCTCGGCGGGTGTGTCGCTGCCAAATTGGGCGTCGGGCCTCGCGCCGGTCGTGTCTGCGAAACTCGCACAGAACCCCGATATCGGCTATGTGGTCCCGGTGTTTGACCCGATGGCGGCCTATACCAACCCTGCCATCAACCAAGCAGGAAAGAGTTCGGTTAAGGTTGTGACAGTAAACGGCAGTCTGCAGCAGATGCAGGAACTCGCCAACGGCGGCCTCGTGACCGCCGAGGTCGGTCAGAACTTTCCCGAGATGGGACTCATCGCCGCTGACCAAGCGCTGCGCTTCCTGGCCGGAGTCCCCACGGTGCCCAAGGCAGCAAGCGCACGCGTGTTCACCCGAGACAACATCAAGAGCGTCACGGTCGCCGACGCCAACTTCCGGACCGGGGAGTGGTACACGGGAAGCCCGGGTGCCCTTAGGCAGTTCTACTCCTCACTCTGGTCCGGATGAGTGGCGCTGCCGGCGTCATGCCACCCGCGCTGCTTGTGGCGGGCCTCGAGAAGGCCTTCATCGCCGGACGACCGGTCTTGCGCGACGTCAACATCGAGGTCGCCCAAGGCGAGGTGGTAGCGCTGGCGGGCGCCAACGGGTCAGGCAAGTCAACGCTGGTCAAGATCCTCGCCGGCTATCACCAGGCGGACCTCGGCGAAATCTCAGTCGGCGGTACCCGACTTTCCACTCCCGTGCGCCCACAGCAGGTGCGGGCTGCCGGCGTGCGCTTCGTTCACCAGGAGAAGGGCTTCGTGTCCGGGATGAGTGTCCTGGACAACATGTGCCTGGGCCGCGGCTACGCCGGCACCGGGCGCCGGATCCGGTGGCAGGCCGAACGAGCCGACGTCGCCACCGAGCTCCACCGACACAACGTGCCTGTCGCTCTGGATGCCGACGTCGCCTACCTGTCGCCCGCCGAGCGCGCCAAGCTGGCAATCATCCGCGCCATGCACACCCGGCCTGGGGAGCAGCGCCGCACCATTGTTCTTGACGAGGCGACGGCGGCCATGGCAGGGGACGAGAGCCGTGCCTTAGGCGCGTGGCTGCGTGACCTGGCCGTCGAACAACATCTCGGGGTCCTGTTCATCGGGCACCGCCCGGAGGAACTGCGCGAGGTCGCCGACCGCATCTGCGTACTACGAGCGGGGCGCATCGCGCGCACCTTCTCCGCCGGGGAGGCGACCGACGACGGAATCGCCGAAGCACTGGTCGGTGCACCAATGCAGTCCTTCTATCCGCCGCTGCCGCGGTCGGACCGGTCTGCCGGGGCCGCGCTTGACGTGCACGGCCTCGCCGGCGGACCGGTGCGCCACATGAGCTTCTCTGTTGACTCCGGGGAGATCGTCGGAATTACCGGCATCGAAGGGTCGGGCTTCGAGCAAGTCCCCTACCTGCTATTCGACCCAACGGCGGGCGGCAGCGGCACCATGACCGTGGACGGCGGGCAGTCCGCCGTGGGACGCACGGCCATCGGCGCCCAACTCCGACGTGGCGTTGCTCTCGTCCCGTCCGACCGCGCCCGGCGCGGGTTCGTGGGCGGCATGACCATCCGCGAAAACGTCGTGCAGCCGCGACTCTCGCGCTTTCGGCGCGCGGGCTTCTTCTCGTCCGAGCGGGAGAGGTCGGCCGCCCGGTCCGTCATCGACCTGTTCCAGGTAGTCCCGGCGACGACTGAGGCCAAGCTCGCCACCATGAGCGGCGGCAACCAGCAGAAGGTGCTGTTGGGCAAGTGGCTTGCGACCGACCCGAAGGTCCTGCTGCTGCACGAGCCTACCGAGGGCATCGACGTAGCGACGAAGCGGGAAATCTTCCGCATACTCGGTGAGCAGAAGGCGCAAGGCCGTGCCGTGCTCATCGCCAGCATCGAGTATGAGGACCTCGCCCACGTGTGCGACCGCGTCCTTGTCGTCGGCCAAGGCCGGCTTTACACCCAGATCAGCGCACGCGAGGCATCTGGCTCCGACATCATGCGCGCCGCCTACGCCGCCAGCATCAACGGCGGGACCGACCGCGACGCACGCACCGTCTGGTGACTCCGTTTCACCCGAGCGACCCACGTCCCGACGAGAGGACCGAACCAATGACCACCACTAGCCAAGCGGGGGTGCTGCGCGACCGCGTCGCCGTCATCACCGGCGCCGGGCACGGCATCGGGATCAACTACGCACGGCGCTTCGCCCAAGAGGGGGCCGCTGTGGTCCTCGCCGACGTTGACGGAGCGGCGGCCCGCGACCTAGCGCGACAGCTCACTGAGGAAGGCTTCCGCGCGCTTGGACTGCGCACCGACGTGCGGGAGCAGTCGGACGTCAACTCCATGACGAAGGCCGCGTTCGAGAACTTCGGCAGCGTGGACATCCTGGTCAACAACGCGGCACTGTTCGCGACTGTCCCAATGTCGCGCTCCCCCTTCGACCAGATCGAGGTCGAGGAGTGGGACCGAATGATGGCTGTGAACTTGCGCGGCCCCTGGCTGGCCGCCCGGGCCGTCTTCCCATATATGAAGGACCGAGGCTACGGCAAGGTGGTCAACATCAGCTCGGGCACGGCGTTGAAGGGCTCCGCAAGCCGCATTCACTACGTCACCAGCAAGGCGGGCATTCTCGGGTTCACACGGACGCTGGCGCGCGAGATGGGTCCGGCCGGCATCACCGTCAACTGCGTAGCGCCAGGAAGCACCTTGAGCGAGGAGTCCCCAGACGCCGCGACCGTGGCCATGCGCGAGTCGGCCAAGAGCGATCGGGCGCTTGCCCGCGTGCAGCACCCAAAGGACCTCGAGGGCGCAGTGCTGTTCTTCGCCTCGCCCGACAGCGACTTCATCACCGGCCAAACGCTCGTCGTCGACGGCGGCTCCTTCATGCACTGACCTGGGCGCTGTCCGTCACGCGCCTCCGGCTGCCGCCGGCTCCAGCCCTCCGATTGATTGAAGGCACAGGGAAATGACTCTCGCGCAGCAGGACGCCTCGGCAGCCTCGTCGACCCATCGCGATGACACCCCGCAGCAGGCCAGCAGCACGTTGCCGGTCATCAACCCGGCGACAGAGGAGCAGATCGGGACGATACCGGCGAACACCACCACCGACGTTGCCGCAGCGGTCGAACGTGCTCGCGAGGGCGGCCGCGAGTGGGCGTCGTACTCATGGCGCCGGCGCTGCGACCTGCTCCTCGATCTGGGCCGCCGACTGGCTGACGTCGCAGACGACTTGGCACTCACCGACACCATCGACTCCGGCAACCCGATTAGCGGGATGCGGCACGACGCCGCGCGCGCGGGCGAGGAGCTGCGCTACTTCTCGGGGCTGGGCGGCGAGGCGAAAGGCGACACCATCCCGTGGACCGCTTCGCAGTTTGGGCTGACGATGCGCGAGCCGTACGGCGTGGTAGGCCGGATCACTGCCTACAACCATCCCCTGCTCTACGCCGTCGGCAAGTCGGCGGCACCCCTGGTGGCCGGAAACGCCGTCATCCTCAAACCGTCGGAGCACACTTCGCTGTCGACGATCCGCTTCGTAGACCTCGCCGCGGGGCTGCTACCGGAGGGTGTCCTGAGTGTCGTCACCGGTACCGGTGCAGAAGCGGGGAACGCCCTCGTCGAGCACCCGGGGGTACCGCGCATCGCCTTCACCGGTGGTGTCCCGACCGGGCGCGCCGTCCTCCGAGCCGCTGCTGAGCACATCAAGCACGTGAGCCTCGAGCTGGGCGGCAAGAACCCCATGGTGGTCTTTCCTGACGTCGACCTTTCCGCCGCCGCCGCCGCGGCGGTGAGTGGCATGAACCTGCGGCGCTCGACCGGACAATCATGTCAGTCCACCTCCCGAATGCTGGTCCACACCTCGATCGCGCAAGAGTTCACCGATCGCCTGGTGACACTGGTGGACGCACTGCGCATCGGCGACCCGCAGGGCGACGACGTCGAGGTCGGTCCATTGAGTTTCAATGAGCACTACCAGCGCGTTCTCGACTACGTCGAAGTCGGAAAGTCGGAGGGGGCGACTCTCGTGACAGGTGGAAAGCGACCCGTAGGGCTGGACCGCGGGTACTACCTCACGCCGGCCGTCTTCACTGACGTCGATCCGCGGATGCGGATCGCGCAGGAGGAGATCTTCGGCCCGATCATCTCGGTGCTGACATGGACCGACGTGGACCAGATGGTGGAGCTTGCCAACGGCGTCGAGTACGGCCTGACCGCCAACGTCTGGACCCGGAGCCTGACGTCTGCGTTTCAAGCCACTCAGCGCCTCGACGCCGGGATGGTCTGGGTCAACGGCGAGGCAACCCGACCAGCGGGCGTGCCCTTCGGCGGCTTCAAGCACAGCGGCATCGGCCAGGAAGGCAGCCTCGGCGAGCTCCTGGGCTACACCCGGGAAAAGAGCGTGATCATCAACCTCGTCTGAGTGCGTCGCCTGCGCAGCCGATCACGCCAGTCGTCCAGGAGCATCATGAGTATTACGTACCAGCTGTCACCGCTCGTTGTCGGCGTGTTCCCATCCTTTCCGGTTGACCGGTTCGTGCACGGCAGCACCGACGCTTCTGCACCCCCCGCGCCATGCGTCGCCTGGCTCGCGACCGGCTCGGACGGGTCGCGCGTGCTGGTCGATACCGGACCCTCGACGCCGACACCGACGACGGCCGCCTTTCATGCGCAGTTGGAGGTCCGGCCTGAGCACCGGATTGACTGTGCTCTGCGTGCGCGTGGCGTGGACCCGGACGAGATCCGTACGGTCGTTCTGACGCACCTGCACTACGACCACTGCGGGCACGGGGAATTGCTGCCCAAAGCCGAGTTCCTCGTCCAGCGGGTCGAGCTGCAACAAGCGGTCTCTCCGTTGGCACACCACTGCGGCGGGTACGAGGTCGGCTACCCGGGTGTGACGCCGGCCTGGATGTCAGTCTTTGACCGGATACGTCCAGTGGAGGGAAAGGCGGAGGTAGCGCCCGGATGCACCATGCTCCACCTCCCTGGACATACTCCCGGTTCGGCGGGCGTGGTCTTCGCGACAGGGGTCGGTCGCGTCGCCGTAGTGGGGGACCTGGTCAACCGCCTGGAGAACT